>ERZ1034389.346-NODE-346-length-8457-cov-11.323256_pt1 | contig 8457 bp, 5 predicted proteins | sample MGYA00520611_ERZ1034389 | MGnify/ENA primary metagenome ERZ1034389 (study PRJEB33736, sample SAMEA104288470) | Azolla filiculoides | biome: Urban; feature: water surface; material: ditch water | place: Netherlands | collected 2014 ... | reverse complement strand
GATAATGAATTGGGTAGATAACATAATGATGATGTGTCATCACCACCATCCTGATTTGTTTGTGATCATGTTACAGTAATATGCATTAATATCAAATGTATTAATTAGATTCAAGAGTTTCAACCATAAGTTTTGATAGAAAGTAATTTTACTCAATAATCCGGCTCTGGATCTGTAAATTCAATCATATATTAGTGAGCATCACTGATTTAAAAAAATCAGTGAACTTTAATTGAGGCAACTTCAGCATACAAGTTGAATATTTAAAATGCATCCAGAACACTAGTTATGCACACTAATAGGACAACAACAATTCTGTTAAGTGACTGCTTTTTGATAAATGGGAGAATCGTTGATGAACTGATAAGATAAGTTACACTTTGATGAACTGATAAGATAGAATCATAGATGTAATGAAATGAAATCAATGTGCAACATGTTTGCTCGTGTCTATTCTGCATCAAATCATAAAGAGGGCTGGCGAGGGAATCGCGGCCACAGACGGTGCAGGTCGCTCAGAAAAAGGCGCGTGCGATCTGCACCGTCCGATTTGGATAAAAAAGAACGCGCGGAAAAAAAAGTTGTCAGAGGTCGCCCAACCACATTTGGTCGCCCAACTGTGACCGTTGCAAGTCGCCCAACCGTTGTAGGTCGCCCAACCGTTGCAGGTCGCCCAACCAAATGTATCATTTCGACCAAAATCTTCAAATAAGCTTGATCATTACCCGTAAAACTTACAATAACATATAAAAAAGTCACAAAATCCAACCTTAAATTATTCAAAATCGACGATCTTCATCATACTTAACATAAAACAAATAATCATCTTAAAACTTAAAAACAGATATCAACTTATAACATACTTGAAACATGAATCAAAATATGACATACTTGAAACATAAATCTACATACGACATATTTGAAACATAAAACTTAAAACATAAATCAACATATGACATACTCCCAAATGCACTCATAAATCAACATAAATCCACTTTAAACATTGTAAACCCAAATGCACCGGTCCGCAAAACCACTAAAGTTATGTTTAAGGCTCATCCGGAGATGATGGCAAGATGCGGCCACAATTCTTGCAACAATCAACATTTGAGTCCCTTGATCTAAAGGTCAAGGCATCGCAATGCAAGCATCGAATCTTCTCTGTCGCACATATTGGCAACCGCCTCCGAGCTCGACTTGCACCTCTTTGCATTTTTCCGGTGTGTGCCTTGGAAGTGTTTGGGGAGCTGCCAATAAGATCTTGTGAAATGTTGACTGATGCTCCCCTTTTTGCACCAATTGCTTGCTTACGCCTTATGGATCCACGGTCTTCTTCATTGGTTGGTTTCGGTGCACCTACGCGATACACCACCGCATGACTCATTTCTTCAATGGACTCCATACATGCTAAAATTGTTGCACGATCGAGTGATCGTAACCCTTGCCTAAGCGATTGAATAGCTCCCTCAGCCGTTTGTAATTTGGACTCCCATTCCTCCATTTGTGATGTTATAGGGTTTGTCTCCTCGACCGGTTCTACCTCTGTCTCCACTTCTGTCTCTGTGAAATGGTCATTGCGCATATGGCTTGCATGATCTATAAAAGGCAACGACCCACATAGATGTGGCATGTGCCTCTCAATAATCATCCTTATGCCGAGTATGTGCTTACATTTACTCGTAGGGTCTTGGCAATCACAATATGAGCATTGGAGCGATACATTATACCATACATTCGGTTTTGTCAAGCTCAAAATTTTAAACCAATATCGGGGCTCGTCCACAGTATGCATTGTCGCATCATTAGTTTCATACCTCTCTAGTAGCCTCTCGGCCTCTTTAAGTCGTGTTGTTTGATCCCTACAATTTGCACGGGGTGCAAATCTACCACTCTCACATATTTCTTGTCGTTGCTTGTACCATTCAATAACAGTGCCCCCGACGCAAGTGCCAGTTTGACTGTCCCCGATTAAAACATGCACAAGATCAGTAATTGATCGGTTTATCCTCCCTCGCAACGCAGTATATTTAATAAACTGCCAATGTCTCTCCACAATATTGGTAGTGTCAACATGTCCATAGTTGAACATTCTACCAAATTTGGGCCACAGTTTTCTCCACACACATGTCAAGCCACACCATCCTCCTTCTATATATTGCCAAACACCTGGCTTGTTTGCATATTCTACCTTTAACTCCTCACATTGGGCACTGAATGTAGATTCCGTAATGCATTGCATGAGTTGGCACATCTGATTATAAAGATGGTTTCTCTCAGTTGCACTTACCTTTGGCAACAAGTTGTCAAGCCATGCTTTTTTTGCGTGGAACTGACACAACAAAAGTCGACAATGTGTTTGCGACCTTTGCCCATTTGTAACAATCCAAGATAATCGGTCTGTTGCAACCACATTACTTATGGCATTATATGATGTCCAACTTTTATCGATGACTATCGCATTTGGCCTCACATTGGGCATCCGTGCGAATATGACTCTCAAGCAAGTTTCTAAAGCTACTTGCTCATGGTTAGACCCCTTATCAGAACTACATATCATGTACCATAATGGGATACCAACTCCCATGGCATTTGGGGCCACAGCTGCATATAATGGCAAGCCAAATTGGTTTGTTTTAAACGTGGAGTCGATTGCCCAAGAGTTGTTTATTGACAATCGCTCACACATTTCTAACATCCACTCATCTTGGAGCACCAAGATGAACGGTTGCCTTGCGGGAGATCCATATTCACCAGGCAAGTAAGGTTGGACATGAGCCACCTTCCCAAGATCTCGGAGGGCATAGGCATCTTGCATCATCAAAGACCAATCAACTGCTGACATGGCACTCCCAATTTTTAACTTGTTGGCCATGTTATGGACCTCCTTTGGTATCATAAAGAACCTATAAGTCACAAGGTCTAATGGACTAGCCTTGGACTTATGATATGCTTCCTTACGCATGCTCATACGTGCCACATGTCGTGCGCATCCAACATAAAAAAGGTCATCTCTACAACAACTTATAACATTTGGGTGTGCCGGCAAATAGTACGCATCTGGTCTACTTCCCGGTACATGACCCGTATGAGGTCCATATATTGAAAGGGTCATTGTCCCATGGTCAACCCCGTCATTCCTTCGAGCGTTCACATGAAATGTACACCCACATCGGGATGAATGCTTTCTACGTCGAGTGCACGGATATTTCTTGTTGGCCACACCGGATCGGTGGCAATTATACCTAGTCACACATGCACCCCTTGTGGCCCCTGTGCGGAAGCGTGTGTGATACCTCAATTGAACATCTATGAGCGTATCATCAAGCTTATGGGCCTCTATCTTGATCACTTCTATGGGTCTAGACTTTTTATATTTCACGACACTTGTCCCCTCCATGTCAGATGGAGTTAACCTCGACACAACTTGACAACCACATCGGTCAACCACCGCTTTCACATACGCACTAGGGATCCCATGGTCACGAAGGTCATTGGACCAAAGTCTCTTTAACTCTGTCAGAGTACCAGTCAAAGAACGGTGTGATGCGCCACAATGTGACGCTAGTACTATCTCCCTCCATTTCTCTACGTTCGTAACCTGAAGATGAGGCGATGCCTTAAGGTATATTGTGTTCTCATTTCTAAGCGTGAGACGACTCTTCATGCGCCTCCATGCATGTAAATTAAGAGGTGCACCCCTTGCGACCGCGCTTAATGTATCAAACGTTACCTTAACTTGACCCGATAAATCTTTAAGCATTAAATCATACGTACCTCTTGTGAACGCAAAATACCTCGCCGAACAGTACATGAATGGATCAACCTCCTCCGCCTCTTCTCCGGATGAAGCCGACTCACAGTCTTCGGATGCAGACGAGTCGGAGTCTTCGTCGATGGTTGCGGAGTATGGTGATGCATAACCATCCTCAGAATCATACAAGGACGTGATGAAATCTACTTCATTTGGATTCATCTCAACAACTTCTAATTCTTGTAGTGATTAATTAGAGGTAATTTAAGATAGAGAATGTGATTAATTGAATATGATTAAGACAAAGATTGTGATTGAGACAAAGAGTGTGATTATAAGAATCTGATTAAGACAGAGAATGTGATTTAAATGGAATCAGCTCTGAATGTGATTAATTGGAGATGGAATCGGCTCTGATTAAAATGACGGTTTAGGGATTAATGTGATTTAAAATGTGATTAATTTATACGTTAATATGACCGTTTTTTGGCCGTTTATTTAACAGGTTGGGCGACCTGGGTTATGGTTGGGTGACCTGGCTTATGATTTTTAACCGGTTTGGGCGACCTTCTTTATTACCATCGATGTTTTTTACAAGGGTTGGGTGACCTGCTTATAAAGTGTTCCATATTTAAATAGGTTGGGCGACCTGGATAAAGAGACAATTTTTTTTAAGAGGTTTGGGCGACCTGTATTAAGAGATCATTTTTTTAAGAGGTTTGGGCGACTTGGTTTATTACTATCGATGTTTTTTAGAAGGGTTGGGAGACCTGCTTATAATGTTTTCCATATTTAAACAGGTTGGGCGACCTGGATAAAGAGAGAATTATTTTTAAGAGGTTTGGGCGACCTCGTTTATTACCATCGATGATTTTTAGAAGGGTTGGGCGACCTGTTTATAATGTTGGGCGACCTGTTTCTAATGTTTTCTATATATTAAGAGGCTGGGCGACCTGGATTAAGAGAGAATGACAACTTAAGAGGGTTGGGCGACATGGATTAAGAGAGAAAATACACCATATCTTTGAAAACATCTGATTCAACTCAGCAGACACAAATTACAGAAAATACACCATATGCATGAAAGAAATCAGCAAATCAACTTGTGATCACAACTTGGTTTAAAACAGCCAATTAAATTTTGATCACAACATGAGATTTTTTTAAAACAACAAATCAACTTGAGATAAACACTTGTTGTAAACAACTTTTCCATTAATAAGTACCCGCGATATACAATGAGTCGATACTCTCTATACAAAAATTGTGTGGATTCCAAAATAGATTTACAACATCAGTTCTATAACAAAATCGTCGCTGAAAACAGCAGACACAAAATTTACAATATGGGGCCACCGGTCGCAGGTGCAAATCCTAGTACCCTTCGTGCCCACTCGTCCACATGAATCCGAAGTGAATCCACTTCGCGTTTGGTGAACCACATCTCTGTGCCCTGTCACCAAATATGTATAAGAACACATCTATACACAATCCACATGAATAAGGCATTTGAATTACACTTACAAAAGTCGGAGATATCCATCCTTGTAAGAACTCCTCCACCAGCATCTGGATAGTCTTCATCACGTAAAAGCCACAATCCCAACAATTTGGCTGAGTTGGGATGTGCAATACGTGATGTCGACCCTCGGCCACAATGGTGTGGTCTGACGGTTCAGATGAAATGGTCTGAATCGCCAACTCAGCCAGACTCCGCACATTGCCAGTCGCCGCGTTGTTTAATGGATCGCAGAAGACTACTTTGCTGGTAAGCTTAGAAACTTTCTGTCGCATCTTTGTCCACAACACCCAATGGCCGTCAAGCACGATCGGAATGAAGATAAAATCACGTTCAGCCACCTTCCCAAGGATGGCTTGCCCCTTCGCCGTCTGCTGGTGTAGTTGCACCCATAGTGGGTCGACGATGGTGAAGTGTTCTGTCACCTCGGGTGGCAGCGAGTACTCCATAAACAACGTGAATAAGGTCATTGTCCAGGTCGATGCCATTTCTCCGTCCTTGCACATGGTCTCAAGATCTGACTCAGTAACGTCAACGGCCATATCGAGACGTTGGCAGGTCAACTGGTACCTGAATGCATAGAAATATGTAGTTTGAGTAGGTATATCACACTCAATGCCAGTTAGTAGGATACTAATTTATATTTCACATAAAAACTACCTGGAAAAGTGTTTGTTCGGTGTTTGGATCCACAATCTGATGCCCTTGCCGTGCTGAATTTGAACTGTGGCCACATCCGATGCAGCGTCATCTGAATCTGATGTTAGGGGGACAACATCAGTGTTTGACTCGACCTCCTTCCGTCGGACTGGCATCTTCTGTCGTCTCCCTCTCGGTGGAGTGGACACACAACCCTCAGATGGGTTTAGCGCCTCACCCACATCCGTGGACACACCCTCTTCGGTGGATATCCTCGCCTTTTTACACTGTTCCACCACAATAAGACACATGTTATTATATGAATTCTACAAATAAACCCTCCAACACATCTCTCAAATGAAATCCTCGCTCATACTTACATAAGAATCCAAACCGGATGCAATCTTCGTCTTCAACATCTCCAAACGCTCATCCTTCTTAGAGTCGTATATGGCCATCTCGTGGTCCATAAATCGCGCCACGAACTCTGCCTCTGTGTCAAGACGGAGTTCAGCGGGAATAGAGTTGTATCTTGAAACAACCTTAACCTTCAACTTCCGGATGTATGTTTGCCGATTTCTATGGTACTTGATTTCGGGGTCCATGAATCTTCTGAGTGATCTCTGACGCTCATAGCTATTAAAGCATGCCCCTGGAGTACCCTCCTCCTCCTCTATACGCATCCCTCGTGGTAGGACTATGTCAATTCCATGTTCCCTTCGTAAATGTGATTCCATTGAACATTTTTTGCGATACCACCTTGGCGAGAGGCGGCAAAACTCTGTATAGATACACGCACGGGCCTTGTTCCCGTTTGCATCTCTTCCAACCTTATACAACGAGTCTCGGCTAGGAGCATCGGTTGTTTCTGTATGCATTATATATTTAAGACATAAACATTGACATTGACATAAACATCGGTTGTTTCTGTATGCGTTACATTGACATATTACAACGATACCAAATCCACATACCTTTTGGAGGAGCATCTTCATTGAATGTTGGCATGGCATGTATCGGCTCGATCTGAGGCAGATGAACCACTGGTGTCTGATCCATTCTTTCCCCACCCTTAGACATGTCGGCTGACGAACTTCTCCAATCTCTTCTAACGAAAACCCTTTAACAAATCACGAGTCAACATACATGCATCACACCTCATTACCAATATTAGGGGAAATTGGTTCGTGACATACCTCTCTTGAGTTGGATATATGTCACCGTTATCGGAATCCCACCAATCTTTGTACTTGGACCTGGAAGCCATCTACAAACATTCAAGTAATCAAACATTTTCTGAATTTAATACTCAAACACACACAACATTAAGATTAATCAAGCAAATCATTAAACCGTAAACCATTCACATTCCAATATCAAGCATTGAAATCATAATTTTAACCGTAAACCAATATAGCTATTAAGGTCACATATCAATAAATCGTATACTTTAAGGTCACATATCACACAATATTAACTTTAATCTAGCAAAGCATTAAACCGATAAACATTCTAATAGAAAGCATTAAAATCATCAAAAACATGTTCTAAACCCTAAACCTCTTCACTCCTAAACCCTAAACAATTTATATAATCATATCTTTGAGTCTAAACCCTAAACATTGTCCCTATCATTCTAAAATCAAGCCATACTATCACATTAAAATCATAATGTCAACCAAAATCTTCTCCCAAACCCTAATCCCTCCACATGAAAAAAAATCCCTCAACTATTCTAAACCCTAATCCCTCAACTATTCCTACCACATGTAAAAAAAATCAGAAAATGTAATGTTTTAGGGTTTAGTACATACCTGAGTATAGTAGGGGATGAGATTGATTGCCGCGTATGTCGATTGCAGGCCACGTGAAGAGACTTTTCTTTCCCGGCAAAAAAATTCTGTCAATCTCGTTTGAAAAAATGAGAGATAATGACAGGTTTCAGGTTTTTATAGTCGTCGGTTGGGCGACCTGCTTCGATGAGGTCGATGGTTGGGCGACCAACTTACTCCAAAGTTATCTGTGGTTGGGCGACCTGCTTAAACAAGTCACCCAACCGTTTTAAAAATATAACTCAGTTGGGCGACCAAACTTAAAATTGCAGGTTGGGCGACCAAAAATAGGTAGGTTGGGCGACCATATTAAACTGGTTGGGAGACCACATATGTTAAACAGGTTGGGCGACCACCCTAGTTAGGTTGGGCAACCACAATATCTACGTTTGACGACCAGAATAGGTAGGTTGGGCGACCTCTGACAGGGTTGGGCGACTGAGGACTCAGAGTTGGGCGACCTCTGACAACATTTTTTTTCGCGCGTTCTTTTTTATCCAAATCTGACGGTGCAGATCGCACGCGCCTTCCTCTGAGCGACCTGCACCGTCTGTGGCCGCGATTCCCTCGCCAGGCCTCTTTATGATTTGTGTCATAATAGACACGTCGATGCTAGTGACTAACTACTACCAAATATTTAAGAGGGCAAGTGAGGGAATCACGGAGAGGGACGGTGCAGGTCGCACCGCTAATGGTGCGTTCAATCTCCACCGTCC
>ERZ1034389.332-NODE-332-length-8851-cov-90.361073_pt1 | contig 8851 bp, 7 predicted proteins | sample MGYA00520611_ERZ1034389 | MGnify/ENA primary metagenome ERZ1034389 (study PRJEB33736, sample SAMEA104288470) | Azolla filiculoides | biome: Urban; feature: water surface; material: ditch water | place: Netherlands | collected 2014 ... | reverse complement strand
CACTCTATTCCCATTTTAATGATACTGTTCTCATTAAGCCTTTTCTTCCTTGCAGTAGCTCTAGTTCTGGTGTACTACTACCTGTGACAGTTAGGGTGCGGAAGGTGGGCTCTAATTGGTATGAATTGCAAAGGAACTTATTTACTTTAGTTGTGCGTGACTACATTGTGGAAAATCTTGCGAATGCTGGTGCTGCTTAATACTCATGGGTGGGTTTTTTGTCAATGCGTAACTCCTAGACCATATTCTGCCCCGTCTGTTACCCTGGGAAAAGTAAAAATCATACAGGCATAATTCTATATCTATAGGACTAGTATTTTATTCATGAAAATGCTCCGTACATCTGGAGAGATGGAAAATCAAAGGTAGTGTTTTTAATGAACCACTCAAACATCCACTTAAGATGAGAAAATGTTGGGATTAAAGCACAAAAACGTCGCAGCCAAGTTTTCCCTTGCAACCAAACATCTTCTATGGGGTTTTGAGAGGGACAGTTAGGAGCAAAGCGGACGCAATAAATTTTCCATTGCTCTAAAGGTAAACCTTGGTTAATAGATGCTAAAAAATTTTGAATTTCTTTTGAACGATGATAACTAGCTCCATCCCAAAAAATAAGTAATTGTTGGTTAGGTGACTCTTCTAGTAAATAGCTGAGATAATCAATAGTATTTTTTGAGTTAGCTGTATCATAGGTTTTCAACAATAAATTTTTACCTAAATAGTCAACTGCTCCATAATAAGTTTGTTTATCTCGTTCCTTACTAATTGGAATGCTTATTTCTTGGTCAGTTCTACCCCAAACATATCCAATGCTATCTCCCCAAAGTAAATGACACTCATCTAATAGCAAAACTCTCAATAGCGCAGCTTCTATATCTTCTCGGCGGCTCGCCAAAAATGATGAAATCTCTTTTTTTTGCGGCAACTGCTTCTTCATTAGCTTTTGGATTTGCTGAAGATGTTTTCTTCCAACTAATTCCTGCCGCATCAAACAAGTCGTAATAACTACCTTTTAATTCATAAAGTACATCATATTCAAAAGCCAATTTATACTCAAGTTCGCCAAGCTCCCAACATTCCTTCGTTTGTAACCAAGCCAGTACTTCTTCTCTTTGTTGAGTATTCAAGTGGCTTTTTCTCCCTTTGTGTTTCAGGCGCAGTCCTAAAATTCCATCTTTCTCATAGGCTTGTTTCCATGTTGTTATTGAACCAACTGAAACATCTAAAATTGTTTGAATTTCCTCATACTTGTAGCTTTGATAAACCAGCTTCACTGCCAATGCTTTTCTTACTTCCCTTGCATCTGGACGCTCATCTATAAATTCTTGTAGTTCTGCAATTTTAGATTGTAGCTCCTGGTTGCTGATTGTTAGCTATTAGATAAGACAGTTTCTCAGTATTATCTCTTGGTCTTCTTCAAAAATTAAATATGATTTCTATATATACCTAAGTACATGCCAAAGAATTAATTTAGTCTATTATATAATTTGTCTAGCTAGCCGCGCCGCAATGTCATAAAAAATCCCTGGTTTTGATCAAAAGCCAGGGTGAAGAAACAAATAAATTCAGTCTTAATTATAAGTGATACAAAACACAGTCCATATACCTCCACCCTATTGGTGACAAGTTAAGGAAAAGGGGAAATTGTCAAGGGTGGTATTTACAGTGGTTAAAAATCGTGAGCAACTCATTATAGGTAAGTAATTGAGCGATTGTTACCAGTCACGACACAGTCCCCAAAAACCAATCGAGACCACGCAAAAAAGAAACACAGACCACTGGTAGAAGATGAGGTAATGGCTGGTCTCAGTAATACTGAAACCAGCCATTACAAATCAAGAAAACTACTACCGAAAATTAGGACTCAGAGAACGGATACTGAACTTACCGTTGATCATGACTGCGTTGTAGTCAGAGGTGAATTGATAGAAAATCACGAGTTAATTACAAAACAATAAAACTCTTCTGGGAGATTTATTTTAGCAACTAATATTTTAGATATGACAGAGTTAGAATCCTGAGAACTATTTAAAATCTATAAACAGCAGCAATCCTCTTTCTGAGGATTTAGATTTATCAAAGACCCTTTATTTTCTGCAGATAGTCTTCTTGTGAAAAATCCCGAAGGAGTAGACACAATTATGATTTTATCGGCATTGTGTCTTTTAGTTTATTATCTAGGATAAAGACAACTAATAAGCTCTTGAAAAACTGAAAAATCCACAGTTAAAAATCAACTGAATAAACATTTAGATTTTGTTGCATACTTATGTTTATTTGTCTATACCTACTTACTACTAATTGAAGTGCGGAATCTGGGATTCAAAGACGATTAATAGCTGTATATATGAATAGGATACCAATAGAATTTATTACATCTCGGTTCAGATATGCCACTTCTTTAAAAAGTTGGGTATTTTTGTGTTCATAGCTCATTTACTATAAGATCTGTATTAACAACAAAAAACTGAAATTTTTCACTAGTTAAAGATTATCCACTTATTAGCTGAGGAGTAAAAAATCATGCCAAAATATGTAATGTGGGGAACTTACTGCGAAGACGTTTTAACCAAACGAGAACCCTATCGTCAAGCTCATTTAGAAGGATTAGCAAAACAAAAACAATCAGGAGTATTAATTACCCTTGGTCCTACCAAAGATGTCACAAAGGTTTTTGGTATTTATGAAGCCGATGATGAGGCTACTGTCCATCAATTAGTTGAAGCTGATCCCTATTGGCAAAATGGCATCTGGACAGAATGTACTGTTAAAGAGTGGATTGAAGCCTTTTAATTAATTAGTAATTCATAATTAATTACTAATTCGTAATTAATTATGAATTACTAATTATCCTTTCAGCGCCCTTCTAAAATTGCGGCGATAGGACGGATTAGCAATAAACAATGCTGGCCATAATAAAGTAAAACCGATACGATTAGGAAGGGTTTGTGTAAAATGAGTTTTATCAAACCCACTCCAAAACTTCCAAGCACCAACTACATAAGCCACTATCAAACCAATAATAATTAATTTCACTGCCATTAACTCCCTTAATAACTTCAGAGAATTTTAGTTAAAAACTACCACACATTAGAAAAATTGTATCCCCAAAATACAGAAATTACAGCAGGAGTCAGGAGTCAGGAGTCACGAGTCAGGAGTCAGGAGTCAGGAGTCAGGAGTCAGGAGTCAGGAATAAAACTCTCTTGCTGTCTAGGTTTCAATTTAGATTCTGTAGGTCATTGATCTGGAATCTGCTGTATACATTAAACTATCAGATTCCAGGGTTAGAGTCACCTAATTCTAGTTTAAATTAGTATTACAGATGTTACATTTCTTAGGAATACTCCTGATTTAAGAAAAATCTGGAAGGAACCTCAATTTATACCCAGTATTCCGCACTTCAGTAGTTACAAGTCAGGGAAAGTCTACTTTTTGCTGATTATGTGGTGTTAATAATACTCGGTTAACAATGTGGAAGTTGTCAGTTGAGTTGGGGAATGGTTGTTTATTGTCCTTTCCCTTTTCCCGCTTTCCGACAGAATCCGAACAGTATTGGGTGTGGTGATGAAGCTTGAAAAATTCATTCTTTCTGGAGATCTTTCTTGTGCAAGTTTCTCAAAGATCAAAATCCATAGGAGACTAAGAGTAAGCCACAAAATAAATGATCCTGTCTTCTCATGCTGAGTGTAGCGTTCGCGAAGCGTGGCATAAGCCATAGCGAAGAGAAACATCTCGGAGATTCTTCACCATCTCTTTCAGAGATGCTCCGCGAACCTTCAGAATGACATTGGGCATTTCTTTTTGTGGAGTTTTCTAAAGAAAGAAGAACCGAATTTTATAACGGATCTAGATGCAGCTAAGGCTGCAATTAGGAGGATTTATGCGTGGAGTGCTCATGGCAGGTGGTTCGGGGACACGGTTACGTCCTTTAACTTGTGATTTACCGAAGCCGATGGTTCCTATACTAAATCGACCAATTGCTGAACATATTATCAATCTACTCAAACGACATCACATTACAGAAATTATTGCCACGTTACACTATTTACCAGATGTCCTCCGAGATTACTTCCAAGATGGTAGTGATTTTGGGGTACAGATGACCTATGCTATTGAAGAAGACCAGCCTCTGGGTACAGCAGGTTGTGTAAAAAATATTGCTGAACTTTTGGACGAAACTTTTTTAGTGATTAGTGGCGATAGTATTACAGATTTTGACCTCACTGCAGCCATTAAATTTCACAAACAAAAACAGTCAAAAGCTACTTTAATTTTAACCCGTGTTCCTAACCCGATTGAATTTGGGGTGGTAATTACGGATGAACAAGGACGCATTAACCGATTTTTAGAGAAACCCTCGACTAGCGAAATTTTTTCCGATACAGTTAACACTGGTACTTATATTTTAGAACCAGAAGTTTTGGAATATTTACCAGAACACACAGAATCTGATTTTTCTAAGGATTTATTTCCCTTACTACTAGCAACAAATGAACCTATTTATGGTTATGTAGCCCAAGGTTATTGGTGTGATGTGGGTCATTTAGATGCTTATCGGGAAGCACAATATGATGCTTTAGCCAGAAAGGTAAAACTGGAGTTTGCTTATCAAGAAGCTTCTCCTGGGGTGTGGATAGGTCAAAATACTTATATCGATCCTAGCGCCAAGATTCAAACTCCAGCTGTGATTGGTGATAATTGCCGGATTGGGGCAAGAGTTCAAATTGACGATGGAACGGTAATTGGTGATAATGTCACTATTGGGGCAGATGCTAATTTGAAGCGGCCTATAGTTTGGAATGGGGCGATTATTGGGGATGAAGCCCAGTTATCGGCTTGTGTAATTTCCCGTGGTACTCGTGTAGATAGACGTTCCCATGTATTAGAAGCTGCTGTAGTTGGTTCGCTTTCTACGGTGGGAGAAGAGGCGCAAATTAGCCCTGGTGTGCGGGTTTGGCCGAGTAAAAAGATTGAGTCAGGTGCAATTTTAAACATTAACCTGATTTGGGGAAACACTGCCCAACGGAACTTATTTGGTCAGCGTGGTGTACAAGGTTTAGCGAATATTGATATCAGCCCGGAATTTGCGGTGAAGTTGGGGGCTGCTTACGGTTCGACTTTAAAACCAGGTTCTAAGGTGACGGTTTCTCGTGATCAGCGTAATGTGTCGCGGATGGTAACTCGTTCTTTAATTGCTGGTTTGATGTCGGTAGGTGTGGATATTCAAAATCTTGATTCTACTGCTATTCCTATTACTCGCACGGTGATCCCGATTATGGGGGTAGTGGGTGGTATTCATGTCCGTGTACACCCAGACCGGCCTGATTATATCTTGATTGAATTTATGGATGGTAAAGGGATTAATATTTCTAAGGCTCAGGAAAAGAAAATTGAGGGCGCGTATTTTAAGGAGGATATGCGGAGGGCGCAAAGTCACGAAATTGGTGATGTGGCCTATCCTAGCCAGGTGATTGACCGCTATTGTACTGCTTTCGAGAAGCTGTTGAATGTTTCTACTCTTCGCAATAGTCGAGCAAAAGTTGTTATTGACTATGTCTATGCGGTATCCGGGGCAGTGTTACCGCAAATGCTAGATAAATTTGGTGCTGATGCGGTGGTATTAAATGCAAGTGTCAATAAAACCGCGATGACAACTACTAGCCGGGAAGGACTGCTGACTCAGTTGGGTCATGTGGTGGAAGCTCTGAAGGCTAATTTTGGGGTGCAGGTATCAGCTAATGGGGAACAGTTGATTTTAGTGGATGAGTCTGGCTACCCAGTGCGGGGGGAAATCCTGACGGCGTTGATGGTGGAAATGATGTTAACGTCTAACCCTAGATGCTCGGTAGTTGTGCCGGTTCATGCTTCTAGTGCGGTGGAACAAGTCGCGCGTCGTCATGATAGTAAGGTAATTCGCACAAAAGCAAATCCAACTGCTTTAATGGAGGCCTGTCAAAAAAATCCCAATGTGGTTTTGGGTGGTAGTGGGGAAACTGGTTTTATTTTCCCACAATTGCATCCGGGGTTTGATTCGATGTTCTGCATTGCTAAGTTGATTGAAATGCTGACTATTCAAGAGCGATCACTTGCATCTGTGCGTTCAGAATTACCCCGTGTCATTCACAAAGATTATACCATTCGTTGTCCTTGGACTGCTAAAGGGGCACTGATGCGTTATTTGGTGGAAACTCACCCAGCCCAAAATTTGGAATTAATTGATGGTGTGAAAATTCGTCAACCCTATGATGATAGTTGGGTGTTAGTTCTGCCCGATGCTAGTGAACCAATGGTACATTTATTTGCTAACAGTAGCGATCGCGATTGGGTTGATGAGAGTTTGAGAAGCTATCGCCATCGTGTTCAGACTTTTGTAGAAAGAGAACAGGAACATTACACCGCAGAAGTTTAAATTGATCAGATTCCCGATTTTCTAGAGAAGTCGGGGACCTTTTTGTTTACTGTGGGTAATTTGAATATAAAGAGCGATAGCGCGAGCGCTGACTTGTCAGTTTGCTTTTTTGGGAATGTAAGGAGTGAGAGCACTCAGATTACTTTCCTAAAATTATAGGTCATTATCGCTCCTAAATTAACATAACGTATGGATTTAAAATTAATTATCAACAATTTCCTCACTTGTAAGAGTGACTGTGGGTTATCTAATGCATTCAAAGTATTATAATTAATTAATAGCTTTTGTGTAGTTGTGGGAGTGATGGATTACAGAAACACCCAGGAATATCAACCGACATTTAGCTGATATTCCCGCTGAATCTGTTACTACTTAAAATTAATGGGAAGCCAGAAAAGCATCTACTTCTGCCGCAGTTGGTTGGGATGCGATCGCACCTGGTTTAATAGTAGTCAGCGCCCCCACAGCACTAGCATAGGTAATAACTTGTTTTGCAGTTTCTGCATCCCTCAAACTTTGAATACCTGACTGACTTAACTGATGGATAAACCCAGCCAGAAAGCTATCTCCCGCACCAGTTGTATCAATAACAGGCATAGAAAAAGCAGGTAATTTACCTTCATTTTCACCTAAACAATAGGCACAACCATTTTCTCCATCTGTAACTATAACCCCTTCTAATGAGTTTATTCGGTAAGTAATTGCTCCTGGATCTGTAGTATCAAATAACAATTCAGCCTCTTCTTTAGTCAATTTGAGGAAATCGGATCGTTGCAATAAAGCCTCAATTTTTTGTCGTGCTATATTTGCATCTTGCCAAAATACAGGTCGCCAATTTACATCTAATATGATTTTCAGGTCATATTGTTCGGCTAATTTCAATGCCTGGTGAACTGCGGCCTCACTTTCAGGATAGGCTAATTCCAAAGTACCTAAAACCAAATAATCTGCCTCTGTAAACAATGAATGAGGTAATTGTTTAGCTTGTAAGCGGGTATCGCCAAATTGGCCAGTATCATATTTACCAAAACCAGCAAAAGAGCGATCACCCGCCAAATCCCTGACCACATAAACTAGTCGCGTTGGTGCTGTAGGATGACGTTGTACTCCAGTTGTATCTACACCTATATCTTGTAACAAGTTCACCAGAGTATTACCAGGTTCATCCTCTCCTACTGCTCCAATAAACCCTGCTGGCGTTCCCAATTTCACTAAAGCACAGGCAACATTAGCAGGTGCTCCCCCTGGGTAGGTAGTCCATGACCTCACTTCTTCCAGCTTTAGCCCCATTTGATCAGCTAAACAATCAAACAGAATTTCGCCAAGGCACAAAACACGGGGATTACTCATCTCATTTTCGATTTTTGACTAGGGATTAAGAGCCTGTATAAAATCTACAACAATCTTTATTCCTCGATCTCCAGTTATTCATACAATAGAATAGCAATTTTCGTCACTAAACCCCGTCTACACTGAGAACTGTAGTTTTTTGTTAGGGTTACAGCTTACAACTCAAGCTATAAAAAAACCTAATAATATGAGCTTTAGAAAAACTATAGGTTTCAACTTGGACCGGGTTTCAATAGGATATGTATGGTTTTTAATTTCCAACTTTATTGATTCACTATATACGTATGACTTCACCACTGGAGCAATATTTACTACATAAGATTTTAGGAAATAGATTAACATCCAAATCAAATCCAAAGAAAATCCAGATCAAATCCAAAGAAAATATGGACTTTGGTATTAGTAGGAACATTTATAGCGTCTAGCTCTGAGAGAATCTTTTAGAATGAGATAGAACGATTGAGTACATATACCAAGGGAGGAATAAATAAGTCATGGCTGCTAGTGAGTCTGGGACCCCTGTTAGTCTGTCAGACAGAGAACTGCAAATTATCGACTTAGTGGCCGGTGGCTTAACTAACCAAGAGATTGCAGCAAAACTGGAAATCAGCAAACGCACGGTTGATAACCATATCAGCAATATCCTCACCAAAACCAAAACAGACAACCGAGTCGCATTGGTTCGCTGGGCTTTACAGTGGGGAAAAGTTTGTTTAAATGATGTTAACTGCTGTATTCTACCTAACCACAATGATTCAAATATTGACTAGTCGAGTGCTGCTGCTCTCCTTTGGGATGCTGAAACGTCAATTTTGAGGTTTACTGATAGTCTCCTCCTCACGTCTTTTTTTCAGTGTGAACCTCTACCACAAGTTCAGTAACTTACATCTTGTACCTTCTAAATCATGCTAGGGTGGGCATTGCCCATCCTAAAAAATAACATTATTTTCAAATTTGATTTTGTCACTTTGGCAATAATTATGGTGCAATTAGTGACTTGACTTTTACTTAAAAATAGTTAGCTGAATCGTAATGATTCAGGTGGTGGGGTATTGACAAGTGTGATAGGTGAGGCAGAATATAGCAGTT
>ERZ1034389.327-NODE-327-length-8987-cov-2.210143_pt1 | contig 8987 bp, 8 predicted proteins | sample MGYA00520611_ERZ1034389 | MGnify/ENA primary metagenome ERZ1034389 (study PRJEB33736, sample SAMEA104288470) | Azolla filiculoides | biome: Urban; feature: water surface; material: ditch water | place: Netherlands | collected 2014 ... | reverse complement strand
GGTTATCTCGAAGCCTTTGCGACGATCTACACGGAAGCGGCATTGGCGATCAACGCGGCGCGAACAGGCGCCAAGGTCGATCCGGCGGTGGTCTATCCGACCATCGACGACGGCGTGAAGGGTGTCGCCTTCGTCGAGGCCTGCATCGCGTCGTCGAAGAAGAATGGCGGCTGGGTGAAGCTGTAATCTTTCGCGAAGTAGTGCGGCGCTACTGTGTTTTTGCGCCGCACTCAGCTACATTTGGCCTCGGCACGAATGAGGTCGGCTTGTGCGAATATTGAAACGAATACTGACTTCCGTTCTATTTTGGTTCATCGGAAACACAATTGCCCTTTGCGCAATTTTGGTCGCCAAGTTTTACCTAGGTGTGTTCACTGGTCCGGTTGGCTCAGATGTGTTCGACGTAACTTTCAACTTGCTGTCAGGCGGGCTTATTTCGTTCCTATTCTACTTCTTAGTAGTTTACGTGCCGGAGCGACGGCGGGCGAAAATTCTGAAAAATAACGTCATTTCTATCTATCAACGCTGTCGGGAGGATATTGTCACTTCTGTTGTGATGGCTAGCGTTCAGGGAGGGCGAAAAGACCTTTCGACGATGTGGAGCGACATTAAGGAGCTTGCCGAGGTAGAGCAGTTCAAAGCCGCATTTTCTGGCGGACGTTTGGGAAACGAAGGCTTCTATGCCTTCGAAAACCAAATGAATGATCGTACGTATGAATTCGATAGGATAATTCAGGATTTTAAGATTTTGGCTGCTGAACTAAGCTTCTTTCTGCACAACTACTCGCAGGCTGACGCTATTCATTTCATTTCCTTGAAGCGTCTCGAACTTTCCCTTTTGTCGCTGATCGATAGCCAACCGGGTTACGATGAATCCAAACCATTTTGCAGTTTTTTGTACAGATTTTTGGCTGGTTTCGATCCGATTGATGGCCATTTGGGGCGTGACGTTTATCTTGACGCGCTTAGGAAGATATAGCTTTCTGCAACGTTGCAGATTTTTATCCCCGATGTCTTCACCGCGTCGTTCGATTGCTCTAAACCGCTCATCGACTGACCAGCGGCGGCCCTTCCGCCTCGACCCGACGAAGGACATTTCCCATGATCGATCCCAAGGCTCTCGCCTCGCGTTTTCCCGGTGACTTCCTCTTCGGGGTCGCCACCGCCTCCTTTCAGATCGAAGGGGCGTCGAAGGCAGATGGTCGCAAGCCGTCGATCTGGGATGCGTTTTCGAACATGCCGGGCCGGGTCTTCGGCCGCCACAATGGCGACGTCGCCTGCGATCACTACAATCGCTGGGAAAGCGATCTCGACCTGATCAAGGCCATGGGCGTCACCGGCTACCGGTTTTCGATCGCCTGGCCGCGCATCGTTCCGGAGGGGACCGGACCGATCAACGAGGCGGGTCTCGATTTTTATGACAGGCTGATCGACGGCTTGAAGGCGCGCGGCATCAAGGCCTATGCGACGCTCTATCACTGGGACCTGCCGCTGGCCCTGATGGGAGACGGTGGCTGGACGGCGCGATCGACGGCCTATGCCTTCCAGCGCTATACCAAGGTGATCATGGAGCGGCTGGGCGACCGCCTCGATGCGGTCGCCACTTTCAACGAGCCCTGGTGCTCGGTCTGGCTGTCGCATCTCTACGGTATTCATGCGCCGGGCGAACGCAACATGGATGCGGCGCTGCATGCGCTGCATTACACCAATCTTGCCCATGGTCTCTCCGTTCAGGCGATCCGGGAAATTGCGCCGAATGTGCCGGTCGGCCTGGTGCTGAATGCGCATGAGACGCTGCCAGGGTCAGACAGTGCTGCCGATATTGCCGCTGCCGAGCGGGCGCACCAGTTCCACAACGGCGTGTTCTTCGATCCGGTGTTCAAGGGCGAATATCCGGCGGATTTCCTGTCGGCTCTCGGGTCGCGCATGCCGAAGATCAAGGAGAACGACCTTGAGATCATCAGCCAGAAACTCGACTGGTGGGGGCTGAACTACTATACGCCGATGCGCGTCTCGGATGATCCGACGCCGGGCGCCGAATTCCCGGCGACGTCAAGCGCGCCGCCGATTTCCAAGGTCAAGACCGATATCGGCTGGGAGATCTATGCACCGGCATTGAAGTCGCTCGTCGAGCGTCTTTATGCGCGCTACGACCTGCCGGTCTGCTACATCACCGAGAACGGCGCCTGCTACAATATGGGCGTCGAGAATGGCGAGGTCGATGACCAGCCGCGGCTCGACTATTATGTCGAGCATCTGTCTATGGTCGCCGACCTGATCAAGGACGGTTATCCGATGCACGGCTATTTCGCCTGGAGCCTGATGGACAATTTCGAATGGGCGGAAGGCTACAAGATGCGCTTCGGCCTGGTGCATGTGGACTATGACACCCAGGTCCGCACGGTGAAGAAGAGCGGCAAGTGGTACAGTGCGTTGGCGGCGGAATTTCCGAGAGGCAATTTCAAGACGGATTGAGCGCTATAGGCAACAGGCAGGGATCTCTGATGGGCAGCATTGAGGTCGTCGAATACGATCCTGATTGGCTGGCGGTCTTCGACGCGGAAAAGGCCGATCTCTTGAGCCTGTTGGGCAATCTCGTGGAGGATGTTCATCACGTCGGCAGCACGGCTGTCGTCGGTCTGCGTGCAAAACCGAAGATCGATATCGATGCCGTCATCCGAGATGAGGGAATGCTTGCCGATGCGGTCGAACGCGTAAAGGCGATACCGAAATACACGTTCCATGGTACGCCCTATTCGGATGGCATGTGGACGTTCACGTCCGGGCGTGGCTCCCGTGGCAACCGGCTTTACCTCTGCGTTCCGGACAACGCGACCCATGAAAAGCGCATCCTGTTTCGCGACTGGTTGCGCAGCCATCCCGAGGATGCCGCGGACTATGCCGCGCTGAAGTGCCGATTGGCGGCCGAGGCCAATGGTGACTGGGCATATTATACCGGTGGCAAGACCGCATTCGTCGCAACCATCGTCAGCATGGCGTCCCGTCAGCGGACGTAGATGAGATGGCGTTCGCGTTTCGCCACAGCTTGGTGACCTGTCCGCGCCGGCGTTTGATCAACCAAGCCGTACCAACTTCGAACCGCCTGTTGCCGCATTGCGCTCGTCGAATTCTGCGCGGGCCGTCTGAATCAGGTCGTGGTTGCGGAAGACCCAGCCGCCCATGGCCCTGATCGGCTCGCCGAAGGAGCAGCCGAGTTCGGTCAGGGCATATTCGACCTTCGGAGGCACGGTCGGATGTACCGTGCGCGAAACGAGGCCGTCACGCTCCAGAGCCCGCAGGGTGAGCGTCAGCATGCGCTGCGAAATGCCGACCACCGCGCGTTTCAGGTCGCTGAAGCGCTGCGGGCCGTCGGCGAGCATCATGATCACGAGAACCGTCCATTTGTCGCCGAGCCGCGCCAGCATCTCGCTGACAGTCTGGCATTTGGCCGGATCGTAACTGCTGTTGCACATGGCACTTCCCTCGATGATACCTGGTATAAAAAATGTGCCTTCTTGCACATCTTTTCCGGTTCTCTATGTGGGCTAGGTTACTAATCTATACCAGTTTGCCGTTCCTGCCAATCCCTCCCGATGGTCGCAAGGCTGCTGGTCGAACCAGGGAATATGTTGATGTCCGCACTGATCGAAAAGCTGAACTGGCGTTATGCCACCAAGAAGATGGACCCGTCGAAGATCGTTGCCGACGATAAGGTCGAGCGTATCGTCGAGGCCGCCCGCCTGGCACCGACCTCGAGCGGCCTGCAGCCGTTCGAGGTCATCGTCGTGACCAATCCCGAAGTGCGGGCGAAGATCCAGGAGATCGGCTGGAACCAGTCGCAGATCACCGAAGGCTCGCATCTGCTGGTCTTTGCCGCCTGGGACAACTACACCACCGACCGGATCAACGGCATGTTCGATCTCGTCAATGATGAGCGCGGTTTCAAGAACGAAGGCTGGGAAAACTATCGCCAGATGATTCTCAACCTGTATCCGGGTCGCGACCCGGAAGTGAATTTCCAGCATGCTGCCCGCCAGGCCTATATCGGTTTCGGCATGTCGGTGGCCGCAGCCGCCTTCGAGGGCGTCGACGCGACACCGATGGAAGGTTTCGATGCGGCCAAGCTCGACGAGATCCTCGGGCTTCGCGAGAAGGGCCTGCGTTCGGTGACTATCCTGCCGCTCGGCTACCGTGCGGATGAAGGCGACTGGCTGGTCAACCTGAAGAAGGTCCGTCGCCCGAAGGACCAGTTCGTGTCCGTCGTCGCCTGAGGCGTTTCGCCTGACATTGTTTGACGTGTCGCAGGTTCGACCTGCGACACGGCGCCCACTTCCCGTTCGGATGTGGTTTGGATAGATTTATCCATCGGCGGGCCAAAATCGGAATGTATTTGCTCGGTTTTGGCGCTGACCGGTGCAATAAGCAGATCAGTTTTCCCCAATGCGGTGCTAAAAACGCATTGTGCAAATTTGAAAGACAGGGATCGGAATGGTAAGGCGGCGTCTCATGTGCCGAATGTGTTGCTCCCGGTAAGTCCGCGAGAACCCCCGATCCATGGCCATCTGGCCAGCTACCGAAGAGACTTTTCATGACCCTATCCGGACTTTCGACGCCTTCCGCGCGGGGAGCGCTGCGATGACGAATGCCCTTGTCGAAGAGAGCATCGGCGCGCGCACCATGGTGGCTTTTGAAGGCGTGACCAAACATTTCGGCGAGAGCCGCGGGCAGGCTGGTTTCACCGCACTCGCCGGGATCGACTATACCGTGCCGAAAGGGGCCATTACCGGTATTATCGGCCGGTCCGGTGCAGGTAAGTCAACCCTGATCCGGCTGGTCAACGGGTTGGAGACGCCGAGCACAGGCAAGGTCATGGTCGATGGCGTCGATGTCGGTGGTCTTGACGATGCCGGCCTTCGCCGTCTGCGCCGTTCCGTCGGCATGATCTTCCAGCATTTCAACCTGCTGTCCTCGCGCACCGTTGCCGACAATATTGCCCTGCCGCTGGAAATCGCCGGTTATGACCGCATGTCGATCCTGGCGAAGGTCGGGCCTCTGATGGATCTGGTCGGGTTGGCGGATAAAGCCGCGCGTTATCCCGCCGAGTTGTCGGGCGGCCAGAAGCAGCGCGTCGGTATCGCCAGGGCGCTTGCGACCGAGCCATCGCTGCTGCTGTCGGACGAGGCAACGTCGGCGCTCGATCCCGAGACGACCCAGTCGATCCTCGATCTGTTGAAGACCATCAATCGCGATCTCGGGCTCACCGTCCTGCTGATCACCCACGAAATGGAGGTGGTGAAAGCCATCGCCACGCGCGTCGCTGTGATCGACAAGGGGTTGATCGTCGAGGAAGGACGCACATTCGACGTCTTCACCCGTCCAAACCATGAGACCACCCGGGCGCTGTTGTCCGGCCTGACAGGCACCAAACTGCCCGAAGCGATCGCACGCCGGCTGAAGCCTGTTGCCGGAGCGGGCGACCGCCTGTTCGTGCGGCTGAATTTCTTCGGGGCGACCGCCGAGCAGCCGCTGGTCTCGCGGCTGATGAGCGAGCTTGGCTCCGACGTCAACATCATCACCGGCACGATCGACGAGATCGCCGGCGAACCCTATGGGTCGCTGGTGGTGTCCTATGCTGCAGCGCCTGACGTCGTTGCGCGGGCGAACCATTTTTATGCCGAAACCGGCCTGACCACGGAGGTGCTCGGCTATGGCGCCTGAGATGCTGTTCAATCTTCTGCTGAAAGCCCTTTTGCAGACGCTGCAGATGGTGGCTGTGGCCGGCGTCATCGGCACGTTGATCGGCCTGCCGTTCGGTGTCTTTCTTGCGACCAGCGGTCGCGGCGAGCTGTTTGCCGCCCCTTCCGTCAACCGCGTGGTCGGTCTTGTGGTGAATGCCGCACGCTCGACGCCGTTCATCATCCTGGTGGTGGCGATCATTCCCTTCACCCGGTTCATCACCGGCACATCGATCGGCACGTCGGCCGCCATCGTGCCGCTGACGATTGCGACCATTCCCTTCGTTGCCCGGTTGATCGAGGCGGCCATTCGCGAGGTCGACAAGGGGCTGATCGAGGCGGCACGCGCCATGGGGGCGACACCGCTGCAGATCGTCACCAAGGTGCTGCTGGCCGAGGCAAAGCCCGGTATCGTGCTTGCCCTGACGATGACCGCGGTCAGTCTTGTCGGCTATTCCGCCATGGTTGGCGCTGTCGGTGGTGGCGGGCTCGGCGATCTCGGCATTCGCTACGGCTATCAGCGCTTCATGCCGGACGTGATGCTGGCTGTCGTCGTGGTTCTCATCGTGCTGGTCCAGGCGGTGCAGAGCGCCGGTGATGCGCTGGCCCGCCGCTTCGACAAAAAAAGCCGGAAAAACTGATCCTTTCCAAGCGATAAACAGAAAACACAAGGAGACATCCCATGAAGAAGCTCATACTGGCGGCCTCGCTCGCCGCTCTGTTCTCTGCCGGTACTGCCCTGGCTGAAAGCATCAAGGTCGGTGTTACCCCGGGTCCGCATGCCCAGATCATGGAGAAGGTCAAGGAAGTCGCCGCGACCAAGGGCCTCGACATCGAAATCCTCGAATTCTCCGACTATGTCGTGCCGAACCAGGCGCTGACCGATGGCGATCTCAATGCCAACTCGTTCCAGCATCAGCCCTATCTCGACAACCAGGTCGCCGATCGCGGGTTTGATCTTGTCAGCGTCGCCCAGTCGGTGAACTTCCCGATGGGCGTCTATTCCAAGAAGGTGAAGAGCCTTGCCGACCTCGCCGACGGCGCGACCGTTGCGATCCCGAATGATCCGACCAATGGCGGTCGTGCGCTGCTGGTGCTGGCCGACCAGGGCCTGATCAAGTTCAAGGATGGCGCCGGGTTGAAGATCGGTCCTGCCGACGTCATCGAAAATCCGAAGAACCTCACCTTTGCCGAACTGGACGCGGCTCAACTCCCGCGTGCTCTTGATGATGTCGACGCTTCGGTGATCAATACCAACTACGCGCTCGAAGCGGGCCTCAATCCCGGCACGGACCCGATTGCGCGCGAAAGCGAAAAGGCACCCTATATCAACGTCATCGCGGTCAAAGCCGCCGACAAGGATGCTGCCTGGGTCAAGACGCTGATCGAATCCTATCACAGCGATGCGGTGAAGGCCTTTATCCAGGAAGAGTTCAAGGGCGCCGTCATCCCGGCCTGGTAAATACCTGCTGCGCGGATGACAGTCCGTGTCGCACCAAAGACAACCTTTCCGGGCAATCCCGGGAAGGTTTTCCGCTGTCAATAAGAAGAATTTAAAACAACGATATTTTCATTGCATGTCAGCATGTTAAGCTAAATTGAACACATTGTGCGCAGGGTGGATCTTCATGCCAAGGTTCACATATGCGATTTCCTGCATTTGATATTCGAGGGCTCCGTGCCCAGATGGATCGCCGCTTTGCGGTGACATTCATGCTGATTGTCTTTGCAGCGCTCGCCGTCATCGTCACCAGCATCGTCCTGACGGCACTCGACCGCGTGGCAAGCTATGCCAACCACCTCGATGAAGAGCGGTCCCGCGAGACGCTTGTCGGCGCGATTGAAACGTTCAAGCATCAGCTCGGCGCGACACTGAACGACTATGCAGCCTGGGACGATGCCGCCGACTACATCTATGTCCGACGCGATGCCGACTGGGTCGTCCGTAATTTCGGCGACATGACGTTTGAAAGCGACCTGTTCGATGTTGCCATTCTGCTCGACGCCCAGGGTGTTGCCAGCATGGCCTATTCGGACGGTGCGCCGATTGAAGGTCCGCTGACAGAGTATCTGACGCCTGACGTTGCCGGGCTTCTGGAGCAGGTCCAGACGATGCCCGAAGGCGAGATGCCGCAGGCGCTTGGTTTCACCAAGACGGCCAAGGGCATTGGCGCGGCCGGCGCCGCACTCATCAGGCTGAAATCCGGTGACGTCACGGTGGACGCTGACCAGCGCGCCTATCTCATTTTCATGCGCCATCTCTCCACCGATACGGTCAAACGGATCGGCCAGGCCTATGTTTTGCCCGGGCTGGCGCTGAGCGAGGTCGATCCGGCTATTTCGCATCGGGTGGATATCCTGTCGCCGACGCAAGCGACGCTGGGTGCCCTTGGCTGGGATCTGCGTGCGCCGGGCGATGTCAGCCGGGCACAGGTACGTTGGCTTGTCACCAGCGCCGTGGTCCTGATCGGCTTTTATTGCGTAATGCTATTCGTCGTGGGCACCAAGGAAGTGCGGCGGCTGCGCGGTGACGAGGCTGCGGCCATCAAGCTGTCACGGACGGACAGGCTGAGCGGTCTCGCCAATCGCGAGGGCCTGTTCTCGGCGTTGGCGCAACGTGTCGAGGATGCCCGGGCAAGCGGCGAGGATGTCGTGTTGCTCTATCTCGATCTCGACGGCTTCAAGGAAGTCAATGACGCCTATGGACACGGCACCGGCGACCGGCTCATTCGGGGCGTTGCGGCCGGTCTGCAGATGCTGGTCGGTGAAGAAGCCTTGCTTGCCCGCGTCGGTGGCGACGAGTTTGCCATTGCCCTTTCCGGCACCGACGTTGAGGCCCGCGCGATCGCGATCAGTGATGCCATCCTGCAATTCTTCGGCGAACCGCTGACAGTTGGCGAGCGGGTGGTGGTGATCGGCTGCAGCATCGGGCTCAGCGTTTCGCCGGCCGGCAGTGTCGAGGGCGAGGAGATCATCCGGCGCGCCGACATGGCGATGTATTCATCCAAGGAAGGCGGCCGCGGCCGCTGGACGCTCTATGACCCGGCGATGGACGAGGAGCGGGAAAGCCGCAACCAGCTGGAGCTTGATCTCAGGGAAGCGATCCAGCGTGGTGAAATTACCGTCGTCTACCAGCCGGTCGTCAGTTCTCAGCACTTCGCGCTGGTCAGCGTCGAGGCGCTGGCGCGCTGGCATCATCCGAAGGAGGGCGACATTCCTCCTCAGCGCTTCATCAAGATTGCGGAAGAGATC
>ERZ1034389.323-NODE-323-length-9041-cov-2.022479_pt1 | contig 9041 bp, 9 predicted proteins | sample MGYA00520611_ERZ1034389 | MGnify/ENA primary metagenome ERZ1034389 (study PRJEB33736, sample SAMEA104288470) | Azolla filiculoides | biome: Urban; feature: water surface; material: ditch water | place: Netherlands | collected 2014 ... | reverse complement strand
CAGTCATGTATACCGGTATCGTTCAAGCCGTGGCCCCGGTCACCAACATCGTTCGCCATGACGGCTACACGCAGTTCCATGTCGAGTTGCCGGAGCGACTGATGGGAGAGCTCCAGATCGGCGCGAGTGTCTCGATCGAGGGCGTCTGCCTGTCCGTCACCACCATCACCGGCAACCGCGTCACCTTCGACGCCATGGATGCTACGCTTGATCGGACCAATCTGGGCATCCTGAGCATTGGCGACGGCGTCAACGTCGAGCGTTCAGCCAAGCCGACTGACGAGAATGGCGGACACAACATTGCCGGTCACATCGCATCAACGGCAGAACTCGTCGCTTCGAAGATGGACATGCCCGGCGCGTTTATCCGTTTCCGCGTCCCGGAAGAATGGGCGAAATACGTGTTCAAGCGGGGTTACCTGGCCGTCAACGGCGCTAGCCTCACTGTCGCAGAAGCGGAGGGAGACATGTTCACCATCAACCTCATTCCCGAGACACTGCGGCAGACGACATTCCCGCGCTACAAGCCGGGTGACCCTCTGAACATCGAAATCGACCACCAGACGATGGTCATGGTCGATGTCGTGGAGCGTACTCTGGAACGGCTGATGACGAAGGCACAGTGACCTTCCATCAATGCTGGCCCTGCCTTTGCCCTGCTGAACCATGCCCTGGTGAGCCGTCGCCCATCAGGGCCCTGAGCACCTTGCCGTAGTCCGCAGGCTTTGAAGCGCAGAGCGACCTGGGGATGCCGTTTTCCTCAATTTCACGGATCGCCGAACCTGACACGATGCGGAACGGAATGCCCTAGCGGAGCAGACGCTGCACCAGCGGCGTGACCGCACCATCGCGGACCTGGAAGTCGAGGATAGCCCCCGAGATGTGCTCGTGCTCGAGAATGTCGAGCGCATCGCTGACGCTCTCCGTCGTGATTACATTGACACCAGCCCGTGCGACGGCATCGGCGGCATCCATCGATATGAAGACATCGTCCTCGACAATGAGGATTGTATCGATCGCTAAGGCTTGTCCTGCTGGCATCACTGATCTCCTTCGACAACACAACGTGCTGTCGAAGGCTTTGTTCAGATTTTCTTAAAATGCCAAATGACATGGTAAACAAGGCCTTAAGGCCTTTGGCGTCGAAGCACCTCGGCAACGGTGTCAGATGCCATCGAAAAGCTCGATGGAACTCCGGGGCACAGTCTGCGTTTTTCTCCCACGTTTTGCCACGGTGTGTGAAAAGGAGAACAGCCATGCAGATCATTGAAACCCGGGTTCGCGAAGGAAATGGTGTGAAGGCGGGCTTCACAGTCGATTTCATTGGCGATGGCAATGAGCGAATTTCGGTGGAGATGGCGCAGAGCGGCAACAATGCCTTGACCCGCGACAACGCCGTGCAGAAGGCCCGCGTCATCCTGCTGCAGGCGGGTTCTTTCAACCCGACCGAGAAGGGTGGCGAGGGCAAACAGGACAGCGATGCCCCCTCCGAAGCCAGCGAAGCCGTCAAAAGCCTGAACCAGGAACGCAAGGACGACAACCGCAGCGGCAGCGCCTTGCAGGAAGGTCTCGAAGACAGCTTTCCGGCAAGCGATCCGGTATCCGCGACCTACACGTCGACGGCCGCGACTGAACAGAAGCCCGAACAAAACCACTGAAACAGGCAAGGGCGGCGATCATAGCGCATCGCTGCCCATTTTTGGATTGAGGCGTCATGCCAAGCGAACTTTTGTCTTTCGGGACCGAGACCAGTCTTCCTTTGTCGTCCATCGTGCTGCGCCTTTTCGTCGCCATGATATGCGGTGGTGCCATCGGGTTCGAGCGGGAATGGCGCAGCCGTGCCGCCGGGCTTCGCACACACATCCTTGTCTGCCTTTCAGCGGCGATCGTTGCCCTTCTCACCATAGAAATCGTGCACTACGACATCTTCCAGGGTGAGGAAGTCAGAATGGACCCGCTCCGACTGATTGAAGCGGTCACCGCCGGTGTTGCGTTTCTCGCCGCCGGCATGATCGTCTATTCCAAGGGTGAGGTTCAGGGCCTGACGACGGGGGCTGGACTGTGGTTTGCCGGGTCAATCGGACTGGCTTGCGGTCTCGGTTTCTGGCAGATCGGCCTGATCGCCAGCACCTTTGCGCTGGTTGTCCTTTGGCTGCTGCATTTCGTTGGTGCCAAGCTACCCAACAGTGACGACACGTGAACTCCGACTAGCGAAGCAAGCTCTGCCCGCCATCGATCCAGATCGGCGTGCCGGTCACGTGACGAGCACGGTCTGAGGCCAGGAAGGCGATAACTTCCGCAACATCCTCAATCGTGCCGGCTTTGCCACCAGTGAGTGGTATATCCCCGTCCGGAAAGACCACTGGCACCTCCGTCTGCTTGCGCTTGCGCATTTGGGTATTGTCGTCGATTTCCGTCTTGATAGAACCGGGACATACAGCATTGATCCTGATCCCGTGCCGTCCGAGCTCGAGCGAAAGTTGCTGGACCATCGCAAGCTGGGCTGCCTTCGTCGCCGAGTAGGCTGTCGCCCCGGGTGTGGTGAACGACCGGGTACCATTGATCGATGAAACGACGATGATCGAACCGCCGGTGCTTTTCATGCGCGCCACGCCGTAGTGCAGTGTCAGGTAGGTCCCGCGCAGATTGATCGCGATCGTCTGGTCGAACTCCGCGGGTTTCATATCGTCGATCGGAGCCCAGATCCCGTTGATGCCTGCGTTGGCGACAATGATATCAAGCCTCCCGGTTGCCTCGATCAACTCGCCCACCGCCTTGGCCATGTCCGCATCGACACTGACATCAGCAACCAGCACCATGCCGTGGCCGCCTCTTGCCTCAATTTCCCGCAACACCGACAACAGTTCGTCCTCAGTGCGTCCCAGCAACCCGACAAAGGCACCCTCTCGGGCAAGTTTGAGAGCAGCCCCCATTCCGATGCCCGATCCGGCGCCGGTTACAAGCGCGGTCCGCTGCGCGAATTCCTTTTTATCCGCTGCCATCAACGACCACCAACATGCTCGGGCTTGCCCTTGCGTTTGGTCGACGCCAGATCCGTCAGTTCTTTTTCCGTCATGCTCTCAGCCATGCCGCGAGAAGCGCCTTTGAGATCGGACTTGCGAATGTCTCCTCGTTTGGCAGCCAATGCAGCGCCCGCTGCTTTCTGCTGTGCTTTCGACTTTGCTGGCATGATCTCAGTCCAAAAATGAGGGCAAGTGCGGCGCCCGATTGGCATGAGCACAAAACCGGCAAGCGTATTGAATGTTCCGCCCCGGGGTCGAGCGTCTGGAACAAAAAACGCGATTGGCGCTTTAAGCAGCGCAACCCCCAGCCATTCGAGGATTTTTGATGGACGCCAGAAGCACGCACTTTTCCATCCAGGCCGGCGATTGGCAGCAACTCGGCGCCTATTTTGATGGGGAGGGCACCAACTTTGCACTCTTTTCCGCCCATGCCGAGCGCGTCGAACTCTGCCTTTACAACGAAAACGGCAGCGCCGAGATCGCGCGGATCGAGCTTCCCGAATACACCAATGAAATCTGGCACGGCTACCTGCCCGGCGTCGGTCCTGGAATGCTGTATGGCTTCCGGGTTCATGGCCCGCATGATCCAGCCAACGGTCATCGCTTCAACGCCAACAAGCTGCTGCTTGATCCCTACGCGCGTGAACTCGTCGGCGACTTCGCCTGGTCGGAGGCGCATTTCGGCTACGACATGAACAGCGATGACAAGGACCTGTCATTCAACACCCTCGACAGCGCTTCCGTCACACCGAAATGCCGGGTGATCGACCCGAGCGCCAGCCGTATCAGCAACGAGTTCAGCAGGATCCCCTGGGCCGACACGATTGTCTACGAGACGCATGTCAAGGGTTTCACCCAGCTGCACCAGGCCATTCCCGAACATCTGCGCGGCACGTTCGAAGGCTTGGGACACAAGGCGGCAGTCGACTATGTCAAGAGCCTTGGCATCACCTCGATCGAGCTTCTGCCCATCCATGCCTTCCCGGACGACAGCCATCTTCTCGATCGGGATCTTCGCAATTACTGGGGCTACAACACAATCGGCTTCTTCTCACCGGCAAGCCGCTACTATGGCCCGAACGGCCTGGCCGGCTTTCGCGACATGGTGCGTGCCTTCCATGACGGTGGCATCGAGGTCATCCTCGACGTGGTGTACAACCATACCGCCGAGGGCAACGAAATGGGGCCAACCCTGTCCTTCAAGGGCATCGACAATTTCTCGTATTATCGCACCCTGCCCGACAATCATCGCTATTACATCAACGATACCGGCACCGGAAACACGGTCAACACATCCCATCCGCGAGTGCTGCAAATGGTGATGGACAGCCTGCGCTACTGGTCGGAAGAGATGCATGTCGACGGTTTCCGCTTCGATCTGGGCACCATTCTGGGACGCGAGCCGGAAGGCTTCGACCAGCGCGGCGGTTACTTTGACGCGGTCTGCCAGGATCCTGTCCTGTCGAAGGTCAAGCTGATCGGTGAGCCTTGGGACATTGGCCCGGGAGGTTATCAGGTCGGCGGCTTTCCGCCCGGATGGGCGGAGTGGAACGACAAGTATCGCGACTCGACCCGCGAATATTGGCTCAACGGTGACAATTGCGCACCCGACTTTGCCGCACGCCTGCTCGGCTCCGGCGACATCTACGACCTTCGAGGTCGTCGTCCCTGGGCCAGTGTCAATTTCATCACCGCGCACGACGGCTTCACGCTGAATGACCTCGTCTCTTATGACGGCAAACACAACGAGGCGAATGGCGAGGACAACAACGACGGCCACAATGACAACCGCAGCCACAACTATGGCACCGAAGGACCGACCGACGACGAAGGCATCATCGCGCTGCGCGAGCGCCAGAAGCGCAATTTCCTGGCGACGCTGTTCTTCTCCCATGGCACGCCGATGTTGTTGGCCGGCGACGAGTTCGGCCGTTCACAAATGGGCAATAACAACGGCTATTGCCAGGACAGCGAGATCAGTTGGCTGCATTGGGACAACCTGCCGCCCACCTGTGACGAGTTGCGCGAATTCACCCGTCGCCTGATCGCGCTTCGAAAGGCTCAACCCCTGTTGCGTCGAGCCAATTGGCGCGACGGGACCGTCATCGACTGGTACAACGTCACGGGCGGTGCCCAGCGCCCGGAGCACTGGCTTGATGGCAACCCCCTCGCCCTGAAGCTCATGCGCGAGGATCTCGCCGAACAGGACAACATTTGGCCAGAAATCCTGCTGCTGTTCAATCCGGTCGACCACGACATCGATTTCACCCTGCCGAAGACTGACGGTCGCGACTGGCGCCTGGAACTGACGACTTTCGATCCGAACCGCGCCGGCGACGTCGCCCGGGAAGGCCAGCCGTTCCTCCTTCAGGCTCGCTCACTGGCCCTCTTGCGCAGAGCATGACGAGACCGGATGGCTGATGCTCAGGCTTCCGCCATCCGGGTCAAAACCTCGAAATCGTAGAATTGGCCTGCCAAGAACAGCCGCCGCGCTGAAATCTGCACCGGAACGATCTCGCCCGCCGCATTGCGAATATCGGCAATCTGGCCCTCATAACCACCATCACGATCAAGCAGCATCAGCCTGTGCGCTCGTGCCTCGCTTCCCACCACTACGCCGGAAGCAACCATTTCATGACCACGAATGTTGTCCCAGCTATGGCCCACGAGGTCGAGATAGGCTTTGTTGACCCTGATATAGCGGGAGGTATTCTGCCCGATGGTCGAGATGGAAAACGCAACCGGAGACAAATCGAAAAGCGCCTGAATGACCGGATCGGACATCGCAACCGCTTCCGCCTGTTGCATGGCCGCAGGAGAGTAGCCGTCGATGTCATCGCGCTGTGCGAGGTCATAATCTGCCGGAAGCGACAACTCGTCGCGCAGGACCGCAACGAGACGCCAGAGATCCACCTCGAGGAACAGCGGCTTGTGGCTCTCGGCGACCTCACGCAGGCTGTCCGGCAATTGAGAGATCAATTTTTGCAGGCGCGCGGCTTCATGCTTGACGGAATCGGCTTGAATGAGAAACTCGAACTGCTTGACCGCGATCTGCCGCGTGAGCAGATAGGCGGCGTCCAGCTTCAGCTTGCGCTGTTCTTCGACCTCTTCGATCGGTGTGACGCCGTCGGATATCGGCAGACTTTCGAGCAGGGACCAGACACGCGCCTCCTCGGGTGAATTCTCAATCTTCGATCCGACCTGTGGCGCATAGCGGATCAATGCCAGGATGGTCTCGACACCGAATTCGTCGACATTGGCCGCATGCCTTGCGCCCAGCGCATCCTGTATGAACGCGGTCAGCCGGGTTGGAGCACGGTTGTCGTCCAGATACAGGCTGACTTCACAGATGTCCTCTGGAAAGCCGAGCCAGGAATATTCACTGCGGAACGCCGCCAGCGCCTCACTATTCAGAACCGCAACGGCATACATGCCTTCTCCTATACAATCGCCTGACGATGAAGCGGAGATGGCCCTGTTGGAGAAATTTGCGGATCGCCACAATGCGATCCATGAATTTCCGCTCGCTCATTTCCCGGACGAGCCCACTCTGCCTCGCGGTTATGCCAAGCATCTCGCCCCACTTCCAAGGGCACGACTGTATAGAATGACGAAATTTATATATATATATTTATGCTGATAGACGCAAGAATGTTACACATCGGCCCCAGAACCCCTGAAAAGAAACTGGTGCCGATTTAGCAACAAATTCAATCTGGGCCTTAGAAGAACGCCTGGATGCCAGTCTGGGCGCGACCAAGAATCAAAGCATGCACATCATGCGTCCCCTCGTAGGTGTTCACCGTCTCGAGATTCTGCGCATGGCGCATGACGTGATACTCGATCTGGATGCCGTTGCCGCCATGCATGTCGCGCGACATGCGGGCGATATCGAGCGCCTTGCCGCAATTGTTGCGCTTGACGATCGAGATCATTTCCGGGGCGAACTTGTGTTCGTCGATCAGACGCCCGACGCGCAGGGACGCGAGCAGACCCAGCGAGATTTCCGTCTGCATGTCGGCGAGTTTCTTCTGGAAGAGCTGCGTGCCGGCCAGCGGCTTGCCGAACTGCTTGCGATCGAGGCCATACTGGCGGGACCGATACCAGCAATCCTCGGCAGCGCCGAGCACGCCCCAGGAAATGCCATAACGGGCGCGGTTGAGGCAGCCGAACGGGCCTTTCAGGCCGGATACATTGGGCAGCAGGGCATCTTCGCCGACTTCGACGCTGTCCATCACGATTTCACCGGTCACCGAAGCGCGCAGCGACAGCTTCCCGCCGATCTTCGGTGCTGACAGGCCCTTCATGCCCTTTTCCAGCACAAAGCCGCGAATTTCTCCGTCATGCGCTTCCGATTTCGCCCAGACAACGAAGACATCGGCGATCGGTGCGTTCGAGATCCACATCTTCGAACCCTTGAGGCGATAGCCCCCTTCGATCTTCTCCGCACGCGTCTTCATGCCACCCGGATCGGAACCGGCATCCGGTTCGGTCAGGCCGAAGCAGCCGATCAGTTCGCCTGAGACGAGACCCGGCAGATACTTGTCCTTCTGTTCTTCCGAGCCGTAGGCATAGATCGGATAGATCACCAGCGAGGACTGCACGCTCATCATCGAGCCGCTCGATCTCGCGTGCCACGAGGCCATAGGACACGTAATTGGCATCCGCCGCGCCATATTTTTCCGGCAGCGTCACGCCGAGCAAGCCCGCCTGCCCCATCAGCTTGAACAGCTCGGGCTCTACGGTTTCCCCAAGATAGGCCTCGTTGATGCGCGGTGCGAGTTCCGCCTTGGCGAAAGCTGCGGCTGCATCCTGGATCATCCGCTCGTCTTCGTTGAGCAGATCGGACATCAGGAAGGGATCGCTCCAGGAAAAGGGCTGCATCTCGCTCATGGTTTGGTATCCTTATTCGGTTTTGCAGCATTTTGCTCATAGCTGGCGCAAAAACAAGCCATGTTTACTCATGCAGCTATTAGGTCTAATCATGACGAATGCTCACACATCAACGCCGCTTCCTGCCATCGACCAGCGCGCTTGCCGCCTTCGATTCCGTTGCAAAGCTCGGCAGCTTCTCCGCCGCCGCCAGCGAACTCGCCCTGACGCAAGGCGCGATCAGCCGCCAGATCGGCTTGCTGGAGGACCAGCTCGGCGTCAAGTTGTTCGAGCGCACCAATCGCGGCGTCGAGTTGACTGCCATTGGCCGCAACTATGCCAAGGGCATTGGTGATGCGCTGGCGACCATCCGCACCCTGTCGCTGGAAGCCATGGCCACCCGCGACGATACCCATCTCAGGCTCGCCATCCTGCCGACCTTCGGCACCCGTTGGCTGATGCCGCGCATTCCCGACTTCCTGCAGCGCAACCCCGCCGTCATCATCGACTTCGCCACCCGCATCGGCCAGTTCGAATTCGAGGGATCCGGCCTCGACGCCGCCATCCATATTGGAGAACCGAACTGGCCGGGTACCGATTGCCAATTCCTGATGCAGGAAATGGTGGCGCCTGTCTGCAGTCCGGCCTTCCTGGAACAGAACCCGGTAAAACGCCCGGAAGACCTGCTGGTCAAACCGCTCTTCGACATGGCTTCGCGCCCGCGCGCCTGGCAACAGTGGTTTGCAAGCCTCGACATCGCTGACGGACGGGGCGGCGGCATGCGTTTCGAGCAGTTTTCCAATGTGGTTCAGGCCTGCCTCGCCGGTCTTGGCATCGCCCTTGTCCCAACCTTCCTGATCGAGCCGGAACTGGCGAGTGGCCAGTTGGTGCGCGCCTGGAAACATGAAGTCAAAAGCGCCAGCGCCTATTATCTCGTCAGACCATTGTCGAAGATGGCCTATGCACCGGCAAGTGCCTTTTCCGCATGGATTCTTGAACAGGCAAGGGAGTTTAGCGCAGCGCGCAACGAGGCGCAGAAGATCTAGGAACCTTTGCAGGTGGGATCGCCGGGCTATAGCCAGTGCCGATTGACAAGCCACTGACATGGACCAAGAGTACTTTCGAATAGGCTCGCACAAGCCTTCG
>ERZ1034389.322-NODE-322-length-9072-cov-11.873239_pt1 | contig 9072 bp, 5 predicted proteins | sample MGYA00520611_ERZ1034389 | MGnify/ENA primary metagenome ERZ1034389 (study PRJEB33736, sample SAMEA104288470) | Azolla filiculoides | biome: Urban; feature: water surface; material: ditch water | place: Netherlands | collected 2014 ... | reverse complement strand
GATGCAGGAGAAAAAGTAAGTTTTTACTTTCCATGGCTAACAAGATTGCTTCATACTTATATTTTTGTATCAATACAGTTATACTTCACAGAACAAATCAGAAAGACGATTATACTGTGGATTTTGGACACACTTTTACTGTTTTACACATTGCCAACGATGGAAGAAAGCTTTTGCTTTTACCTTACATACAGTTGAATTCCAGAAGAAGAATTCACGTTACATTCAGTAATTGCCTTACATTGCAAGGAGATGATCAGATTTAATGAGGAGAAAAGGGACATTTGGTCCTGTGAATTAACTACTGCAAATTGTAACCTTTTATGTATTCATGACGCCATGGCTGCACCTTCAAGCTCAGTCAGCTGTCTAAGTAGATGACAGATGAGAGAAAAACGTGAACAAAAGATGATCTCTTTCTTGCATAGTCAACCTTCTAGCAGAAGCCTTCGTGCTAAAAAAAGGAAAAATCGTTCTTGATATCACAAACTGATTCTCTGTGTGGTTCTTGACAGGTTTCTGTTACGCGGGAGGCGGAGACAACAAACCTTCCAGAGCGAGAGAGAGATCAACTGTCACCGGTTTTGTCTTCAGTAGCTGCTTCTGCAAATCTGGATCGGCCACCGATCGCCATTAATAGTAATCACCATACTAACACAGTCATTACTGATCATTCTTCCCCCAACCTCAATCCATGTCCACCGTCTAGCTCCATTATAAATCACAACATACCCATCAGATCACCTCTGATAGACCACATTCCTACAGTGACCATAACTTCGTCTCCTCCTGCACGTGGCACCACAGCTAAAAGCTTGGTAAGCATCGTAAGCTTTAATGGAACTCGACCAGTTCTTAGGGAGAGCTCCAGTAGTCTAAGCAGCCCCCCGTATGAAGATGCTCGAACTAGCAGTACATTAAACAGAGACAGTTTATCTTCTCCTTCATCCACAGTATTTTGTGAATCCGCAATCAGTCTGCAAGCGAGCCCTGATATTCCGCTCAGATCCAGAAAGCTGAATTACCTTCCTCGCACAAGGTCGTTCTCATCTCGTCCATTCCATTCAAAATCCGTAGGGGGGGATCACGAGCTTCTCCATGAATTCTTCCATGATGCACCCAGCAGGTTTCATGGATCCATATCTCGAAGCTCTACCCCCGGTCATCATAGCACTTCCTCTATATTAAGCTCTGCAGAAGAGGAATTCTTAGATGCCGCTTCTTCTCCATTCTACCAAACTCCTCGCACTTCTCTGACTAACAGCAATTATAACAGAAACTATCCATATACGAAGAGCTATTCTGCAGGTCAATCTCCGCTTCATTATCATAGCAACGGCGAATTCACAAGGAGAGTCTCAAACTCGAAGCTTCAATCAAAGCTCAGCAAGAGACTAGGGAAAGCGTTGTGGCTAGACATGCGAGAATTAGCAATGAACAACACATTACAAGATGGAACGGTTCGTGAGATTAAATCCTCCGCTGTTAATATTGACACAGCTAGTTCAACAATGGTTGATGTGGAGTCCTCAGTTAATTCAGTTGCAGGGAACTTTGTGTCCGGAGAGAAAGCTGTGGAAATACTTAATCTAAATATAATATTTATTTATTATTACGAAAAGTTATTTCTATTATTATACTTTAGAGAAAACTCTTCATTTGAAGAGACATAACTTTTTGTTCATCGTCTCTACAAAGAAGCCATTTGGGCTAATGTAACACACACAATTAATATAGAACAATTTTGTGTATGTGTGATCTCTCTCTCAATCTCTATTTGTATAGTTGCCGATTTCTACATGGTATCAGATTTATAGATTTCCGCATCTATCAAATAAGACTAGAGAATCCTAGGAGCATTGATCGATTTGTCATCAAGACGAGCGCTAAGCCGGATAGCCCTCTTCTATAAAAATGGCACAATCCTCATCTCCCGCCAACATTCTCAACACACATAAACTTTCATTAGTAAAGTTATCAAAGCAAAATTATCGCATTTGGAGTGCTCGACTCGAATTATTATTTCAACACTACAAACTTTGGAATGTAGTGTCAGGATCATCACTAAAACCTGATACCCCCGGACCCGATCAAGTTATTTGGGAAGAGAAAGATCTTGTAGCAAAGATGGAATTATTAGCACATATATCAGATGTTCAAGGAGAAGCGGTCAGAAAGCTACAAACTTCGCATCAAATTTGGGAGAAATTAAAGACACAATATGAACCACAAACGGATGCAGCACAAGTGCACACACTACGTGCATATGTCACATTTACAATGAAAGAAGAAGATGATGTAGATAATTTTCTAACCACTTGGGAAAAGAAATTGGATGATACAATTACATCTGGCTTGGACATTTCCGACAAACTACAAAGATGTTTATTACTAGGTGCTTTACCCTCTTCATGGTCATCTTTTGTGACTACACAAAATTTAAATAAAAAAGCTACCGTGGAAGATCTCATGGGAGACATAAGGCAAGAAGACTCGATGAGAAAGACAAGAGAAGAAAACACATCAACACAAGCAATCGCTATGGCAGCCTATCGACCTCATTTCAAATCACAACCAAGATACAAGAGTTTCAAGAGTCAATGGACTAATGCACCGATGACGAAAGGAGGAATGAAGTTCACTAGGTCTTATTGCAACATTTGCAAAAGGCCAGGCCACACACCACAAGAATGTAAGGCAAAACAAAAGATTCGGAGATTTCCAAGCAACATTCGCCGACCACAAGCGCACATTGTCGAGGAATTTGAGGAAGAGAGAAATGAAGACGAAGAAGAAGAAGAAGAAGAAGAAGAAGAAGAGGTTTATGCCGCCTCGATGGAAGAAAAGAATGAATATGAAGAAGAAGGTTACAGTGACTTGATGCAAGCTTTCGTAGCTGAAGCACTTGTCGCAGACATACCAACAAAGAAGGACGACAAATGGTATCTCGACACCGGAGCAACAAATCATCTTACACATCGATCGGATTGGCTTCAAAGGTACACACCCCTACAAAATCCAATAACTGTTAGATTTGGAAATAATGGAGTAAAACAAGCATTAGGCAAAGGCCAACTTACATTTCATCTCCCCGGAGGAGGAAACTTCACGATCAATGATGTGTACCACGTACCTGGTATCACCAAGAACCTTCTCTCGATAAGTCAAGCAACTTCGAATGGAACCATCATCGAGTTCCATCATAACCAAGCCGTGATTCGTCACCTTCTACCAAATGGTCTCACAATACGAACTTCTTGCAAAAGACAAGGAGGGTTATATCCAATTAGTGTACATCCAACAACCCAATCAACAATCGAAGTTCACACAACCGAAATCGAAAGACAACAAGAACTCACTCTACTTTGGCATTACCGACTTGGACATCCACACCTTGCTGCTATGCGAACACTCCAAACTCACAAGCTCGCTCAAGGAGTCCCAAAGGATATGTTTTGCAAAATCGACTTATGTGAGGCATGCTTGTTCGGCAAAATGGCATCATCAAAGTTTCCTACAAGTAACTCACGAAGAAGTCGACCTCTTGAACTCGTCCATAGTGACATATGCGGTCCATTCCCAACTCAATCACTTTTAAAATCAAAATATTTCATTAGTTTCATCGATGATTATACAAGGTTTACAATACTAACATTTCTCAAAAGCAAAGACCAAGCGTTCATTGCTTTTACAAATTACAAATCACTAACAGAAAAGCAACTAAATCTACAATTGAAATGTCTACAATCTGACGGGGGAGGAGAATATACATCTAACAAGTTTACAAAATTTTGTAAAGACCATGGAATTTTACAACGAATTTCTGTTCCTTCAACACCACAACAAAATGGTCTAGCCGAACGCAAGAATCGAACACTCCTTAATTCGGCCCGGAGCATGTTGAATCTAGCGTCACTTTCACCCTCATTTTGGGAAGAAGCCGTCGCAACATCATGCTATCTCCAAAATCGCAACTATCATCGAACACTTGGGTTAATCACACCATACGAGTTATGGTTTGGAGTAAAACCAAATATGCAAGATCTCAAAATTTTTGGTTGCCTTGCATACGCCTTCGTCCCTGCTGAAAAACGATCCAAGTTAGAACAACGAGCAAGAAAAGCGATCTTTGTTGGGTACGGAGATGCAAACGGCTACAAGGCTTACCGTTTATTCGATCCAAGCAAGAACACGTTCTTTTATAGTCGTACCGTCAAATTTGATGAGTCACCATTTCTTGAATCCACGACACCAACGCATAACCCTAAAATTAATACTCGTGAAGGAGCCGAACAGTCAAAAGATGATGCCGCCACTGTTCGCCGCCCTGCAAACACCGCCGCCGCCGCCGCCACCACCACCACCGCCACCACCGCCGCCACGTTTTGTCGCCCAAACAGCAATGTTGCTGATGATAATTGCTGCCCTCCAAACAGCGCCGCCGCCACCGATGCCATCGACATCTCCCGCCAAAAGGACATGGCGGTTGCAGACTATCGCCGCCTCCCAAACAGCACCGCCGCCATTAACTTCTACCGCCATCAAGATAATGCCACTTCTGAGTTCTGCCGCCTCCCAACCAGCACTGCCGCCGCCGCCGTCGCCTCCTTCCGCCAAGAAAACATCTCTGGTTCTGACGACCGCCGCCTCCCAACCAACACTACCGCCGCCGCCTCCCGCCAACAAAACATCTTTATTGCTGCCGACCGCCGCCTCCAAAACAGCACCGTCGTCGATGCCGCCCTTTGCCACCAACACAACAGTGATGATGATAATTGCCGCCCTTCAAAGAGAACACCCACTGGCCATCGAGCGAAGAATGTTGATGCCGCTACTATCGCCGCCAACAATCGATCAAGAAAAGCCGCCAATATCAACGTTGCCTCTCACTTTGATGAAGTCCTCGATGCTGTCGATCGTTATGTGGTAATCCCTCGCCCTCTTATTCACGTTGATCAGCCACTACCTCCACCGCTTGCACCTCCTCCAATCTCTCCTTCACATCGACCCCTTGCATCTCCTCCCATCTCCTCTCCTCCAAGAACTCCTCCCGTTCGACTCCGTCTACATAAAAAGCCAATATTTAAATTTAAAGTTAATAAAAATAAAAGTAAAATAAAAAATGCATCTTTAAATGTAACCAACCAATATAAAAGAAATACCCAACCTAAACAAACTAACTATATTAACCCACATCTTGATAGTGTTTTCACACCATCTAACTCTACACATTATGATGACCTCACAAACACATCCTCTACATCAACCTTATCTTCACCACGCTTACATACATCTACCACTTTACCAATCTCTTTATCTAATTTCTCGAATTCTAATCAAAATACTCTTGAAAGCCCTCAAACCTCTCAAATCATTCCGCCATTTCATCTTCACTCACCCGACATCACTAGTGATGTTTCAATTAACTCACAATCACAATCCTCGCAAGACTATCCAAACTCATATGATAACGACTCACCACCTCGTCGTACGCGCTCCTTGTCCGATATCTATAAGGAACTTGACCAATTCGAGGCACACTTTGTGGACCTCGATATGGACGCTCTCATAGTTGAAGAAGAACCAGATACCGCAAATGAATTAATTATTACCGTTCGCGAAGCGTTGTCTGGTACCGATGGCCCTAAATGGAGAGCAGCCATGGAAGAAGAGATGACAGCCTTATTAAAGAACAAAACTTGGAGCCTTGTCGATCCACCACCTGATCGACAAATTGTTAGTTGTAAGTGGGTTCTTCGGAAGAAGACCGATGCTACTGGAAATATTATACGTTTCAAAGCTCGTCTCGTAGCTCGTGGTTTTTCGCAAATACCTGGAATCGACTTCAAAGATACATTTAGCCCTACATTGCGAAGTATCACATTTCGCATATTCGTCTCTCTCGCCGTCGAACTTGATTTGGAACTTCATCACTTAGATGTTCAAACCGCTTTCCTTCATGGAGAACTCGAAGAAGAGATCTATATGCAACAACCACCACATTTTGAAGATTCAACTCAACCAAATGCTGTATGTCGCCTACATCGATCCTTATACGGTCTACGACAATCTCCACGAGTTTGGTATCATCGACTTCATAATTTTCTAACTAACAATGGATATAAACGACTAAAGAATGAACCAAATGTATATATTAAAAGAGCTAAGAATAATTTCATCATAATCGGTGTTTATGTCGATGACTTACCTCTACTTGCCAACTCACTCGCGTATCTACAACTTGCGAAGAAGGAACTTCAACAAGCTTTTCCAATAACTGACCTTGGTCCAATGAAGTATTTCCTTGGAATGAACCTACAAAGAGATCGTGCCAAAGGAACCATTTCTCTTTCCCAAACTCAATACATTGAAAGTGTATTAAAACGTTTTGACATGCTACATTGCAAGCCTATCTCGACACCCATGTCAACTCCATGCAAATTATCAATCGAAGATGCTCCTCGAACTATCAAAGAGCGAGATGAGATGCTCAATGTTCCTTACAAGCAAATTCTTGGATGTATACGCTACCTTGTTAGTTGTACACGTCCCGATTTATGTTTCACCGCTGGAATTCTTTCGAGATTTATGCAGGATCCCGGACCGAAACATTGGCAAGCATTAAAACGACTACTACGTTACCTAAAATGAACGAAAGATATGGTGTTAACTTACTCCAGATCGCAATCCGAGTCCATCAACATGAACCTTGAAGGATGGACCAATCCATCACAATTATCTGGATGGACGGACTCGGATTGGGGGGGGGATGTTGATGGTCGTAAGTCAACAAGTGGCTTCGTATATTGTCTCGCCGGAGCCGCTATAGCATGGAGGTCTAAGAAGCAAACAACGGTCGCATTATCTTCAACGGAAGCCGAATATGTAGCTGCCGCACTCGCTGCTAAAGAAGGAATATGGATTCATTCCATACTTGAAGAACTTAACTTGTTTAAAACCTCAAAGCTAATCCTTCATTGTGATAATCAATCGTGTATCAAGTTAGCTTGTAATCCAAAAATGAGTGATAATATTCGACATGTCTCTTTCAAGCATCACTTTCTACGAGACTTAATCGAAGAGAAGAAGCTAGATTTGAAGTATGCGGCCACAACACTAATGTGGGCCAATTTTCTAACAGCGACAGTACCTCAAACAAAGCATATCGCTTGTTGCCGAAAGATTAGTCTAACAATGTCAAACTATTCTTCGAACGACAATACTTTTGATTAAATAATCTTTAGCTTAAGGGAGTGTATGGAAATATTTAACCTAAATATTAAATTATTATTAATTAGAAATATTTAAGTAATCACGAAGAGTTATTTATTATTAGACTTTACAGAAAACTCTTCATTGACGAGGCTTAACTTTTTGTCCATCGTCTCTACAAACAAGCCATTTTGGCTATCTCTCTCTCGCAATCATTCTCTATTTGTATAGTTGCCGGTTGTGCATAAAAGGTTTATGAAAATAGTTAGCCTTTTGTGAATAATTGTGCTTCGTAACCCTAAAAGCATTTCGCCCTCTCCCCACCTCTTTCTTTATAAACAAATTTTTTGGAAATTTAGATGATCATTTCAAAGCAAACCATTTTGGCTAATGTAACATACACAATCACTATAGAACAATTTTATCTATGTGTGATCTCTCTCTATCTCTCTCTCTCTAGCAATCATTCTCTATTTCTATAGTTTCCGCTGGCCGGTTGTACATAAAAGTTTTATGAAAATAGTTGCATTTTGTGAGTAGAAAAACCGAATAATTGTTCTTCGCCCTCTCCCCACCTCTTCCTTTATAAACAAAATTTTTTCCCCACCTCTTTCTTTATAAACAAGTTTTTTGGAGACTTTGATGATCATTTCAAAGCAAACCACCACCCCTCCTCCTCCTCTTCTTGCTCCCCCTCCTTCTCTAGCTATTCATCATTCTAACCAAACCGAAACCAAACCACCACCTCCTCCTCCTCCTCCTCGTGACGCAAGCCCTCCTCCACCCTCTCCGCCGCCACCTTCACCTCCTCCACCACCATCTCTACCTCCACCTCCATCTCCGCCGCCGCCGCCGCCGCTTCCACCTCCTTTGGCCCCTCCTCCTCCAGCTATTGCAAGTAATAGCTTAAATGGTATCTTTACATTTCCAATCCTACACCGTGTCAATGGGCTCTTTGTAGACGTATTTCTTCGGGCGCACTCCCTCAGCCAACCCCTCTTCCCAGCCTACCCATCTGCTATCCGTAACTGAAGCCGCCACGGATTAACCTGTGCTGCCTCATCCTATTACATCAATAGATCAAGAGGAGGAGGACTTACCTGGGTGGCCCCACCTCATTTTATCCATACATCAGGAAGGCTTCTCTAGCCAGTCTGATAGTATTATGTCAATAGCTGAATCATCCGGCTTCATCCGTGAGCGTGCGAACTTAAGTCCCCCGCAGCCTCACCATGTAGTACCCATATCCATAGCTGAAGCGGTTGGCTTCATCCGTGAGCGCGCGAACATACGTCCCCCGCAGCCTCACCATGTAGTACCCATATCCAGAGCTGAAGCGGCCGACTTCATCCGTGAGTGCGCAAACTTACATCCCCCCCAGCCTCACCATATAGTACCCATATCCATAGCTGAAGCCATGGATATATCGATGGAGGACTACTTACCTCAGTGGCTTGACTTCATGTTAGCCATAGAAGATCAGGCACCGCAGGGGTGGGAGCGGCATCCGAGCACCACCAAAAGTACACAGCTAAAACAGGTTGCTTGCATTGTTTCGGTTGTACATCAATGTAGAGATGGTTGTTCTATCGCTGGTAGCTCAACAACCTAACCCTAACTATTTCTTCTTCTTCTGGCTGGTCTTGCCCATAGCTACCATACCTTTCATCCTCCTCTGTCTAGCACTACTCTTCTGGTACATCTAATACTCTCAGCCCTGTAATGTGGACAGAAATCATAGCAGTTTGGCCACCGGCATCATTTCATTGATCGTCCTGCTTCTCGGCCGTGCTGATGTATGCCTACTGTTATGAACATCGACTCGAGTTCGAGACTTAGGCCCTTGTATATACATATATT
>ERZ1034389.320-NODE-320-length-9089-cov-34.616560_pt1 | contig 9089 bp, 8 predicted proteins | sample MGYA00520611_ERZ1034389 | MGnify/ENA primary metagenome ERZ1034389 (study PRJEB33736, sample SAMEA104288470) | Azolla filiculoides | biome: Urban; feature: water surface; material: ditch water | place: Netherlands | collected 2014 ... | reverse complement strand
ATTCATCACGGCTTACAGTCTACCGGAATAACCTGCCATTATTCTATCGATTTCCATCCATATAGGAAATCCGTATCTTTTATTTATCAATTCCTCTCCATCTATGTCACCCACTACCAGTTTAATCCCGCTCCTAGTTCACTTGGTGACCTCGAATGGAGGACACTTAGTACTGAATGCTTGGTAATCCCTAGTGGAGATGACTTATGATTTCGTGCCCAATCTAGTGAACGAATAAATTAGTGGCGTTTCGAAATAATAGTCTTCTCTCCCGATCCTCGTTACTTTTACCTTTCCATTATTTCGTAATTTGTAAGGTATGGTACTTTATAGTTTTATGGTAATAAGTCATTCTATTATTATTTTGGGTTCTCTATTCTCTCTTTCTCTTGGAACTATCGTAGTGGGGTCTTAAACACATGGGCCTCATCCTTTCAGTCTCTTATTACTGCCGGGTGTACCTCCACCGTTAGCGCCTTTCCCAGTATTTTCGGAGTTAATCCTCTATCGTTTTCGTGCACTAAGCTTAGGAATATGTTTATTTGCTAATATGATGGCTGGTTATAGTTCAGTCAAGATTTCGAGTGGCTTTGCTCGGACCATGCTATCCATGAGGGGTATCTTGCTATTAGCACATCTCGCTCTTCTTTCGATCGTATTTGCATCAACTGGTTTAGAATCAGGTGTAGTTATTTTATAAGCTTATGTCCCTATAATCCCGATTCGTATTCATTTGAATGATGCAATAAACCTTCATTGACATGGAAAGAGAAACGGTTTGGTTTCGTCACCAAACCGTTCTTTTCTATATTGCAAACAAATCTGCCACGCTTAGCTTATTGGTTCGTTGCAACGCCGTCTGCCGTTACGTATCGCACCTTACATTACATGGTGGTTTCTTTTTTGGTAAATAATTTTAGTAAGTTTCATCATCATACCTTTTTGGTCACTTTACCTACATTGGTAAATGATTTTTGTCCTTATACTCTAACCTGTACAATTATTGTATTGAAAGGTGGTATCTCACATTCTCTTAAATGCTAAGCAAAGAATAGGTTTGTAATCAAGGGAAATATGACAGATAGTCGTGGGAAATGAAGTAATAACAGAGGAATCGAGTGTTTCATAATTAATGAGAAAAATCATGTGTCACATAAAAAATGGATTGTCTTTCTAACGGAATACCTCTGGAATACCTTACCTGAAGGGAAATAACGGTACTAGGAAAAGAGAGAGAGATCCTTGCCTGGGCTGCGAGTTTCCCACCTATTTATTCTATTTACGCCCTATAATAAATAAGGGCATTCCGGAGATCGAGGCACCTTGTTGTTGTTGAAGTCCTTTGACAACAATTCTATCCACGCACTGCCTATTTGTACGCCGAATAGCTAAAAACCAACAGGCTCAAGCTGCTTTCTGCCCAACCTCTTCTTCTTCTTCTTCTTCTTCTTCTTCCTTAAACTAAATTGAGAGATTTAAGGCGTTACGAATCAAAAAGTCAGAAAAAGATTCCGACGGCCGTAACAGCTCGCAACTACCTGGCCACCAGCTTCTAGGTTCAAAAAGTAGCGACATGAGCCCCCTAGCGTCTTTCGACGAGCTAACCAGATTTTCCTGAAGAAAAGCTAGTGAACCAAGTCCTCCTTAGGCATTAGGCCCCGAAGTCTGGAACAGCCGAGGACTGGAACCAGTAACCATCGGTATCTGGCGTATATCAAGTACTACCCTTTCCAGTGCCCTAATGATGTCTGAAAAGACAGAATAAACAGCCTTAAACTTTCAAATACTAGGTCCAAGGCCTCCATCCTGCCAAGACGACAGATTGCACAAGAAAGGGCCGAATGATTCAATATCCGACTCTTCTTTTAATATCTCAGCACGTGACGATATGTCCAGGACGCAAGTTAGCGTGAACTTTCTAGTGGGTATTGTACTTATGCCCAACAAAAAAGCAATTGAAGATCAAATAAACTACAGCAATTAATAGCAAACATATCTAGGTTGCTTGGACTGGTTCTCGAAATAATAGGTGACCGGAGTATAGTGAACTCCGGCCGGCCTGAAGGATCCCTAAGTGGTAGATAAGACCACGAAAATATTTTAATAGTGATTTCTAATTTATGTCAACGCATAGTTTTCTCCTCTCCAGCGGCTCTGTCGTCGCTACATGTAATTTGAAAGCAGCACTGTTTCATCTTAAGATTTATGGCTTGTTTAAAGTAATCGAAATTACCGTACACTTTATCGATTACAAACCCACACAAAGATGTCACTACGACATTGTAGTGATCTACTAGGACTTTCCTTCGTGCGTGAAAATTACTAGCTTTCTTCGCTCCTACAATGGGGGGACAACCTCTCTTTCCACTTCTTCAAGAAAAAGGAGTGCTCAACAGGAAGGAATAGGATCCCCTTCTTTTCTTTTCTTTTCTTTTCTTTTCTTTTCTTGCGGCACCCAATGATACGCGTTATATATCTCTTCTTTAGGGGCCTTGAAGCCCAGCTGCTTTTCAAGATACTCCCTTGGCTCTGCTGCTGTTTCGATGTACCCGCATAATACTATACTGCATCTTAATGTCATCTACCACCTTGATGGTCTTTAGTAGCGCTAGGGTTCTATTGTCGTACAGTGAGAATATAGCTCCGCTATAAGGTTCTTGAACAGGAACTCAGGATGAACCAGCGGATGACCCAATGACTCAAACAGGGTCTTCTTATACATATCTGATAGAGCTTTTGATACTGCGTGGTCTGAGAATCACTGTATACAGCGGCTTTTTCAGGAAAGCAAGCCTCTTCGCAGCAAGCATGGAAAACCACCTTATCACTCAGCAATGTGCATTGGTTGCTATCCGAGCAATTAGGGTTGGGTTTGACCAACTCTCTCTTGGAAAGCGAGAATTCTCGCCTCGTCACACTACACTATCAAGTCAAAGTTCCCAGACATGACCTTCCGGAGAAACTGGTAAATAGAATACGCGGTACGCCTGCGGCTCTCGGCGCCTCGACTGGATCCAGACCCCGCATTGGAACTTTCCAGGGAAATAACTATTTAGTTTGGGAGAGTGGTTCCCGGAATAATGATCTCTAAGAGCAAAAGTTGAGGGTTCGAATCCCATTTTCTCTTCTCTGAATTACGAGAGTGATACGAGTTGCTGTCTGCTGCTCTTGCCAACCCATTTCGTGAAATTCCCCTCTAGCTCAAGAAACGAGGTCATAGCCGAGCGGCAGGCCCGCCCTGCGTACTTCTCAACTCCTGAATAAGGAGCTCGAATCTACTGATCCGAGCATTCGCTCGTATTCTGAAAGATGTGTCGTACTAGAGGTGCCAATCAAGCAAGCAAGCAAGCAAGCAAGCAAGCGCAATCAACAACCCGTCTCCTTGGGGTTCTTGCAGAGAACAGGGTAAGGCGGCCAGAGGAGCGGAATGAAGTTTCAAGATGATGAGGTAGCCGGCTCTCGAGAAAGCGACTTCTCTCTAGCGCCGATACGATCGAAGTGGTAAACCAAAAGTGAACCTGCCAACGACACACCTTTATGTATGACATAGTTTCGACAGGACGGGATGTCTTAGATAAAGCCTAAACTCTGTAAAAAGAAGAAAGGGGGGCACGCACGCACGCACGTATAAACAATAGCTCCTCCCGCAGCAAGCAAGCAAGCAAGCAAGCAAGCAAGCAAGCAGTGTTTGCCCATATGATACGTGTTGCATATGGAACGAGGATGGGGGCGTAGTTCAATCGGTAGAACGCATGTTTTGCAAGTATGAAGTTATCGGTTCAAGTCCGATCGTCTCCATTCGTATACAGATTGGCACATTAGATAGAAATCCAGCAGATCCCCCGCCCGGTTCCCCGGGCGACATACGTGCGGACAAAGAGCTGCCTGCCCTCACGGGCAAGCTAACCCGCCGGTTCATCCGGATGAAAACCAACCGGTTCATCCGGATGAAAACCAACCGGTTCATCAAACCCGCCAACCCCTTTTTCATCATGAAGGCCTTCATGATGATGAAAACCGCACGCAGATTATGGCCGGAATTGCCAGGGCAGGCTTGTTGCCTGCCTAACGCGCACGCACCCCTTCATGCGGAATTCATTGAAACCAGACACACACGGCACGAAGGCGAGAATTTTGATATCAGGACCAGCGAGCGTGCACTACCTCCCGACCTAACTTTTCTTTTCACTCCCGCCGGATGATGAAAACCGCTTCTTACCGCCCGCTTCTTTTCTTCGGGCACGAGTCCAGAAATGCTGGTGGCGCCCGCCCTTTTGCTTGCCTGCATGAAGGCCAAGAAACTGCCATGAATATCGAGAACAGACAAGGAAGAGCAACAGAATATAAGTACGATTTACGCGCGAATTGATTTTATTTGCTATTTCAATTTCTAGCGTTTTGAGTTTGGAATGAATAATAATATATAATGAGGAAATATTAGTAGCTGTTCGTCTAGTGGGTTTTGTTTCCCTTAGTCAAAACACTCTAAGTGACATTTTCAGAGCGACTTTTAGGGCAAAAAGCGAAGCTATTTAAACAGATTTATAGCATTTTCCCAGTTCCTAGGAAGCTCTGTGGTCTGAGCCCGAGGAATGGCATGAATTACTATTACTCAGTCTGCGTTTAAGTACGTAAATGATTGCGGAATCCTTTTTCAATGGGATAGTGGAGCGTCGCGCATTGTCGTACGAATAAACAGTATAAGCCTCGCTGTGTTAAGAAATGGAACTTTAGTTGAAAGCACCGTTAGCCATTTGAGAGCATTCTCGCCTCTGAGAATAAGACGAGATAGTGAGTCGTTCCCGCTCTCCAGTCAGTGACGAATTTGGCGGCTTTTCCAGCAGCAGTGGAACGAAACATCAGTCCACACTGATCTAACCGAGCATGGTTTTCTTAGAAGGAGGGAAAGGGGGATTCCAGGAGTTAGCTGACACTTCCAAAGGAGGGGAGGAAAGCCGTAGGGAAGGGAAAACTGCAGCGAAAAGAGCTCGGGTCCGCCCTATGCATGTAATAATGCTGCCCATGACTGGAGTAGCGAAATGTCAAAAAGAGAAGAGCTCTTCTTTTCTTTTCTTTTCTTTCCGCGCTGGCTGAGATGGATGATAATCCTTTGGCCCTGCCTTTCCTTTCACGGTTGTCTTGCCGCTGGGTGTCCTGGCAGAACCTTGCCATTCCACTCGTGGTAGGTGGTGAAATCTCTGTCTAAATCATCGAAGAAAAGTCGAGTCGATTTTTTCGTGCGTGCTGCATCGGTAAAAAACCCCCTAGGAATATGTCGTCTATTTGCCTGCCAACAAAACGATTACACTTCAGTCATACCTTTCAGTTCAGTGTTGCTCGAACTATGCTATCCATGATGGGTAGCACATCCTGCTCTTCTGTATCCACATCAATCGGTCCAGAACCAGGTGTAGCTATTTGAAAAGTTTATGTCCTTAATCTTTCAAGGAGAAAAATATGGCTGCTTTGCCCTCAACAGATCCATCGACTCCATTACTTGAGAGGGCTAACAGCCAGCCAGCAGTGGGCTTATAGTTTAATTGGTTGAAACGTACCGCTCATAACGGTAATATTGTAGGTTCGAGCCCTACTAAGCCTATTTACTTGCCATACCTAACTCGCCAGTCTTTCACTACTTTGCTGCGCCCAGCAAGGCAAGGCAAGGCAAGGCAAGGCAAGGCAAGCAAATTCCGTTCTCTGAGCTTTGCTTCTCTTCCTTGGTTACCACTGTATGGAGTATAGCCAAGCGGTAAGGCATCGGTTTTTGATACCGACACGCAAAGGTTCGAATCCTTTTACTCCAGGATCCTAAGGCGGCATTCAAAGCATTGCTCATTCATAGCCTTCTTGTCTGAGTCATTCTTCTCACTCGGCTTGGAAGGCATCGCCGCCTTTCATCGGCAACGCCGCATGCCTCGCTCTTCTTTCTTGGAGAAACGTTGCCTTTACGGAACGGATACTTCTTGCATGCATTAAGCCATGCGAAGAAGGAATGAGTGCAACCAAGTGCTACCATGTGCAAGGACTAGGCGAAGCGATGGACCCCGCACAGACAGTTAAACAAACGCCTTCAGCGATGAACCGCAGGCAGGCAGTGAGATACCAAAGATATGATCTATTGAGCAAGATCCAAGATCGACTGAGCCTGGAGTGATGGGATCTGAAAAACCAACCTATAGAGATAGGCCCAAGGTCTGACTTGGCTAGCTGTTCTGAAAGAAATAGGTGCGGAAAATCTAATTTGGTAATGTTTCAATGGAAATCCAACTAGATAGTGGCGAAGCTACGTCATTTTACTCTGATGCGTATCCTAACATACATACATACATAATAGTACCATGTACGGCATCGGTACTGATACCGATGGTTCTTTTGAATTATATGCCGCCTGTTCTACTCCAACATCCTCGAGATCTGGAAAGTTTGCAGAGTATTATGGATGAGGAAGAACCCTGGCAATAGACATGTATGGACTTGGAGAGAGGCCTATTCTAGGTCGTCTCGACTATTCCGGTGATAAAACAAGGTAAAGAGACCCGCAACCTCTTCGTACCAAGCCAGGTAATCAGGAGAAAAGGGATTCGAACCCTTAACCTTTGGTTTTGGAGACCATTGTTCTACCATTGGAACTATTCTCCTGAAATTCAATAATTACTTACGAGCCGGCCGGTTACTTTGCCTTTATTCCTTGGCGTTGAACCGTGCGGCTTCATCAAGCAAGCAAGCAAGCAAGCAAGCAAGCAAGAAGGCGGTTCATGCGGAAGAAGCGGTTCATCGTGCTTGCTTCATGTGGATTTCTAGGCCTTCATGCGGTGATATACAACGGCAGCAAGCAAGCAAGCAAGCAAGCAAGCAAGCATGAAGGCCGATATCGTCGTTCTTTGGCTTGTGCCTGCCTTTTGGCCGGCTTCATCCGGCCGGGCCGCCGCCCCTATTTATTTGATGAATCCCGTCCCGCAGTTTATGCTAAGACAGTGTGCGAGGGGCGCATATAGTCAGCTGCTCACAACCAACCTACTTTCGTCTTGAAATGCCTTCTTAAGGCACTTTCCTCTCACTAGGTGAAAAGAAAGGAGTTTGCAGAAACGAATTGGAAAGGACCTCAAAGAAAGCAGCAAACCAATGGTACGCTAATTTACTTGGTCCTATCGATTTCTCACGTTAATAATAACCAAACGTGAAGTGGCCCGGTTAAGGTAGGGTTGTAGCGCCTGAAATTGCCTACCTCTATGTATGAAGAAGATAATGAACCAAATGTCATCTAGCAGCGCCATACCACTTAAATGAGATTAAGGTTTGGCTCCGACACTCCAACATGCCGACCGAGAATTCCCGGCCGGCAGAACAACACCGTTCTATGAAACATTCAAGGAAGGTTTGTGTGCACCGAAGGGGACTTGAACCTCTAACCACCTGGTTCGAAGCCAGGTACTCTATCCGATTGAGCTATCGGTGCTGCCTGCTGCTTTCAGAACACGCTTTCCCTGTCTATCTTTGGTAGGCGATTTGCTGGTTTCTGGAGCACCGCTTGTTTAGCAGGTGGATCCAGAGTGCCAAAGAAAAGAAGAGCGGTTTTCATCAACGCTTCTTCCGCCGCAGGTCAGCCTCTGAGGGCGCATCCCGGGCTTGTCCACGTCAACGCTATAGGTGACTTGTTCAGGAGGCAGCTTTTCTTTTCTTTTCGGGCTGGTCCTCGTGGATGGTTCTCTAACCTTCCACACACTGTTAAGGAATGACCTAGTCATGTAATAGGGTCTCTTAAAGGAAATTATGCGGGTAGGTACTTGCAGCTCATAGAGGGCACGCACGCACGCACGCACGCACGCACGCACGGGTGTTGAGACTTCGCCAGCCAACATGGGTGCTGCTTTCGCGCTCCTATGCAGCAGCAGAAAGCCATTCTGTTAATGAAAGCGGCGAGTCATGCCACGATGAACCGCTTCATCGAAAAGCGTTAGTGAAAAGTACAGCGCTTCTTTTCTTGCAGCCGGAATATTCTTATTATTCGTTACTCATTTCATGACTGAAGCGCCAGCCAAAAAAACAAAACAAACAAAAAACTAGCACCTTTGAAAACAAAAGTGGTAGGGCCAGGAAGCCACCTGGCAATAGGAAAGTGCACGAATCGAGATCCGGCCTCTCCTCATTACGAAGAACCGGCAGATTCAGGTAGCTTGCCGGCCAAGTGAAGTGGTAGCTTGCCTAAGGCAGGTTCCTGTTCTTACAAGGGGTCTTCCGGGCTTCTGACAATGAATTTTCGAGGATTCTAGGGATAACATTGTTGAGCGAACACTGGACGTTGACATTTATAGGAAGGTACTACTTTGGGCGATCTTCAACAAAGTTGTGCTAATAGGCCTTCAAGCAAGTAGGAACCTGTATGTCGATAAGGTTTGTGCCTTGTTTAGGGATAGGTATCCGCTCTTGAAAATCACCGGCCCGCCCCTTCCACCCATCATAGTGCCCCCTCGTCCGTTACTTTACCTCAGTGCTCTCCTGCCCGCGTAACATTATGAAAGGGTTGAGAACAGCAACGGCGACGGTATAGCAAGAGAAAGCTAGAGAGAAAGGGCTATGGGAATGTGAAGGACTCCCTTCGTTGAAAAAGAAAGTGTCGATTGTCTATTCTTTAGGCACTCGCGGGAGACTAATCTCTCCTAGAGAACACGTGTGGGAAGTATTCGTTTCTAATAATCCCAAAGTCTTTAAGGTTTTGACCATTTTGTGTAACCATTAGGATGCTCCGAAAACACTGGAGTACAGGAAGGAAACACTGGTGTCAAAGCATTCTTTGGGAACCACATCCTGTTCTTCCTAGATGGATGATTTGCCCCGTTTGATGCCGTCGTGTGAAAGTTGTTTTCATGATTTAGGAATTCAACTGATTTTAGGTAATCCATCTTTATGTGGCACGACATGAAAGGTGCTATGAAAAACACGTAACCGACCGAATTACGTGAAATGGATAAATCAATCTGGTTAGGGCATTCTTTAGAACTTACTTCAGGAAGAATCATCCAGGGCTGCGGTTGCGGTTTCTTCTTTCTTGTATTCATAACTTTTTTCTATTGCTTTTTCGGCGAAAAGGC
>ERZ1034389.319-NODE-319-length-9129-cov-17.759202_pt1 | contig 9129 bp, 12 predicted proteins | sample MGYA00520611_ERZ1034389 | MGnify/ENA primary metagenome ERZ1034389 (study PRJEB33736, sample SAMEA104288470) | Azolla filiculoides | biome: Urban; feature: water surface; material: ditch water | place: Netherlands | collected 2014 ... | reverse complement strand
TTACGGTTGCAACCAATTAGCTACTCTTGTCTCATGATCTATCTTCTACGCACAACGACTTCCACCTATACAAACCAAGTAGAGAATCTTGAGGACTGCCATAGTTGTCCTAACATGAAATTCCTAGAGTTGTAGGAGAATTTGTGAAAGGTGCAGGCCCCATTGCGTAGTGGCCACACACCCCAAACTTTAAATAACTGAATACGAGGTCTAATTATACCATACCACGTAATTAATCCATGGTTTTAGTCGTGATCATGAAGGTTATGCAAAGATCATAAAGTACTCTAATACATTAATCCTGTATAATAAACATTTTGAGGATCGCTTTGTACCCAAGTGAAAAGAATGTTATATTGTGTTTATGCTAGGGATGAAATGATATCCTCAAAGAATCAAGCACCCAAAATATAGATGCATGAATTGCATGAAAGAGTGCACTATTTGAAATATGATCATGAGGTATTGGACGCTTTCTTAAGTGTGAAAAGTTATGGGACAAGTGGTCGACGTTCCACGTTGCGTCTCATGTATATCGTTGATTTTGCTTCTCTGCCCAACCAACAAAGTTTATGAATGTTCTTCAAGGCTTTGTTTGATATTTTGTGACTTTTACGGTATACTTATTGGCGAAATTATTATGCAAAGCATTAAGAAGGCATTATGGAGCTTCAAGTTTCCGATTTGCCGCATGTGTTGAAGCGAGGTGATAGAAGGGATTTCACGCTTTTCTATAATTAATAGCAAAAGTGAGAGCGGGCTCAGATGATGATGCAATCGGTACATAACTACGAATTACGACATAATGTTGGCCCTCACGGAGCAATTTAAGCGTACGAGGCAAAGGGTCACTCATTACATCCCTTTGAAGTCCACGATAACAACTATTGATCTATCTATAGCTGGGTCAATGAGATAGGGACTTGTACGAATAGTTGCGTTTTTGTAGGCCTTATGGTAGGAGCGAGTAGAGATATTGGAGATCCAATGACTTCGGTAAATTGGACAGTTTTAAGCTCTATATAGCATCATTGTTTGTCGAATGAGATTTAGGTTGTTTGAACCCAAATGTTCCAACTTCTTCATTAATTACATTCCAATAGTTTCGTGTCAGTCACAACCTAACTATCCTTGTCTTGCAGTTTACGCGTACACCTAATAGTGTAGTACCTAGCCACACACACTTGATGCGTTAGCAATGTGCATGTGAGTAGTCGAGTCCATATTGTTTGAACGGAAATTGGGCTTCAAACTCATCGATTGGATAATTGACTATATGCATATCAAATGTCCTTTGAATTCGGTGCACGCGATCCTGATCCATGGAGGGCCTTGTCCAATGCACAACTTAACACCCTCAATTATAACGTGAGGTTTGGACATGGGGGAGTTACTCGTAAGTCATAAGCAGTAGAGATAAGGGCAAGAAGCAATCATGGTGGTGTGTGACGGGGAAATTGGAGTTTATGGGACCGAAGCTCGGGGTTGCGTTGAGATATGTAAAATATTATATGTCGCGGGACAAGATAGATGTGGTACGCAAGCGGGCTAGGCGCGCTTTGCGTCGTTGCGCGCCCATCAACATTCCACCCGACCACGAGAGGGATGAACCGTCGCCCTTACGTATTCTACGAGAGTTTTGTGGACATGAGTCGACCATGTTGCGTCGGCCTACGGTGCCCGAACCAAAACGCGTCGATCGTCGGGCACAAGCTAACGACCGATCCATGTGCCTTGGGGTGAGAATCGCATGTGCACGAGTGGCAAGTGGGGTGATTGCGCTCTGACTAGGTACGTTCGAACGAATGCGCGATAGCGATAAATTTGTGTTAAATATGTTGGAGACTATGGAGTAGACTAGGTACGTGCGAACGAACGCGCGGTAGCAATAAATTTGTGTTAAATATGTTGGAGACTATGGACTAGAGATGACGTACATACGTATGTACATAAACGTAGATATATGTGTTATGTCCAAGACTATGCACTAGGGATGAGATCTAGACATATATAGAATTAGTTCAACGCTAATTAGCTTATTGGCTTAGTATAGGCATTGCCTTTCCTTTCTCCCTCCTATTATTATGTGGGTGCTCTCTCCCTTATTAGCACGTGCGTGCATGGAAGCGCATATGCACCGATAGGAGAGAGAGAGTAGGCGTCGCCAGGTCATACGTGTTGTATATATATATACACCATCCAAGAGAGAGAGAAAGAGAGCAAGATGAGTAGAGTAGAGTAGAGTAGCCAAGGACATTGATGAGTAGGGGAGTATAATTTGAACAACACATAATTTGAATTTGATCAAGGTCAAGAGGAGGAGGAGGAGGAAACATGGATCCCATATCGGTGTCGGCACCGATGTTATCATCCGCCGCCGCAGTCGCTTCATCTTCGACGACGGAGGGTGCCGCGATCTCCACTAGTCTCCATCTCGTGTTGTTGTTGCTCTCACGATCTTCTCTCCTGGGTGCGATCTGGGCCGTCCGCCATATTCTGGCACTGGTCATTTGTAGCGGCTTGCTAGCAATCTTGGCATGGTGGCGCCATCCTGGCGGGCCGGCCTGGGGCCTCGCGGCACGCGCAAATTCCCATGCCGTTGCTAAGGAAATCCGCGGCCCACGTGGTTGGCCGTTGGTGGGCAGCTTGCTCGAGCTCATGGGCGAACGCCCACACGTCCGCCTCGCCAACCTCGCACGTGCTCACTCCGCCAAGTCCTTGATGGCCTTCAGCCTCGGCACCACACGAGTCATCCTGACCTCCGAACCTTCCGTCGCCCGCGAGCTTCTGAGCAGCTCCTCTTTTGCGGATCGTCCCATCAAACAATCGGCCAAGCTCCTCCTCTTCCATCGTGCCATCGGATTCGCTCCCTACGGCGATTATTGGCGCACCCTCCGACGCATTGCCGCCACCCACCTCTTCGCCCCTCGGCGCTTGTCCGCCCTCGAGCCGTGCCGACAGTTCGAAACAACCCAGCTCCTCCAATCCATCCATGCCCAGTCGGGTTGCAGCTTTGAAATCCGCCCTCTCCTCCAGCTCACCTCCATCAACAACATCATGAAGAGCGTCTTTGGCCGCCGCTACGACTTCGCTTGCACTCAGAAGCAAGCCCTAGTGCAAGTCGATCCGGAAGCGGAGCAACTGCGTAGAATGATTCGAGAAGGCTTCGAGCTTCTCGGCGCGTTCAATTGGAGCGATCACTTGCCGTTCTTGAAATGGTTGGATCTCCAAGGAGTGCATTCACGATGCACGAAGCTGGTGGCAGAGGTGCAAGACTTCGTCCAAACGATCATAGACGAGCATCGAGCCCGACGCGACCATGGTTCTGGTGAAAGCTCTGTGGACGAAGCCGACGACTTTGTGGACGTGCTTCTATCGCTGCAGACTAGCGAAAAACTCTCGGATACCGATATAATCGCCATCCTATGGGTACGTAACTCTCGAAGGTCACCGCTTTGTATAACGTGATTGCAGTGTGTTTTACTAGTCGCGTCGTCAAAGTCGACGAATGCATTGGGCCGCGTACGTTCGTGGTTTCCTCCTCCAAACAACTTGCATGTTTTTCTATCCTAATCGGTGTCCCGTTACATGCTCTTTCTCTCCAGGAAATGATATTTCGAGGAACCGACACGACCGCCATCCTCATGGAGTGGATCCTCGCGGAGATGGTCCTACACCCAGAGGTTCAAGCACGCGCGCAAGCCGAGCTGGATGCTGTCGTGGGCCGATGTCGTACCGTGCAAGAAGCCGACATGGCACTCCTTCCTTACGTGAATGCCATCATCAAGGAGACGTTGAGGATGCACCCACCCGGGCCGTTGCTCTCATGGGCGAGGTTGGCCACATCAGACGTCGAGCTAGCGGGCCATCACGTGCCAGCAGGGACGACAGCCATGGTGAACATGTGGGCCATTACACACGACGCGGACATTTGGGAGAAGCCCGACCGGTTCGTTCCCGATAGGTTCGTCGAGGAAGACGTGGACGTGCGAGGTGGCGATTTGAGGTTAGCACCTTTCGGGGCCGGTCGGAGGGTGTGCCCTGGAAGAGCGATGGGTTTGGCCACCGTGCAGCTATGGACGGCCAGGCTCCTCCACCACTTTACGTGGTCCTTGCCCGAGGATAAAATGGCACGCGACCTCGACCTTACCGAGATCCTAAAACTCTCCTCCGAAATGAAGACCCCTCTACGCATCACAGCCACCCCTAGAATCGTCCTACCCTTCTCATGAATCGCTTAACTCATTGAATTTGGCATCCGAATAATGTTAAGACCCTCAAAACATATTATATTGTGTGGACTTAACGGTACGTCACATCCACCGTCGGCCAATAAATCAGATTCTTAAGACGTCATTCCGACGCCGAATCACTAATCTCTTCGTTGCTTGATCGTCCCATTCATGATTCATGATGTAAACGAAGCCGAGCTTGATCATAATACATTCCTTTCCAAAAATTTGAATTTGGCTTGCATACTTTTAGCTTAGAACGGCTTCAATTGTGCAAACCGACGTCTTAGCTTTCGCTCCTTATCAATGACGCGGCGTGCATGTCTTTCGAGACAAGGCTTCCGAAGCACATGAATTAGCTCATTACAACTTATGTACTATTCTTGAGTGAGGGCATAACATCCCACGTCCCCTCGTTGAAACACCATCCGTTACGATTGCAACATCCAGAATTTTGAGAGGGATTAGGGACACGTATCCAACTTCAAGCGATAGTACACCATTCCAATACTTGTAGGCCCAACTAAAATTGCATCCTAGGCATCGTACGAATCATGGCTAGCTAGGCAATGATCTACATCCAAATTCAGAGGAGACCACAAATCAAAGTGTACTCTCTCGGTATACAACCAAGAAAATTGCATTCCCAGTACTTAAGCCTATATGTTCTCCAAGATGTTTCTACGGGAAGCAAAGGCTGGCACGGATGTCATGATCCATATGTTGTTGATTGCCCCGAGTGCTTCGGCGTTATTTAGATGTGAGTTCGTTTTGTTTATCAGCCTTATGGATGCCAAAAATGCTTGAGTATATAATCTACTCCGTGGTTACGATGTTTGATAATATACGAGTATGGGGTTGAGCACCCGTTCTTTGTGCTTATTAATGTGGTTTCTAACCTTAGTTTCGGATTCTCTTATATCGTATGTTCTATGTATCGAATAAGCATGTTTGGTTCTGGAGCTAGTTCACATTCTGTGCCATTGACAACGTTTTGCAAATCTTTGCTTTTTGAATAAATTAGGGAACATATGAACTCCCCTCAATTGGAGGACAATGCAATTTATCTAGTTTGAAATTCCTTCCCTCTATTTCGGAGCTTTCATCATTTACGAGCTAATGTGCAAAATTTGTATGTGCTCCTCCTCCTCCTTGAGACTAGATCCGTCGCCCACTTCTTTGAGTAGACCTCCTAACACCGTCTTAATGAATGTAGGTACACACGCATGTGGTTTTTTATTGCATCATTTTCTAGCTAAGGTTACTAGACCTAATATCTTAATAACTCATCCACAATTGGAGCTTGTGTAGAATAGTTATATATCTAACACAAACCAATCATAGAGTCAATAGCTTAGTTTTATAAGCATTGTGGCACGAGTAACCACATCACCGAGGTCGAGGCTACGACAATCCATGGCCGGTAATGAATTGAAAATAGGAGAGAGATAATGAGAGGCGCCGTCATAAAACATGACGTGAAAATAGGTGGTTACCCATCCTTTATTTCCTCAATCATCAACACGGTCCGAAAAATTGGACGGTTTTAAGCTTCGTATAATATCATCGGTGGTCGAACGAGATTTTAGGATGTTTGAACCCGAATTTTCCAATTTCTTCATTCATTCCGTTCCAACATTTGCGTGCGAACCACAAACTGAATATCCTTGTCTTGCGGCTTACGCGTACACCTGATGGTGTAGTGCCCGACCACACACACACCTGATGCGTTGCCAATGTGCACGTGAGTAGTCGAGTGCATGTTGTTTCGAAGCGAAATATCGGGCTTCGAACCGCTTGTAGTCATTGGTGATTAGTCACTCAAGAAGGAAAATGACGATTGCAAACAAATAGCTTCTTCTGTTTCACAATCTATAAATATATGTCTAGTGATTAGAAAGTTGTATGGGCTTACATTTAGTTTGTGCATTTAGTCTAAAAGGACTAGGAGCATTTGTTTTTTCGTTTCCATTCCATACACACAACCTCTTCATAGAAACTTAATTGTGCCAAGTATGTGTTTATGCTTTGATCTTTAAACTTGGGAATGTCCCTCTATATAACACTTATATTATAGCAGCAAGGTCCATAACGCACCCTATGGTTTTGGGAGAATTACTATGTGCCAAGCACATACGAGTATAGTCAATGGAACCAACAAATCCTAGCCAAAGGTTGTTCTTAGATAACCGTTGGGTTACATTTACATCACATTCAAAATGAGATAATATACCAAGCACCGGGCTACCCACTAAGCGTGGACCAATAATGGATATATGCATAAAGGACCAATATACCAACTCATTCATTGGATTTAGTGTTAATGACCTTGCGGTCGGAACAAGGAGTGCGGAATGGTGGATCATCGACGGGTGGAGAGGGTTTAGGGTTTAGGGTTTAGTATTAATGAGGGATTAGGGTTTAGGATTTAGGGTAGGGTTTAGGGTTTAGGGTTTAGTATTAATGAGGGATTAGGGTTTAGGATTTAGGGTAGGGTTTAGGATTTAGGGTAGGGTTTAGGGTTTAGGGTTTAGGGTTTAGTACTAATGAGGGTTTAAGGTTTAGGGTTTAGGTTATGGTTGACCGCGAGGTCGTAGACGAGGAGTGCGGGAATGGTGGATCATCGACGATGGGAGGTGATGTCGGAGAAGAGGAAACACCAAGGTCGATTGAGCGCACCCGAATCGATAGAGTGCTTGGTGTATTAAGGAGAGACGGGAGTAGGTATTAAGAAGAGGGGCAAGGGTAGGGGATTAACATAGTAATTAAAAAATGAAAGAGAGCGGGAAAGGGGAAGGGGGGTGCGGGTGCGGGCTAAACATAAAAACTAATAAAACGATTTAATCGTAAACAATAAAAATAAAAACAATAAAAAAATAAAAATAAAAAACATAACCCTAAGTGTAACACAAGGTAAAGGGAGCGGTAGGAGGGTAAGAAAGAGGGGAATGGGGGGAATTAACCTATTAGAAAATAAGGAGATAAATAGAGAGAGAGAGGGAGAGAGATTAAAAACATAATAAACCTAAGATTAAAGATTAAAAACAAGATTAAAACATAATAAACTTGAGATTAAAGATTAAAAACGAGATTAAAACATAAAAAACCTAAGATTAAAGATTAAAAACGAGATTAAAACATAAAAAACCTAAGATTAAAAACGAGATTAAAACATAAATAACCTAATATTAAAGATTGAAACGAGATTAAAACAATATAAACCTAAGATTAAAGATAAAAAAGAGATTTAAACATAAGAAACATAATAAAAAACGAGATTAAAACGTAATAAACCTACGATTAAAGACATAATAAACCTACGATTAAAGATAAAAAACGAGATTAAGAACCATAGTTAAAGTTTAAAAATTGGAGTAAGGGGAGGGGAGAGGATTATCATAATACTTAAAATGAAAGAGAGAGGTACGATTTACAACTAAAAGAGAGAGAGATTAAAACATAATTAAAAAGGGTGAGAGAGAGGGAGAGATTAGAACATAGTAAAAAAACCTAATTAGAAAAAGAAGAGAGAGAGAAAGAGATAGATGAAACATGTAATTATCATTAATGAAAATTACATTGGGTTTTTGGTGGGGGGGGGGGAAGAATGGTCTTACGTAACCGGCAAACTAGTTTCGCCCCGAAGGGCTCATCAGTGCCATAAGACCATAAGTGGAGATTAAGGGGTTTATATAGGGTTTGGGAAGGGGGGTAAGGTGGGTGGTGGGAGTTAATGTAGTGTGGGGAAAAGAAATGGTGAAGGTGTATAGAGGGTATTTTCTAGCAAAAAAGAAGAGAGAAGGTTCAAATTTAGGGAGTCGGGGTGAGGGTGTATTATGTGCACAATGCTCAAGTGAACTTAAGAGAGGGAGAGGGAGTGGGTATTCATGGGCTATGGGAAAAGGAAATGGGAATGGTTTAAGGTATTTTCTAGAAAAAAGAAGTGAGAGAGCTTTAAAATTTATGGAGTGGGGGTGAGGGTGTATTATGTGCACAAGTGCACATGTGCACTTAAGAGAGGGAAAGGAAGTGGGTATTCGTGGGATATAGAAAAAAGGAAAAGGGAAGGGTGATAGGGGGTATAATGAAAAGGGAACGATGAAGGGTGTGGAAATGTGTGCAAAAAGGTGGAGAGGAAAAAAAACTAAGGGTATGGAGAGGGGTAGGGTTGTAAATAGGGAGGGGTATGGTGGTAAGGTAAGGTAAGGTGTAAAAAATAGAAAAGGGGTATGGGGGATTTTTAGCAAAGAAAAAGGAAGTGGGGGTGAGGGTGTGTTATGTGCAATGTGCACTCAAATAAGGGGAAGGGGAGTGGGTATTAATGGGTTTTTTTTAAAAAAAAGGGAGGGTTTGATAAGGGTTTTAGGCATAGGGAGTGGGGGTAGACTTTTATAAAGTTTTACAAAGTGTCGGCTACTCAAGGTAGTCCCGAACACATTTCTAAAAAGGAAAGAAATTTAAGATAAAGATTACACGGCTACCAGACGTAGTCCCGTGTGTTACAAATGGAGGTGTATGAGGGGGTGTCGGGGTGGATTGTGTGTGAGGGGGATGTCCGAAAAACGAGAGAAAAGCCGATGACGCCATTTGCAAATGCCACGTAACGTTTTGTGGGGGCACTCGACACGAACGAGGGCTCGGTGTTTGACGATGCTAACTCGATGTGGGTGCCTATCCCCGATACATGGGCCTCCATAGAAGAGTATGCATTAATGTTAATGACCTTGCGGTCGGAACAAGGAGTGCGGAATGGTGGATCATCGACGGGTGGAGAGGGTTTAGGGTTTAGGGTTTAGTATTAATGAGGGATTAGGGTTTAGGATTTAGGGTAGGGTTTAGGGTTTAGGGTTTAGTATTAATGAGGGATTAGGGTTTAGGATTTAGGGTAGGGTTTAGG
>ERZ1034389.317-NODE-317-length-9158-cov-2.427661_pt1 | contig 9158 bp, 10 predicted proteins | sample MGYA00520611_ERZ1034389 | MGnify/ENA primary metagenome ERZ1034389 (study PRJEB33736, sample SAMEA104288470) | Azolla filiculoides | biome: Urban; feature: water surface; material: ditch water | place: Netherlands | collected 2014 ... | reverse complement strand
GCCTGTTCGAAGTCGCCACCTGTGCGCTCATGGGCGCCGGCGTATCGGCTCTGCTGGTCCCGATCATCGTCGCGGGGCATCAGTCGGTGCTGGGCTTTCCCCACCACATGGCAACGGAAGGACCGATCCTGATCTTTCTGGTGATCCTCGGCGCCTTCAATTTGCTCAACCTCTTGCCTACCTACCGCTTCGATGGCGGCCAGGTCCTGCGGCAGATCTTCGTCAGTCAGAAAATGCTGGCGCTGGGCAGTTTCGGGATTACCGGCGTGATCTTGTGGACCTGCTGGCGCATTGGCCTGCCCTCGATGGTGCTAGTGTCAGGGCTGGCGATTTTCACGCTGCTGAGCATGATCCGGACCCGCACGATCAAGCCGCGCCACGAACTGATCCCGATGTCCGGACCGGAACGGCTGATGACCGGGTTCGGCCTCTATTCGGCAATCTCCATCCATGCCTATGCGGTGATCTATGCCTGCGACAGGCTGTTTGGCTGAGCCCGGCACAGGGTGAGGAAAATCGTCTGACACGGGATACTGATCTTGACTTCAAGGCCCGAACTGGCTCCAAAAGAGCCATGAAAACCGACAATCCCATTCTGCCGCTCGGCTACTCCGCCCTTCCCGCCGGCACCATCGCCAATGTCGTCACCTGCCTCGAAATGCGCCAGAGGCTCGAATCTGCAAAGCCAACGGCAGCCCCAGATCTGGCGCTTGAGCGCTGGATCGATGTCGACCTTGACCAGTATCGCAGCCTGTTTCGCCGCGTCGGCGAAGACTGGATGTGGGTATCGCGGCTGATCATGCCGGATGACGAGCTGAGGACCACCCTTGCCGATCCCGGTATCGAGCTCTTCGCCGCGATGAAAGACGGGGCGCCGGTCGGCATCCTTGAACTCGATTTCCGCGAGCCTGGCGAATGCGAACTGGTCTTCTTCGGCCTCGTACCGGAAGCGATCGGCCAGGGCGCCGGCCGCTGGCTGATGAACCAGGCGCTGGACAAGGCCTGGGCAAAGCCGATCACCAGGCTCTGGCTGCACACCTGCCATTTCGATCATCCGGGCGCCATCACCTTATATCGCCGCTCCGGCTTCGAGCCCTACGGCACCTTTGTCGAGGTGACCGAGGACCCGCGCCTGACCGGCAAGATGCGCATCGACGCGGCGCAGCACGTGCCACTGATCCGGCCGGTCGATCCGGTTTTGTAAGCGCTACCATCACAAAAGCGGCGGCGAACCAAAAAGCGGGCCAAAGGCCCTTGAGCGTCCTTGGCCCGCCGTGCCAATGTCGCGCCGACACATCAGCTAGGGAGAATATACCATGGACGTTCGCGCCGCCGTTGCCGTACAGGCTGGCAAGCCGCTGGAGATCATGACCGTTCAGTTGGAAGGCCCGCGCGCGGGTGAAGTTCTGATTGAAGTAAAGGCCACAGGTATTTGTCATACCGACGATTTCACGCTTTCTGGCGCAGACCCGGAAGGCCTGTTTCCGGCCATCCTCGGCCATGAGGGCGCTGGCATCGTCGTTGATGTCGGACCCGGCGTCACCTCGGTGAAGAAGGGCGATCACGTGATTCCGCTCTACACGCCGGAGTGCCGCGAATGTTATTCCTGCCTCAGCCGCAAGACCAATCTCTGCACCTCGATCCGCGCCACGCAGGGCCAGGGCCTGATGCCGGACGGCACCAGCCGCTTTTCAATCGGCAAGGACAAGATCCATCACTATATGGGCTGCTCGACATTCGCCAATTTCACCGTCCTGCCGGAGATCGCGCTGGCCAAGGTCAACCCGGACGCACCGTTCGACAAGATCTGCTACATCGGCTGCGGCGTGACCACCGGCATCGGTGCCGTGATCAACACCGCCAAGGTCGAAATCGGTTCGACCGCCATCGTCTTCGGTCTCGGCGGCATCGGTTTGAACGTGCTGCAGGGCCTGCGCCTGGCCGGTGCCGACATGATCATCGGCGTCGACATCAACAATGACCGCAAGGCCTGGGGCGAAAAGTTCGGCATGACGCATTTCGTCAATCCGAAGGAAGTCGGCGACGACATCGTGCCCTATCTGGTCAACATGACAAAGCGCAACGGCGACCTGATCGGCGGTGCCGACTACACCTTCGACTGCACCGGCAACACCAAGGTCATGCGCCAGGCGCTGGAAGCCTCGCACCGCGGTTGGGGCAAGTCGGTCATCATCGGGGTCGCCGGCGCCGGCCAGGAAATCTCGCGACCGTTCCAGCTGGTCACCGGCCGCAACTGGATGGGCACCGCCTTTGGCGGCGCGCGCGGCCGCACCGACGTGCCGAAGATCGTCGACTGGTACATGGACGGCAAGATCCAGATCGATCCGATGATCACCCACACCATGCCGCTGGAAGACATCAACAAGGGCTTCGAGCTGATGCATTCGGGCGAAAGCATTCGCGGCGTCGTGGTCTACTGATGACTGCGGAAAGCTACCGGGTCGATGCGCGGAGACTGGAAGACTTCTCCGCGCTGGAACTGCACGACCTGCTGAAGATGCGGGTCGATGTCTTTGTGGTGGAGCAGAAATGCCCCTATCCGGAGATCGACGGCAAGGACAAGCATGCCCTGCATCTGCGGCTGATGCAGGACAATGATCTGCTGGCAGCCGCCAGGATCTTTGCGCCCGCAGAAGCCGCTGGCCCGGCCAAGATCGGCCGGGTCGTGGTGTCGCCAGCGCACCGCGGCAAGCGGCTTGGCGATGCGGTGATGCGCGAGGCGATCACGCTCTGCGAGGAACGTTTCCCCGCCTGCACCATTGCCCTGTCGGCTCAGAGCCATCTGAAGGCATTCTACGCCTCCTTCGGCTTCGAGGCCTGTTCGGCGGAATATTTGGAAGACGGCATTCCGCATGTCGATATGTTCCGCCCCACTATCAGGCCAAGCCGCATCGCAAGGGGCCGCCCCGGGGTCACGCGCCCCGGTGAGGATCCTCGTCGACGCCGATGCCTGCCCGGTAAAGCCGGAAATCCTCAAAGTGGCCGAACGTCACAATATGGAGGTGACCTTCGTCGCCAATTCCGGCCTGCGTCCGTCGCGCGACCCGATGGTGAAGAATGTCATCGTCTCCAGCGGCTTTGACGCGGCCGACGACTGGATTGCCGAACGCGCCGGCCCCGAGGACATCGTCATCACCGCCGACGTACCGCTGGCCGGCCGCTGCGTGGCGGCGGGCGCGCAGGTCACCGGCCCGACCGGCCGGGTTTTCGACGTTGCCAATATCGGCATGGCGACCGCGATGCGCGATCTCGGCGCCCATCTGCGCGAGACCGGCGAGAGCAAGGGCTACAATGCCGCGTTTTCGCCGCGCGACCGATCGGCCTTCCTCGAAACGCTTGACAGGCTCTGCCGCCGCCTCAAGAAGTGACGACGCCCACCCGGGCTATCGTCAGGCATCACCGGATGAACCGATGACACAAGAGCGCAACTGGATCCCCAATCACCGCTACAGCAGTTTCATGGGTGCCGGTGCGCTGACCCTGATCGCCCTGCCGGTAATCGCGCGCCTGGAGCCATCGATTGCCGTCGAAGGACCGGCGATCGTATTTTTCATCACCTATCTGACGCTCGCTTGGTCGCGACTGCGGCGCCTGACGCCGGCCTTTCTGCGCCAGCATGCCGAGACAGCGGATGCCCCGGCCTTCGTCATATTGGTCGTCACAGCGCTCGCCATCGTGGCCGCCATCGGATCCCTGTTCGCCGTGCTCAATCGCGACGTCAAAGGCGGCCAGCTGGAACTGTTCACGGCTGCCGGATCGGTCATTTTCGGCTGGCTGACCATCCACACGATGGCGGCGATGCATTATGCCCATGTCTTCTGGAAGCCCGACCCGACAACCAAGGGCAGCCACCCTGCCCATCGCTCGAGTTTCCAGGATCACCGGAACCGTGCGGCCATGACTTCGTCTATTTCGCCCTGGTCATCGGCATGACGGCGCAGACCGCCGATGTTGGGATCACCAGCACGGCCATGCGCAAGCTCAACATGATCCACGCCACCACCTCCTATTTTTTCAACACCGTGCTGATCGCCGCGGCCGTCAATGCGGCCGTCGCGCTCGCCGGTTGATCGACCGACACGACCCACAGGACACCACAAGGAAGACCGATGAAGATTCTTTCCCAGAACACTGCCTTCGGCGGCATGCAGGGCGTCTTTTCCCATGACAGCGAAATCACCGGGACCGAGATGACCTTCGCCGTCTTCGTGCCGCCCCAGGCGATTACCGAGAAACGCCCTGTGCTCTGGTATTTGTCCGGGCTGACTTGCAGCCATGCCAATGTGATGGAGAAAGGCGAATACCGCCGCATGGCCGCCGAACTCGGCCTGATCATCGTCTGCCCGGATACCAGCCCGCGCGGCAACGACGTGCCGGACGAGTTGACCAACTGGAAGATGGGCAAGGGTGCCGGCATGTATCTGAATGCCACCGAAATGCCCTGGGCGGAACACTACCAGATGTATTCCTACATCACCGAGGAACTGCCGGCGCTGATCGCCGAACAGTTCCGCGCCGACATGGACCGCCAGGGCATATTCGGCCATTCGATGGGCGGCCACGGCGCCATGACCATCGCCCTGAAGAACCCCGACCGCTACAGGAGCTGCTCGGCCTTCGCCCCAATCGTCAATCCGCTGACCGCCGACTGGACGCAGGACGCGTTCGAAAAATACATCGGCCCGGACCGGGCGAAATGGCGGCAATACGATGCCTGCGCGCTGGTCGAGGATGGCGCCCGATTCCCGGAATTCCTCATCGATCAGGGCAAGGCCGACAGTTTCCTCGAAACCGGACTGGCGCCATGGCTGTTCGAAGAGGCGATCAAGGGCACCGATATCGGCCTGACGCTCAGGATGCACGAGCGCTACGACCATTCCTACTACTTCATCTCAACCTTCATGGAGGATCACCTGAAGTGGCATGCGGAGCGACTGGCATAGGCGCATTCGCATGCCCGTTGCCTGCAGCGAAGTCCTTCGTCAGTGAAAGGCACGCACCTCGACCGGCGCGCGACAGGCAATGGCGGCTTTGCGGCCCCATGCCAGCGCATCGTCGATGTCGGCAGCTTCCAGCACCCAGAAGCCGCCGACATGCTCGGTGGTCTGCAGATAAGGTCCATCGCTGGTGAGGACCGCGCCGTCAGGCTGCGGCGTTAGCGATGTCGCGCGGATTGCTGGGTGCAGGCCGCCGACGAAAATCCGGATCCCGGCGGCCACCATCTCGTCGTTGAGCGCGTCGATGTCGCGCGACATCGCCTCGTCCTCGGCGATCGATGGATCGTAGTCGTCGGGGTGATGAATGGCCACCAGATACCGCGTCATGACGTCTCCTTTCAGCGGCTATCACCGGTTCGCAAGCGCTTGCTGCCCGGATCGGGCCGGCGTTGGTTTCATAATCTGCGATAGAGAAAATGGTCGAAATCGGCCGGTTTTGCCCGGCCGGTAATGTCGAAGGCGAACATGCCGGCAAAAGCGCCGGTAAACGAGCCATGCTCGCCAAAGCCGCCTTCGTCCGAGACGACGCCGGCATCCAGAACCGGCCCGACTGAATGCCAATCCGCCGATCCCGACAGCCGCCAGAAGAATTGCAGGTCGTTATCGACGATGTCCATCGCAAGGTCGACCGGACCGTTACCAATCGCGATTCCCTGGCCGATCGGGAATGTCAGTTTGCCGGCCGGGTAGTCACCCGGAACCGAGAGAATGATCAGGCAACGGCCGAGTTCCTCGTCGGTCGAAATGCCGAGCGCGTGGAACTTGTAGCGATTGTAATAATGGGTGATGCCGGCAACTTGCTGATAGGTTTCGGGCGAAAAATCGAGCCGCGTTTCGACGCGAAATCGATGATGCTCCTGCCGACGGGCAACCAGCGCCTGCTCGAACCACGAACCGATGCTTTCGCGGCCAAACAGACGCAGATGCCCTGCCCGCTGCGTGAGGCTGAAGATGCGGTCCGGCTCGGGCGTACGCAGCCACTGAAACTCAGGCGGCAGCCCGGAAGTGTCGAAAGTCCGCAGGATCTCGTCCGGTTCGGGCTGCTTTACCGCCCCCTTCAACGCCGGCACCTCGACCGCAGGCACGACGCCGCCCTGTTCGAGATAGAGCCAGCCGTCGTCCTTCCAGACGCATTTCTGTAAGGCGGTCTCACGCCCGAGCGTGCAGCGGCGTTTCGGCGCAAGCGGCCGGCCGCAAAGATGGGTGTGATAGGCCTCGCCCTCCGGCGTCTCGACATACTGGCCATGGCCAGAACGCTGCAGCACGGCCTCGGGATTGTCCTTCGACGTGATCAGATACTGGTTCGGATGCAATTGGTAAGGGCCGTCGATGCTGCGCGAGCGCGCCATGGTGACGGCGTGTTCGTAGCCGGTTCCGCCCTCGGCGGTGGTCAGGTAGTACCAGCCATTGCGCTTGAACAGATGCGGCGCCTCGACCAGCCCGAGCGGGCTTCCGGCAAAAATATTGCGGATCGGACCGATTAGTTTGCCGGATTTGGAATCCCATTCCTGCAGCAGGATCCCGTCGAAGGCCGGATGTTTGCCGATCGTGTTGTTCGCCTTCCCCCGGTGGTTCCACTGCATGTTGACGAACCACTTGCGGCCGTCGTCATCGTGGAACAGCGACGGATCGAAACCCGACGAATTGACATAGACCGGATCGGACCAGGGGCCTTCGATCGTCGGTGACGTAACGATGTAGTTATGCGCATCCTTGAAGCTGCCTTCGAAGCGCTTGACGTCGGTATAAACCAGCCAGAACAGACCATCCGCATGGGACAGGCACGGCGCCCAGACACCACAACTGTCGGGATTGCCACGCATGTCCAGCTGGCTTGCCCGGCTGAGCGGACGCGACACCAGCGTCCAGTTGGCCAGATCCCGGGAATGATGGATCTGCACGCCCGGATACCATTCGAAAGTCGAGGTGGCGATGTAATAATCCTCGCCGACACGGATAAAGGACGGGTCCGGATTGAAGCCGGGCAGAATGGGGTTCTTGATCATCTGTGTCTCCTCCTCCGCAGTTACCTCTCCCCCTGCGGGAGAGGAAGAAAAATCAGAGCCTTAGCCGCAGGCTAAGCTCTAGATTTTTCAAGAGAGGGGCATGCCAGCCTGACCTGCCCCTCTCTTGGGATTTCTAGCACTTAGCTGTCGCTAAGCTGCTGAAATCCCATTCTCCCCCGCAAGGGGGGAGAGAGTGTTACTTCTTCTTGCGCGCCGGTCCCTTGCGCTCCGCCGACGCTGCCCACAGGTTGATGTCGGCATCCTTGGCAAAGACATCGATTTCGGCCAGTTCCTCGGCAGTGAAATCGGGCTTCTCGATCGCCTTAACGCAATCCTCTACCTGGCTTGGCTTGGACGCGCCGATCAGCGCCGTGGTGATATGTCCGCCGCGTAGCACCCAGGCAAGCGCCATCTGGGCGAGCGTCTGGCCGCGGCGTTCAGCAATGCGGTTGAGGCCGCGGATGTTCTCGATATTGCGCTCGGTGAGGAAGTCGGGATTGAGCGACTTGTCCTGCGCCGCCCGGCTGCCTTCCGGAACGCCGCCGAGATATTTCGCCGTCAGCATGCCCTGGGCGAGCGGCGAAAATACGATCGAACCGACGCCAAGTTCTTCCAGCGTATCGACCAGCCCGTCTTCCTCGATCCAGCGGTTGATCATCGAATAGCTCGGCTGGTGGATGAGCAGCGGCGTGCCGAGGCTTTTCAGGATGTCATAAGCTTCGCGCGTGCGCTTCGAATTGTAGGACGAGATACCGACATACTGCGCCCTGCCCGACCGGACGATGTGATCGAGCGCGCCGCAGGTTTCCTCCAGCGGCGTATCGGGATCGAAGCGGTGCGAGTAGAAGATGTCGACATAGTCGAGCCCCAGCCGCTTCAGGCTCTGGTCGCAGGACGCGATCATGTATTTGCGGCTGCCCCATTCGCCATAGGGACCCGGCCACATGTTGTAGCCAGCCTTGGACGAGATGATCATCTCGTCACGCAACCCTCGAAAATCCGTGCGCAGGATCTCGCCAAAGGCGCTTTCGGCCGAACCCGCAGGCGGGCCGTAATTGTTGGCGAGATCGAAATGTGTGATCCCCAGGTCGAAGGCCTTGCGGCAGATCGCCTGCTTGGTCTGGTGCGGCGTGTCATCGCCGAAATTGTGCCACAGACCGAGCGAGATCGACGGCAGCTTGAGGCCGCTTTTCCCGCAACGGTTATAGGTCATCCGCGCGTAGCGGTCTTCGGCTGGGGTCCAGGTCATGTCTTTCCTCCGGAATGCTGATGCAATCGCTTAGCGAAGCAGCGCTTGCGCCTCTTCTATCCCGAGAGCAGCCGGTTGGGTACATGTCGTCGTCAACGTGATGAAATTTCCGGTCTCGCCCGACTTCAGGATCGAGGTCATCACATCCACGCCATGCAGCGCCCGATCGAGCGAGCAGCGCGCGTCACGGCCTTCGAGGATGGCGATTGCCATGTCGGCCAGACCGGCGGTGCGGTAGTTGGCGCGTGCACCCTGCGGGCTTTCCTGATTGTTGACGCCGAACGGATGATCCCAGCCATCGAGCGGCTGGATATTCTTGTCGCGCCCTGATGCCTCGACGGCGCCGCCGAAGAAATTCGGATCGGGTACGTAGAGCGAGCCCTCTGTGCCGTAAAGCTCCATATTGGCATGGCGGTGCGACCAGACATCCCAGCTCGCAGACAGCGTGATCGTCGCGCCGTTCTCGAATTCCAGCAGCGCATGGATATTCGTCGGCGTCTTCACCGGAATGGTTTCACCTGCACGCGGATGGCTGGTGATGGTGCGCGTTTCGCTCGCCATCGAGGTCAGGGCCGCGACCCGCCTCACCGGGCCGATCAGGTTGACGAGATTGGCGATGTAGTAAGGGCCAAGATCGAGGATCGGGCCACCGCCAGGCAGGAAGAAGAAATCGGGATTGGGATGCCACATCTCCATGCCCGGGCTCATCACATGGCAGGTGCCGGAGGTGACCCGGCCGATACCGCCCTTCTCGATATGGGCGCGTGCCAGCTGATGCGAACCGCCAAGGAAGGTGTCCGGCGCGCAACCGACGGATAAGCCCTTGTCGCGGGCGATCCGGCGCAGGTCTTCGCCCTGTTCGAGCGTCAGCACCAGGGGTTTTTC
>ERZ1034389.314-NODE-314-length-9191-cov-2.366572_pt1 | contig 9191 bp, 7 predicted proteins | sample MGYA00520611_ERZ1034389 | MGnify/ENA primary metagenome ERZ1034389 (study PRJEB33736, sample SAMEA104288470) | Azolla filiculoides | biome: Urban; feature: water surface; material: ditch water | place: Netherlands | collected 2014 ... | reverse complement strand
GAGTTGATGGCTTTCGAGCTTGCGCTGTCAGCCAAGGTTCTGACCTATGTCAACGATACCACTCGCGGTCGCGTCGATCCCAACAAGATTTCCGGCTATCACGATTTCAAGCGCAAGGGTGTCAATCTCGCGCCCGTGCTGGACATGCTGCGACTGAGCCCGGATGTCGGCGCCTATTTGCGCAACCGTGATCCGCGCAATGCCGAATATGCCGCTCTGCGGACTGAACTTCTCCGCTTGCGGGCGGAAGACAGCAAATCTGCACCCGTTATAAAGGTTGCTCCGGGGACGCTGTTGAAGCCCGGCCAGTCCAATCCCGAGCTTGCCAATGTCATCGGCCTGTTGAAACAGGTCGGCTCCGATACCCTCAAGAGCCAGCATGCGGCGGTACTGGCTGCCTATGCAGGCGCGCCTGAATATTCACCTGAATTGGTCGCTTTGGTTGAAGCGTTCCAGCAGGAAAAAGGCCTGAAAGCCGACGGTGTCGTCGGTCCTGCAACCGTCCGGGCAATGACCGGGCACAGCAATGCCGATAAAATCCAGAAGCTGATCGTTGCCATGGAGCAGATCCGTTGGCTGCCGGCCGATCTCGGTCAGCGCTATGTCTTCATCAATCAGCCGGCCTACACCGCCTATTACATCAACGATGGCCGCGAACAGCTCAACATGCGTGTCGTTGTCGGCTCGCGTTCGAACCAGACCTATTTCTTCCAGGACCAGATCGAGACGGTGGAGTTCAACCCATACTGGGGCGTGCCGAAGTCGATCATCATCAATGAGATGCTGCCGAAGCTGCGGTCGGACCCAAGCTATCTCGACCGGCTGGGCTATGAGGTGAGCTATGGCGGGCGGAAGGTCGCGTCCAGCCAGATCGATTGGTACACGACGCATTCCGTCGATGTGCGCCAGCCGCCGGGTGGCGACAACGCGCTCGGTGAACTGAAAATCCTGTTCCCGAATGACCATGCCATCTATATGCATGACACGCCATCGAAGAGCTTCTTCAAGCGCGACATGCGGGCGTTGAGCCACGGTTGCGTGCGTCTGGCCGAGCCGCGTGTCATGGCCGCCGCCGTCATGGGCACCACCGTCGAGGAAATCGGCAAGCAGATCGCGTCTGGCCAGAACCGTGCCGTGCAGGTTCCGCAGAAGATCCCGGTCTATGTGTCTTATTTCACCGCCTGGCCGAACAAGGACGGCGTCGTCCAGTTCTTTGACGATGTCTACGGCCGCGACGAAGCGGTTGGCAAAGCCTTCGCGACCACCACGGATGCCCGTACGCCTGGGGCCTGAACGAAGATCTCGCGGTAGCGGTCTACAAGTTTGAACTGGCGGGCCTTGGCCCGCCATTTTTCATTGGGCGTGTCGCAATCGGTTCAGGCGTGTTCTACCAGTTCATGGACCAGGGCGACTGTCAGCTCATCGAAGTGGTTGATGATACGGCTCGCGCCGAGGGATTCGATCGGGGTATCGGAATAGCCGAAGGGGACCGCGACCGACGGGATGCCGGCATTGCGGGCAGCCAGGATGTCGTTGACGCTGTCGCCGATCATCAATGCGCGCCTGGGGTTTCCGCCGGCTTTTTCGATGGTGCCGGTGAGGTGTCCGGCATCCGGCTTGCGGACCGCAAATGTGTCTCCACCGGTGATCGCGGCGAAGTGATGTGTCAGACCGAGCTTTTCAATTAGCGGACGCGCGAGTTCTTCCATCTTGTTGGTGCAGACAGCCAGGGTGAAACCCTCTGCTGCAAGACGCTCCAGTGCTGCGACAAGTCCGGGGTAGGGGCGGCTTTCACCCGGCATGCCGGACTTGTAATGATTGATGAACCGCTCGAGCAAGGCCGGCAGTTGCGCATCATCGAGCGGCACTCCCCGGAGCGCGAAAGCCCGTGCGATCATCACGCGGGCGCCCTGACCGACGAGGTGGGTGAGGTCGCCGTAACCGACCGGCGCAAGGTCGTGGATCGCGATCGTGTGGTTCAGGCTGGCGACGAGGTCCGGTGCGGTGTCGACAAGTGTGCCGTCGAGATCGAAGACGATGGTCGTTTGTGTCACGCGGAGGCTCCATTCGCTTGGGCGGCAAGGTCTGTTCGGCGTTAGGGGAAATCCTCCGAAAAGGCAACGGCGGCGGTATGGTGAGGGCTTTCGTTTGTTGGAGGAGGCGTGTAAACAGCTTCCGACGAAACGGATGGGAGCTTTTGGCGCATGGACGCCCGCGAAATGAAGATCAAGGCCGCAGCCGCGGCTCTGGAGCATGTCGAAGACGGCATGCGCCTTGGTATCGGCACCGGTTCAACCGCGGAAGAGTTCGTTCGCCTGCTTGCGGAAAAAGTGGCGGGCGGCATCAAGGTTCAGGGTGTGCCGACATCCGAGCGGACTGCGCGTCTTTGTGTCGAGCTGGGCGTGCCGCTGAAATCGCTCGACGAACTGCCGGAGCTTGATCTGACCATCGATGGTGCTGACGAAATCGATCAGCGCCTGACCCTGATCAAGGGCGGTGGCGGCGCTTTGCTGCGCGAAAAGATCGTCGCCGCAGCGTCTCAGCGAATGATCGTGATTGCCGACGAGAGCAAAGTGGTGGACACACTTGGTCAGTACCCATTGCCGATCGAAATCAATCCTTTCGGTCAGGTGTCCACGCGTGTCGCGATCGAAAAGCTCGCATCGCGCCTTGGTCTGAGCGGCGCGCTGACACTGCGGGCCAGAGGCGACGACGGTGTCTTCATGACCGACGGCGGACATCTCATTCTCGACGCATCTTTTGGCCGTATTCCTGATGCAGACGCATTGGCTAGCCAGCTCAATGCCATTCCCGGAGTTGTGGAACACGGCCTATTCATCAACTTGGCCTCTCTCGCCATCATCGCCGGTCCGGCGGGTGCGCGGGTGATGGAGCCGAAGAACTAAACAGGAGCACTGAATTTCATGATCAGCTTTTCGGGTATGAGCCGTTTCGCATCGGTCGCCGTTATTGTCGGCAGCGTGATGCTGGGCGCGATCTCCGCCAAGGCGCAGGATGTTGCGCCGGAGCACATTCAGGCCGCGCGCGCGGCGATCGCGTCACTTGGCGTGACCGACCGCTTTGACGCCATCCTGCCGAATGTCATGAACCGCCTGACAGGCCAGCTGATTCTGGCTTACCCTAATCTGCAGGACATCATTTCCGCCAAGGTGGAGGAAGAAGCGTTGAAGCTTGCGCCGCGCCGCGCTGATCTTGAGCAGGAATCGGCCCTGGTCTATGCCAAGGCTTTCTCCGTCGAAGAACTGCAGGCGATCACCGCATTCTACAGCAGCGATGCCGGCAAGAAGCTTCTCAAGGACGGCCCGATCGCCACCCGCGAACTGTTGAAGGCTGCCGACATTTGGACGTCGGGCATCGCCCGCGACCTGGAAAAGCAGGCCAATGAAGCGTTGCTCAAGGAAGTTGGCGCAACGCAGCCTGCTGTGGCGCCGGCTACGGATGCGCCCAAGCCTTAATCTGATGAATTCCAGCGAATAGATGAAGCCCGGGCCCTGGTCCGGGCTTTTCTTTTGGGCTCCACCCACCCTATATCAGGGCCGTCCCGTGCGTTGGGGCGGCAAGGAGAGAAAATGTCCAGTTTCGACTATGACCTGTTTGTGATTGGTGGTGGGTCCGGTGGCGTGCGCAGTGCGCGTCTGGCGGCATCGCTTGGCAAAAAGGTTGCGATTGCGGAAGAATATCGCTTCGGTGGCACCTGCGTCATTCGTGGCTGCGTGCCGAAAAAGCTGTTCGTCTATGCCTCGCAGTTCCACGAGCATTTCGAGGATGCGGCCGGTTATGGCTGGACAGTGGGCGAAAGCACATTCGACTGGACGAAACTGATTGCCGCAAAGGACCTGGAGATTGCCCGCCTCGAAGGCCTGTACCGCAAAGGCCTGGACAATGCCGGCGCCGAGATCATCGAGTCGCGCGCCGAACTTGTCGGCCCGAACAGCGTGCTGATCAAGAAAACTGGCAAGGTGGTAACTGCCGAGAAGATCGTGATCGCAGTCGGCGGTGGTGCGAACCCGCATGCAGCCCTGCCAGGCCACGAACTCTGCATCACCTCGAACGAGGCTTTTCATCTGGAAACGCTTCCACGTTCGATCCTGATCGCAGGCGGTGGCTATATCGCGGTGGAATTCGCCAATATCTTTCATGGTCTCGGTGTCGAGACGACATTGATCTATCGCGGTGCCGAAATCCTCAGCCGCTTCGACCATGATATGCGCCGTGGCCTGCATGAGGCGATGGAAGCCAAGGGGATCCGGATCCTGTGCCATGATCATATCCAGTCCGTGGCCAAGACTGCGAATGGTGGTCTCGAAGTCGAGACGATGAACAATGGCAAGCTTGCCGTCGATCAGGTCATGCTGGCACTCGGACGCGATCCCTATACCAAGGGCCTCGGACTTGAAGCGGCCGGCGTTGCCACCAACGAGCGTGGTGCGATTGTCGTGGATGCTTATTCTCGCACCAATGTGACCGGCATCTTCGCACTCGGCGACGTGACCGACCGCGTGCAATTGACACCGGTCGCTATCCATGAGGCGATGTGTTTCATCGAGACGGAATACCGGAACAATTCGACTTCGCCGGACCACGAGATGATTGCGACCGCTGTATTTTCTCAGCCGGAGATCGGGACTGTCGGCATGTCGGAAGACGAGGCGGCGAAACGTTTCGATGAGATCGAAGTCTATCGCGCGCAGTTCCGTCCGATGAAGGCAACGCTGTCCGGTCGGGCTGAAAAGATGATCATGAAGCTGATCGTCAACGCGGCCGACCGAAAGGTCGTCGGGGCGCATATCCTCGGTCATGACGCAGGCGAAATGGCCCAGCTCCTCGGCATTACGTTGAAGGCCGGTTGCACGAAGGACGATTTCGACCGGACCATGGCGGTACATCCGACGGCGGCGGAAGAACTGGTGACGATGTATAGCCCTAGCTATCGCATCAAGAACGGCGAACGGGTTTAATCTAGTGAAGATCTGCGCCACGCTGATGGCGGCGCGCGGTCTGGTTGAAGACAAAGAGGCGCGGCAATGCCGCGCCTCTTTGTGATTGAACTCTGTTCAAGCTTCGTCTGTCCGGCCCGATGGTTTCAAGCCCATGCCAGCACCGGTGCTGCAAGAACGGCGAGCCCCAGGACAGAGAGCGCGATCAACCGCATGCGGTTTCTTCTACGCGTAAGGGCACCATTCCAGTCATACGCCATAACACGATCCTCATGATCTACGCAGGAAACCGAAGTTTCCAATACAGTTCGCAATACCCCCGCCTGTCGGGGTAGTCAGCGGGACTTGCGTGAGGCTGACCAGGGGAGGGCAATCGCGATGTCATATTGGTCAAGTGTTGATTACAGATCTCGAATGTGCGACGGCCGTGGTCGTCTGACAAGCCCGCGCGAATGTGTCGGCCTGTTACAGACTGTGAATAATGTGTGTAACTCTTGTGCAGTGCCGCATTTCAGCGGCGGAGGCTGAGCCAGTCTATTGCTGGCGCCCAGAGTGAATCTCTGAATGTCTGGCGGAAAAAGCCCAGATGGCCGATTTTTCCACCCGCTTCCCCCGGTGCGTGCCACCGCGTCTCGATCTGTGCATTCGTGTAGTGCTTGAGCAATGCCTGTTGGGCACGCGGTGTGCCCCAGGGGTCGTCTGTCATGCCGAGAGCAAGGATCGTCGTCGTGACCTCACCGAAGCGATGAATGGCATTCATGGACGGATCGGCAAAGAAATATTCGGGATGACGCCCCCAACGGCTCCATTCCCGAAAAACCGTCCCCGGCAGCGTTTCCCCCAGGCCGATCCATCCCGGTACATTTCCCGTTAACATCGCGATGGGTACGCCGATCAGGTTCATCAGGGCGAAGACTTTCCACGGTTCGTTGGTATTGGCCCAATGGCCCGTCATCGGCGCAACCATCAGGTAACGGTCGAAACGATCAGCGCGGCCACCCAGCGCCAGAACTTGGCTGCCGAATGATTGTCCGATGCCAACCATGGCATGGCCCGGTGCCTCGCGCTCAAGTGCGTCGACGGCTGCGGGCATATCGAAAAGTGCCCAGTCGCGCATCAGCAGTGGTCGCCGCCAGCCCGGTTGAACGGGTGATCTGGCGACTCCGCGATAATCGTAGGTGAGTGCCGCACGGTAACCGTGATCGGCAACCAGATGTTCGGCGAAGCGGGTATAGATCGTGCGCGGAACCGCTGCTGCCGACGAGATCAGGGCGAGGGGACCATTACCGTTGCCGCTGAAGAGCGTGCCGGTCAGCGGGAATTGATCCGCGGTGTTGAATCTGATTTCCCGACTGGTGATCGCGTAACGAGTGTCCATGGCAGCGTTCTTCCTCTACATGGCGTCGAAATTACGTTTACGTGAACGTCTATTATTGTTCATCGGGATCGGAATGACAACGTTCTGCGCGCGCGACCTCCATGCTCGAAACGGATCGGTTTCGGATTGGTATTCGGGGACTGTCGACATTGTTTTTTCCGTTCGAAAGCCCTTAAACTTCGACTTTGCAAGCCACATATAACGGTTTATAAGCCCCCATCCGACGCGGCCGGGAGGAGGCCGTTTTTCTATTTCAGGACAGGTGACGACCATGGCGCAGAATTGGACCCCGAACAGCTGGAGGCAGAAGCCTATCAAGCAGGTTCCGGCCTATCCGGATCAGGAAGCTTTGAAGGCTGCCGAGCTGCAGCTTGCATCCTACCCGCCGCTCGTTTTTGCCGGTGAGGCGCGCCGCCTGAAGAAGGTGGCGTTCGAGGAAATGCTGGAAATGGCATCGCTCGGCGCCAAGGTTTTGCAGGTCCGTTCGGTGGAGCTGGCCATGGTTCACAAGGTCCGCACCTTCGTGCGCTCCAGTTTTGAAGATCCCGATGCGCCGGGCATGGGCGATCTGCTCAACCCGCCCGGCACGCTGATTTGTGATGAGGATGAGATCGTGGAACAGGAAGTCGTAACCGGTATTGCCTATGCCAAGGATGAAGCGCAGATCTCGCTGCGCCGGCTTGCCGACCGTCCGGGCGTTTCGGCTGCCATCTTCGGCCCGCTGGCCGAATCCCATATCAATGTCGACATGATCGTGCAGAACATTTCGGAAGATGGTACCCGCACCGACATGACCTTCACCGTGCCGTCCGGCGATGTCGACAAGGCGCTGAGGGTCCTGTCCGACAACAAGGACAAGATCGGCTATGACGTGGTCCAGAGCGAAAAGGGCCTGGTCAAGGTATCGGTCATCGGCATCGGCATGCGCAGCCATGCTGGCGTTGCGGCGACGGCCTTCCGGGCGCTGGCCGAGAAGGGCATCAACATCAAGGCGATCACCACGTCCGAGATCAAGATTTCCATCCTGATCGACGGTCCCTATGCCGAGCTTGCGGTTCGGACTTTGCATTCCTGCTACGGTCTGGATAAGAATTGATTCCATAGAGCGGTCGTTGATCCCGGGTGTCAGACATACCCGGGGCGGCCAGGCCGCCGACCAACCGGAAGTGGAGCCAATCCGCGATGAGAGACCTTTCAGCGGGTCCACGCGTGCTGCTCAAGCGGCTGCGCGAATTGATGGCAGAGCCGCTCGAGCCGCAGGAACGTCTTGACCAGATCGTTCGCCAGATCGCGAGCAACATGGTCGCGGAGGTGTGCTCCGCTTACGTGCTGCGCTCTGACGGCGTTCTCGAGCTTTATGCGACGGAAGGTCTGAACAAGGACGCGGTCCATCTGGCGCAGCTGAAGATGGGCCAGGGTCTCGTCGGCACGATCGCTGCCTCCGCGCAGCCACTCAACCTTTCCGATGCCCAGGCGCATCCCGCCTTCCGCTATCTTCCGGAAACCGGCGAAGAGATCTATCATTCCTTCCTCGGCGTGCCGATCCTGCGCGCCGGCCGGAGCCTCGGTGTTCTCGTCGTGCAGAACAAGGCGCAGCGCAACTATCGTGAAGACGAGCTCGAAGCGCTCGAAACCACGGCCATGGTGCTTGCCGAAATGATCGCCACCGGTGAACTGAAGAAGATTACCCGTCCCGGCCTCGAACTTGACCTGACGCGACCTGTGACCATCGATGGCGACAGCTATTCGGAAGGCATCGGCCTTGGTTATGTCGTGCTGCACGAGCCGCGCATCGTCGTCACCAACCTGCTCAACGAAGATACCGAGACGGAAATCCGCCGGCTGGCCGATGCGCTCGGCTCCTTGCGCATCTCGATCGACGACATGCTGTCGCGGCGGGAAATCTCCATGGAAGGCGAGCATCGCGACGTGCTCGAGACCTATCGCATGTTCGCCCATGACCAGGGCTGGGTGCGGCGCATGGAGGAGGCGATCAACAACGGCTTGACGGCGGAAGCGGCGGTCGAAAAGGTCCAGAGCGACACGAAGGCGCGGATGATCCGACTGACGGATCCCTATCTGCGCGAACGCATGCATGATTTCGACGACCTGGCGAACCGCCTGCTGCGACAGCTGACCGGTTTTTCGCCGCGCAGTGCTGCCGAGGGTTTTCCCGCCGATGCGGTGATTTTTGCCCGTGCCATGGGGGCTGCCGAACTGCTCGACTATCCGCGCGCCAATCTGCGCGGACTGGTTCTGGAAGAGGGGGCAGTGACCAGTCATGTGGTGATCGTGGCGCGCGCGATGGGCATCGCGGTGGTCGGACAGGCTGCGGGGGCCGTGGCCCTGGCGGAAAACGGCGATCCGGTGATCATTGACGGCGTCGATGCCAAGGTGCATATCCGCCCGGTCGCCGACCTGCAGAAGGCCTATGAGGAAAAGGTGCGGCTGCGCGCCCGGCGCCAGGAACAGTTCCGCGCCCTGCGCGATGTCGAGCCGCTGACCAAGGATGGCCAGCGGATCAAGCTGCAGATGAATGCCGGCCTGCTTGTCGACCTGCCGCAACTGGCCGAATCCGGGGCCGACGGGATCGGTCTGTTTCGGACCGAGCTGCAGTTCATGATTTCCTCGACCATGCCCAAGGGCGAGGAGCAGGAAAGCTTCTACCGGAGTGTGCTGAAGCAGGCGAATGGCAGGCCGGTGACATTTAGGACCCTGGATATCGGCGGCGACAAGGTCGTCTCCTATTTCCGCTCCCAGGAAGAGGAAAATCCGGCGCTTGGCTGGCGCGCGATCCGGCTGTCGCTGGATCGGCCGGGCCTCTTGCGCATCCAGCTCAGGGCGCTGTTGAAGGC
>ERZ1034389.310-NODE-310-length-9294-cov-2.425479_pt1 | contig 9294 bp, 9 predicted proteins | sample MGYA00520611_ERZ1034389 | MGnify/ENA primary metagenome ERZ1034389 (study PRJEB33736, sample SAMEA104288470) | Azolla filiculoides | biome: Urban; feature: water surface; material: ditch water | place: Netherlands | collected 2014 ... | reverse complement strand
TGACGGCCATGATGTCATAGCGTTCGCGGCCGCCCAATTGCTCGATCACGTCGAGTGTATTCACACCGATCGACCCGGTGGAGCCGAGAACGGTGATGCGGCGATGCCGTTCGCTGTCGATCATGCTGCTTATGTCCGAATTGCTTCATTCAGAGATGGCTCTACAAGGGAAAGATGGGACCAGCAAGGCCCGGCTGTTCAACCTATCGCGTGATCGCCGGCCCGCCCCGAGACAGGATGTGACAATGCTGCGTTTGCGCGAAATGGCGCCCGCCCTTCTGGCTGGTTTTGCCCTGCTCGGGCTGGCTCTTGGCGGCCTGTCCTATGCGCTCGGCCGACCGGATCTCGCATCGTCCGCCTGGCTGGTCAGCGGACTGGTCGTGCTGATTGCGCTTTTGACCGAGATTGTCCGCTCCGTCCTGTCCGGCAAGGTTGGCGTCGATGCCATTGCCGCCCTGTCGATCGGCGTTGCCCTTCTTTTGGGAGAAACGCTGGCCGGGGCGATCGTTGCCATGATGTATGCCGGCGGGCAGCAGTTGGAGAGTTTCGCCGAGGGGCGAGCGCGGCGCGACATGACCGCCCTCCTGGGTCGTGTGGCGCGGACTGCCATGGTCTATCGCGGCGCCGATCTGGCCTCTGTGCCGATCGAGGCCCTCAAGCCCGGCGATCGTGCCTTGATGCGCAGTGGCGAGGTCATCCCGGTCGATGGCCGGGTGCTTGCCGGAGCCATAGAGCTTGACCTTTCGGCACTGACGGGAGAGCCCTTGCCGGTCCGTTTTCTGCAAGGCGCCGAAGTGCCAAGCGGCGCGACGGTTGTCGGTGCGCCCTTCGATCTGCTGGTGCTGCGCGATTCTGCCGCGAGTACTTATGCCGGCATCGTCAGGCTGGTGGAGAATGCGCAGAAAAGCCGGGCGCCGATGGTCCGGCTTGCGGACCGCTACGCCCTGGCGTTTCTGGCTTTCACCCTTGCCCTGGCAGGCCTTGCCTACGGGTTCAGCCAGGATGCGACCCGCGCCCTTGCGGTGCTGGTGGTGGCGACGCCCTGTCCGCTGATCCTTGCCGTTCCCGTTGCTGTCATCTCCGGCATGTCACGGGCCGCCGCCCATGGCGTGCTGATCAAGAGCGGCGGCGGACTGGAAGCATTGGCGGCGGTCAAGGTGGTGGTGCTGGACAAGACCGGTACCCTGACGGCTGGTCGTCCCGAGGTCAGCGAAATCCGCTGCTGTCCGGGCTTTGTCGCCGATGATATCCTGCGGCTTGCGGCCTCGCTGGATCAGGCGTCCGGCCATGTCACGGCCGAAGCGCTGGTGCGGGCCGCGGTCGCGCGCGGCCTGCATCTCGACCTGCCCGAAGACATTCACGAGATCGCCGGGTTCGGTATCGAAGGCCTTGTCACCGGCCACCGCGTGGCCGTCGGCGGCGGGGGATTTGTCGCCTCCCGGCTGGCGCCGGGGGAACTGCTGCCGCGCCAGGTCGTGCCGGCTGAAACGGCCGTGGTCGCGGTTGCCATCGACGGCCGCGGTGCCGGCCATATCCTGCTGTCCGATCAGGTGCGGGCGGATGCCGGCCAGACGGTCGCTGCCTTCCGCAAGGTCGGCATCACGCGGCTGGTCATGGCGTCCGGCGATCGAAGCGATATCGTCACGGCGGCGGCTGCGCGTCTCGGCCTCGATGGCGCCCATGGCGATCTCTCACCCGAGCGCAAGGTGGCGGTGATCGAAGCCGAGCGGCAGCATGGATCCGTGATGATGGTGGGCGACGGCGTCAATGATGCACCGGCGCTGGCGGTTGCCGATGTCGGTGTGGCGATCGGCGCGCGCGGATCGGCCGCCTCGTCCGAGACGGCCGATGTGGTGTTGCTGGTCGATGACCTGTCCCGCCTGCCGGTGGCCGTGGCGATTGCCAGACGTGCCCGGTTCATCGCCGTGCAGAGTGCCGTGGCCGGACTGGTCCTGTCCGGTGGCGCGATGATCGCGGCGGCGCTCGGCTATCTCGCGCCCGTGCAAGGTGCGCTGCTCCAGGAAGTGATCGATGTCGCGGTCATCTTGAATGCGCTACGGGCGTTGCGCAGCGCCGGCTGATCTTCCTTTTCCGCTGGGTGCCAAATCGCTGAGCGGCGGGGCGGCTGCGGCCTGTCGCTTTTGAACGTCTTGTCGCAAAAGCAGTCTTTTTCCAGGAACAATCGCCGTCGAGGGTCGTTCGAGTCGTGTCATTCCAACAATGAGGAGAACCCCAATGGCCGACAAGACCCTCGACGATCTGTTCTACGAAACACTGAAAGACATCTACTACGCCGAACGCAAGATCCTGAAGACCCTGCCGAAGATGGCGCGGGCCGCTCAGAGCGAAAAGCTGAAGGCAGCCTTCCAGCAGCACAAGGACGAGACCGAAGGCCAGATCGAGCGCCTGCAGCAGGTGTTCGAGATAATCGGCAAGCGTCCGCGCGCCAAGACCTGCGCCGCCATCGATGGCATCGTCGAGGAAGGCGAGGAAATCATGGAGGAATTCAAGGGCTCGCCGGCCCATGATGCCGGTCTTCTTGCTTCAGCCCAGGCGGTCGAGCACTACGAGATCAGCCGCTACGGCACGCTTCGTGCCTGGGCCAAGCAGCTCGGCTACGCGGAAGCCGTCAAGCTCCTGGATGCAACGCTTGCGGAAGAATCCAAGACCGACGACGCCCTGACCAAGCTGGCAGAGACCGCGGTCAATTCCGCCGCACAGAAAAAGGCAGCGTAACTGCTGCAACGCGCGTTCCCGCTTTTCAGCGAATTGCGGGAACGCGCGATCGCATATGTCCAGACACGATCGCGAATGTAACACCGCCATGCGGTTTTGCTGAACGGTTCCGAAAACCCACGAAGCCGGCAGATCAATCTGCCGGCTTCGTGTTTTTTGAAATTGCAAACGCAGATAACCGCCCCCTGATCGAGCAAGGCGCGGTTCTCCCGGAGCAGTCGGCATTTGCGGCAATACTCTCCGCTCCCGGATGCATCACCTGTCGATGTCGGTTTCCCCGAGTTCCCGTTTCAGTTGTTCGCGGGCGCGGTTCAGGCGGCTCTTGACCGTTCCGACGGCACAGCCGCAAATCACGGCCGCATCCTCGTAGCGCTCGCCCAACATGACGATCAGCACCAGGATCTCGCGGTGGTGGGCGGGAAGCCGTTCCAGCGCCCGGCGGACTTCGTCGGCCTGAACGACCCAATCCTGGCTGGCCTCGGTGACCAGAGTGGCTGCGAGAGCCTCCGGCAGGCCGATGCTCTCGCGGCTGCTTTTCTTGATGCGGGTGCAAAAGGTGTTGCGCATGATGGTGAAGAGCCACGACTTGAGCCTGGTGCCGGGCTCGAACTTGTCGAGATTGGCCAGAGCCTTCATCAATGTCTCCTGCACCAGGTCGTCCGCTTCCTCGGGTTTCTGGCAAAAGGTGCGTGCAAAGGCACGCAATGCCGGAATGAGTGCGACGACGTCGGACTGTGCGGCAAGCTCGGCTTTACGGATCGACAAGTTCGCCATCCTCCACGGTAACTATCAGATGCATGGATCGGAAACGCATCGAAATACGCATAGTTCCCGAAGTGGACCGAAGAGCACCGACGTCCGGTTGCGGATGCGGTCCCTCAGGCGCTGGATCGGGCCACCCGTCGGACGATGCGACCAGTCATTCTGCTCCTGACACAGCCTTTCACTGGGCCTGACTTTGCTGCCGGCGCACACCCGCAGCCTTGATGTTGCGCTGCGGTTGGACCACTCCCGGGGGAACAAGTGCCTGCGGGAAGTGTTCTTTCGACATGACCTAATCGTATGACCTCATTGGCCATGACGGAGACCGGCACGGCCAACGAGCACGGCAACGAGAAAGAGCAAGCGATGACCAGACACCTTGAAAACGCCGATGGACAAGGGCAGATCCTGATCGGAGAGCGGCTTTCGCCGGTGGCCTATCAGGTATCCGTGGAAGAGATCGACGGGCGGTATCAGGCCAGCGTCAGTCTGCATGCCCCGCGTGACTGGTTGCTCAAGCAGGGCTTCAAATCACGCGCCACCCTCATTCTGGCCAATGGTGATCGGACCGATGTCGGACATGACGGGCCGGTCGACATCGGCGACAATGTCAGCGTCATCCTCAGCGGTGCACCCCAATCCTTCGACGATCAGGCGTCCCTCGTTGAAAAATTCCCGGAACTGAAGCTTGGCGAAGCGTGACGACGACGCGTAACGATTGCGTGTTGATTGTTGCGATGGGCGATTATCTGCGGTGAACCGCACTCGCCCCCGTTTCGTATATCGCTTGAATGGCGGATAGTAAAAAGAGTGCAGCGCGTGAAGACGTCAGTATCGGAGGACCGAATGGGAAAGGCAGCGGGAGCGTACGGGGCAGGCCGTCGCAATCGTACGGGAGGCATTGTTCGGGACAAGCTCGATCTGTTGATGTCTGAGCATGTGCGCGAAGAGGTGCCGGATCGCCTGATCGAACTGGCAAAGGAGTTGCAAACAGCCATCGAACAGAAAACGGCCGGTGAAAAAGACAGCTGACCGGCGGTTTTTCGAGACTTTTGTATTGAAATTTGATAAGTAAGAAATAGCTGATGTATTCGCTTGGGAGGAGAGCGGATGTCCAATTTTCTTTGGTTTCTGGTGCTGCTGCTCGGCCCGGTCGTGGTCGGTGCATTGATTGCCTATGGGATGATGCAGATGCGCCTCTACACGAGCGCTCGCTATCGCCGGGATGCATTGACCGGCGAAATCTATGGTAAGGATGATCGGCGATGACAGGGAATTGGAGATGATAAATGCTTGGGTCGGCCGCCCAAAACGGCGCACTCTTTCGAGTGCGACGTCGGCTTAGGTAAAGCTGCCGTCTGCGGGATCGTACCGCTTTCCTTTGGCAAGTGAGGCGAATTCGACCAGTTCGTCTTCGTCCTGAACGCCGCTTTCGACCAGATAGATCAGCAAAGCGGTGGCATTGTCGGCCTGTTTTGTATCGAGGATCAAATTTTCCTGGCGACTGATCCGTCTTACCGCGCGTTCGACGATGTCGGCTTTGTCATGAGCCGAAGAGCCGAGGGATACAGATGCCATGATTGGCCTCCTCCCGTTTAAGGCTGACGCATTTGGAACACAAAACGTCGGCGTAGCACAAGTTGCCATCATGACTGTTTCCAGCCCGAATACAACCCATCAATCTCTACAGGCAAAAATTGGTCAAATGGTGATCCCGACGCGATTCGAACGCGTGACCCTCAGATTAGGAATCTGATGCTCTATCCTGCTGAGCTACGGGACCACTTCCTTCTCCATACAAAAGCAAAGCCGGCAAGCCAAGTGATTTTGCTTGTCCAGCCGTGCTTGCGTCGCCCAAAGGCCACTATTCGGTCAGGCGCCGCTCGGCCAGGCGCACCCAGTAGGAAATGCCATGGCCGATGACTTCGTCGTTGAAATCATAGGCCGGGTTGTGAAGCCCTGCCGAATTGCCGTTGCCGATCATGATATAGGCGCCGGGCCGCGCCTGCAGCATGAAGGCGAAATCCTCGCCCGCCATGGAGGCGTCGACATCGGTATCGACATTCTGGACGCCGACGATGTCGATGGCCGCCTGGGCGGCGTGGTTGGTCTCGGACGGGTGATTGACCGTTACCGGGCAGGCGCGTTCATATTCGAATTCCGCCTTGGCGCCGTTTGCCGCAGCGATCCCGTGCGCCAGTTCGGCGATGCGCTTTTCGGCAAGGTCGCGCACGTCCTCGTCCAGCGAGCGCACAGTGCCGGTCAGATAGGCCTCTTCAGGGATGATGTTGTGGGTCGTGCCAGCGTGGAACTGGGTGACCGACACCACCACCGAACGCAGCGGATTGGCGTTGCGGGCGGCGATCGTCTGCAGTGCGCCGACGATCTGCGCACCGGTGACGATGGTATCGATGGTGTTGTGCGGCTCGGCGGCATGGCCGCCGCGGCCGGTGATCTTGATGGCGAACTTGTCGGGTGCGGCCATGATGCCGCCCTTGCGAATGGCAAAGCTGCCGGCCGCCATGCCCGGCATGTTGTGCATGCCGTAGACTTCCTCGATGCCGAAGCGCTCCATCAGACCGTCTTCGACCATGGCAAGCGCGCCGCGTCCGCCTTCTTCTGCCGGCTGGAAGATGACCACGACATTGCCATGGAAGGTGCGGGTTTCGGCCAGATACTTCGCCGCACCCAGAAGCATGGCGGTATGGCCGTCATGGCCGCAGGCATGCATCCGACCCTCTGTCGTCGATGCCCAGGGCTTGCCGGTGATTTCGGTGAGCGGCAACGCATCCATGTCGGCGCGCAGCCCGATCGCGCGATCGCCCTGGCCGCGTCCCTTGATGACGCCGACGACGCCGGTGCGGCCAATGCCCTTCTTGACGATATCACAGCCGAACTCCGTCAGCTTGTCGGCAACAAAGGCCGCGGTTCCATGCACATCGAACAGCAGTTCGGGATTTTCGTGCAGGTGCCGGCGCCATTCGGCCACCTCCGGCTGGAGTTCGCTGGCGCGGTTGAGAACTGGCATGAAAGACCTCTTTTTTTATCATCGCTCCCGGCAGGATTGCACCCATACTGGCCTGCGAATTTCCCCTTTTGCAAGCCGCAATTTTCGCTCTTGCATGGAAAATAGGCTTGTGTTTACATGGCCTAAATTTTCACCAATCGGACAAGGCCACGCCTTGCCCGCGGCAGCGTCCGTGACCCGTCACGCATCACAAATTGGCGATTTTTTCTATATAAGACAACAAGATAAGCGGTTGACATTTTCCAGCTGGACTGGCCACATCTCGTCCCGGCGCCCAAAGGTGCCGAAGCTCCAACAATAATAAATGGGGAACAGCTTATGAAGAAACTGCACCTTATCCTTGCGGCGTCGGCTGCCGCATTGACCATTTCCGGTGCCCCGGCCATGGCCGATCGCGGCACCGATGGCGACCTCAAGATCATCTTCTGGCAGGCCGTCTCGACGATGAATCCCTACCTGTCCGGCGGCACCAAGGAAGTCTATGGCGCTTCGATGGTCATCGAGCCGCTGGCCCGCTACGACGAGACCGGCGCGCTGGTGCCGATGCTCGCGACCGAGATCCCGACCGTCGAGAATGGCGGCGTCGCAGCCGACCTGAAGAGCATCACCTGGAAGCTGAAGCCGGACCTGAAATGGTCGGACGGCACGCCGGTGACCGCCGAGGACGCGATCTTCACCTGGAAATACTGCACCGCGCCTGACGGCGGCTGCGCCCAGGGCGCCTATTTCGAGGGTGTCAGCAATGTCGAGGCTGTCGACGCCTCCACCATCAAGATCTCCTTCACCGACCCCAAGCCCTATCCCTATAGCGCGCTGGTCGGTGGTCAGTCGCCGCTGATCCAGGCGGCCCAGTTCAAGGATTGCCTCGGTATCAAGGCGCCGGAATGCACGTCGGCCAATTTCGGCCCGATCGGCACCGGCCCGTTTGTCGTCAAGGAATTCAAGCCGAATGACGTGGTGACCTTCACCGCCAACCCGAACTACCGCGACGCCGCCAAGCCAGCCTTCGCAACGGCCACCCTCAAGGGCGGCGGTGATGCCGCCTCGGCTGCCCGCTCGGTTCTGGAAACCGGCGAGTTTGACTATGCCTGGAACATGCAGGTCGAGCCGGAAGTGCTGGCGACGATGATGCAGGCCGGCAAGGGCAAGATCGAGGTTGCCTTCGGCACCCAAGTGGAACGTATCGACCTCAACCCCTTCGGTGTCGATCCGTCGCTCGGCGACAAGCGCTCGACCAAGGAAGCAGGCCCGCATCCGGCCCTAAAGGACCCGGCCGTGCGCAAGGCGCTGTCGCTCGCCATCGACCGCGACATCATCGATGAAGCCGGCTACGGCGACAATGGCAAGCCGACCTGCAACATTCTGCCGGCACCGGATATCTATGTCTCGACGGCGGTCGACTGGTGCCTGAAACAGGATCTCGAAGCGGCCAACAAGCTGCTCGACGACGCCGGCTGGAAGATGGGCAGCGATGGCATTCGCGAAAAGGATGGCGTCAAGCTCTCCTTCCTCTACCAGACCTCGACCAATTCCGTCCGCCAGGCAACCCAGGCGCTGGTCAAGGACATGTGGAGCCAGATCGGCGTCACCGTCGAGCTGCGCAACGTCTCGGCCAACGTCTTCTTCGGCGGCGACCCGGCCTCTCCGGACACGTTCCAGAAGTTCATGGCCGACGTCCAGATGTACACCAACAACTTCGACGGCACCGATCCGGAAAAATACATGGCCGGCTGGATGTGCGACAAGATCCCGAGCCCGGCCAGCGGCTGGCAGGGTGAAAACATCGTCCGCTACTGCAACCCGGAATACGACGCCCTGGTCAAGGAACTCGGCAAGACCGGCAAGCTCGAGGACCGCGCCGTGATCGCCAAGAAGCTCAACGACATGCTGAGCAATGACGTGGCGCAGATCCCGCTGATCCATCGCGGTCAGCCGTCCGCCGTCTCCGCGACGCTGGAAGGCGTCAAGATGAATGCCTGGGACAGCGAACTGTGGAATGTCGCCGACTGGTCGCGCAAGAAATAATGCCGCCTCGCCGGGCCTTGGCAAGACGCCGGGCCCGGCGATCGCATGTCTCGTGACAGCCTGGAGACCATCCGATGTTCACCTTTACGATTCGGCGATTGCTGTTTGCAATCCCGACATTGCTGGCGATCAGCTTCATCATTTTTGCGCTGCTCGATCTTGCTCCCAGCGATCCGCTGAGCGCCCTGCCGCTGACCATTCCGCCCGAGGTGCGCGAACAGATCCGCGCCGCCATGGGCCTCGATCAACCCTTCCTCATCCGCTACATGAAATGGCTGCAGCAGTTCTTCATCAATGAACCGCTCAACATCTTCGAACAGCTGACCGGGCTGACCATCGGCACCGGCGAGCGCATGCGCGTCCTCTCCTGGGCCACCCGCAGCCCCGTGGTCGACCTGATCGTCCAGCGCCTGCCGCAGACGCTCTGGGTCGTCGGCCTCTCCTATCTCTTCGGCGTTTTGCTAGCGATCCCGATCGGCGTCATCTCCGCCTATCGCCAGTATTCGATCTTCGACCAGATCGGCACCTTCATCGCGATGGTCGGCTATTCCGTTCCGACCTTCTTCACCGGCGTGCTGCTGATCGTCGTCTTCTCCTCCTGGCTGCAATGGTTCCCGTCGATCTACGACACCAATCTGGTCGTCGACAGCTGGTCGAGTTTTGTTATGCAGGTGAAGCAGATGTTCCTGCCGGTGCTGGTGTTGACGCTCTACAACACCTCGCAGATCAGCCGCTTCGTACGC
>ERZ1034389.301-NODE-301-length-9535-cov-18.585232_pt1 | contig 9535 bp, 1 predicted proteins | sample MGYA00520611_ERZ1034389 | MGnify/ENA primary metagenome ERZ1034389 (study PRJEB33736, sample SAMEA104288470) | Azolla filiculoides | biome: Urban; feature: water surface; material: ditch water | place: Netherlands | collected 2014 ... | reverse complement strand
GCAGGGCATGAGATGTATAGTTTTTTGGATGGCTTTAGCGGCTATAACCAAGTCCGGATGCACCCCAATGACCAGGAGAAAACGGCTTTTGTAACGGAATGGGGAGTCTTTGTTGCGGAAGTAATGATGTTCGGCTTGAAAACGGCACCGGCGACATTCCAGCGGATCATCGCGGAAGTATTCGGAGAATACATCCCAGCATTTATGCAAGTGTTTTTGGATGATTTTGCGGTGTATGGGATACGCGACTCGCACCTGCACCACTTGCGATTGTGCCTAGAACGATGCCGTGCAGCACGCCTAAGTTTAAACCCGGCCAAATGCGCGTTCGGCGTAACAAGCGGCACGTTGTTAGGGCACATAGTGAGCAAAGAAGGCATCGCGGTAGACCCAGGAAAAATAGAGGCAATCATCAAATCCCCCGCTCCGAAGAATGCGAAACAATTAGGGAGATTCCTGGGACAACTCCGCTGGCATAGCCGCATGTTACGATACCTGGCGGATTTTGCCACGCCGTTACACGCAGCAGTCCACCGAACACCGTTCCAATGGACGGACACAGAGGAAAAAGCCTACAATGCCCTGAAAATAATGTTATCACAGGCGCCAGTAGTACAGCCCCCCAACTGGGCTCAACCATTTCACGTGTTCGTCGATGCGTCGGACATCGCAATCGGAAGCGCGCTAATGCAACTAACGACACCCAATTGGTACCGACCGGTCTACTATTCCAGCCGGAAACTATCCACCGCGGAGCGGAACTACTCAACAACGGAACGGGAAGCACTTGGAATGATATATAGTATAAATAAGTTCAGACACTACCTACTGGGGAAGAAATTCACGTTCCATGTGGACCACGCGGCACTCCTATACCTCGTCTCCAAACAGTCGCTCACCGGCAAATTAGCTAGATGGATGCTCCTATTACAGGAATTTGAGTTCGACATTCACCACCGACCAGGCACGCAACATGCAGTAGCAGACTACCTTAGCAGGTTGGAAAACGGAACGGACGCGGTAAAAGACGACGACGACTTTCCGGACGGGGCAATTCTGCAAATTACCACGGAGGACAGAGAAGGAGAGGACGCACCACGCGAGGATAAATGGCTCATTGAAATGGGAATTTTTTTGAGCACAGGGTTACCTCCGCCACGAATGCGGACAGACGAGAAGAAGCGATTGGCAGTCCGAAGCCGAAATTTCTGCCTACTGCAAGGAACGCTATACCACAAGGGCAATGACGGCATATGGCGACGATGCGTCCGTAGTGATGAAAAAATAGGAATATTACGGGAGGCGCACTGCGGAATCGCAGGCGGTCATTACGCAGGAGAAGCAACGGCACGGAAGGTATGGCAGGCGGGACTATGGTGGCCAACAACGCAGCGCGACGCCCAGCAATACTGCAAAGAATGCGACTTATGCCAACGCTTGGGGCAGCCAACGGAACAGGCACGAATGCCTCACCAGCCGGTGTTACCCCTGGAGCCATTTCAGAAATGGGGCTTAGATTTTGTAGGGCCGTTCACACCGGCGGCGGCACGTACAGGAAATAGGTATATCCTCGTAGCAACGGACTACTGCACAAAATGGGTGGAGGCCAAGCCACTGCGCGACAATACGGCAGCATCTACAGCGAAATTCTTGTACGAACAAATATGGTGTAGGTTTGGATGCCCAATCGAAATAATCAGCGACCAAGGCGGTCATTTCCTCAACGCGGTGATCGAAGGCATAACGCACCACTACGCGGTAATACACAAGAAGAGCACGCCTTACTATCCGCAGGCAAACGGTCTCGCGGAATCCACAAATAAAACCCTACAAAATATCCTGCGGAAGATCGTCAACGAGAATAGAACGGACTGGGATACGAAGCTACACAGCGCACTATGGGCGTACAGGACCAGTTTTAAAACAAGCGTTCAGGCCACACCATTTCGGCTAGCGTTCGGGTTGGAAGCGGTAATGCCCGTAGAATTCCAAATTCCCAGTTTACGAATCCAGGTCCGCGAACGACTGTCGGAAGACGAATCCCAACAACTCCGGTTGCAGCAACTTCTCGCCTTAGGCGAGACACGAGTGAATAGCATGGCCGCACTTGAAGTACAACAATTGCGACGAAAAGCATTTGTCGACCGTCACCGCGGAAGAAACGAGGAAGAGTTCGAGTTAGGAAGGGCCGTACTGGTATTCCAGACGCGTATGGGGAAGATGCCCGGAAAATTGCGGTTTCGATGGACCGGGCCGTACTGGATAATCGCAGCGGAAAAAGGTACATTTACGCTAGGAACGCTGGCAGGGGAGATCCTCCCACAAAAAGTGAATGGCTATCGGCTAAAACCATACGCAGGGCCCACACCACCGAACCCATTTATAAAACGTACGGACCCCACGCCGCCAGACGCCGGCCCACCTTCGAGAGAAGAATCATCCTCGGATGGGGAGCCCACGATGTAATTAACGCAGGGTGTATACTATTGTATTAAATGTATACTAATTATAGCGATAACCGTTATGAAAAAAAGAAAAGAAAAAAAGAGAGAAGCAAAAAGGATTATATTTAAAGAAGGGTGCATGCAGGCGCTAACTCCAAGAAAAGAAAGTACGATGGCACGACGAGTCTTGGACATGCCCCTCCCACAAAAAGCCCAAAATAGTCATTCTTCCCCCACAAGTAAACAACTCTCCCACTCACAGCGCTCTCACAACCCCCAGTGCTCTTCACAGCCTACTCGCTCTCACAGCTCTCTGCGCTCTACGCAGTCCACCCGCCACTCTTTCTCTCCCACCAGAACTTTTCCCCCTCCACATCCTTACGCGTCTGAAATGCCGATTATCATCACAACCGCTTTGCGCAACTGGCTCACAGAAAACGGCTTACAGGGATTCATTCAGGTTGCGGAAGCGCCCCCACATCCAAATGCGACAGAAATCGCTTCCCGAATCAACATCGCTACCATAACGGATTCGATGCTTCGCAAAAAGCTCAACCTGGACTGTACAGGCGAGCGGCAAATAGAGATGGTGCCGGCGCATATCCTTGAAAGATATTACGGCAAATACTCCTTATCGGCCAAAGCGTTCCGGACAAAGGACATCCCCGACCCATTCTTCCGAGACGTAGCAAAATTTCTGCTCGAAGTTGGGTGCGTGCACGTCAACGCTTACGGGATGCCCAAACACAAGGCGGGAGTCGTGCTGGCCACATACGAGGGAACGAAGGTAGATTGGGGAACAGTCGCAGGGGCGGCTTTAAGGGAGGGCCTAAGCACCTTCCAGGACGGGAAGAAGCTACGCCCCATAATCAGCCAGTACCTCACCATTCTCTTCCCTCCCCGGTCCTTGCCTGCACCACCAAACAGGCCGAGCAAACGCCGCCTGGAGGAGTTGGCGGCATCCACATGGGAGGATGACAGCACGGCCACGGCGCAGCGTTCGCCATCCCCACCCCAGCGAAGGCGCTCTCCTACCCCGCCCGCTCGCCAACGCTCCCCCACTCCGCCTCCGCAGAACGTAGCAGAGGAGCAGCAGGCCAGCCCTCGCCCCAAAAAGCGACGGCTAGACCGCAAAAACGGCCAAGGGCTAGCAAAAGACACAACCAAGCCGGTCACGACACTCATTTCCGAGTCCTACGAGGAAGTGGTGTTCACAGGGGATACAACACGCGGAAAAGGCCCTCTGATTCCAACTAACGAAATCATGGCCTACCCCGACATCCCGGACGTGGCGCACGAATTCGCAGCACGGCTGCGGTTCGGCACCACATTCGAGCTCATGCAGTTCCTGGCACAGCAACAGCTCACGCTAACGGAGCGCATGGCCGAGGAACACGCGGACATGCAGATGATCCAGAGAGCGCTGGCAGGATCGGTGGATCGAACGGAGGAGCGCGCCCTCGGTAAAATAGGGCGTCTCCGGAATGCGGATGAGGGACGCATAGGCATTGAGCTCCCTCCCCTGAATACGGCCTTGGTGGAAGTACACCGCGAACTTGCAACGGTCCGACACGGCGCGAAGGATATGGTAACAAGGACCAAGCACCTGAAGAGAAGGGAGAAATACGCGAACGGGCAGTTGGCGGAAGCACAGAAACGCATCTCCGAACTGGAGGAACAATTACGCGCCCAGCCCGCAGCACAACCACCACAGGTGACTTCCACACCGGAAGAGCTTCGCAATCTGGAGACCGCCCTGGCTAAAGCACAAAAGGCGGCCGACACAGCAGAAATAGAAATAGGCCGACTCCGGGATGAGCTCCGGCAGTCCTCGGACCGGGAAACCAACGTCCGCGCCCAAGCGCGTAAGGCCGTCAAGGACGCACAAGACAAATTACAAGATGAGGTGGCAGCTCATAAGCGCACAATGGACGCCATTTCCAAACACATCGAGAGGGAGGCTCACGCCGAGTCAAAGATTCTGGAGCTACGAGAGGAGGCCCGCAAACAACAACAGTGGTTTGATGACCACTTGGCAAGCCGGGAGGAGCTGGCGAAACAGGCAGAGCAAATCCTGAAAAAGCAAATGGCGGGGATGGAGGAGCACCACCAACAGGAAAAGAAATTGTGGGAAGGCATCAAAACGCAATATGAGGTACGAGCGCAGGGACACACGGCAAAAATTAAGACGCTGAAGACATCCCTGGACGAACTACGCGCAAAAACCGACATGGGGACAGCACGAGTGAGAACCCTGCTGCATACGCACAGGACCAATTTTGAAAAAGCGTTAACCGACGCGTTGGCCAACGGATGGGCCGGATGGGCGCAACAAGCCGCGGAACTACACACGTTCCGCGCGGATCAGGAGAATCGGGCCAAGGAAGGCAAAGGCTTCTTCAAATTAGACAACAATAGTATTGCCACAGTCCGCGAGGACTTGGCAAAAGACTACCAAGCCCTGGCCGACCAACACTTGGAGGAGGTGACGCAGATTCTGGACGCGTACGCGGCGGCCGAAGAAGAACTGGGCCACCAAATCCAAGCCACGGAGACCGACAGACTCGCTACCGGACAACAGGCGGTAGAAACTGTCGAGCTCCCCGACAGTCCTCCAGAAGACGGGGTGCTCTTGCCACAAGAAGCACCAACGGACGTCACCCCCGAGCCACCCGCTAGCGAGCCTCCGCTGACGGGCACGCTCGCCTCCGAGCCCAACCCCGTAACCAACACTCCGGACGCAACCCCTGCCGCGCCCCTGGTCACGCCGCCACACGAGGAGCACACCCCACAGCAACCGGCGACGAAGGAGCCCACCACGGAGCAAACGGACGCACCGGCTGAGCACACAACGGGACAAAATTCCACCGAACCGCCGGTAGCACCCGAATCAGACGCACCCCCCACCGAGCTACATCCGGATCCCACGATTTCCATCGACCCTATCTCTGAGCCCAGCATCCTGGATATCTTCGACGACGCATAAGGGATCCCATGGGTCGCGACCGGGCAAGCCCTGTCCCACGAGCGTGCCATGTGTTGGCCGTCTCCGGCGACCAACCAAGGTAAACGGACAAGTGGGAAAGGGCGGACTAGCGCACGGGACCCGGGACGTAACGCAACGAAAGAAGAAGGGGCGTAACGGTCATCATGAGAGAGAGAGGGAGAGAGTGAGGAAGAGGAAGCGGTTCACGCGTGTAGCGTAACCGCCCATGACCTATATAAAGGCATGGGAAACCTGTACAGAACTAGTGGTGATTTTTGGTTAATTCGTGAATATACTACTTTTTGCTTCTATCAGTGTCATTGTATTCACGCTTATCTGTGTCATTCGTATCCGCGTCGTCTGTGTTAATCGTATCTCGGTGTATGCGCTGTGTGAAGTGACGAACTCTGAGTAGTATTGTCCGAGGCTGTACGTACCCACGCCTGCTCCACGCGCCTGATACGTAACCCTCTCATTAACGACCCGCGGCCAAGGCTACGCTTGCTAACCACAATCACTTGACGACGGGCCTTAAGTAACCTTGGGTCCGGCACCGTGTTACCTACCCTGGCAACACTTTTGGCACGCCTGGGGTATCTGTGTAACACACAGCGAACGACAGCGAATGTATGTCTAGCCGCCGACCTATCACCCGGGCCGAAGCAAAGCGGATCTTAGAAGCGCCACTCGTCGACGCGATCGATTTGATAAACCAGTTCTCGCTTGAAGACGAGATACCGTCGGAATCCGCGCCGGCCGAACCAGTCAGACTCGAGGCAACATTCCGAGTCGATTCCACCACCACTAGCACAAACAACCCCTCCGGATTCGAAAATCCGTTTGAGCACACACCACCCAGAAGCCCGACCTCAGACTTCTCCGACTACGAGGAGGACAGCATGCCATACCCCTATCCTCGTTACAACGGCGAAGCCGACGCTGAGGCGCACATTCGGGCATATCTGACCACATGGCAGGCGAACCACGCTTCCAAGCGCCTCGGGTTAGTCGAGGCCAACATCTCCAAGATTGCTGAGTTTGGGCTCTCCTTGGATGGACACGCAGCGAATTGGTACTCTCAAACTGAGATATCGGAGTTCGCGGACTTCGATCAACTTAAAGAAGAGTTCATACAGCTCTTCCACAAACGTGTCCCGCAAAGGGACCTCATGAGCCAGTTCTACGCAAGCCGACAGGAAGCCAATGAAACAGTGCCTCAATTCGTAATACGGTTTCAAAGCTTGCGCAGGCAACTAACACGCTCTCCCACACCTGAAGAGCTCACAGAAATATTCCTCACAGGGCTGCGGGAACCCCTACGCACAACTTTGCAACTGATGGATTTATCCGGGCAACCCATAGAGGAGGTTATAAGACGGGTCCTACGGTTGGACAGCGCTCAGAGTATGTCCATGTCCTCGCTACAAGAGGCTCTTCCAACAGCAGAGGAGTCACGCTTCAGGCAGGCCATCCAATGCACTACGTGCCTCAATCCCGGACATTCCGCAGTGGAGTGTACACTACGCACGCATTGCCCCATTTGCCACTCACGGGCACACACCCTCGAACTTTGCGAATATAATCTGCTCAATCGCAATGCCGCTGCGGTCCGACAGATGGAGCCTCAGGCAACACAAACGGCAAACCCCTCGCCACGACAAACAATCAACGACACGGAGCGACAGCGACCCCGCGATCGCTACAGAGAGGACAACCGCGACTGGGAAGAGGATTATTATCGTGACGAGGACTACAGACGCGATGAGGCCCGCCATCGCGAGTACGACTACCGACGACGAGGAGATTTCCGCAGGGATGACGAATATAGGAGAGGGGACGACTACCGACGCGGCAATACCTACCGTCGAAACGACAATTATCGTCGCTACGACGATTATGACAGAGACGAAGACCTCCGACGAAATGATTACCGGGATCGCAGACAGCCAAGGGATAACGACGGGGACCACAGGCCGCAGGATGTCCGCCAGGAGCGACGGGGACCAGCATACAACTATCGACGCAGACCCCGACCTATGAGGGCGGAACCACCGCGCCCGCAGGAGCAGCAAGAACGGCAGTTGGTGCCCGTCACACCAACAGGTGCAGACAGAGGGGAATCCAGCGTACACTGTTTTAACTGCCAAGAGCCAGGGCACTACGCGCCCCAATGTCCCTTGAAGCAGAAAGGAAAACAACCGGCCGTCAACATCATCACGGCTGACGTCCAGCAGGTAACAACCCGCAGCAAGGCAAAGACGACAGAATGGGAAGAACAGGACGGGATCCGGAAAGCCGCCCAGGAGTGGATAGCAAAAGCTAACGCCACCAACGTGGCACGAATGCAACAGGAGACAACTTCGGCGGTACCCAAGGACCGCCACGACACCGAGGAAGACCCTATCTGGGATGCCCTCGCGGACTGCCCCATCACACTAACCATGAGTAAGCTATTAGACCTGGTACCCCGGTTTCGACAAGCAATGGAGACAAGGGGGCAGGCAAACCGCCAAACCATCTCCGCATTGCTCACAGACACAAGCCCCGGACCCACGATCATAGATCACCGAAGCCCAGCAATCAAAATCCTAATACACGGCACCGAAATCCAGGGGTGCGTAGTCGACGGGGGATCAGGGGTAAATGTCATCAGCAGAGCAACATGTCAAACCTTGGGGATTACGACCTGGGAAAATTGTCCCTTTTGGTTACGCATGGCGGATACGCGGTCAGTAAGACCTCTGGGGTTATTACGGAAACTACCCATCGTCGTTGGGGGCCACTCATTTGAAATCTCCGCGGTAGTACTGGCTTTAGAGTCGCCAGGCGCCTACCCCGTACTATTAGGGCGACCATGGCTACGGGCGGCCAGCGTCAAACAGAACTGGCACCACAATAACCTCAGCTTCCGCCGGGGTCGTAGCAAAGTTCGCGTACCTATGGAAGAAAGCAAGACTGTAGCAAAGGACGTCTCCCCACTCTATGCAGAAGAAATACACATGCTAGAAGGACTGGACGATGAGGAACTGGAACAGTACTTAGAAGAGAACCCACGCATAGTTCCGTTGTTCGAAATAGACGTACGCGGGACAGCGGAGTCCTATACGATCCCAAACACGAGTCCAGGCCACGAGGAAGAATTGGGTGAAAACGCATTAGCCGAACTCCAACGAGCCCAAGAAGCATTCGATCGGGAAATGGAGGTCTCACGACGGGTGGTCGCCACCGAACTAGAAGAAGTCAATATGGGCACACCAGAGGAACCACGCACGCTATCGATCGCGAGGAATCTTTCCCCCTCGACGAAAACAAGTTTAATCAGGTTGCTGAGCGAGTATAGGGACGTATTTGCATGGTCATATGACGACATGAAGGGGTTGGACCCTAAATTTTACCAGCATCAGATCAACCTCGCAAAAGATGCCAAACCGGTTCAACAACGGCGATACCGGATGAACCCCAATTACGCCACGCGCGTAAAAGAAGAAATCGACAAACTCCTCCGAATTGGGTTCATCCGCCCCGTTAAGCAGGCAACATGGCTGAGCCCCATAGTCGTCGTACCAAAGAAAAATGGAAAAATCCGTGTGTGCGTAGACTACAGGAAACTCAACGCCGTGACAGTAACGGACGCCTTCCCACTTCCATTCACAGATAGTGTATTAGACGCGGTGGCAGGGCATGAGATGTATAGTTTTTTGGATGGCTTTAGCGGCTATAACCAAGTCCGGATGCACCCCAATGACCAGGAGAAAACGGCTTTTGTAACGGAATGGGGAGTCTTTGTTGCGGAAGTAATGATGTTCGGCTTGAAAACGGCACCGGCGACATTCCAGCGGATCATCGCGGAAGTATTCGGAGAATACATCCCAGCATTTATGCAAGTGTTTTTGGATGATTTTGCGGTGTATGGGATACGCGACTCGCACCTGCACCACTTGCGATTGTGCCTAGAACGATGCCGTGCAGCACGCCTAAGTTTAAACCCGGCCAAATGCGCGTTCGGCGTAACAAGCGGCACGTTGTTAGGGCACATAGTGAGCAAAGAAGGCATCGCGGTAGACCCAGGAAAAATAGAGGCAATCATCAAATCCCCCGCTCCGAA
>ERZ1034389.299-NODE-299-length-9537-cov-2.499262_pt1 | contig 9537 bp, 7 predicted proteins | sample MGYA00520611_ERZ1034389 | MGnify/ENA primary metagenome ERZ1034389 (study PRJEB33736, sample SAMEA104288470) | Azolla filiculoides | biome: Urban; feature: water surface; material: ditch water | place: Netherlands | collected 2014 ... | reverse complement strand
GCGTGCCTGATACGCCTGCTCCCGCGTTGACGTCAAATAGACTAGAAGCCAAGAGGTCCGCCGGATCACTCCGTTGGCCCTCTTGGCGCTAAAACATGTTCAAGGCATAAATTTAGCGTCCCTGACAGTAAGTCAGTCAATCCAGGGGCTCAGAAATCCGTCGGCACGCCGCCTTCTTCCTTGCGTCTTGCAACGAAGGCGTCGAGTTCTTCTTCGACGGCCGGATCGATCGGCGGGCGCTCGTAGCGCGCCAGCGTTTCCTTGAAGATCCGATTGGCGTGATCGTAAGTCGTTGGCCGGCCGGCATCCGTCCAGGTCTCGAAATTGCGCCAGTCGGACAGGATCGGCGAATAGAAGGCATTCTCGTAGCGGGAAAGCGTGTGGGCGGTGCCGAAATAGTGGCCGCCGGGGCCGACGTCGCGCACGGCATCGAGCGCCAGCGCGTCCTGGCTGACATCGAGCGGTGTCAAAAATTCGGCGACCATCTGCAGCATGTCGACATCGAGGATGAACTTCTCGAAGGATGCCGTCAGGCCGCCTTCGCTCCAGCCGGCCGAATGCATGATGAAATTGCCGCCGCCCTGGGTGAGCGCCCAGAGCGAAAGCGCCGATTCGTAGGCCGCCTGGGCGTCGAGCGTGTTCGAGGCATTGGTGTTGGATGTGCGGTAGGGCACGCCATAACGCCGTGCAAGCTGGCCGCCCGCGATGACGGCCTTCATGTATTCCGGCGTGCCGAAGGCGGGCGCGCCACTCTTCATGTCGACATTCGAGGTGAAGCCGCCATACATCACCGGCGCGCCCTTGCGCACCATCTGGGTGAAGGCGATACCGCAAAGTGCCTCGGCATTCTGCTGGACCAGGGCGCCGGCAATGGTCACGGGCGCCATGGCGCCAGCCAGCGTGAACGGCGTCACGACGACGACCTGGTTGCGCGACGACATTTCGATGATGCCCTGTAGCATCGGGCCGTCGAGACGCAGCGGCGAGGACGAGTTGATGATGGTGAACAGTGACGGTTCCGTTTCCAGCTGTTCCATCGATACCCCGCGGCCGATGCGAGCGATCTCGATGCCGTCGATATTGCGCTGCTGGCCAAGCGAATAACAATGGAAGACCTTGTCGGTCAGCTTGACCATGTCGGACAGGCAATCGAGATGGCGGACGGAGGCGTGGATGTCGATCGGCTCGACCGGATAACCGCCGGTGGTGTGGATGATGTCGTAGGATTGGGCGAGCTTGACCAGTTTGCGGAAGTCTTCCTGGTTGCCGGCGCGGCGCCCGCCTTCGCGGTCGGCAACGAAGGGTGCCGAGGCGATCTGGGCGAAGACGAGGTTGTTGCCGCCGATCTGGACATTGCGGGCCGGGTTGCGGGCATGCATGGTGAATTCCGACGGTGCCGAAGCGATCAGATCCATGATCATGCCGCGATCGAAGCGGACGCGCTCGGTGCCTTCGGTGACGGTGGCACCGGCTGCCTTCATCATGGCGCGGGCCTCTGGCAGCATGATGTCCATCCCGATTTCCTCGAGAATGGTCAGCGATGCCTCGTGGATGTCGTCCAGCGTCTGCGGGTCCAGCAGTTCGGTCTTGGCGAGCCGGTTGACGAGATTGCGGTATTTCGATGCACTTGACGAACGCACGCGTTCGCCGCCGCGTCCACCGCTGCGCCGGCGCCGTTCGGAACCGCCGGAAGGGGTTTCAGTCTCGGGCAAGGCAGAGGGGGTAATGTCGCTCATGGTCAATCCATTGTGTTGATTTCGACATCATTTTTGACAGTTTCCGATCGCGATGCGCGTTGCCATTTGCGACCAATCGCTGGCTGTTCTGGAACATCGCCGTACGAGCGGCTGGTGCTTTGACCGTGATGACGTATTTTCGAAGTGTTTCATGAAGGCCGGTTACTCCACGTTTACCATTCCGCGTCATTGATCGAGGAGTACAAAAAGTTGAATCGGGGAGCCGCGTTGCTCAACCTAGTCCGCGAAAAAATCGTCGCGATCGAGCAGCCTTCCTTTGTCAAGGATAGCGAGCTTCGCTACGTTGCGGTCAACGGTGCCTACGCCCGTCTCTTCGACCTTGCTGAAAGCCGCTTCATCGGACGTACCGATCGTGAGGTTTTCGGCGCGTTTGCCGATGATATGCGCGACGATCGCGAGCGCCGTGTCGTGGTGTTTGGAGAGGATGAAAGCCTGTCCTTGCGGTCTCGGTCGGGTGAGCTGCACGGTGTTCTCCGCCTCGAGCGCTTCCTTGATGACGACAATTCCATCTTCGTCTTCGGCTTTGTCGAGCCCGCCGAAGAGGGTTCGATGCCCACGGCGGAGACCACCCGGCCCGCCGTGGGCATGCCGGCGCCGCAGGTCGGCTTTTCTGCAGCAGAAAAGACGGCCGCTGCCGGGCAGGTGCTACCTGCCGGTGCCGAGCGGCTGCACCGTCATCTCGAAAGCCTGATGATGGCCATGCCGGTGGGCATCCTCATCCTCGATGAGACGATGCGGATCGAATATGTGAATGCCGCCGTCTACCGGATGGTCGCGCTGGATGATCTTCTCGATGTCGTCGGCATGTCCTATCGCGACTACATGATGGTCGTGCACACCCGTCACAAGCGGGCAGATGGGCCGGACGAGATAACAAGGCTCGTCGAGGCGCGGGTTGCGGCGCTCAGCAGTCCAGACGATGCACCGCTGACCTATGCCAGGACGCCGGAAGGGCTGACCGTCGTTGTCAGCAACCGCAAGCTGGCTGACGGCAAGATACTGGTGACCTATACAGACATTACCGATCTTGCCGAGCGAGAGGAGGAGACCGCGCTCTACCGGGCAACGCTGGAACAGATGCCGGTGCCGGTGTTCATCCGCGATGCTGAACGCAGACTGATTTATGTCAATGCTGCCTATGAGGCGCTGCAGGATCAGCGACGCGAAGACGTCTACGGCATGAAAGAGGATGATATGTTCCCGTTGAGCGGTGCCATGCTCCGCGAGGAGCACCAGCGCATTCTCGACCACGGCGAATTTGCCGAGCGGGCGCGTGATATCGTTATCCCCGGAGGCCGGGAAATTTCCGTGATCACGCGGCTTAGCCGGATCACGACGACGTCGAGGAAGCACTATCTCGTCGGCTCGGTGATGGATGTTTCCGTGCTCAAGGAGCGCGAGCAGGCGCTGCTGCTTGCCCGTAAACGTTCCGAGGCCCTGTATGCCGATATCATCAGCATGTTGCGGATCATGCCGGTCGGCGTCGTGATTCTGAACGACGACCTGATCGTTGAATTTGCCAATGAAAAATGCCGGGAGATCTGGTGCTGGCCGGAGGACATGCCGATCGATGGCCTGTCGTTCCGTGACTATTGCGAGATCAACATCAGTCGTGGTTGGAACTGGCCGGGTCACTCCTTCGAGGAAGGCTACCAAAAGCGCGTTGCCCAGTTCAAGGCGCTGCAGGGATCGCAGACAACCGAGCTTGCCTATGAGGACGGGAAATATGTGCTGGCGAGCATTACCCGGCTGAATGACCAGAAAATCCTGCTGACCTATTCAGACCTGACCGAGATGCGCAGCCGCGAGCGAGAGATCGGCGAGGCGCGCGAACAGCTTGAACGGCTCGGGCTGTTCATGCAGGACGCAATGGCGCTGATGTCGCAAGGGCTCATCGTCATCGAAAACGACGTCATCACCGATGCCAACCAGTCATTCTCGCGTATTCTCGACCTCCCGGCCGGTTTGGCCGATCAGGGCCAGAAATGGTACAAATGCTTCCAGTTCTGCGCACAGCGCGGCGATTTCGGCGATGACCCGGCGACGCTGTTGCAGCAGTGGCAGGAGAAGCTTCGCCTGACGACCGGCTTCAGCACCACTTTCCTGGCGAATGGCAAGACCTGGGTGCAGATGGAAGTCACCTTCGGTGGCAGTGGCCACTGGGTCGTGGTGCTGACTGATGTCAGTGAGATCAAGGAGCGCGAGGCCGAGCTTGAGGTGCTGCTGGCGAAAAGCGAAGCGGCAGACAGGGCGAAGTCGGAGTTTCTCGCCAATATGAGTCACGAGATTCGCACTCCGATGAACGGCGTTCTCGGTATGGCCGAGCTCCTGTCAAAGTCGATCCTGGATACGCGGCAAAAGACCTTTGTCGATATCATCGTCAAATCCGGCAATGCGTTGCTGACGATCATCAATGATATCCTTGATTTCTCGAAGATCGATGCCGGCCAGCTTCGCTTGCGCAAGGCGCCCTTTGATCCGGTCGAAGCGATCGAGGATGTGGCGACACTGTTATCGGCGGCGGCCTCGGAAAAGGATATCGAGCTGCTGGTCTCGGGCGACCAGGCGGTCCGTCATACGGTTCTGGGCGATCCCGGCCGGTTCCGGCAGATTGTCACCAATCTGGTCGGCAATGCGATCAAGTTCACCGAAAAGGGCCATGTCCTGATCGATGTTTCGACCCGGCCACTGGGCGGTGGGGAGAGCATGTTGCAGCTTCGCATCGAGGACACGGGCATCGGCATTGCACCGGACATGCAAATGCAGATCTTCGACAAGTTCTCGCAGGTCGATACGTCCTCGACGCGCCGTCACGAGGGCACGGGTCTTGGCCTTGCGATTACGTCCGGGTTGGTCAATCTGTTCGGTGGCTCGCTTACGCTTCAATCCGAACCCGGTCACGGTTCGATCTTCACTGTCGAGATCCCGATGCAGATCGTTGCCGATCGCAACCGGCAGAAGACCATCCCGCCGAGCGTCAAGGATGCACGGGTGCTGGTAGTTGACGACAATGCCGTCAATCGACGGATCGTCACCGAGCAACTGTCGATCTGGGGCTTCGATGGACTGGCCGTCGAGGACGGGGAAACCGCGCTGAAGATCCTGGCCGAGGCATTCAATACCGGCCTGCATATCGACGTGGTGATCATCGACTATCACATGCCGGTGATGAACGGCATCGATGTGGCGCGGGCAATCCGCAGCGACGGCCGTTTCGATGACCTTGCGCTGATCTTCCTGACATCGATGGATATGGTCGGAGACGACCAGATCTTCCAGAGCCTGAAGGTCCAGGCGCATCTGATGAAGCCGGCTCGCGCCAATCTTCTGAAGGGGGCGATCATCGATGTTGTGCGAGCCGCGCAGATCCACGGCGGCTTGCCGCTGCGGGCGCCGGCAACGCCGCCAGTGCTTCCTGCTTCAAGCCAGCCCAGCGCAGGCCTGGGGGTGGGCGAGGCCGGATACCAGCCGGTGCGTGAGCGGTTGAAGGTTCTGATCGCGGAAGACAATCAGGTCAATCAGATCGTTTTTCGCCAGATTCTCAGCAGCAGCGATATCGATTATCGCATCGTCAGCAATGGCGAGGATGTTCTGAATGCGCTGCATGATACGGGGGCGGATCTGATCCTGATGGATGTCTCGATGCCGGTCATGAACGGGCACCAGACGACCGTGATCATTCGCGCGCAGGAAAGTCGGCGCGGCTTGGGCGAACATGTGCCGATCGTCGGTATCACGGCACATGCGCTGGATAGCGATCGCGAAGCCTGCCTTGCATCCGGCATGGACGATTACCTGTCGAAGCCGATCAGCCCGGAACTGCTGATGCGCAAGATCGAGCAGTGGAGCGCAGGCTTCAGCCGATCGGCGGCCCGGCGCTAACGTCAGGCAGACCGCGTTCCGCACAGCATTTCGCGTTTTCCGGCAAAGCCGGGACGACGCTCGAGGGCGTAGCCTGCGGCGATCAGGTTTCGACGCACGAAACCGGCGGCCGCATAGGTCGCAAAACTTCCGCCCGGCACCGTATGGTCAAACACGCGCTGCATCAGTTCGGCTGACCACATGGCGCTGTTTTTCGACGGTGCGAAACCATCGAGGAACCAGGCGTCAAAAGTGAAGGTGCTGGCGCTCAAGTTTGTAAAAGCATCGCCACAGATGACGCTGAGCGTTGTCTGTTCGTCCAGTTCGACCGTCACCGTGCCGGCCGGTGCCTGCGGCCATTTCGCCACCAGCACCTGCCGTTCCGCATCTATTTCAGGCCAGCGCGACAGTGCCCGGTCGATTTCGTCTGCCTGCATCGGATAGAGTTCGAAGGAGACGAAATGCAGATGGCTGCCGGGCCGGCGATGTTCCTTCCACCGGCGCCAAGTCTCGCAGGCATTGAGGCCGGTGCCGAAACCAAGCTCGCCGATGCGGAACGCCTGCGCCGTCTGCCAACGGGCGGGCAGTCCATTGCCGGCGTGGAAGACATGGCCGCATTCAAGCCGGCCGTCTGTCTGGCAATAAAAGTGATCGCCAAAGGCGGTCGAATAGGGCATATCGCCGTCGTGCCAGGTCAGCGGTTGCGGGGTCTCGCCGGGTTCCGGCGTCATATTGGAATGGGTCATGCAATGTCCGATAAATCGGCTTCGATCTCCGGTCAATTGCAGACCGACCTGCTGATCATCGGCGGCGGCATCATGGGCCTATGGGCAGCCATGCAGGCCGAGCGACGCGGGATCCGGACATTGCTGGTCGATGGCGGACCTTTTGCCGGCGGCGCAAGCGGCGGTCTGCTCGGGGCGCTGATGCCGCATATGCCGGACAAGTGGAACGAAAAGAAGCAGTTGCAGTTCGATGCTTTGCTGTCGCTGGAAGGCGAAATCGCAGCGCTTGAAGCAGACACCGGGCTGTCTGCCGGCTACCGTCGCTCCGGTCGTCTGATCCCGCTGCCTAAACCGCATTTGCGGGCGATTGCCGAGCGGCATTCAGGCGAAGCGCTGAGCAACTGGCATCAAGGTGACGATCAGTTCTTCTGGAATGTCCTTGAATCTTCGCCTTGTGGGGCAGGATGGCCAGCGGATGAGTTTTCGGCCGGCGGACTGGTGCTGGATACATTTGCGGCGCGCGTTTCGCCGCGCGGCTTAACGCGGATGATCGCCGAACGCCTGCGCAAAACGAAATGTGTGCGGGTTGTCGAAGGCTGTGGTGTCGAGCGCATCGACGTTGCCTCAGGGACCGCAACGCTTGGTGACGGTTCGACCATCGCCTTCGGCCATACGGTGATTGCCGCAGGGCACCAGTCCTTTCCCTTGCTGTCATCGTTCGGTCCGAAGCTGGAAAAACCGCTCGGCCAGCCAGTCAAGGGGCAGGCGGCATTGCTGAGGGCGGATGTTTCGCCGGACCTGCCGCTGCTTTATCTGGACGGGCTCTATATCGTGCCGCACGAGGGCGGGCAGGTGGCGATCGGCAGCACCAGCGAGAACTGTTTCGGCGAGCCGTATTCCACGGACGGACTGCTGGACGATCTGCTCGCCCGCGCATGCCAGCTCGCGCCTATGCTGGGCGGTGCCGAGGTGATCGAGCGCTGGGCCGGACTGCGGCCGAAGGCGGTGGATCGCGACCCGATGGTCGGCGTGCATCCCGATGCCGACAGAGTGGTGGCTTTGACCGGCGGTTTCAAGGTCAGCTTCGGGCTCGCGCATGTGCTGGCGGATGCAGCGCTCGATGCGGTCGAAGGCAAGGCGATGTCCCTGCCGGAGAGTTTTTCGCTCGCCCATCATCTGCGCGTGGCCGCTGGCTGAGCCGGTCTTCTGTCCACGCCGAAACCGCAGGGTCATTGGGCGGACCCAGCTTTGCATCGATCAGTAATGATAGGGCGGATGCTTGCACGCTTCGTAATACTGTCACGCAAATCACCTAACCACTGGGTTGCAACGGCACATGCTAATGTGCCTTCAGCGCGCCAGGATGAGGTGATCGCATGCGCTATGCCATATGTTTCACACCGCCTTCCGGGGACCCCTTGACGCTGGCTGCGGCCAGCTGGCTCGGGCGTAACGTCTATTCCGGCTATCCTGTGGATCATCCGGGATTGAAAGGGCTCGGCATCCACGAAATTGCCTTTCATACCGCCATGCCAAGGCGCGTCGGCTTCCATGCAACGTTCAAAGCACCATTCAGGCTGAGCGAGGGCAGCAGCGAAACCGCATTGCTGCGCGAACTGATGCATTTCGCCGGGACAATGGAGCCAGTGGTCCTGGACGGGTTGAATGTCGGTCGGATCGGTGACGTCTACGGCCTGGTGCTGGATCGCCCATGCGCGGAGATTGACTATCTCGCGGCCTCCGTGGTCCAGGCATTTGATGGCTTCCGGGCCCCGCTGACGGAGATGGAAATCGAACGTCGCAACCCGGAGCGTCTGTCGGCGCCGCAATTTTCCAATCTGCACCGTTGGGGCCATGCCTATGTCATGGATGAGTTTCGATTTCATATGACCCTGACCGGGCCACTTCTGGCGCGCGATTTCTCGCGCATCGAACAGGCAATGCGGGCGCATTTCGATCAGTCTCTCAGCGAGCCGGTCGTGGTTTCCAATCTGGCGCTGTTCATTGAGCCGGAGCAGGGCGCTCCGTTCGTCGTGCATTCGCTGCATCCGATGGGCCGGGTGTCCAATCGCAAGATCGCCTGATCCAAGTTGCTGCTGCGCTGCAGCGAGAAACGGTCTTTTGCGTCTCGACAGAAGACCTCCGTCTGCTTAGCCTCATGGCCAAAATAGTAGAGGTGATTTGATGACGGCAGAGACTTATCCGCGCGATCTCGTGGGCTATGGCCGCAATATTCCCGATCCGAAATGGCCGGGTGGCGCGAAGATAGCGGTCCAGTTCGTGCTGAACTACGAGGAAGGCGGCGAAAGCTGCATCCTGGACGGCGATCCGGCCTCGGAAAACCTTCTGTCGGAAATCGTCGGGGCCGCCGCCTGGCCGGGTCAACGCAATCTGAACATGGAATCGATCTACGAATATGGCTCGCGCGCCGGCTTCTGGCGGCTGTGGCGGATGTTCAGCGAACGCAAATGGCCGACCACCGTGTTCTCAATGTTCCCGTCACGGTCTATGGCGTGACGCTTGCCATGGCGCGCAACCCGGACGCCGTTGCTGCAATGAACGAAGCGGGGTGGGAAATCGCCTCGCACGGTTATCGCTGGCACGAGTACAAGGACTATCCGGAAGACAAGGAACGTCAGCATATTCTCGACGCGGTTCGGGTTCACACCGAAGTCGCTGGCGAGCGCCCCTATGGCATGTACCAGGGCAAACCGTCGGACAATACGCTGAAGCTGGTGATGGAGGAGGGCGGCTTCCTCTATTCCTCCGACAATTATTCCGACGACCTGCCGTTCTGGGTGCCGGATCAGAACGGCAAACCGTTCCTGATTATTCCCTATACGCTCGACACAAACGACATGCGTTTCGCCACGCCGCAGGGCTTCAACTCGGGCGACCAGTTCTTCACCTATCTGAAGGATGCCTTCGACGAGCTTTACCGCGAAGGCCAGGAAGGGCAGGCCAAGATGATGTCGGTCGGCCTGCATTGCCGTGTCGTCGGCCGCCCCGGCCGTGCCGCGGCCCTGATGCGCTTCCTCGACTACATCGGGAAGCACGATCACGTCTGGGTACCGACGCGGCTTGCGATCGCCGAGCACTGGCACGCCAATCTCAGGCATCTCGCCGAGCAGGCGTTCGAGATCGGCTAGCGCGATCGTTGGCGACCCGTGGCCAGTTCGCCTCGCCTGCGGCAG
>ERZ1034389.296-NODE-296-length-9654-cov-7.096260_pt1 | contig 9654 bp, 13 predicted proteins | sample MGYA00520611_ERZ1034389 | MGnify/ENA primary metagenome ERZ1034389 (study PRJEB33736, sample SAMEA104288470) | Azolla filiculoides | biome: Urban; feature: water surface; material: ditch water | place: Netherlands | collected 2014 ... | reverse complement strand
AAAGAGATTCTGAGCACAAAGAAGAGAGAGAGAGAGAGAGAGAGAGAGAGAGAGAGAGAGAGAGAGAGACTCAAAAAAATTTCATTAAAATGAAACAAATGACCTTATGCAACAAACTAGTTTCGCTCGCTTAAAGCTCGTTAGTGCAAACGGTCACGTAAATACAAAAGGTGGTTTATATAGGATGTTGAGAATGGAGAAGGGAGAAGAAAGATGGCAAGTGTAATCACAGTGAGTGGGGTATAATAAGAGGGAAAGTATTATCATAGTGAGTGGGGTGTAATAAGAGTGTAAATAGATGGAGGGTTGTAAGGTTTTAAGGTGGAAGATCTTGGTGATAGGGGGGTGGTGATAAAGGGGAAATGAGTTGGTGATAGGGAGATTGATGGTGTGATAAGACAGATGAGTGAGTGGGATTGGGTAATAAGGGGAAGTGAATGAGTGATAGGTTGTGTAATTATAAGTATGTACATATAAGATAAATGAAAGGAATTAGAAGGGAAAGGAAGGAAAACAAGAAAGAAGTTAGTAAGAAGTGGTGGGGAGAAGATTCAAGGGAAAAGAGGGAAGAGAGAGAGAGAGAGAGTGTGTGTGTGTATAAAAAGGTAGTGAGAGATAGAGGGCAGAGAGAGAATGAGTGAAGATATAAAATAGTAGTAAGGGAGAAAGGGAAAAATATATGGATTTTAGTGAAATATAAGGGAAATGATAGGGGGTATAGATAGGAGAGAAGGGTAAAAAGGGAGGTGTGTGTGACTAGTAAATAGTAGTAAGGGGGAAGGAGAAAGGTACAATAAAGGGGGATAGATTAAATGAAGGGTGAGAAAAATAATGTTTATGGGGGGTCCAGGATGTTTTTAGTTTTGACTAGAAAGGAGTGGAGGTTTTTGGATTTTGTCCAACAAATAATGGGTTTAGGGATATGTTGTAGTTGGGGATCTAATTGGGTATTAGAGTGTAGGCTAGTGAGCATTTCTTTGATAATTAGTGTGGGGGTATGGCGAGTATATCTAAGTTTAAAGATAGTGGATGGGGTGGTTTTTTTAGTTTTTTCTTTGAAAAGGAGAGTGTGTCTAAGGGAGTAAGGGTGTTTTCTAAAGTTCTTTAGAATAAAATGCGTGGGATAACCTCGGGCCCTAAGTCTTGTAAAGAATTTCTTTTGCATATTTAAATAACCTAGGGTTGTGCTTTCTCTAACCATATATCTTTTTAATTCATTCGAAACGAAACTATTTTTAACATGGAGAGGGTGGTTGGAGGAATAAGGGATGTATTGATATGTATTAAGTGTTTTCTGAAAGCAATTAAAAGTGAATCTAGTATTATCTAAGTTAATCCACAAGTCTAAAAAGGGTAGTTTCGTGTAAGAAGTATGTATGGTTAGTTTGATAGAGTTTTGAGTAGTGTTACTATAGAAGTTTAGGTATTCAAAAAGTTGGGTTTTAGTACCAGTCCAGGCGCCAAAGGCATCATCAATATACCTAGTGAAATAGAAAAGGTGGGGTGATGGATTGGAATTTTCTAGATATGAGAGGAAGAGACATGCGTAGACAACAGAAAAATTATTGCCCATGGTTGTTCCTTTTACATGTTGATAAATTTGGTTGTTGAAGTTTAGGAAGTGGTATTCTAAAGTGAGGGCTCTAAGGGTATAAATCAAATTAGTTTTTGGTTCGAAAAGTGGGGGGAAATAAGATTTTTTAGGGCTAAGAGTCCTAGTTTTGGTGGGATGCTAGGGTAGAGGGATTCTACATCAAAAGAAAAAATGAAGCTATTGGGTGGTGTTATAAGTTGTTCTAAGGTTTGGACAAGGGAATGAGAGTCCCTAAGATATTCTTTTTGACATAGAAGTATAGGGAGGAGTTGATGGTGAAGCCATTTAGACGTTTGTTCAAATAATGAACCATTATACGAGCAAATTGGTCTATAGCTAACGGGGGTTTTATGTACTTTTGGTAGGAAGTACATATTAGGTATTGAGTAAGCTTTCAGAGGTTTATATAGTATAAATTGTATTTCTATGAGAGACAATATATTACGGTTACGGTTGACTATGTCATGTAGTCGACTTAAAAGTTCTTCTAATGGGAGACTATTAACTTTTTTATATGTAGTGATGTCAGATAAATGTTTTAGGGCTTTATCTAGGTATGTTTTTTTATCGAGGACACAAACTCCGATGTTTTTGTCCGCTGGTAGGATGATTATTTGTTTGTTTTTTCTAAGGCTAGTTAGTGCTATTTGGAGGTGTAGTGGTATTTTGGTATTAGGTAGTATATTATTATTATGGAGGTTTGTGGAGAGAGAGATATTGTGTTTATGGGAGTATAGACTCTAATGGTGGATACTTAGTAGGAGGGTTCCAATTCGGATTGGGTAGTTTGAAGGGATTAGAGGGGGGAGAGTTGAAGTCTTTAAAGAAATGTTTAAGTCTCAAGGATCTACTAAGGTTTTGGTATTCTTGAAGAATGGATTGGTTAGTAGGTGGGGGACATGGGGGGTATAAACTTAAGTCCTAGGTTTAAAAGTTTGATTTCTAATTTACTAAGGGCGTAATTTGAAAGATTATGAATTTTGCTTTTTAAGATGGGAGTCGTGTCTATGGTGGGAGTGAGTGGTTTCCAAAACTTGTATCTAAGTCTTTTGGTGTGTGATTTAGTGTAAGGGGAGAAGGGGAAACGAGAGTTTGTTCTACCTAGCCACATGTAGGTATCACAAGTTAAGGGGGGCCTATCTAGTATGTAAAAGAGACGCTTACAAGGGTGCAAGGCGTGCTTAAAACGTTTACTAATTCGTTTAGCACGCCTCGCTACCCGTTTTTTGGTCTACATGTATATGACCGAGTTTTAGTTTGGGGGTGAGGGGGGGTTTGTAAGAGCTATGGGGGTTTGATTTATTATATGGGTGTGTGGTAGGGGCAAACGAGTTAAAATTAGGAAAAAGGGGAGGGGTATTATATGTAAATAGGGAGGGGTTATTTTTCAAATTATGTGAGAAAAAGGGGGGGGGTGCATGTGAGGAATTGTTAAGAAAGGAGAGGGAGTCCGTAAAGATATTAGGGGGGGAGGGGGCTGTGTTAGAAATAGGGGGAGGGGTAGGCCCAGAATTATACAAAGTGTTGGGGGGAAAATATGGATGGGGGTCATTACAAAAAGGGGGAAGGGGGTTAGGTTGGGGAACATTAGACAGTAATGGAGGGGTATACAAGGAATTCGCAGAAAATATGGGAGGGTTTTGAGAGTGAAAGGGGTGTGGGTGTAGTGGCCATGAATAAGGAAAGGGGGATGAGTTATGTTGCCCTATTGTAGGAGGAGGGAAAGAAAATTGAGGGGCAAAGGAGGGATGAGAGGCTTTGAGGGGCTCAGTATACAGAGGAGGGCTGGAGAGCAAGGGGGGAAGGTGAGAATGGGGGAGGTCGACGCCTCTATAGTCGACTGTACGCGTCGAGTCGAGAACACTGCCGCCCGTCTTTAGCTTTAATCCATCGTGTTGTTGGTGGTTGTGTAGGGCTGACGAGAAACCAGCAGGTGCGGCCGATGAGTGGAAAGTATGGATCAGAGATGGGGGTACTCCGTGTGATTTGTGTGGCCAAGCAAGCGTATGGTGGTTGATGTCACCGCCGCCGCCGCCACTGCCGCTGCTGTCGCCGCCGCCACCACCAAACAGTTGTGATGGTCGATGATGGAGATCCTGTGGTGGATGATGCGATGGACCTGTATAAGGGGAAACATATGTGGTGAAGTCGGAGTTCGGGAATGTTGGTGTTATCCTCGTGTTATGGTGGAGGTGGGCTGAGTTTGTGTTCGGGCCTATCGAAAGGCCACTGGATCTATAGAATAATACTTTAGGGTTTTTATGATTGAGGTTGTTAGGATAAGGGTTCATGCTAACTTCATTATTATTAATGTTGCAGATGAATTGAGGATGGTTGTGCTGGTTGGATGATCCACGCTTAATTTGTGGTGGAGGAGGCTTCGGGTTTGTTGTTCGAGGCCAAGGGTTAGGGTTGGGGTTGGTTCTCAAGTTAGGGTTAGGGTTTGTTTTGAAATTAGGGTTAGGGTTAGGGTTTGTTTTGAAATTAGGGTTAGGGTTAGGGCTAGGGTTTATTCTCGAGTTAGGGTTAGGGCTAGGGTTTATTCCCGAGTTAGGGTTAGGGTTAGGGTTAGGGTTAGGGTTAGGGTTAGGGTTTATTCTAGAGTTAGGGTTGGGGTTAGGGTTAGGGTTAGGGTTAGGGGTTTTTTTCGAGTTAGGGTTAGAGTTAGAGGTAGAATTAGGGTTTGTTCTCAAGTTAAGGTTATTGTGATGAGATGTAAACTGAAATTTATCATATTGTGCTTTCTCAAAACTATCTACTACCTTTTCACTATCATCTTCAATATCATCTTCAGACTCCATATCTAAGTCTATCTCTCTAATATGGTGCTTGCTTGTGCTCTGAGTGTTGTCGTTTATTAACTGTGTTTTATCTCTGGTTTGCATTGCAGCCGTTCTAAAGGCTTCCTTATAAGTGAATGATAGAGCTATTGTATTACATTCTTTTAAAATATTAATGGCTAATTCTTCTTTGAAATCTTCAAGTTGTTTGCTAAATGAGTTTGGGTTTGAATCGGGTTCTATTATGTCAAAACAAGCGGGGGCTTTTATGAGATTAGCAAGCCTGAGTATATCTGTTCGCACGGTTGTGGGAAAGTCATCTACAATTTTAGTATAATAATGCACAAGGCTGTCTAAATGCTTAACATAGGCGATAGTGAGATCTTTACTGTATTGTGTTGTAATGGAAGCAAACTCTAGGTGTAAACTTTTATTAATATCTTCGTGTTTGATGACTAGTCTAGGGGGTTGGATTCTCAAGCTATGAGGGGCTATATTATGAGAATTTAGGTTTGACATACGAGTGTATGTTCTTTTTGCTTTTTGTGCTTTTTGATAGAGGCTTTTAAACTCTGCTATTATTCTACACTTGTAATCTTCAAAGTGTTGGGAAATTAGCGGTGATTCATTGGAGATTACCTGGGTACTTGTAGTTTTTGGGGGGGTCGGAGAAGTTGAAATTATTGGAGCTCGTGGTCTTTTGGTTGGACGTTTGTTGGCGCTTCTAGGTTTCGTAGGAGTAGGTGTGGTGGAAGTAGCCGCCGCAAAAGTCATCATTTGTAGTGGAGGGAACTCGGCACTAAATGGTGATTCGATGTGAGTCGAAGTATCACTATTGTGGGTTCCAAACTCCGATGATAATCCCTCCATAGGAACTAGGATAACAATTCTTGTTGTGACCGTAGCGTCGTGACAAGGAGTGCGAGCGAACTAGCACAACTATTGAGATGATATGGGAAGAGTAAGAAAAGATATAAAGCAATGATGCAAGTGAAACTAAGGTGAGTAGGATTAGAAGTGAACAAGAGTAAAAGAGAATGAGAGAATGAGATGAAAGAAGAAGAGAAGAGTGAGTGAGAAAAAAAGAAAAGCTTAAGAAATTTTCATTAGAAAGACCTTGTGCAAACTAGTTTCGCTCTAGGTAGAGCTCATCAGTACCAAGGTCATTTACAACAAGAGTGTAGGTTTATATAGGGGGTAGAGAGAGAGAGAGAGAGAATAGGAATTTAATGAGGGGAGAGAGGGAAAAGGGGAATCGTGCTACGTAAAGGTTTGATAAGTGAAAATGGGCTAGAGGGGGGTTATATGTATGTATATGATAAGTGATAGGTGGGGGTGGGGGTGGGCTCTAAGAAGAGGGGGATTATAGGGGTGGGATATAAAAGGAATATAGTATTAAGTGGGAGTATTTATGGATTTATATTTAGTTTTGACGAGAAAGGAATGAATGGACTTAGACTTAGTCCAACATATGAAGGGTCGCGGTAGTTCGGATAGTTGGGGATGTGTGGCTAAATCTGCGTGGAGGTTTTCTAGCATGTCACGAATTCCTAATCTAGGGGTATCTTTCGTATACCTAAGTTTGAAGATGACAGGTATAAGGGTACTTTTAGGTTTTCTACTAAATACAAGTGATTTCCTAGCGCTAAATAGGACCTTTTTATAATTCTCTAATATAAAAGAAAGGGGATATCCTCTCTTAACTAATCTACTAAAAAATAGTTTTTTCATTCGAAGGAAACCTAAGGGGGTACTTTCTCTAATTAGGTATCGTTTTAGTTCATTAATAATAAAATGACGTTTTAAGTGAAGGGGGTGAACTGACGAGAATGAGAGATATTGGTAGGCATTTTGGGGCTTTTGGTAGCAATTAAAGGAGAAATGTGAATTCTTTAGGTTAATCCATAAATCTAAGAACGACAATCTAAAGGGAGAAGTGGTGATGGTAATTTTGATGCAATTATTAGTGGAGGTGTTATAGAACTGGAGGTAATTTTCTAATTCGGGTTTAGTACCCGTCCATATCCCGAATGCATCATCTATATATCTAGTGAAATAGAAAAGATTAGGGTGTGATGGTTGGGAGTTCTCTAAGTGAGCTAAGAATAGGCATGCATAAACTACAGAAAAATTACTACCCATGGCTGTACCCTTGACTTGTTGATAGATCATGTTATCAAAGGATAGAAAGTGATATTCTAACGTGAGTGCACTAAGTGTATAGATAAGGTTAGTTTTAGAAGATGAAAAATGTGGGGTAATCATTTTTCGTAAAGCTTGAAGTCCTAACTTAGGGGGTATGCTGGGATATAAAGATTCAACATCAAAGGTAAAGATAAAGCTATGAGGGGGTGGGTTGAGATGTTCTAAAGTCTGGACAAGGGAATGTGAGTCTTTCAAATATTGCTTCTGAAGGAGAAGGATAGGCATGAGTTGGTGGTGAAGCCATTTTGATGTTTGTTCAAAAAGGGAGTTATTGTATGAGCAAATAGGTCTAAAACCTATTGGGTTTTTATGGAGTTTTGGGAGGAAATAGATATTGCATACTTGGTACCCTTTTGAGGGTTTATGTAGTATGTATTTGGCTTCTATGTTGGATAGGGTACCAAGATGGTTATTAACAATGTTTTTCAATCTATAGGATAACTCCTCAAGTGGATAGTGGGAGACTTTTTTATATGTATTAGTATCGGAAAGGTGTTCTATAGCTTTGTTATAGTACGTGTCCTTATCAAGAACACACACTCCAACATTTTTGTCAGCGGGTAGGATTATGATTTTGTTGTTTTTCTTAAGAGATTGTAAGGCTAGTGATAAGTGAGGTGCAATCTTAGTGGGTTTTAGTTTGAGTGTATGAAGTGTGTCCCTAAAGATAGTTTGGTGTTTAGCTATAATGTTTTCTAGGGGAGTGTACTTAGTAGGAGGTTGCCAACTAGGGTTAGGTAGCTTAAAGGGATTTTGGGGCGAACTATCCACATCTTTGAAAAAATGTTTAAGTCGAAGGGTCCTACTTAGGCTATCAAATTCTTTAAGTAGGGTAGGGGATGATGGTGGAGAAGATGGGAGGATGTGTTTCAAACCTAGGCTAAGGAGTTGTGTCTCATGTTTAGAGAGGGAATAATTAGAGTGGTTGTGGATCCTACTAATTCTAGGTTTACTAAGGAGAGGCGTCCAAAATTTATTACGGGGTTTCCTACTATGGGTCTTTTTCACATACGGGGAGAAGGGAAAATTAGATGTATGACGTCCTAACCACATGAAAGTATCTAAAGTAGAAGTAGGTCTATCGAGAAGGTAAAAGAGACGTTTCGCGGGATGTATGGCGTGCCGAAACTGTTTACTATCCCGTTTGGCACGCCTAGCTACACGTTTTTTGTCCTAACATTATTACATGGGAAAGTTCGTAGTTTCGTGGGAAGGGGACGATTATTGTGAGTACGGATAGGTTGTTTTCTACGAGGGATTTCATATACGTGTGGGGGAAATTTAGAGGGTGGGGTTGAATATTGAAATCTAATAGAAGTAGAAGGGGAGTTATGTGTAAAGAAGGGGGGGGGATGTGTAGGAAATGCATGAAAAGAGGGAGGGGTATAGTTTGGGAATAAGGAAACGTTGTGGGGGTTATTAGGGGGGAATAAGGGGAAATGCATAGGGGTATCGTTAAAAAATGGGGGAGGGGCATGCATCAAATTTGTAGGAAGTAAGGAGGGGGGAGGAGGGGCGTGACTAGGGTTGGGGTTAAACACATATGGGAAGTGAGAGGGTCTGTTTGAAATTGTGTGCAAAGGTGGGGTGGGGAGGAGAGGAGGAGGAGGAGGAGGAGGGCCGAGAGGGAAAGAGGGAAGGTCGTTCGTGCCATGGCTTACATGATCTCCTGCACAGCCGCCATGGGGATACACTTCTTGTCTTCTGTTGGCTCGTGTGCCGCTTCCATAAGATGTACGGCCTTCGCATTGGATGGACCTCCCGTATCGGCCCGTAGGATAAATATCGTCGCGGCTCATGTAGCCGCCGTTATGGTGTGACAGTCCTCCACCATCGCCGCACGTGTAGCCGCTATTGAAGTAAGATCTTCGCTCTCTTTTGTATCCTTCCAATTCAAATTCCGGCGACGTATGGTGGTGATGTATAGGCCGCGGGTGTGGCTCGTGCGAGGCTGAAAAATGTTGGTTTGAATTTCGTTCGATGTGAGGATGTTGAACAGATGCTCTTGGTGGGTATGTCGCTTCCGCCGCGTACGAGGGAACCGTGTGCCCTAGATGGTTAGTTGGGTTGTAGATAGGATTAAGGAAAGGGCGGTTAGGGTTATAGAGTAGGACTCGTGGGCCATAATGGTTTTGATGAGGATTTCTACTTACCTTATTATTTGTTATGTTGCAGATGTATTGCGGGAGGAGGTTGCGGTGGTTCAATGATCGAGGATTTCTTTTTGTTGGAAAATCAGGGTTAGGGTTAGGGTTAGGGTTAGGGTTAGGGTTAGGGTTAGATTTTTGAAAGGGATTAGGTTTTAGGTTCTTTGTAGAGGATTTTAGTTTGGGGTTGGGGTTAGTGTTAGAGTTAGCGTTAGCGTTAGCTTTAGGGTTAGGTTTTTGAATGGGATAATTTGTAGAGGATTTCTTTGGTTTTTCACTCCCAATGTAATTTGGAGTTGTAAAGGGACTGTTATTAACATTATACTCTTCATTGTCACTCATTTCTATGTCGACTTCTCTAACATTGTTTGTATCGTTAATGTTGTGCATGCTACTCTCTGCTTTGTCTCTATTGATAGTGGCCTTCCTTCTAATAGCCGCGGTAATAGAATAAGTAACTGCTACTTCATCACAAGCTCTAAGGATTTCTGTGGCAAACTCTTGTTGCCAATGTGCCATTCTATCTTGGAATGAATTGAGACCTACTAGTGATGTTACTTCTTGTATGAATGGGAGTTCTCGCATTGTTTCCATTATTTTTACTATGTCGGTACGACCTTGATTAGGAAAATCATCTATGGCTTTGGTTAATGCGTGGACTAGTAAGTCTAAATGCCGAATATAGCATGTTGTAAGATCCTTGCGATATTGTGTTGTGAGGGCTATAAATTCTGTTCGCAAGCTCGAATTGATCTCCTCATGACCTATTGTTAATTTCGGTGGGTGAACCCTAAGACTATGAGGGGTGATGTCATGTGAGTTTAGATCAGAGATACGCTTATACGTATTCTTAGCTTCTTGTGTACGCCTATATAGATGTTTATATTCAAATACCACTTTACACTTATAGTCTTTAAGGTGGTGTGAG
>ERZ1034389.289-NODE-289-length-9945-cov-2.344590_pt1 | contig 9945 bp, 8 predicted proteins | sample MGYA00520611_ERZ1034389 | MGnify/ENA primary metagenome ERZ1034389 (study PRJEB33736, sample SAMEA104288470) | Azolla filiculoides | biome: Urban; feature: water surface; material: ditch water | place: Netherlands | collected 2014 ... | reverse complement strand
CGTCATTTCGCCGACCGAATTCAAGGCGCTCGGCAAGCCGATCGATGAAGCCGCCAAGTCCGTTCCGATCATCGGCATCGACTCCAGCGCCGACTCCAAGGCATTCACCTCCTTCTTGACCACCGACAACGTCCAGGGCGGCCGCATTGCCGCCGACGGTCTTGCCGCGGCTATCAAGGAAGCCACAGGCAAGGAAGAAGGCGAAATCGCCGTCATCACCAGCCTGCCGGGCGTCGGTTCGCTCGACCAGCGCCATGATGGTTTCATGGAGCAGCTCAAGGCCAAATATCCGGGCCTGACGGTCGTTGCCGACAAATATGCCGACGGCCAGGCAACCACCGGTCTCAACATGATGACCGACCTGATCACCGCCAACCCGAACCTTGTCGGCGTCTTCGCCTCCAACCTGATCATGGCGCAGGGCGTTGGCCAGGCGATCGCTGAAAACAAGCTCGGCGACAAGATCAAGGTGATCGGCTTCGACTCGGACGAAAAGACGGTCGGTTTCCTCAAGGAAGGCGTGCTCGCAGGCCTCGTCGTGCAGGATCCCTACCGGATGGGCTACGATGGCGTGAAGACCGCGCTTGCCGTCTCCAAGGGCGAGAAGGTCGAAACCTTCGTCGACACCGGCGCCAATCTGGTGACCAAGGCCAACATGGCCGAGCCGAAGATCGACGCCCTTCTGAACCCGAAGGTCAACTGATCCGAACGTCCGTCACGCGCGGCTCTAGCCGCGCGTGACTTTCATGCAGGGACGGCAAGGCTTTGGGAGAAGGTCAGCCTGCCCTTGAGACAACCGCGATCGCGGGAGGAAACGATGACGGGACTGCACGATCTCAGCCACAGGCACGACGACACGCCGGAGCTTCTGGAGACTGACCGGATTCCACCGGGAACGCCGATCCTCGAGCTTGTCGGCCTGCAGAAGAAATACGGCGCCGTCGAAGCCCTGAAACCCGCGACCATCACCTTCCTGGCAGGCGAGATCCACGCCATCGTCGGTGAAAACGGCGCCGGAAAATCCACCCTTATCAAGCTTCTGACCGGCGTCATCCCCCGCACGTCCGGCGAGATCCGCTGGTGCGGCAAGCCCGTGCCGCTCGCCGATCCCAACGAGGCGATCCAGCGTGGCATCAATGCCGTGCATCAGGAAGTCGTGCTCTGCCCCCACCTGTCCGTCGCTGCCAACATGTTTCTCGGCGACGAGATGTCGTCCGGCGGCCTGATGCGCAAGGGCGCCATGACCACGGCAGCCCAGAATGTCCTGGACGACCTCGGCTTCAACCTGCCGGCCGGTGAAACGCTCGCCAATCTCACCATCGGCCAGCAGCAGCTGGTCGCCACCGCCCGTGCCGCCATGCGCGGTATCCGCTTCCTCATCTTCGACGAGCCGACGGCCTACCTGACCCGCCAGGAATCGGCCCAGCTCTTCCGCCTCATCCGCCGCCTGCAATCCGAAGGCGTCACCATCGTCTATATCAGCCACCGCATGGAAGAAGTCTTCGAACTCGCAGACCGCGTCTCGGTCCTGCGCGACGGCACCCATGTCGGCACCCGCCTGATTGGCGAGACAAATGACGCCGAACTGATTTCCCTGATGATCAACCGCACGATCGAGCAGATCTACCACAAGGAAAAGCTGCCGATCGGCGCGACCATCCTGGAAACGAAAAACCTCAGCGGTCCCGGTTTCAACGATGTGTCGATTACGGTGCGCGCAGGCGAGATCGTCGGTCTCTATGGCCTGATCGGTGCTGGCCGCAGCGAATTTGCCCTTGGCCTCTACGGTCGCCATCCCTGTACGGGCGGGGAAGTCTATTGGGACGGCAACAAGGTTACCATCAACAGCGAACGCAAGGCCATGGATCTCGGCATCGCGCTTGCCCCGGAAAGCCGCCGTGACCAGGGGCTCTGCCTCAATCTGCCGATCGGCCTGAATATCAACCTGCCGGTCTTCAAGCGCCTGAGCCGCGGCCTGACCATCAGTCGCAAGCTCGAGACCACCAATGCCGACAAGCAGATCAACGACCTGAAGATCAAGACGCCGACCCGTGCGGTCCTCGCGTCCGCCATGTCCGGCGGCAACCAGCAGAAGATCGTCATAGGCAAATGGCTGAGCCACGGCGCCCGCCTGTTCATCTTCGACGAGCCAACCGTCGGCGTCGACGTCGGCACCAAGGCGGAGATCTACCGCCTTTTCGCGGAACTCCTGAAACAGGGGGCGGGCATCATCCTGATCTCCTCCTACCTGCCGGAAGTCTATGAACTCGCCGACCGCCTGCATGTCTTCAGGCAGGGCAGGCTGGTCGCCAGCCATGATTACCGGGCCGCCTCGCATGAGGACGTGCTGACCGAAGCGATCGGCGTGTAAACCGCTTTCCATCCGGCATTGCCAGACGAACGACATCAAAAAAGACGACAGGGAGAACGACAATGAGCCTGGACACCACCGAAACGAAGGTTGCGCCGAAAAGGGGCATGAGCATCCTGTTCAGTCTGACCTTGCTCGGCCTCCTGTTGTTCCTCTGGTTGCTGCTGGCTTTCTCGACCAACAGCTTCTGGACACCCAACAACATCAGCAACCTGCTGCGCCAAGGCGCAATGACGGCGATTCTCGCCGTGGGCCAGACCTTCGTCATCATCACCGCCGGCATCGACCTCTCGGTCGGTGCAGTGGTCGGTTTCGCCAGCGTCATTCTGGCCTGGCTGCTCGCCGCCGGGGTACCGCTCTGGATCGCCATGGGCATCACTCTGCTCGTCGGCGTGGCGATCGGCATGTTCCATGCTTTCGGCATCGTGCGCATGGGCCTTCCGCCCTTCATCATCACGCTGGCGACACTGACCTCGCTGCGTGGCATCGGCCTGCTGATCACCAATGGCTCGACCATCTCGATCTCGAACGACGCTTTCACCAATTTTGCCCGCGCCGATTTCCTCGGCGTGCCAAGCCTGTTCTGGATGGTGATCGTGGTTGCCATCCCGGCCTATGTCTTCCTGCATCTCAGCCGCTGGGGCCGCTATCTGTTCGCCGTCGGCTCCAACAGGGAGGCTGCCCGACTGTCCGGCGTCAACGTCAACCGAACGATCTATCTCGCCTATATCCTGTCTTCCACCTGTGCTGCCTTCGTCGGGATTCTACTTGCCTCGCGCATCGGCATCGGCAACGCCACCCAGGCCGAAGGCTGGGAACTGCAGGCCATCGCCTCATCGGTCATCGGCGGCACCAGCCTGTTCGGCGCGGTTGGTTCGGTCCAGGGTCCGCTGCTCGGCGCCTTCATTCTGGCAACCATCAACAACGGCGCCAACCTGCTGAACGTCAACTCGTTCTGGCAGCGCATCATCACCGGTGCCCTGATCATCCTGATCGTCTATTTCGACCAGTTGCGCCGCCGCGGCAGTCGCTGATCGCCATACGCCCGGGAGCGGGTGTCCCCGCTCTCGTTTCTGACCAACATCCCGGGTCTTCCGGAAGGACATGCCATGAAAGCCGCGCTCTGCCTCGAACCGGGTCGCCTCGAAATCGTTGATCGGCCGTCGCCGCAGACGCCAGCTCCGGGCTTTGCCCGCCTTGCGGTCAGCCATGTCGGCATCTGCGGCACCGACTACCACATTTACGAGGGCAAACACCCCTTCCTCGCCTATCCCCGCGTCATGGGGCACGAAATTTCGGCAACCGTCGTCGAAGCCGGCGCGGGCGTCGATCTGGCGCCGGGCACAGCCGTCATCGTCAACCCCTACATCGCCTGCGGCACCTGCATTGCCTGCCGCAAGGGAAAGCCGAATTGCTGCACGGCCATCAGTGTGCTTGGCGTGCACTCCGACGGCGCCATGTGCGAAGAAATCATCGTGCCTGCGGGCAATCTGTATCCGGCAGGCGATCTCTCCCTTGAGGCTGCAGCAACAGTCGAGTTTCTCGCCATCGGCGCGCATGCTGTACGCCGCGCGGCGATGCCGGCCCCTGGATCTGAGCCGATCCGCGCACTGGTAATCGGTGCCGGCCCTATTGGCCTTGGCACGGCAATCTTTGCCCGCATCGCCGGCCAGGAGGTGACCTTGCTCGACACCAGCCCCGAACGGCTGTCCATGGCCGCCGAACGTCTGGGCTTCAACTCGGGCATCCTTGCCGGCGATGGCGCCAGCGCCGCGGTTGCCGCAGAGACGCAGGGTGACGGCTTCGATGTCGTCTATGACGCCACCGGCTATCGCGGTTCGATGGAAAAAGCCTTCGCCTACGTCGCCCATGGCGGCAGCCTGGTTTTCGTCAGCGTCGTGAAGGAAGAGATCAGTTTTTCCGACCCGGAATTCCACAAGCGTGAAATGACCCTGATCGGCAGTCGCAACGCGACCAGGATCGATTTCGATCATGTCCGGGATTCAATCGCCAAGGGTCTGGTGCCGATCGACCAATTGATTACCCACCGCACGACGCTCGACAAGGTCTCAGTCGATCTGCCGCGTTGGGCGAAGGAAAAGACGGGGCTGATCAAGGCAATCATCCGCATCGGCAACGGCTAGAACAGACAAAACCACCTGCAAAATAGGCGGCACCGGAGAAACCGGTACCGCCTTTTCGTTTTATGCCCGAAGGAAAGTGCTGATGGCCTCGATCTCGCCCTGCGAGATCTCGTGTCCGCCCGGATGCAGCACGGTCTGGACGATGGCGCCCTGCCCCTCAAGATAAGCGGCAAGCGCTTCCGTCAGCGGCAGCGGGCAGATCGGATCCCGCTGGCCCGCCGTGATCAGAACATTGCGGCCGGCAAGGCCTGGCTGCGCGGCCGGCGTCCACGGGATCAGCGGATGCATCAGCACGGCCCGATCAAACAGATCAGGCGCCTTAAACATCACCGAAGCCAGGATGTTGGCACCGTTGGAATAACCAAGCGCCTGGAACGCACGGTCCGGATACCGTTCCTTGTATGCCGCGACAAAGGCGATCATTGCATCGGTGCGCTTGGCGAGATCGGGCATGTCATAGACGCCCTCGCCGGTGCGACGAAAGAAGCGATTGGCGCCATATTCGGAAACATCGCCGCGTGGCGAGATAATCCCGGCCTTCGGCTGGATGCGAGCGATCAAGCCCGGAAACTGGTGCTCGTCGCCACCCGTGCCATGAAAGGTAAAGACCACCGGGGCATCGCCCTCGGGCGCCTGATGAAGATGTTCATAGCTATCGATGGACATGGAAGATCCTCGTGCTGGAGAAATGGTGGACGTTTTGGTGCCGGCCCTGGTCGGGCCGGCAAAGGCAAATCAATCCTTGATCGGTGGCAGATGAGCCTCGATCTGCGAGCGATACTGGGTGTAGCGGGTAGGCAGCTTCAAGGCCTCGCCAAGATGCGCGGTATCCTCGTCACGGTTGAAGCCTGGCTCGTTCGTGGCGATTTCGAACAGCACACCACCTGGTGTGCGGAAATAGATCGCCCAGAAGTAGTCGCGGTCGATCACCGGCGTGACCTGATAGCCCGTATCAAGCAGCGCCTTGCGCACTTCGAGCTGGGCTGCACGGTCATCCACGGCAAAGGCAACGTGGTGGACCGAACCGGCACCGGACTGAGCATGCTTGGCACCCGGCAGCACTTCCAGGTCGACATAGTCGGCCCCGTTGCCGCCCGGAATGGCGTAGCGCACCATCTCGCCCTGCTTGTCGATCTCCTGGTAACCCATGAACTTCAGCAGTTCACCGGTCGCACCTTCGTCACGCAGCCGCATGGTGACGCCGCGAAAGCCATGGATGCCTTCGGACGAAGCCACCGGGCCACGATCAAACGGAATGCGCTGATCGCCATCAACTTCCGCCAGCGAGAAACCATCGCCATCCGGACCGGCAAAGCGCAGGCGGTTTTCGCCAAACAGGGTGTAAGGCGCCAGTTCAGCCACGCCCTGGCTGCTCAGGCGCTCCTGCCAGAAAGGCAGCGTGCCCTTCGGAACGGAGAAGACGGTATCGGCGACTTCGCCGCTGCCGCGCTTGCCAGCACCCATGTTGGCGAAGGGGAAATAGGTCATCACCGAGCCGGCATTGCCGACTTCATCACCGTAATAGAGGTGATAGACATCCGGTGAATCGAAGTTGACCGTCTTCTTGACGCGGCGAAGGCCAAGCGTCTTGGTGAAGAAGTCATTGTTGGTCTGGGCATCGGCGGCCATCGAGGTGACGTGATGCAGTCCTTTGATCTGGGTAATCATGGTTTTGATCCTTCCCGTCCAAACGGTTCGTGTTCAGTGTTGAAGCGAATATGGGGGATGGATAATTTTCATAGAATAGGCATAATTCGGCAAAGACTATTGCGATTTACGTAAAGGTTGTCTCGTGGGCGAACTGGAATCCATCCGCACCTTCCTGACGGTTGCCGAAGAACGCAGCTTCAGCGCAGCGGCACGGCTGCTCAACAGCACGCCTGCATCGATCACCCGCACGGTCGCAGCACTCGAAGACCGGCTCGGCATCCAGCTGCTTTTGCGCACGACCCGGAAGGTCTCGCTGACGTCTGCAGGTGCCGCTTATGCCGCCCGCGTGGCACCCTTGGCCGAAGGGCTGGCGCGCGCCACCGAAGAGACCAAGGACCTGCAGAAGGTGACGGCCGGATCGCTGAAGATTTCGGCACCGATGTCACTCGGGATGAAAGTCCTGCCCGCCGTTCTTGGCCAGTTCGGCATCATTCACCCGCAGACCCAGGTCGCAATCGACCTTTCCGACCGCTTCGTCGATATCGTCGAGGACGATTACGATCTGGCGATCCGCATTTCGGGACCACCTAGCGACAAGTCGACGATCTGGCGCAAGATCTGCCCTGTGCCGCGTCTTCTGGTCGCTTCGAAGCAGTTCCTCGAGACCCATGGCACGCCGCAGGTCCCCGAAGATCTGGTCAAGCTCGAATGCCTCAGTTACCAGGAGCATTCGATGAGCGAAATCTGGGAGTTGAGCCGGGCCGGCACCACGCGCAGCATCGAGGCGCGCGGCCGCTTTACCGTCAACAATGGCGATTTTCTCACCCAGCTCGCGGTCGCCGGCGAAGGCATTGCCCTGCTGCCGCATTTCATCGTCGAGGAATTCCTTGACACGGGCAGGCTCGTCCAGGTCCTCGAGGGCTGGTCGACACCGGAAATCTGGCTCACTCTCTACTATCCGCCCTATGAACACCTGCCGCTGAGGGTCGCGACCTTCTCGGACTTCTTCGAGGCCTATATCCGGGAAAACTGGGGTGGCGCCTGAGCGACCAAGCGCCCGCCCATCATCCGCCGACCTCCGCCCCGGCCAGAAGCCAGCCGTCGGACAAAGGGTGATCGGCACGAAGCGGCAGAGAAACCACCTGCCCGTTCCGTGCCGATGCATAGATCGCGGTCATCAGTTCGACAGAGTGATATCCCTCCTCCAGCGACGGCAGATAGAGATCGGCTCCTCCGGTGAGGCGGGCATGCATGTCGCTGAACTGACCGGCAAACCGATGCGGTATTTCTGCAACGGACGCCACAACGGCATCGATCACGGCCTGCCGCGCCGGATCGCTTGCCTCGAACGTCCAGGGTCCAGCACCGATCTGATAGGGATTGGTGCTCGATGTCAGGGTCACATGTTCGAACGTGGCCCTGAAACGCGAAGCATTTCCAGCAGCCCCCAAGGTGATCGACGACGTCACAAGCGCGCCTTCGGCAGTGCGCATGCTGATCGCCGCACAATCCTCCGTTTCGATCGGGTTGACCCGCAGAACGACCTCGCGCGAGCCAAAACCGCGCTCGTGAATCGCCGCGGTCGCCTGGGCGCGCGCTTTCTCTTTGTTTGCCGGCGCGACTGAATCTTCCAGGTCGATAATGATCGAGTCCGCGGGCAGACCTTTAGCTTTTTCGAGTGCCCGGTCGTTGTCTCCGGGCAAATAGAGAACGCTGCGCCTTGGTCGCATGGCCATCGCACCGGCTCCCCTGCAATCGGGTTGGATTTTGCAACGCAACATGCACGTTTGCAACATCGACCGCGACTAAACTTTCGAATAAATCCCAGCTTCCCGGCGCGGCTCTGAGCCGGGCTGACCCTGCTGCCTGGCCGACGGACCCAATGCGCCGACTTTTGATGATTTCGTCCTATGTCGCGAACGACCCTGTCGGCCTGACCGCAACGATACCCCCGCTGCTGGCCGCGGGGATCGACGTGGTTGGGCTGCCGACGGTCGTCCTGTCGAACCATCCGGTTCGCGCTCACATCGCCGGCATCACGCTCGACCCACGGCTCCTGAGCGACATGGTCCGCGCTCTGGAAGACAATGGCTGGCTGGCCTCGTTCGACGCAATCTTCTCAGGCTATCTGCCATCGATGCAGCACGTGGAGGTCGTCGCCGCAGCGGTGAAGCGCCTGCGCACGATCAGGTCTGAGATTACCTACGTGTGCGATCCGATCTTCGGCGACGATCCAGGCGGCCTCTATATCGATGAACGTTCGGCTCACGGCATTCGCGATCTGCTTTTGCCGCTCGCAGATGTCCTGACACCCAACCGTTTCGAGTTGTCGTGGCTCTCGGGTATCGATGTTCGATCTCCTGCCGACGCGCGAGCGGCAATCGCCCGGCTGGGGCGGCCCATCGTCGCTGGCACGTCAATTCCGGACGGACCGGATGTTCTGGCGACGGTACTTGCCGCGCAAGGCGATGCCTTCATCGGCCGCGTCGACAAATGGAGCAACGTTCCCCATGGCACCGGCGACGTCTTCGCCGGCTGCCTCACTGCAAAGCTCATGCACGGAGAATCCCCGCAGAATGCGCTGGCATATGCTTTGGCGGGTGTCCGAAGCGCGCTTGAGGCCAGCCGGGGTATCGATCACTTGCTGCCAAGCTTCGTCGACTGGAGAAGGGACATTGAGCCAGTGAGCGTATCGCCCCTGACATGATCGGACCGCATTTTTGTTTGGCTTGCTGCATCGTCGATGAGCCTGCATATCTGACCTGGCAAATTCGACAGGAGCAGACGCAGGAATGAAGCCCGAATCCAGTAACGAAGGCATAAGCCGGGAAGTTCTTGCCAGTCTCGTTCTACTTGCCGCCGCTGTCCTCGCGCTAGTGCTCGCGAACTCGCCGCTGCACGACGCGTATGAACGCTTTCTCGCGACCAATGTTCAACTGGGTGTCGCACCTTTCGCGCTGACGAAAGAAATCCATCACTGGATCAACGACGGGCTGATGGTGATCTTCTTTCTGGTGGTCGGTCTCGAGATCAAACGCGAAGTTATCCGAGGCGCTCTTTCAAAACCCGCGGCGGCGATGCTGCCGATTGTGGGCGCCGTTGGCGGCATGGTTGTGCCAGCCTTGATCTACGCGAGCGTGAACTGGAGCAACCCCGAAGCGTTGCGCGGTTGGGCTATTCCCGCTGCAACCGATATTGCTTTCGCGGTTGGCGTGGTCGCGCTCTTGGGGCGACGCGTACCGCCGACGTTGAAGGTTTTCCTGCTCGCCCTCGCGATCATCGATGACCTAGGCGCCATTCTGATCATCGCCTTCTTCTACACCTCGGAGTTGTCGTACCAGGCGCTCGGGCTAGCAACCGCAGGCGTAGGTGCGTTGGCCCTGCTGAACTATTTCAACGTCATGCGCACGTTGCCATACCTCGTGGTCGGTGCCTTCGTCTGGCTCTGCGTGCTGAAGTCAGGCGTGCACGCCACCGTCGCCGGCGTGATAACTGCGCTAATGATCCCGCTGTCGAGCCCCAAGAAGGGGGTCGACGGCCCCCTTCCAGCGCTTGAGCACGCCCTGAGCCCATTCGTGAGCTTCATCATCATGCCCGTTTTCGCGCTCGCCAATGCCGGGCTCGGCGGCTATCACGCCGGCGTCGAATGGGGCTTCTGGCCGGGGCCGACCGATTGCACCGGCCCGATGGTGGATTTCGGCAAGGCCGGCTCGCTGCTGGAGCAACTCGACAAGGTCAAGGTGGTGCGCTGCGACGAGGTGCAGTTTCGCTTCCTCGGCG
>ERZ1034389.282-NODE-282-length-10224-cov-2.388140_pt1 | contig 10224 bp, 8 predicted proteins | sample MGYA00520611_ERZ1034389 | MGnify/ENA primary metagenome ERZ1034389 (study PRJEB33736, sample SAMEA104288470) | Azolla filiculoides | biome: Urban; feature: water surface; material: ditch water | place: Netherlands | collected 2014 ... | reverse complement strand
CGCCGTGCACGGTCATCACCCGCACCTCGTCGCGGGTGATCTCCATGTCGCGCTTCACCTCGGTATCGGCGGCGCGCAGCCAGGCGATAAAGCCTTGCAGCGAGGCCGGCGCCTTGCGCTCATAGCTCAGCGCGAGTTCGAGGAACTCGTCGAGCGCGTCCTGGGCCTCGGCGCCCAGACGGCGCAGGATCCGCGCGCGACCATGCAGTCCGAATGCGTCGATATTTTCCCATAGCAGGCTGCGGCCTTCGACGCTGTTTTCGACAAACAGCGCCGATTTGCAGCCGCGCGACAGGGCCTCGATGCCGACAGCACCGGTGCCGGCAAAGAGATCCAGAACGCGCGTTCCGTCCAGGAGACCCGGATGGGCATGGGCGAGAATGTTGAACAGGCTCTCGCGCGTCCGGTCGATGGTCGGCCGGATATCATTGGACTTGGGCGTGGCCAAAGCACGGCCACGGAATTCCCCACCGACAACCCGCATGCCGGCTTACCTCTTGCCCTTCGGCGGGCCACCACGGCCAGCGCCGGAAGGCTTGCCGCCTGCGCCGCGCGGGCCACCGTCGGCCCGTGTGCTTGCCGGGCGTCCGCCGGGCTTGCCAAACGACTTGCCAGCGGGCTTTCCACCCGGCTTGCCGCCGAAGGATTTACCGGCCGGCTTGTCGCCAAACGGTTTTGCACCTCGTGGCTTGTCACCAAAGGGTTTTGCGCCGAACGGCTTGTCGCCGCGCGGTCTGTCATCACGGGGACGATCCGAGCCCGGGCGGTCCGAACGAGGACGGTCACCAGCCGGACGATCGCCGCGCGGGCGATCTGCGCCGAAACGTTCACCACGTGGCGCATCGCTGCGTGCGCTGTCGCCGCGGGGACGATCGGTACGGGCCGGACGGTCGCCACGATCGGGCCGGTCGCCGAAATCACGGCGCGGGCCTGCATCGCTGCGGGGTCCACGGTCGCCCGTTTCGCGGCGCGGGCCGCGGTCACCGAAACCACCACGCTTGTCGCCGTCGCGGCTGCCACCACGACCACCATCGCGACCACCGGGCTTGGTGTCCGGGCCATCGGCGCGGATCCAGTCGCCTTCCTCGTCGCGGGCACGGCTCACGACAACGCGTGGACCGGTGTCACGGTCGGCGAAATCATTGCGGCCTTTGCTGTCCGGGTTGAAGCGTGTCGAACCCTTGGTCGGCTTGCCATCCTTGCCACGGCCGTAACGCTTGCTTTCCGGCAGACCTTCGCGGCGGGCGCGCGGTGCCTTGGCCTCTTCGCCCTCGACGGCGGCCTTCTTTTCGGCCACCGGACGGGCGCCAGGGGCCATCCAGACATTGGCGGTGCGGCTTTTCGGCGCCATCGGCGCACGCTTCGGCTTGTCACCGAAACGGCTGCCTTCGTCACGGGCACCAAAGCCACGCTTGTCGCCGTCACGCTTGCCGGCCGGCTTGGTGCGGCTGTCGTCGCGACGGGTGTCCAGGCGGTCGAGCGCACGTTCGCGCTTGTCGCCGGGCTTCTCGCTGAAGCGCGGCTTGGCGGGACGTTCTTCGCGACGCTCTTCGCGCGCCCATTCCGCCTTGGCGGGCTTGGCCTTGGCCGGAGCATCCTCGTCTTCATCGTCAACTGCACCGCCATGGGCGAAGATCGGCGCATCAAAATTCGCCTTGGCGTCTTCGATCAGGCGCGGACCCAGCTGGTCACGCAGCATGCGGCCGCGGACTTCCTGGACATCGCCTTCCGGCAGGTCGCCGAGCTGGAACGGACCGTAGGAAATACGGATCAGGCGGTTGACCTCGAGACCGAGCGCGCCGAGAACGTTCTTGATTTCGCGGTTCTTGCCTTCGCGAAGCCCCATGGTGATCCAGACGTTATGGCCCTGCTTGCGATCGAGCGTTGCGTCGATCGCACCATAGAGCACGCCATCGACGGCCATGCCTTCCTTGAGCTTGTCGAGTGCCGGCTGATCGACCTCGCCAAAGGCGCGGACGCGGTAGCGGCGCAGCCAGCCGGTGGTCGGCAGTTCGAGAACGCGCGCCAGGCCACCATCATTGGTGAGCAGCAGCAGGCCCTCGGTATTGATGTCGAGACGGCCGATCGACATGACGCGCGGAAGCTCTTCCGGCAGATTGTCGAACACGGTCGAGCGACCTTCCGGATCGGAATTGGTGGTCACCAGGCCGGCCGGCTTGTGGTAGAGCCAGAGCCTTGTGCGCTCGATGCCGCGGATCGGCTGGTCATCGACCTCGATCTTGTCGGACAGCGTCACGTTGACGACGGGCGTGTCGAGCACGGTGCCGTTCAGCTTGACCCGGCCTTCCATGATCATGCGCTCGATGTCGCGGCGCGAGGCCACGCCAACGCGCGCAAGCAGCTTGGAGATGCGCTCGGGCTTCATCCCGTCGTCGCCGGCCGGTGCGCCTGACCGGGCTGCGCGTGCAGGGTTGATTTCGGTTTTGGCGGCCGGCTTGCGAGAGAGCGGCTTTGCGCCGCGATCAGAGGGCTTGCCCGCCGGTCGCTTGGACTTGTCTTTGAATGTCATTTGCTATTTGCCTGTGGTTTGGGCTGTCGTATCAGGTCGCGCGGCTCTGGTTAAGTGGAAAGTTCACGCATGACTAAGACAAACGGCTTCATGGAGGCGGCTTTTGCCGAGGCGCGTGCTGCCGGAGCGCGTGGCGAGGTGCCGATCGGTGCCGTCGTCGTGCATGACGGAGAGATCATCGGGCGGGCCGGCAACGAGACGCGGGCGCAGAACGATGTCAGCGCGCATGCCGAAATCCTGGCGATCCGTCGGGCCGGGGCATTCATCTGCGACGAACGCCTGGTCGATGCCGATCTGTATGTGACGCTGGAACCGTGCACGATGTGTGCGGCAGCCATATCCTTTGCCCGCATCCGGCGGCTTTATTATGCTGCCGCCGACCCTAAGGGTGGCGCGGTCGACAATGGCGTGCGGTTCTACGCGCAGACCACCTGCCACCACCAGCCAGAGGTCTATTCCGGCTTTCGCGAAACCGAAGCTGCGGACATGCTCAGGACATTCTTCCAGGAGAAGCGTGAGAGCTAGGCGCCGCTCAACCGGCGGCGAAAGCCTTCAACTCGTCACCGGACAGGCGGTAGCGGATCCACTCGGTCTGCGGCTCGGCGCCGATCGCATCATAGACGCGGATTGCCGGCTCGTTCCAGTCGAGCACGCTCCATTCGAAACGGCCACAGCCCTTGTCGACCGCGATCTGCGCAAGATGCCGCAACAACAGCTTGCCGGCACCGCCGCCGCGATGGTCCGGCGAGACATAGAGGTCTTCGAGATAGAGGCCGTTGCGCGCCAGCCAAGTCGAATAGCTGTAAAACCAGACGGCAAAGCCGGCCGGCTTTCCGTCAGCCTCGAGGATGGCGGCTTCGGTGACAGAACCTTGGCCAAAGATCGACTGGCGAATACTGTCTTCGGTCGCGGCCACTTCGTGGCCGGCCTTTTCATAGACGGCGAGTTCGGTGATGAAGCCGAGAATGGTTGCAGCGTCGTCAGGCGTTGCCGGGCGTATGGTGAATGTCATTGTGCTCTATCCATAAGAAAAGGGCGGGCCATACGAAAAAGGCAGGGCGTTGCCGCCCTGCCCTGATCGAAGTCATCTTTGTAAATTTTATTGGAAGGGCATCCACCAGGAGCTGTTGCTCTGCTGGGCGGCCTTGGCTTCCTTCTTGCGGCGCTTCTGCTTCTTCAATTCCGGCTCGCCGAGATCGGCCAGTTCGGTTTCCTCGGTCTTGCGATACTCCGTCGGCGGATCCGACAGCAGGCGGCGCTGGTCGAGATAGGCACCCTTCTGCAGCTTGCGGGCTTCGCGGAAGGCCTGCCATTTCTGGGTTTCCGTCATCGTGCCGGCGGTGCCGTAACCGGCGAGCAGCGGAGAACGGTAATTCGGGTTGTCTGCATTGGCATCGGCCTCGGCGACAAGGCGCTCACGCGTCTGTTCGGGGGCTTCGACCCATTCCGGGTTTTCCTTGCTGGCCAGCGACTGCTGCGGTGCGACCAGCGTGGCCTGGGCGACAGACGGCGGCATGACCAGCTCCGGACGCGGATTGTATTTGGTGCCCTTGTTAGCGGGTTCCTTGCCAGCGATCGAGACGGCAGAGCCGACGTCATCGGCCAGCTGCTCGATCGCAGTCTTGTCGGTGCCATAGGTCGGGCTGCCGAGGCAGCCGGTCAGGCCGAGCGTCGCGCCGAGAAGGCCCGCTACACCAAAGCCAACTCTGAACAGATATGCCGATTTCATGAATGCCTACCAGCCTCGCCGCATTTCGTTCTGTCTTGTCGAAATTCCCAGCGTGTCCGCTGACAGTAAATTTCGGCCATTTTCAGGCAGTTTTACCGGATGACCCGCCAAAGCGCAAACCATCCGGCAATATTTCGTCAGAGCGCTGCCGCCAGCTCGCGCAGGGCCTTGGCATCGCGGGCCGAGACATCGGGATAGTCGGCGTCGCTGCCGACGTCCTTGGTGATCCTCCACGAGCGGGCGCATTTCACGCCCTCGGCAAGCTTCGGCTCGACCGAGACCCTGGTGCCGTCGTCCAGACGGAAAGCGTCCTGCGGGCCTTCGCCACCGACAACGGTGATATCCGACGTGATGCAGATCTCGGCAAAGTCGAGGCCTTCGAGCGCCGCCAGCAGGTCCGGATCGGCGACATGCACGACCGGGGCTGCCTCCAGCGACGAACCGATGCGCTTGTCCTTGCGCTCGAGTTCCAGCGCGCCGGTGACGGCACGGCGGACGGTGCGAACCTTCTTCCACTTCTCTGCCACGGGCTCGTTCGACCATTCGGCCGGGATCACCGGGAACTGTTCCAGATGCACCGAAACGGCATTCGGATCGCGCGACAGCCAGGCCTCTTCCGTAGTGAACGGCATCATCGGCGCAAACCACAGCACGAGGCTATCGAACAGCTTGCGGATGACGAACAGGGCCGAGCGGCGCTTCAGGCTCGATGGCGCATCGCAGTAGAGCGTATCCTTGCGGATGTCGAAATAGAAGGCCGACAGCTCGACATTGGCGAAATCGGTGAGCGCACGGGTGATGCGCTTGAAGTCGAATTCGTCGTAAGCCTTGCGGACCAGCTGGTCGAGCTCGGCCAGGCGATGCAACATCAGCTTTTCGAGTTCCGGCAGGTCGGCATAGGAAATCTCCTCGCCCTTGTCGTGGGCGAGCGTGCCGAGCATCCAGCGGATCGTATTGCGGATCTTGCGATAGGCGTCGATATTGGTCTGGATGATCGTCTTGCCGACGCGCAGGTCCTCGGCATAGTCGGACGACATGACCCAGAGGCGCAGGATATCGGCGCCCGCGTCCTTCATGATGCTCTGCGGGGCGGTGACATTGCCCTTCGACTTCGACATCTTCTCGCCCTTCTCATCCATGATGAAACCATGGGTGACGACGGCGTTGTAGGGCGCGCGGCCGCGCGTCGCGCAGCTTTCGAGCAGCGACGAATGGAACCAGCCACGATGCTGGTCTGAGCCTTCGAGATAGACATCCGCCGGCCATTTCAGGTCCGGGCGGTCTTCCAGCGTAAAGGTATGGGTCGAGCCTGAATCGAACCAGACATCGAGGATGTCGGTGACCATCTGCCACTTTTCGCCGTCGTGCCCATTGCCGAGGAAGCGCTCCTTTGCGCCCTCGGCAAACCAGGCGTCCGCACCTTCCTTCTCGAAGGCTTCGAGAATGCGGGCATTGACCTCTTCATCCTTCAACACATTGCCTTCGGCATCGGCGAAGACGCAGATCGGCACGCCCCAGGCGCGCTGGCGCGACAGCACCCAGTCCGGTCGGCCCTCGATCATGGCGCGCAGGCGGTTCTGGCCGGCTGATGGCACGAAGCGAGTGTCGTCGATGGCCGATAAGGCACGCGAACGCAGCGTCGTGCCGTCGCCGAGTTCCTTGTCCATATAGACGAACCATTGCGGCGTGTTGCGGAAGATGATCGGCTTCTTCGAGCGCCAGGAATGCGGGTATTCATGCTTGATGCGGCCACGGGCAAACAGGTTTCCGGCAGCGATCAGCGAATCCATGACCCGCTTGTTGGCGTCGCCCTTCTTGCCGTTGTCATCCATGACGCGGGCAGCGCCGCCTTCGGCAGACGGGCCGAAACCGGGGGCTTCGTCGGTGTAGAAGCCGGCATCATCAACCGGGAACGGGATCTTTGTGTCGATGCCGCGCTCGGCGAGCATCTTGGCGTGACCCGTCCAGGCCTCAAAGTCCTCGCGGCCGTGCGACGGGGCGGTGTGGACGAAACCGGTACCGGCATCATCGGTGACGTGATCACCATCGATGAGGGGAAGGGCGAAGTCGTAACCGAGATCCTTCAGCGGATGGTCGCAGGTGATCGCACCGAGTTCTGCGGCGGTCACATCGCGAACCAGCTTGAACGCAACCTTCGCCTTGGCGGCGGCATCTTCGGCCAGACGCTTGGCAAAGATCAGCTTCTCGCCCGGCTGCGGGCCAAAATCGTTCGTGGCTTCGGTGATCTCGTAGAGGCCGTATTCGATCTTCGAGGAGTAGGAGATAGCGCGGTTGCCCGGGATGGTCCACGGGGTGGTGGTCCAGATGACGACCGAGGCTTTCCCAAGCTGATATTCAGCTTCCGTGCGGCCCGCTTCAAACCGTCCATCTTCACCTTTTCCAACGATTGGCGACTTACCAACCACCGGGAACTTCACCCAGATCGTATCGCTCTCGACCTCGTGATATTCCACTTCCGCTTCCGCCAGTGCCGTGCGCTCGACCACCGACCACATGATCGGCTTCGACCCACGGTAAAGCTGGCCGGACATGGCGATCTTCAGCAGTTCGCCGGCGATGCGGCTTTCGGCGTGGAAATTCATCGTCGTATAAGGACGGTCGAAATCACCCTCGATGCCGAGGCGGCGGAATTCTTCCGACTGGATGTCGATCCAGCCCTGCGCAAATTCGCGGCATTCCTTGCGGAATTCGTTGACCGGGACCTCGTTCTTGTCCTTGCCCTTTTCGCGATACTTTTCCTCGATCTTCCACTCGATCGGCAGGCCGTGGCAATCCCAGCCCGGCACATAGTTGGCATCATAGCCACGCATCTGGAACGAGCGGGTGATGACGTCCTTCAGCACCTTGTTCAGCGCGTGTCCGATATGGATGTTGCCGTTGGCATAGGGCGGGCCGTCATGCAGGACGAACTTTTCGCGGCCGGCAGCCGACGAGCGCAGCTTCTTGTAGAGGTCCATCTGGCGCCATTTGGCGGCCATTTCCGGTTCCTTCTGCGGCAGGCCTGCGCGCATCGGGAATTCGGTTTCCGGCAGATAGAGGGTCTTGGAATAATCGAGCTTTTCAGGGGTATCGGTCATGATCTAGCCATTGAATGCGCGCCGGGAGGGCAGCGCTAAAAAATCGGGAACTGTCGTTTAGGACGGAGAAGCGCTGTGCAAGCGCTGAAAACCCGGACCCTCCGGCAGCTCAAAGCGCGCGGAAGGCCGGGCCTATAATTCGGAGGGATATCTGCGTCCGTGCCCTGGTCATCGGGCGTTTGTCTATGTGTTTTTGCGGGAAAATGAAAGGGGGCCGGCAGAGGAATATACGGGGCCGGCACGGGACGTGATCGATGCCGTGGCAATATACAGGCCCCGGCGTCGTCGCTTGGTCGGCGCCGGCTCTGCAGGCAGCCAACGGCCGAGGATCAGTGGCGTGGCGCGCCGCCGTCCCCAGCGCTCCAGCGATCGCTGGTGAAGGAACCCAGTTCGACGACGTCGCTTTCGGGCGCCCGGCAGATCGCGCCCGGTTTCCTGTCGCATTCGATGGCGGCAAAATGCAGGGCAGCATCCTCGCTGGCAAACAGTCCGCCGACCCTGCCTTCACGATCATGCACGACCCACCAGCCATGGTGATCGCGGCCGACGGTAAAGCGCGGGGCGGACTTGGCGTTCCAGGTTTGATGATCGAAGTAACCCATGACAGTGAATTCCTGTTGTTTCATGATATCGGCGTGGTGATTGCGTTTCAGGCCGGTCTGTGCAGGCTTGGATCGCCGCTGACCAAGCCTTTGGCCGGGACTGCCAGCAAGGACAGAGCCTGCCTGATTTCGGCGACCACCGGCTGCTCGACTTCGGTGAGCGGCAGGCGGACATCGGGAGCAAGGCCGAGCACGAAGGCCAGCGCCTGCTTGGTGGCGGCAACCGCCTGTTCGGCATCGATCGCGATGAAAAGCGGATAGAGCGTCTGCTGCAGCGTGCGGGCGGCGCTGACGTTTCCGCCATGGAAGGCATGATGCATCGCGACGACCAGGCGCGGCGCGACGTTGGCGGCCAGCGAAAAAGTGCCTTGCGCACCCATCAGGCCGAGCGCAAGCGCGGTGCGATCATCCCCCGAATACACCGGCAGGCCGCCATGGGGCATACCATTGCGGGGTATGCGACGCCGGTCCTGCTCACGCAGCACCAAGGGCCGACTGATGTCGCCGGCGTAGTCGGCAAAGCCGACGATGCCGGACAGACCGGCGAACCGCTCGAGCAAGGCCGGCGAGACGTCAATCGCCGTATGGCGTGGCCGGTTGACGATGATCAGTGGCAGGTCTACCGCGCTGGCCACGGCCTCGACATGGCGAAACAGCCCCTCCTGGGTCGGCTTGCTGTAGTAGGGCACAACCACCACGGCCGCATCTGCACCCAATGCCCGCGCCTCGCGGGTCAGCGCGATGGTACGTTCCGTCGCATTGGTGCCGGTGCCAACCAGCACCGGGACCGTTCCGGCCGTAACCTCGAGCGTGGTCGAAATCACGGCAACGCGCTCGGCATCATTCAGAACAGGTGCCTCACCGCCCTCGCCGCACACGACAAGTCCGGACACACCGGAGCGAACCTGCCATTCCACCAGCGTCTTCAAACCGATGAGATCGAGCGCTCCGTGACGGAAAGGCGTGACGAGATCGGTGAAGACCCCGGTCATGCGTTGGGGCGCCAGTGTCATCGGGCCGTGCTCCAGGCGGGACTTGCGGCAATGAGGATTGCCAGAAGCATGGCGGCAGGCGCATCGGAATGCACAGCGCGGAAGCACCGCTGGGTCCGTTCGCCCGTCGTGCCCTTGCAGACCACCTGGGCCCGGCACAGCCAGACGCCGTGCGACCGGACAAGCCTGGACAAGGAGATATTCGGCGCCAGTCGGCTTGCCAGAAGCAGCAGCGCCTCGACATGAGCCTCCCGCTCCATCAGCCCGCTAAAGGCACGAAAATCAGACGGGGCATCGCGCAGGCCGGTCATCGGCTCCAGCAGCGGAACTGCTGCCCAGATCAGGTGCTCGCGCAGGACCGGCGACACCGAGATGCGCTTGGCGAGATCGTCCAGCCCGCCGACATTGTGCAGCGGTTCGTATCCGCTGGGTCCGGGGTGGTCCGTGTTGGCTGCTGTGCGGACCGCACCCGAAGATGGCGATTTTAAAGGTTCGTCAGCCTTGCCTTCAAGAGTTTTGCCATCACGATCATCACGCATGCTGCGCAACGGGGCCAGAAACTCCAGGCCCGACCATGCACCGTTTCCGCCTGCTACTCTCATCGCTTCGTTCCTCATCAACCGCCGTCATCGACGGCCAATGAGAATTTAAGGCGATGGAGATAAAGTCTCGATTTGGAAATTGGGGGGCGGACGTAAAGAAATCATAAGGAACAGCGCGCGGTGCGCCGCCTGCCGGCAAGAGATCCAGCGCCAGCACGCATGGTCAAGGATGCGCCGAAAGCATCTCAGAAGCTGATCTTTTCATCCAGTTCGCCGATCGGCCGGACGCCCGCGAGCAGCGCCCTCGCCTCCTGCTCGTCCTTCCTGATCTGGGCGACCAGCGGATCGAGGCCATCGAACTTCCATTCGTCGCGCAGGTGACCGAAGAAGGAGACCGAACAGGTCTCGCCATAGAGATCGCCGGAAAAATCAAAAACGAAGGTTTCCAGCCAGGCGGCGCCGTTGTCGGTAACGGTCGGGCGATAGCCGAAGCTTGCAACGCCATCGCGGATCACGCCATCCGCCCGGCGAAAGCGCACGGCGTAGATGCCGGCGCGCAACGTCGCTTCCGGCGCAAGCTTCATGTTGGCGGTCGGAAAGCCGAGCGTGCGGCCAAGTTGGTTGCCCTTGACCACTTCCGCCTCGACGGTGAAGCGGTAGCCGAGCAGGCCGGCCGCCTCGGACACATTGCCATCGGCGAGAAGATTGCGGATGCGGCTGGACGACACCAC
>ERZ1034389.281-NODE-281-length-10233-cov-14.205640_pt1 | contig 10233 bp, 1 predicted proteins | sample MGYA00520611_ERZ1034389 | MGnify/ENA primary metagenome ERZ1034389 (study PRJEB33736, sample SAMEA104288470) | Azolla filiculoides | biome: Urban; feature: water surface; material: ditch water | place: Netherlands | collected 2014 ... | reverse complement strand
CACGAACTATCAAAAATGGAAAGGAAAAATGAAAGATTTGCTTTTCGTTAAAAATATGCATTTACCTATATTTGCAAAAATTAAACCCGAAAAGAAAAATAATGAGGAGTGGGATTTTGAAAATGCACAAGTATGTGCTTTCATTCGACAATGGGTAGGAGATAATGTCTTGAATCATATTGTGAATGAAACAAATGCAAAGACTTTGTGGAATAAATTAGAAACCTTATATGCTTCTAGAACCGGTAACAATAAGTTGTTTTTACTCAAACAAGCAATGCATTTGACTTATAAAGAAAATAAGTCGGTTTTAGATCATTTAAATGAGTTTCAAGGATGTTTTGATCAATTGTCTAGCATGGGTATAAAGTTTGAAGAAGAAGTTCTTTCTTTATGGTTGCTAAATACTCTTCCCGAGTCATGGGAAACATTTAGGGTTACTCTAGCTAGTGCGGCTCCTAAGGAAGGCATGACAATGGAACTTGTGAAGAGTGGAATTCTAAATGAAGAAATTCGGCGAAGGACGCAAGGAGCAACATCAAACATGGACGCCTTCGTTGTTGAAAATAGAGGAAGAAGCCAAAAGAGGAGTGATGACCGAAACAACAAAGGTAGAAGTAGAAGTAAGTCAAAGTCTAAATATAAAGATTTAGTTTGTCATTTTTGTGGTAAGACAGGTCACATAAAGAAATATTGCTTCAAATGGAAGAAGGAGAATAAAGTGTCGAACCACATGAAAGATAAGAAGAATGTAAATGACAATATTGATTCTGTTAATGTTATTGCTTCCTCTAATGATTTACTTGTTGTATGTAATAGTTACAATGAAATTAACATAAGTAGTAATGAAACCACTTGGGTTCTTGATAGTGGTGCCTCCCACCATGTTACGTCTAGAAGGGATTTTTTCTCATCTTACACTCCAGGTGATTATGGTGTTGTGAAGATGGGGAATGATGGATTCGCAAAAGTAATCGGCATAGGAACCATTTGCTTGCAAACCAACACGGGATCTAAGTTGATTCTACATCAAGTACGACACGTGCCCGATATTAGGTTGGATCTAATCTCCACAGGTACATTAGATGACGAGGGTTATAGTCATGCGTCTCAAAATGGCAAGTGGAAAATTTGTAAGGGTTCTATGATTATTGCGAAAGCTAATAAATGTTGTCATAATGGTTTATATCTTTTGCAAGCTTCTGTCTCTACTGACTTTGTCAATGCAGTTGAAAATCAAGATGTTTCAAAATTGTGGCATAAGAGATTGTCCCATATTAGTGAAAAGGGACTTGACTTTCTAGCAAAAAAGAACGTCCTACCAGGTTTAAAAGATGTGAAGTTAGATACATGTGATCACTGTTTGGCAGGGAAGGCTAAGAGGGTTTCCTTTAAGCATTCTTCTCTTCGACAAAAAGGTATACTTGATCTAGTGCATTCTGATGTGTGTGGACCCTTGAAGGTAAGGTCAATGGGTGGAGCACTTTATTTCGTTACTTTCATTGATGATCATTCTAGGAAGCTTTGGGTTCGAATGTTGAAATCAAAAGATCAAGTTTTTGATGTTTTTAAAGAGTTTCATGTTTTTGTTGAGAGAGAAACAGGGAAGAAATTGAAGTGTATTCGTAGCGATAATGGTGGCGAATACTGTGGATCTTTCGATGCGTATTGTCGAGAGCAAGGTATCAAACATCAAAGAACCCCTCCTAAGACTCCCCAATTAAATGGTTTGGCCGAAAGAATGAATAGAACCTTAGTTGAAAGAGTTAGGTGCTTACTCTCAGATGCAAGGTTACCTAAATCATTTTGGGGTGAGGCTTTGAATACTGTTACACATATCATTAATTTATCTCCTACTACCGCATTGCAAGGTGATGTACCAAATAGAGTATGGTATGGTAAAGATGTCTCTTATGATTATTTACGTGTGTTTGGGTGTAAGTGTTTTGTGCATATACCCAAGGATGAAAGATCGAAGTTAGATGCTAAATCTAAACAATGCATTTTTATTGGATATGGTCAAGATGATTTTGGATATAGGTGTTACGATCCTGTTGGAAAGAAGCTTATTAGGAGTCGTGACGTAGTGTTCATCGAAGATCAAACCATTGAGGACATTGACAAGGCGGAAAGGTCAAATACCCCTTTAGATGGTGACCTAGTAGATATTGAACCAATTCCTATGATGGATGATGATACACAAGAGAGTGCCTCACAACAAGAAGAGCAACATGAGGATGTTGTTGAGCCGTTGATTATAGATGATGCTCATAATGATGTTGTTTTGCCAGAGACAGGTCTTGAGCGGGGGGAGGAACTCCCATTACAAGAGGTGGCAAATCAACCTTTAAGGAGATCTACTAGAGAACGACGACCATCCATGAGGTATCCTAGCTCTGAATATGTTTTACTCACTAATGACGGTGAACCGGAAAGTTTTCATGATGTGCAAACTCTTAAAGACAAAGATAGTTGGGTAGAGGCCATGCATGAAGAAATTAATTCTTTGAAAAAGAATAACACATTTGAGCTAGTTGAACTTCCTAAGGGTAGGAAAGCTTTGAAAAATAAATGGGTGTTTAAGTTGAAAAGGGGTGATGATAACTTTATAAAATATAAAGCTCGTTTGGTAGTAAAAGGATATGGTCAAAAGAAAGGAATTGACTTTGATGAAATTTTCTCACCAGTTGTGAAATTAAGTTCAATACGAATTGTGTTAGGTTTGGTAGCTAGTTTAAACCTTGAACTTGAACAACTAGATGTGAAAACTGCTTTTTTACATGGTGACTTAAACGAGGAAATATATATGGAACAACCGGAGGGTTTTAAAGAGAAAGGGAAAGAACATTTGGTATGTAGGTTGAAAAAGAGTCTCTATGGCCTAAAACAAGCACCGCGCCAATGGTATAAAAAGTTTGATTCTTTTATGGTGAATCAAAGTTATAAAAGAACTAATGCGGACCATTGTGTGTATGTTAAACAATTTGAAGATGGTAATTTTATTATACTTCTTTTGTATGTTGATGATATGCTAATTGTTGGGCAAGACCTAAATATGATTAATAGGTTAAAAGTGGAGTTATCTAAGACATTTGACATGAAAGATTTAGGGCCTTCTAAGCACATTTTAGGTATGCAAATAACTCGTGATAGAGAATCAAAGAAATTGTGGCTTTCACAAGAAACGTACATAGAAAGAATCCTCGAAAGGTTCAACATGCAACATTCGAAACCAGTAAGTACTCCTCTTGCCACTCACTTTAAATTGAGTAGGAAATGTTGTCCAGTTACCGAGGAGGAAAGAGATGAGATGTCATCGATTCCCTATGCCTCGGCGGTTGGATCTTTAATGTATGCTATGGTTAGCACACGACCAGATATTGCACACGCAGTTGGTACAGTGAGTAGGTATCTCTCTAACCCTGGTAAATCTCATTGGGATGCTGTAAAATGGATTCTACGGTATTTGAGAGGTACATCTAAGTTGTGCATTTGTTTTGGAGGTTCTAAACCAATTCTTGAAGGCTTTACAGATGCGGACATGGCTGGAGATCTTGATGGTAGGAAATCGACATCCGGTTTCTTATTTACTTTTGCAGGGGGAGCTATATCATGGCAATCCAAATTGCAAAAGTGTGTTGCCTTGTCCACTACGGAGGCCGAATACATTGCGGCAACTGAGGCTAGCAAAGAAATGCTTTGGATGAAAAGGTTTCTTTTAGAATTGGGTTTGAGTCAATTAGCTTATGTGGTTTTTTGTGACAGTCAAAGTGCAATGGACCTAAGCAAGAACTCAATGTATCACTCACGGACAAAACATATCGATGTGAGATATCATTGGTTACGATTAGCTATCGAGGAGCAAATGTTGCAACTAGAGAAAGTTCACACTGATGACAACGTTGCTGACATGCTAACAAAGGTGGTTCCAAGGGAGAAGCTTGCGCTATGTGCCAAGCTTGCCGGAATGGAGATGAATTGAGACACAAGCAATTGTCTCCTTGTGTGACCGGAGGGGGAGATTGTTAATTATCCGGTCACTATTTTGTCTTTTCTTTTTCAATAATATTTATTATTATTATTAGATAGTAATATGAAACAAAACAAAGGTTTTGTTTTCTTAGTAATTATTACCCTTACTTTATTCTTTAAAAGGGTAAATGTAAGTTACGTTTTCTAGTGAGTAAAGAAAGAAAATAATAATAGTAATAATAATAATAATAAAGAGCAAAAAAGACCGTTTTTGTTTTGAGAGAGACAAAGAGAAGGTGGAAAGGATATATATATATATGGGAAGAGATGAGAACAATGTAAGAGAGGGTGAAGGAGTGTGAAGCATTGTGAAGCATAGAGAAGCTTAGTGGAGCTTGGTGAAGCTTGGTGCTCGACTCATCTACTCTTAATCTTCTTTCCATCTCCGCTACTCAACGTGAGATCTACACGGCTACTACTTCGACTTGTGGACATTCTTATCCGGGTTTTCTTCTCTCTTCTTTTCTACTATATGCTTGAGAGATAGTCTTATCCCTTTGGATAATTGTACCATTTTTGTCGGTAGTATTATGCTACATATCTCTACATATTTCTAGTATATCTAGAAGTAGAACTTGTACTTTGTGTTGTATCTCTTTCTTGATAGTGGATTGGTTTTGGACTTTTGTCCCGTGGTTGTTTCCCTCATTGAGGGTTTTTTCCACGTTAAATCTTGTGTAATCTTTTTGTGTCATTGTGTGTGTTGTTGTGTTCCTTTTACATTATAATCGAGCATAAAACGTGACGCGTGTTACACTCTTACGTGTCTATACCTCTTCAAGTGGTATCAGAGCGGAGGTTGTGTTTTTTTTTGCTCGATTATAAATGGAGGCAAACACATCAACAATGGTTGTTTTAAATGGCACGAACTATCAAAAATGGAAAGGAAAAATGAAAGATTTGCTTTTCGTTAAAAATTTGCATTTACCCGTGTTTGCATTGGATAAACCTCAAAAGAAAAGTGATGAGGAATGGTCCTTTGAAAATCAACAAGTATGTGGTTTCATTCGTCAATGGGTAGGAGATAATGTCTTGAATCATGTTGTGAATGAAACAAATGCAAAGACCTTGTGGAATAATTTAGAAACCTTGTATGCTTCTAGAACCGGTAACAATAAGTTGTTTTTACTTAAACAAGCAATGCATTTGACCTATAAAGAAAATAACTCCGTTTTTTATCACTTGAATGAATTTCAAGGTTGTTTTGATCAATTGTCTAGTATGGGTATAAATTTTGAAGAAGAAGTCCTTGCTTTATGGTTGCTAAATACTCTTCCCGAGTCATGGGAAATGTTTAGGGTTACACTAGCTAATGCGGCTCCCAAGGGAGGTGTGACAATGGAATATGTGAAGAGTGGAATTCTAAATGAAGAAATGCGACGGAGGACGCAAGGAACAACATCATACTCGGAAGCTTTGGTTGCTGAAAATAGAGGAAGAAGTCAAAACAGAAGTGATGGTCGAAACAACAAAGGTAGAAGTAGAAGTAAGTCAAGGTCTAAATATAAAGATTTAGTTTGTCATTTTTGTGGTAAGACAGGTCACATAAAGAAATATTGCTTCAAATGGAAGAAGGAGAATAAAGTGTCGAACCACATGAAAGATAAGAAGAATGTAAATGACAATATTGATTCTGTTAATGTTATTGCTTCCTCTAATGATTTACTTGTTGTATGTAATAGTTACAATGAAATTAACATAAGTAGTAATGAAACCACTTGGGTTCTTGATAGTGGTGCCTCCCACCATGTTACGTCTAGAAGGGATTTTTTCTCATCTTACACTCCAGGTGATTATGGTGTTGTGAAGATGGGGAATGATGGATTCGCAAAAGTAATCGGCATAGGAACCATTTGCTTGCAAACCAACACGGGATCTAAGTTGATTCTACATCAAGTACGGCATGTGCCCGATATTAGATTGGATCTAATCTCCACAGGTACATTAGATGACGAGGGCTATAGCCATGCGTCTCAAAATGGTAAGTGGAAAATCTGTAAGGGTTCTTTGATTGTTGCTAAGGCTAATAAATGTTGTCACAATGGTTTATATCTTTTGCAAGCTTCTATCTCCACTAATTTTGTCAATGCAGTTGAGAATCTAGATGTTTCAAAATTGTGGCATAAGAGATTGTCCCATATTAGTGAAAGGGGACTTGACTTTCTAGCTAAGAAGAACTTATTGCCAGGTTTAAAAGATGTGAAATTAGATACATGTGATCATTGCTTGGCAGGGAAGGCCAAAAGGGTTTCCTTTAAGCATTCTTCTCTTCGACAAGAAAGTGTACTCGAGCTAGTGCATTCCGATGTGTGTGGACCCTTGAAGGTAAGGTCAATAGGTGGAGCACTTTATTTTGTTACTTTCATTGACGATTATTCTAGGAAGCTTTGGGTTCGAATGTTGAAGTCAAAAGATCAAGTATTTGATGTTTTTAAAGAGTTTCATGTTTCTGTGGAGAGAGAGACAGGGAAGAAATTAAAATGTATTCGCACCGATAATGGTGGCGAATATTTGGGGTCTTTCGATGCATATTGCCGAGAGCAAGGTATCAAGCATCAAAGAACCCCTCCTAAGACTCCCCAATTAAATGGTTTAGCCGAGAGAATGAATAGAACTCTAGTTGAGAGAGTTAGGTGCTTACTCTCAGATGCAAAGTTACCTAAATCATTTTGGGGTGAGGCTTTGAATACTGTTGCACATATAATTAATCTTTCTCCTACTACTTCATTGCAAGGTGATGTACCAAATAGAGTGTGGTATGGTAGGGATGTCTCTTATGATTACTTACGTGTGTTTGGTTGTAAGTGTTTTGTACATATACCCAAAGATGAAAGATCGAAATTAGATGCTAAATCTAAACAATGCATTTTCATTGGATATGGTCAAGATGAGTTTGGTTATAGGTGTTATGATCCTGTGGGAAAGAAGCTCATCAGGAGTCGTGATGTAGTGTTCATCGAGGACCAAACCATTGAGGATATTGACAAGGTGGAAAGGTCGAGTTCCTCTTTAGATGATGATCTAGTTGAGGTTGATCCAATTCCTATGGCGGATGGTGATACACATGAGAGCGTTTCACAACAAGAGGAACAACATGAGGATATTGGTGAGTCGATGAATGTAGATGATAGAGTTGATACTAATTATGATGTAGTTTTGCCAGAGAGAAGTCTTGAATGGGGGGAGCAACTTCCATTACAAGAGGTGGCAAATCAACCTATAAGGAGATCTACTAGAGAACGACGATCATCCATGAGGTATCCTAGTTCCGAATATGTTTTACTCACTAATGAAGGTGAGCCAGAAAGTTTTCATGATGTGCAAACTCTTAAAGATAAAGATAATTGGGTAGAGGCTATGCATGAAGAAATTAACTCCTTGAAAAAGAATAACACGTTTGAGCTAGTTAAACTTCCTAAGGGTAAGAAGGCTTTGAAAAATAAGTGGGTGTTTAAGTTAAAAAGGGGTGATGATAACTTTGTAAAATATAAAGCTCGTTTGGTGGTAAAAGGATATGGTCAAAAGAAAGGAATTGATTTTGACGAAATTTTCTCACCGGTTGTGAAATTAAGTTCCATACGAGTTGTTTTAGGTTTGGTAGCTAGCTTGAACCTTGAACTTGAACAACTAGATGTGAAAACTGCTTTTTTACATGGTGATCTAAACGAAGAAATATACATGGAGCAACCCGAGGGTTTTGAAGAAAAAGGGAAAGAACATTTAGTATGTAAGTTGAAAAAGAGTCTCTATGGTTTGAAACAAGCACCGCGCCAATGGTATAAAAAGTTTGACTCTTTTATGGTGAGTCAAGGTTATGAAAGGACTAATGCGGACCATTGTGTGTATGTTAAACAATTTGAGGTTGGTAATTTTATTATACTTCTTTTGTACGTTGATGATATGTTAATTGTTGGACAAGATTTAAATATGATTAACAAGTTAAAAGTGGAGTTATCTAAGACTTTTGACATGAAAGATCTAGGGGCCGCTAAACACATTTTAGGTATGCAAATAACTCGTGATAGAGAATCAAAGAAGTTGTGGCTTTCACAAGAAACGTACATAGAAAGAATCCTCGAGAGGTTCAACATGCAACATGCGAAACCAGTAAGTACTCCACTTGCCACTCACTTTAAATTGAGTAGGAAATGTTGTCCCGTTACCAAGGAGGAAAAAGATGAGATGTCGTCGATTCCCTATGCCTCGGCGGTTGGATCCTTAATGTATGCTATGGTTAGCACACGACCAGATATTGCACACGCAGTTGGCACAGTAAGTAGGTATCTCTCTAACCCTGGTAAATCTCATTGGAATGCCGTAAAATGGATTCTAAGGTATTTGAGAGGTACATCTAAATTGTGCATTTGTTTTGGAGGTTCTAAACCTATCCTTGAAGGCTTTACAGATGCAGACATGGCTGGAGATCTTGATGGTAGGAAATCTACATCTGGGTTCTTATTTACTTTTGCAGGGGGAGCTATATCATGGCAATCCAAATTGCAAAAGTGTGTTGCCTTGTCCACTACGGAGGCCGAATACATTGCGGCAACTGAGGCTAGCAAAGAAATGCTTTGGATGAAAAGGTTTCTTTTAGAATTGGGTTTGAGTCAATTAGCTTATGTGGTTTTTTGTGACAGTCAAAGTGCAATGGACCTAAGCAAGAACTCAATGTATCATTCACGGACGAAACACATCGATGTAAGGTATCATTGGTTACGATTGGCAATCGAGGAGCAAATGTTGCAGCTAGAGAAAGTTCATACAAATGACAACGTTGCTGACATGCTAACAAAGGTGGTCCCAAGGGAGAAGCTTGAGCTATGTGCCAAGCTTGCTGGAATGGAGATGAATTGAGACACGAGCAACCTTCTCCTTGTGTGACCGGAGGGGGAGATTGTTAATGTGTCCGGTCACAATTTTGTTTTTCTCTTTTAATAATATTAATTATTAGTAGTAGTAGTAGTATGAAACAAAACGAACGTTTTGTTTCTTTCTTTAGTAACTATTACCCTTTCATTATTTCTTGAAAAGGGTAAATGTAAGTTACGGTTTTTAGTGTGTAAAGAAAATAAAGAAGGAAAACGAAACAACACAACCGTTTTCTTTGAGTAGTATAAGAAGAAGAAAACGAGATAGAAAATGAGAGAGATAGATTGTGAAGAGGAGAGAACGAAAAATAGCTAAGTGGTGCTCAACTCTTCTACCTTCCAACTCCACTATTCAACGTGAGATCTACACTCTTACTACTTCGACTTGTGGGCTTTATCATCCGGGTTTTATTCTCTCTTCTCTTTCACTCATATGTTTGTGAGTTAGCTATCATTTCTTTGGATTATTATACCTATCTTTGTCGGTAGTATCTTTGATATATATCTCTACTTTACTCTAGTGTATCTAGAGGTAGAGCTTGTATTTGTGTTGTATCTTCTTTGTTGATAGTGGATTATTTTGGACTTTGTCCCGTGGTTGTTTCCCTCATTGAGGGTTTTTCCACGTTAAAATCTTGTGTCATCTATATTGTATCATTGTGTGTGTTTCTTGTGTGGTCTTTTATTCGATCGTTGCCTCATAATAATCGAGCATAAACGTGACACGTGTTACACTCTTACGTGTCTATAACTTAACATTGACAAGTGGGGAAAAGAAATGGACGATGAAATCAACACTCTACAAAAGAATGAAACATGGATTATTGTGGAAAAACCCAAGACCAAAAGATAGTCACATGTAAGTGGGTACTCCAAGTTAAACGCGATTCTCTCGGCAAGCCTACACGTTACAAAGCTAGACTCGTTGCACAAAGATTCTCACAAGTACTTAGAATCAACTTCAAAGATACTTTTAGTCCCACCCTAAAGATAATGTGGTTTTGTATGCTCGTGGGACTTGTCGCAACTCTCTAAACCCAAAGACCGGAAGATAGTCACATATAAGACTTGGGTACTTCAAGTTAACGAAATTCTCTCGGCAAGCCTGTATATTGATTTCTTTAATTGTATCAAAATATATATCTAACATTCTCAAACATTTTGGCATGTTACATTGTAAGGCAATATCTACTCCACTCACAACTACATGTAAACTATCCTTAGGCAATGCCCTTAAAACTACTGAAGAATCTTTTCAAATGGAAAATGTACCATATAAACAAGTCATGAGATGTATAAGGCATCTAGTTACTCAAGTACAAGGTCGAATATA
>ERZ1034389.270-NODE-270-length-10470-cov-5.492079_pt1 | contig 10470 bp, 7 predicted proteins | sample MGYA00520611_ERZ1034389 | MGnify/ENA primary metagenome ERZ1034389 (study PRJEB33736, sample SAMEA104288470) | Azolla filiculoides | biome: Urban; feature: water surface; material: ditch water | place: Netherlands | collected 2014 ... | reverse complement strand
GCTTATGTGTATCTATTACTATTTTTCATCAAAAGCTTCTTTCTTGCACTCATTGTTCTGCAATACCTGAGAAACCATGGATAAGATGGGAATCCAAGTGGTTCAACTTGTAAGTTTTACAAGATATGATAGATTGAAAGATCGGAAGCTGCACCCAGGAGATTGGACAATAATGCCTGTGGTAGAACTCAGAAGCAGCAGAAAGAGTGAATATATTTTGAAGAAGATAATTGCATCATTCACTTCCACCAGTTTCCTCATACATTGTGATTGATCAATTGAATTAATTAGTTTTAATATTGTTTGGAGGAATTCTCTTGACTCCATTTTCAATGCAGTCCTTTTCGGGGAAAGCGAGGTTGGAACGATCGCCTGCAGCTGCAATTGGACTTGGTGGTCTAAAGGTATAAGAAATCCAGTATCTATTTAATTACATAACACACAAGAAAATCGGTCATTGTCTTGGTATAAATACTGCATAATAAATGGGGTTTGATAGCATGCGTGCAGCCTGTTATAGAAAATGAAATATTTTCTCATATTGGTTATTGCTTATTTGAATAATGTTCTACATTGCGGTTAATAGCCATTGATGTGAGATCATTCTAATGCAGGAGTTGCAGTATTTTAAAGAAGCCTTGCAGTCCAATAAGACTTCTCCTCAAGGGATCGACGTCGAGGCTATATCCAAAACAACAGAAAGCACACCAGAAATCTTAAATCCATCTGGTCCTTTGCACAGGACAATGAAAGTTTGCTGATTCAAGTAATGTTTATGCTCGGTAAGGTTTCCTCATTTTTGAAGAGAAGTTCTTGCCGCCCAAATTGACTTCTTCTTTTTGAATTAAATGATTATTTGTGCTCAATACAGTTTCTTCTTCCAGATGAGGGCCTTCTCACAGGTGGATTGAAGGGAGGGCCCTGTTTTAATTATTATTATTACAAGACCATTACCGAACTTCCATATTGGTCAACATATTTTTTCTGTGCAAATGAATGCAACAGGGACTAATCTGTCACATAAATTATGAGTGTAAAATATACGCGTGGTGATTCTCGATAGGGTGATTTTTATGTATGAGCATCTTCAATTCTTGGAGTAGCTTTACACAGTTCTTTGTTATTTGCTTGAAGTGAACGGAAATGTTTACATATCCAAATCAGGATATTCTGATTTCAAATAATGTATTATGTATAATTTGTGGTATATATGCCAAGGAGAATCTGCTTTGTTGTATATTGTGTATTGTTTTATGCCACCTTGTGCTGTACATGGCATGATCATTGATTGAACTCAAAATGATAAGAAGGCTTTGACAGGCAATATTGTGTCAAACTTCTCCCAAGGTCTCTCTTCTCTAGCAATATCTGTGCTAGAATGACAGTGGCACAAGTCACGTATAAGAGTCCCATACAAAGGCATGGTTATTCTATATCATGGTCATCCTTGCTGTCATATGTGCACTGTACAGTAGTAGTTATGGATGATACACAGAAGCATCTGTATTCAATTGCCAACACCAGTCAATGATGGTAGAAGCAATATATCGAACTTTGTACCTCATCATTGATGGAATTGATTTGCATGTAACACACTTGAAGAATCAAAGCACATAGTAACGAGAAACATTAAAAAAGATCATGTACATTTCGACTTTTTTGTCAATGTACATATAGATACTCTAGAAAAATGATCATCTTTAGGCATCAATCCACATGTGGTAGGTTTAGATATGTAAATCCGTAGACATGTTCAGTTAAAGTACATGATAGCTGTATCACCTGCACTAATGTGTAAGAGCGTGTCCCAGGATGTACTGGAGATGATACCCTAGGTCTGACCAGAAGGAATAAAATATTGCTGCTTGAGTTTCAAAAGCATAGTGAATCAACCCTTACATTAGCATGCACGAGGAAACCCGATTTAAACCTTCAAAAGTACCAACGCTTCATGCTTGTAAACCATCTAAAAAATCATTTAATCACATTCAGAGAATGATCGTGGAACTTATATTTGTTTGTTAGTATAAAAGACTGAATCCACCCATATTTTGTAATCACCCTTGTTTGTAGAGTAAACATTAATGTCTTCCTTTCTCGTAGTACTGTAGATGTTAACATCACTGTCTACTACATTGATAACCAGATATCCTGCTGTCTACTCAATATGATTTTACTAATAATGCTCATCAATACACTGTACAGAATGGAAAAAACTTCTATGAGCCTTTTGTCCAGTAGAATTTTTTTGTGACAAATTAATTACATGTTATGTTGCTTGCGAAGAACAATTGTTGGGTAATAATGAAGCAAGACCCATAGTAATAATGTAGCACTCATAGCCCTGTAAGTGCTAATGAGAGGTCTTATCTACCATATCAACAAACTTCTAGGATTGATCCTTTTCTGAACCAACCACTTGGTTTGATTCAAAGCTGGTGTTAAAGACGATCGACTAACCTATTACACCTGATTATGTTATAGAGAATGATTTTTTGGCAGGTTTCCTAATGACCCCACAACCCGGAGTCCATACCAAGAGGCTGGAGCTGTAACAATTCCACCTTTGCCATGTTTGGCATCCCACAAAAATTTCAATACATCCGGCATAATATATAGATATGGTATATATGGAGACTATATTGTTCCAAATAAACCACATGGGATTAAAAAATCTTAGGTTATACAACAATGGAATCTGCAGTGGGGCATAATATATAGATATGGTATACATGGATACTATATTGTTCCAATTAACCCCACATGGAATTAAAAAATCTTAGGTTATACAACAATGGAAACTGCCATTGCAGACTACCCAAGTGAATCCAACCATCTTCTTTTTCATGTACTAGAGGATATTAATTTTCAGGATGGTCAGAATGACAAGAACCAGAACAATGGATCAACTCAGATTCTTTGCTGTGACCCCCTTTGCAAAGACACATCCCTGAACTGATAAATTCCTAGCATTACAATATGCATGCCTACACCTTGTATATATAAGACAAGAAATATGCTTTGACTTGGGTTTGTCCATTGGCACAAAGAAAACATTTGGATGTTGGAATGGCATCCATTCACAACATATTCAATCATGCACTGCTATTAACCTGCTCAAGTCAAGATAATTGCGTTTACATTAAATATACATGAAGTATTGCTTGGATTTGCTCATTACCATGTAAAGAAAATAATACACTGATAGAGGATCATTCATCATTCACTACATACTCATCACTGATCAGTATGCTATAAACTTTCTCAGACTCAAATGGAAGATTTAAGTTAAAACTGACCTCTAAAATGAGTTGAACCATAACTTCACCATTACGCATTTCCCATGAACAAAAAACATGTTTGGGAATATTTTACTCTAGGATAGTTTACACTTCCATTGTACAACAACGCACAAGTTTATATGGTAAACCAAGTTTACACTCAGACTGAGGCCCACCTACAAGATTTGTTTCTCTTAGGGAAGAATATCGTGGTTGAGACATATGGCGGGTGCTCCATTTAAATCATGATGGTGAGGTCTCAATCTCCTTAACATGTTGCCTAGTCAAGAACGGACACCCATCAAGAGGTTATTCACCAGAGTACAATGTGTAGTAATGAATGGATCATGTATTTTTATATGGAAGAATGGATGCCCCCCCGGCCTCGCCCAAATGGACTAACTTTACGTTACTATGGAGGGCGGGGGGTGTGTGCAATATATATTTCGAAAGTTTAATGAAAAAGCAAAGAAGAAAACATATACACGTCTAAACTTTCGAAGGCAACAAGGTCGTCTCCTGCGTGCGGATTAGGGTTTGTCTGATCGTCACAAGCAACCGGAAGAATCACAAGGGAGAAACAGCGAAGAAGAAAGAAAGTGACGGAAACAGATAAATAGAAAACGAAATAGCAGAAGAAAGAGAGAAAAAGGAAACTAGAAGAGACAAAAAAGAAGAAGGAGAAGGAAGAAGCAGAATCAGAAGGAGAAGAAAGAAGAAGAGAAGAATAAGAACCAGAAGGATATATCACTCCTCTTCATTAGACTATGGCAACTCAGACAGGAATCGCGACTTCTAAAGTCATCATTCTTGTAGTTGGTGCTGGTAATTACTGCGAATTCTCCTTCGTTTTTGCTGATTGTGTTCTATGTTTGATCTTTCCTCATCATTTGTTCCTTAAAAAATGTCCATATTTGCAATCTCAATTCAACCATCTTATTATCGCTTGATCCTTGCATATTCTGCATATATTTTGAAGATTTAACATTTTTTCATTGTTCAATCATTGAGATGCACATCTACACTCATTCTATTGCAGAATTCAGTATCCTCAATTGATCCATGCATATTCTATGCCTTGTTTTCTTGCATATTTTTTGTCATTGTGTCTTGCATTCAATCTTCTTTTGCATCGGTCAATCCTTCAAAATCCTGTCTTTTGTTTCTGTGCAACTTCGATTCATGCAAGTCTGTGTTGTCTGCACATCTTTCCATATTGTGTTGAAGATTTAGCCTCGTCATTGTTTGATCCTTGCAAATTTGTAGTTCAATTCAGTTTTTTCTAGATGAGGTTTGTTTTTGTATATATTTGCTCATTCTGGTGTAGATTCGACCTTCTTCTTGGCATCTGATGTTTGCAAGTCCTGTGTTTCTTTGTATAAAGTCATTGGTTATCCTTTTGAAGGTTGAACCGTTCTTATCCTTTGAGTTTCAACAAATTTCTTATGATTGATTTTCACAAGTTTTTCTATGTTGAGTAGCTGTTTCATCAAGTGAAATGTGTTTCTCTGCATATATTTTCCCATTCTGCTGCAAACTCCAGACACTTGATTGTTAGATTGTGAAAATTCTACATTATGACTAGTGTTTTGTTTAGGTGAGATGAGATTCTGTGCATATTATTTTTCATTCTGTCGCAGTTTCAACCTGTCACATCATTTGATGGTTCTTCAAATACAAAGTGCTTTGCTGTGTAGTTTGCTCATATTATGTTGTAATTCTGCTGCAAACGTCAATTTTTATAGATATGTGCATCTTTGGTCAGGAATTGCATAATTTCATCTAGTGTAGATCAATATATATCTTTGACATCTGCTTTGAATTTCAAATCATGTAGATCATTATATATATATATATATTTGCTTATCTGTTGCAATTCCCAAAGATAATTTTATTAAGGCGATGAAGTCTCACTTGGATCAAGATGTTAACAAAAATACATTTCTAGATTTTTATATTAATATGGTGAAAAGTGTAATTCTTTCTTGTTGATCCCTATTACCATTGCCAATTGGCTGCAAATTGCATTTCCTTTTGGAAAGCCTCATATCTTTACTGATAATAGCAATTTCTGTAGCTTATTATTTTTGGATGATAAAGTTTCACATGCATCAATGTGGAAGAAAACTGAAATGCATCCTCCAGTTTGCTACCCCAAGATGATTCAAAATGTAATTTAAATTAGGATTAAGAAAACGGAAACGCATCCTTAGATTGCTACGTTAAGATGATGAAAAATTTCACTTTCGGTCAATGTGGAAGCAAACTGAAATACATTCTGAATATAATATTCTCGGCATCATGCAATTGCTCTCTATTTAGATATATTTTTAGGCTTCCATTTGCAGAAGAAATATCATTGCTCATCTGCTGCAATTTGTGTGGATCGTGATGTTAAATGAGAAACTTCAGTATTGAAAATTGAAACACTCTGTGGCATGCCTTCCAGGATCTGTTGTGTGTTGGATGTCTGTTCTATTAGGCTCATCTAGACTACTATTTCAATTTCGCTTTATTGATATTGTTTAGATAATATGTCCTACTCATGATTCTATGTCCTTTTTATTTAAGAAAGGTCTTTTATAGGATATACCTGAAATATTCACTTTTGGATAATTCTGGGAACTGTCAATGTTTTCTGAACAAGTATTTTAAATGCTTAAATATTGCAGGTATGACAGGACATATGGTCTTGGGAAAAGCTACCTTGTCAGATGCTATTGCAAATATACAGGTGCATTTTGAACCTTCATTGTTATCAAAACCTCTTCATGTAATAGTAATGAAATAAAAGAAGTCCTGGATACCACTATGAAACATGTTCGGGTTAATAATTTTTATTAGCAATATACTGGCTTGAAGGCTACTCCAAGTTATGATTCAAAGAATAATTATTAATTGCATCCATAATTGGTCACATAAATTCGAAACTATGAACTGATAAAGCAGTTTCTCTAAGCTTACAGTCAATCTGATCTCCTTGTTGCTTAAATTTCTATGGGGACCTGAATCTTGATTTTGCTGAAGGAAAGGAAATCACTAATTTGGATGCATTTTACCATTATAATAGTTTCTTTTAATGTCTGCTGTATAGAATGAATAGTATGGTTCTGTATGACACCTTGTAAAATATAACATGCATTTTGATGGTATGATAATTATGTGAGTCTTACTATCAACATCATGCATTTATCAGGAAATATTATTTAAAGGACAGAAAGGTGATACTGGAGGTCAGAATTCTGAGAATGCTGCTATTCAGGCTCAGGTATGGGTGTTTTGTGTGTTGATTTTTCTCTGATGTGGAGGGAGAATTGGTATTGTAAACCTAAAAGATAGATCTTTAGTTTTGGATGTCATTCTAAAAATTTCAGCACCATGTTAAAAATGCATAGGAAACTTATCCTAATTATGAAAGGAACAAATAATGAGGTGACAGGATTAACTCAGTGTGGTCAACAGTGTACTGTATACCACTTAGCTAACCCCCTTAAATGATCCGAGGTGCATACAGCAGATATACAAGGATTTTGAACATAATTTGCATTCATATTCATATTTGATTTATCTTAACAAAATCACTTCATATTATTGTTACAAGCTAGTATACGAGGATTTGTTACAGCGGAATCAGGTTCTAGAAATATTGTTTTCTTTTCGAACTAATTTCAGAGTAAGCAGACTACAGTTAATGAATTTTCTTGAGGTGTCCATGTGAAATCTCCACTATACCATGTACTATGATTAAATTACGGAAGTCATGAATATATGTCTTCACTCTTATTGTAAACATGAAATGAGATATATTTATCTGTTTCCAAAAAATATTGCATTAAGGTTAATGTTAATGGCTTTCAACATATTGTAAATGGGATCCATTGGAGAATAGAATGCATTCAAGTTCTTTAGGAAATACCAAAGATGGTATGAAAGTCCTAAATCATCCTTGTTATAAATTGATGGCTAGATCTGAGGACACAAGTATTTCATAAATTTTCGTTTTACCCATTGGAACTCTATAAATTGTACAAGACACTATCTGATGCCCATGGTAATAGTCTGTATTAGACAACCAGATGAGACCAATGGTTGTAGAAATTTGCAAGCAATCCATAATATCAAGTATTATGTCAATATTAAGAATCAGAATGTATAACAGTTTATGTAGATGTATTCTGTATAACATCATCATTGTAATGGACATAATAATACCATGGTATGTTTATATTTAAATTGCTCATATATGAACGCATAGTCATTATTGACGTCTAGTACAAAAGTTTGCCTCCTGGTAATGACACAATTGTCTAAGAATGATGTGGTCATGCCTCATGAGAAAGCTCACGACAAATTTTGGTTCTATATGTTTATTGAAGGGTAAGCTTGTAGTTCAAATGATTGTTTGAGGGTGATAACTGTTCACAATTGATTTTCTATAATTTTCTTCTAGTTCTTATTCAATGGCATGATCCTTCAATATCTAGATCAGTTTGAATGCTATATGCACTTTTCTCACTGGTGAAATGGACTGTAGAATAAAAATGAGCTGCTGTTGATACTTACTAATTGACATATTCGTAGTAAAGTTCATCTTATGAATTCGTTTATACCTTACTTAAAAACAATTCAACAATGTTTTTTGTTTTTAAATTATAGATTGTGCGTTTAGCTCAAGAAGTTCGACAATTATATGGTGGAAGGCAAATCACAGTTGTGAATGCATCAGACCAAAACAGTACGGTAACTGACTTGTCTGCATTATAATAGATTTGTGAAAAATAATGTTTTGTGTAGAGCTGTGGTGAGAGGAGAGAAAGATATTAATACCTTTCAGAATGCCAAAATGGCTATGAGACCAAAAAAGAGATTACACCTTAAAATGTTACATTCTGAAGTTCAATTGACTGAATTAACATCTGGTATGGGTCAAATTCGGCTGATTGGATGAATCATAAATACAAATGTAGGCTGTTGGCACTCACTTGTATTTGCTTCTCTTGGCCAAAAACAAAGTAATAGTGATAGGGGCGCCAATCTTTGGATAAGCCATGAAGATGTTTGGTTCCTTGTTTGATTAGTAATTATCTTCTTGTATGTGACCGTTAACTGTTAAAAAGTTTCAAATCTCAAGGAAATGTTTATTCCTCATAAGATTTTTCGCTCATAAATGTAAGGTTTCGTCACTCACTTATTGCTTTACTACCCTTGGTTTGACGATATGAGACTTTAGGGCCAACTGTTATTCCTTTTCTTGCTATGAGCAATTTAACTTCTTGGATGTGATAATTAAGGTTAATGAGTCTGAAACTCAAGGAGATTGTTTCACTCTTATACTCGTGGTGAATTTCTGGTTACCTGATTAGTGTGTATACACCATCATGAAGCTCCACTGGATTTCTCTCTGGTGTTGTATCAATGGGAATATTCCCTTTTTATCTATTTCTGAATGGAGAACTATATCTCCTTGTGAAGTCATTCATACCTTCAGCATGTGCAACTGTTATATGTCTCAAATTTTAATTTTACCATGCCCTAGTCATGCTCCATTGTATTGTAACCATCTCTGGCACCCTACTTGCTGTGATGTCTACCGTGTCAGAAATCAGAATACTCTGATTTGATCAGTGACGAGTTTCATGTTGTGAAGCATGTAAAAGAGTAAAATTCTAATCCTAAAATCAATCCCCAAGGATGGTTTTTGGTGTGGTGGAGGAAATTGCCATTATGCTGGAGTCGCTTTAGTATTATTTGCATGCGGTACTGTAGTGGGTCTCATAAATGGAACAGTCTACTATTTTGTGAAATCACGCAAAACTGATCTCTTTGCCATCAGTGATCTGAGTTAATACCTTTATTAGTAGAATTGATGCTCTTCACCATGTGTGGTCTAATACCTCTATGAATAGAGGAAACCGAATTAATATAGTAATCAATAACCTGAATTGGAGTATTTTTATATCATGATATTTAGATGAAATTGTCTAATTCCACACTGACTTTAACATGCTGAAACTTGCAGACAATCTTGTATCCTACATTGTTCCACTAGCTGCCCTAAGTGCAGCTGGATATGGCTATATGTGGTGGAAGGTAACCTAAAATGAGTCAATTTATTGCTAGTGAAAATTATTTCATAATCTTATATGATATTCCTTTAGGTAGAAGATCATTATGTGCTTTATATATGTGTATTATCCTGTTTGATTGATGATAGTGCTTACTGTTTAACATATCTATTTTAGGGTTGGTCCTTTTCTGACATTATGTATGTAACCAAGAAGAGTATGGCCAATGCAGTATCTAGTTTTAACAAGCAACTAGATCAAGTGTCTACTGCACTTGCTGTAAGTTTTTTGGCGTTCAAATGCGAATCATGTTGCTCCTTGAATGATGGTTATTGCAAAGCTTATTTTTCAGGCATTACTCTGCAGGCTGCAAAAAAGCATCTATCTCAACGTATGGAAAAGCTCAATGAAAAAATGGACGAACAGAAAGAAATAACTGGTGCTATAAGATTGGAAGTATGGTGCATTAATATGTTTCGTATAACAAGAATCCTTGATTTTTTATTTGTTTAAGACAATTTTTTCATCTGGTGCACTATTAAAGGTTGGGGAAGTTCGTGAGAATTTGGCTCAAATGGGACTAGATATAGATTGCGTTCAACGCCTTGTTGAGGGTCTGGTCAGTATCCAATGTTTACATTTTGTTTAATATTCAAAATGAATTTTCTAACTGAATGCTAATTAAATTTGGACATGTGTTATGACTGGAATTGATACAGGGATCCAAGATTGATAAAATCGAAGGAAAGCAAGTAAGTTTCAGGCTGTTTTTCTTCTTTGATTTGACAGAGAAACTAGATGGCTTTATAATTTGGCTAATGCGGATGTCCCTTTGGCAGGATCTTACTAATGCTGGGGTTGTATATTTGTGCCATTTCGTCCAAGGTCTAGCTGGGGCTGGCTCACAAAAGCCAGAGCTTCTACAGGTAAACATTATTTCTAAATCCACCCTTTTGATATCCAATTATTTACCATTCAATCAGAAACTTGCCCAAGTAGAATGATTCAAATGATTAGTTCTTGATTCTTGGATGCTGGGTAGGGGATTGCTTAATGCATATTTTCTTTCAAACATGTTCGGGTTAATAATTTTTATTAGCAATATACTGGCTTGAAGGCTACTC
>ERZ1034389.267-NODE-267-length-10573-cov-2.523579_pt1 | contig 10573 bp, 9 predicted proteins | sample MGYA00520611_ERZ1034389 | MGnify/ENA primary metagenome ERZ1034389 (study PRJEB33736, sample SAMEA104288470) | Azolla filiculoides | biome: Urban; feature: water surface; material: ditch water | place: Netherlands | collected 2014 ... | reverse complement strand
CGACATGGTGCAGAACCATATCCTGCAGCTGCTTTGCCTGGTTGCCATGGAAGCCCCCTCCTCGCTCGACGCCGAAGCGGTGCGCGACGAGAAGCTGAAGGTGCTGCGCTCGCTGAAGCCGATCACCGGCGCTAATGTCGAGAAGCTGACCGTGCGCGGCCAGTACCGCGCCGGCGCCTCTGCCGGCGGCCCGGTCAACGGCTATCAGGAAGAGCTGGAAGCGACCTCGGACACCGAGACCTTCGTTGCCATCAAGACCGAGATCAACAACTGGCGCTGGGCCGGCGTACCGTTCTACCTGCGTACCGGCAAACGTCTTGCCAGCCGCATGTCCGAGATCGTCATCGCCTTCAAGCCGATCCCGCATTCGATCTTCGGCGAAAGCGCCGGCCGCATCGAAGCCAACAAGCTGGTCATTCGCCTGCAGCCGGACGAAGGCGTCAAGCAATGGCTGATGATCAAGGATCCGGGTCCGGGTGGCATGCGCCTGCGCCACGTATCGCTCGACATGAGCTTTGCCCAGGCCTTCGAGGTCCGCAATCCGGATGCCTATGAGCGCCTGCTGATGGACGTCATCCGTTCGAACCAGACGCTGTTCATGCGCCGCGACGAAGTCGAGGCAGCGTGGAACTGGGTCGATCCGATCCTGAAAGCCTGGGAAGAAATCGGCCAGAAGGCGCAGGGCTATACGTCCGGCACCTGGGGACCAAGCCAGGCCATCGCGCTGATCGAGCGCGACGGCCGTACATGGCACGAAAACGACTAAGGCCGGGGATCGCGATGGCGCATCACATGCATACATTCGAGACCGGAGCGGCGCTGGCCGAGGCATTGGCCACGCGCGTTGCCTCGGCGCTGGCCGCAGCGATTGCAGCCAAGGGAGAGGCGACGCTCGCCGTTTCCGGCGGCTCGACACCGAAGGCCTTTTTCGAGGCTCTGTCGGCGTGCAAGCTCGACTGGTCGAAGGTCAAGATCACCCTGGTCGACGAACGCTTCGTGCCGGCAGACAATGCGCGGTCGAACCATCTTCTGGTCGCGACGCATCTGTTGAAGAACGAAGCGGTATCGGCCGAATTCGTGCCGCTCTATCGTCCGGAAGCAACCATCGAGGACGCTGCCACGGCAGCATCCGGGATCATTCCGGGGATGAGCGAGCCTTTCGACGTCGCCATCCTCGGCATGGGGACCGATGGCCACACGGCCTCGTTCTTCCCGGGCGGCGACCATCTGGCAGACGCGCTCGACCTTTCGAAGCCACGCCGGGTGATGACCATGGAAGCGCCGGGCGCCGGTGAGGCAAGGCTGACCTTGTCGTTCTCGGCGTTGCAGGACGCCGGCCTGCTGGTCGTGCATATCGAAGGCGCGGAAAAGAAGACCGTGCTGGACAAGGCGCTGTCCGGTACGGACGAAGCCGACATGCCGATCCGGGCCGTGCTTGAACGCGCTGCGACGGTACCCGACATCTATTGGGCGCCCTGAGAGGCTTGCCCTGCCCTGCCGGTTGAGGAGACCGGCAGGGGCTTTATAACGACAAGACGTGAACGTTCGGGCCTGTCGAGGCCCTCCGCGCGATGCGTGCCCAAGGCGCTCGCGCCCAGTTGAGGAGCAACATCCGATGAGTGCAGATCGCCGTATCGAAGCCATTACCAAGCGCATTGTCGAACGGTCGAAACCGACCCGCGAGCTCTATCTGGAGCGCACGCGCCGCGCGATCACCAAGGGCGTGCATCGTTCGACGCTTTCGTGTGGCAACCTCGCCCACGGCTTTGCCGTCTGTTCCCCCGGGGACAAAGCGGCGCTTGCCGGCGACATCGTCCCCAATCTCGGCATCATCACCTCCTACAACGACATGCTGTCGGCGCATCAGCCGTTCGAGACCTATCCGGCCCAGATCCGCAAGGCGGCAGCCGAAGTCGGCGGCGTGGCGCAGGTGGCCGGCGGCGTGCCGGCGATGTGCGATGGCGTGACGCAAGGCCAACCCGGCATGGAACTGTCGCTGTTTTCGCGCGACGCGATCGCCATGTCCGCCGGCATCGGTCTCAGCCACAACATGTTCGATTCCACCGTCTATCTCGGTGTCTGCGACAAGATCGTGCCCGGCCTGATGATCGCCGCCCTGACCTTCGGCCATCTGCCGGCCGTCTTCGTGCCGGCCGGTCCGATGACCACCGGTCTGCCGAATGACGAGAAGTCGCGCATCCGCCAGCTCTATGCCGAAGGCAAGGTCGGCCGCGAGGAACTGCTCGAAGCCGAATCCAAGTCCTATCATGGGCCTGGCACCTGCACCTTCTACGGCACGGCCAATTCCAACCAGATGCTGATGGAGATCATGGGCTTCCACCTGCCCGGCGCTTCCTTCATCAATCCGGGCACACCGCTGCGCGACGCACTGACACGAGAAGCGACCAAGCGGGCGCTGGCGATCACGGCACTCGGCAACGAGTTCACCCCGGCCGGCGAGATGATCGACGAGCGTTCGATCGTCAATGGCGTGGTCGGCCTGCATGCGACCGGCGGCTCGACGAACCACACGATGCATCTGCTCGCCATGGCGCGGGCGGGCGGCATCAAGCTGACCTGGGAAGACATTTCCGAGCTTTCCGACATCGTGCCGCTGCTGGCACGCGTCTATCCGAACGGGCTTGCCGACGTGAACCATTTCCACGCGGCCGGCGGCATGGGCTTCCTGATCAAGCAACTCCTCAAGGCGGGATATCTGCATGACGACGTGCGCACGGTCTATGGCCAGGGTCTGAGCGCCTATGCCATCGATCCGAAGCTGGCCGACGACGGCACCGTCAGGCGCGAGCCATCGGCGGAACAGAGCGCAGACCCGAAGGTGCTCACCACCTACGACAAGCCTTTCCAGTCGAATGGTGGCCTGAAGATGCTGACCGGCTCGCTCGGCAAGGCGGTGATCAAGATCTCCGCCGTCAAACCGGAGCGCCATGTCATCGAGGCACCGGCGATCGTGTTCAACGACCAGCAGGAACTGCAGGAGGCTTTCAAGGCCGGCAAACTCGAGCGTGATTTCATCGCGGTCGTGCGCTTCCAGGGTCCGCGCGCCAACGGCATGCCGGAACTGCACCGCCTGACCCCGCCGCTCGGCGTGCTGCAGGATCGCGGCTTCAAGGTGGCACTGGTCACCGACGGCCGCATGTCAGGTGCATCCGGCAAGGTGCCGGCGGCCATCCATGTGACGCCGGAGGCCGTCGACGGCGGCCCGATCGCCAAGATCCGGGATGGCGACATCATTCGTCTCGACGCGATTGCCGGCACGCTGGAAGTGCTGGTCAATGCCGGCGAATTTGCTGGCCGCCCGGCCGCGACGGTCAATCTCGACGACAATGAATTCGGCATGGGCCGCGAACTGTTCGCCAGCTTCCGCCGTATCGCCGGACCGGCGGATCAGGGCGCCAGCGTGCTTTTCTAGAGACCGACAGATCACCGAGCGGGCCCGATCCGGCCTGCTCGTCTGTCTGGCCACAGGCAGGCTTGAGCGCCGTGACACCGGTAGCGATTTAGATCACGCCAATCTCAGCGCGGCACCTTGGCAAAGCCTTTGCCGAGGATCGGTCCCGTTGGCCGGCCTGTCGGGGAGCCACCCAGCGGTTCGATGGTGATCTCATACAGCTGCGTCTCCTGCGGTCCAGGCAGGCCGGGGCCTTCGACCATGACCGTGCGCCAGCTGTCGAGAACGCCCAGCGAGACCGGTCCCAAGTCCTTCGACGGCAGCGTCCAGACCTGCAGCGAGCGATCGGCGGGCACGTCGACATCGACCAGCGGCGTTACCCTTGCGGCATCATTGCCGAAATCCTCGATCATCACCACCGGCTGGCCGGCATCGTTCATCAGGATGGCGATGACCTGCGGATCAGGCCGGTTGGTCAGGGTATAGGCGAGGCCGGCGATGAGGAGAACAGAGGCTGCGGTCGCCAACAGTGCCATGCGTCTCCAGCGGCCGAGTGCACTGATTGCATTGTCATTCGCTGGTGGAACGGGAGGCTCCGCGGCTCGCCCGCTCCGCTCTACCGGCACGGTCCCCGACACTTGCTCCGGCGACTGCAACTGGCCCTCTATGCGCGCCCAGAGATCGGGGGACAGGCTTGATGGCTCGCCAGCCAGATCGAGTTCGACGAAGCGGTCGCGGGCGAGACCGACGGCCCTTTGCAAAGCCGCATCGCCTTCCATCGCCGTTTCGAAAGCGGCACGATCGGTGTCATCCATCAGGCCGAGCACATAGGCGTCAGCGCGTTCATCGATGTTCAACGGCTCGGTCATGCCATGCACTCCCGCAATGCCAGAAGCGAGCGGCGGATCCAGGCCTTTGCGGTTCCGAGCGGCAGTTTTAGCCGACCGGCAATCTCGCCATGACTATAGCCCGAGACATAGGCCATCAGGACGGTCTTGCGGCGCAGGGCATCCAGGCGCTGCAGGCAGGCGCGCAGGCGGCTCGACTGGTCGAGATCGTCGAACAGATCGGCAAACAGGCCATCCTGTGCCTCGTCCTGCAACCGCTCCAGGCTTTCCGTATCGGTCAGTTCCTCACGCCGTCCGTCGCGGATGGCATTGAGCGAGCGGCTCCTGACCACGGCATAGAGCCAGCCGCGGGCGGAACCGCGTTCGGGACTATATTGCCCGGCCTTCTGCCAGATCTGCAGGAAAGCTTCCTGGACGATTTCCTCGGCCAGATCGTGGCGGCGCAGGATGCGCTCGGCGATCGTCACCATGCGCGCGGCCTCGCTGTGATAGATCACGGCAAGTCCCTTGCGGTCCCCGACAGCGCACGACTTCAGCGCCATCTCCAGCCGCTGTTGCGGATCCTCCATCCGAACTCCTTTTCCTCGTCTGACCAAAGCGTAGCGGCGCGACGGGCGATTGCAAGGCTTCTCACCCGCGCCCCGCTGCCGATGATCCATATCCCCGATCAAACCCATGTGTTCATCCCTTCTACGGATGAGACACGGCAGCAGACGATTTGGATGCAGAAATAAATACGAATTCGCTGCATCCAAAGTGCATCGCCCGCGTGTCTAAAGTTCAGGAGGTGCCATTCCGGCGCTTTCCGGATCAACATATTCGGGAGAAGACCATGAAGACCTTGAGCATTCTCAGCCTGACCGCCGCCACCGCGCTGACCGCGTTTTCAGCCCATGCGGCGCCTGCCCTCGGCCTTGCCGGCGATAAGACACTCGTGATGTTCGATACCGACAAGCCTGATACCACCAAGACGATGGACGTGACCGGCGTGACGAAACTGGTCGGCCTCGACTTTCGCCCGGGCACGAAGACCATTGTCGGCGTAACTGCAGACAGCGTCATTGTCACGATCGACCCCGCGACCGGTGCTGCCACTGAAGTTGCCAAGATGGACAAGCCGCTCACGATCGGCGCGGCGCCGGTTGTGGTGAACTTCAACCCTGCCGCCGACCGCCTGCGCTACATGACCGGCACGACGAATTACCGCGTTCATCCCGACACCGGTGCCGTCACCGTCGACGGCAATCTCGCCTTCGAAGAGGGCGACATGCACAAGGGCGAAGCGCCCAACACGGTGGCGGCCGCCTATACCAATTCGATGGGCAAGCCGGAAAAGACGGCCATGTACAATATCGATGCGACGATCGGCGCACTGATCCAGCAGACCAAGCCGAATGACGGGACACTGAAGGCGATCGGCAAGCTCGGCATCGAAGGCATGCCGAAGACCTATGCCTTCGACATCCAGGCAACCGGCGAAGGCAAGAATACCGCCTGGCTGGTGGCAGACAACAGCCTCTACACGGTCAATCTGGAAACCGGTGCCGCCACCAAGACCGGTGCGCTCGCCGGCGTCGAGATGCCGGTGCGTGCGATCACCGTGATGCCGGCAATGTAAAGCCGGCACAAAAGGATCCCTCGCCCTGCTGGGGTGGCGAGGGTCAGGGTGAGGGGCATGCAGTTCAGCGCGTCCCGAGTTCGACGCTCGTCCCTCACCCGCCTCCCCTTCGCCAAGGACCCTTCTCCCTGCTACGGGAGAAGGGTTCCTGCATTGGCTCAGCCGCGGATGAAGCCCAGGACGTCGGCATTGAACTTGTCCGCCTGCGTCTGGGCGAGACCATGCTGGCCACCTTCATAGACCTTGAAGATGGAGCCCTTGACCAGCTTGGCGGCCTTTTCAGCTGTTGCCTTGATCGGCACGATTTGGTCGTCATCGCCGTGGATGATCAGGGTCGGCTTGTCGATCGCCTTCAGGTCGTCGGTGTAGTCGACTTCCGAAAACTCGCGGATGCAATCGTACTGGCCCTTGATGCCGCCGGCGAGACCCTGCAGGCGGAAGCTTTCGCGGAAGCCTTCGTTGACGGTGGCACCCTCGCGGTTGAAGCCGTAGAAGGGAAGCGTCAGGTCATAGTAGAACTGCGACCGGTTGTTTGCCGTGCCGGCGCGGATGCTGTCGAACACTTCCATCGGCACGCCTTCCGGATTGGCTTCCGTCTTCAGCATCAGCGGCGGAACGGCGCCGACCAAGACGACCTTGGCGACACGGGCCGAGCCGTGGCGACCGATATAGTGGGCCACTTCGCCACCGCCGGTCGAATGACCGATCATGACGATGTCCTTGAGGTCGAGTTTCTCGATCAGCTCGGCCAGATCATCGGCATACTGGTCCATGTTGTTGCCGTTCCAGGGCTGGTCGGAACGCCCATGGCCGCGGCGATCATGGGCGATGACCCGGTAACCCTGCAGGCCGAAATACAGCATCTGGGCATCCCAGGCATCCGACGAGAGCGGCCAGCCATGCGAGAAGAGGACAGGCTGGCCGTCTCTGGAGCCCCAGTCCTTGTAGAAGATGTTCGTGCCGTCCTTGGTGGTGATGCTGCTCATGATCAAATCTCCTGATGTGGTAGAGGCGAATGAAGGGGTTGCGAATGCCGGGGCATTCACCAAAGCGAGGGCTGCGAATGCCGTTCCGGCCACCAGCGCGCCCCTGCGGGTGAGGGAGAGTGCAGTTGAGTTTCGATCCGACATTTGGCAGCTCCTTTGTTAATTGCGCGCAATTTGCTTGTGCGCAATCTATATCGCGCAGATTCACGCGACTGTCAATTGCTATCAATTAAATAGTGCACAATTTTTATCGGCACCTGAATGCCCCCATAGCGGCGCGATCACCGGCCCGGCGCCAAGCTCCCTTGCAAGCAGGTTTGCCGCCAACAAAAACGCCCCCGACCGGGATGGATGGTCGGGGGCGTGAAGGAATGGTCAGGACAAAGGCAGAAGCTGCTAGAGCATCGCCATGTATTTCGGCAGTTCGCGCATGCTTGGCACGACGACCAGCGTCTTCACATTGCCGCGCTTGAAGGCATTGAGGAAACGATTGTAATCCTCGAACACGACACAGCCGGAACTGTCGCCGCGCCGGCGCAGGAGATAGGTATGGGTCAGGAAGCCGTCGCGATTGTACATCCTGGAATCGCCGACCGGGGTCATGCGGATCGCCTCGATGCCGTGAAACCGGGATTCACGCATGCGCAGGGTATAGACGTTCGGCGGAGTCGGCCCCTGGTTCTTCATATGGACGAACTTCGGCTTGTCGCGCATGTGGCCGCGTCCGGAATGGGCCTCGAGCTTTTCGCCATTCGGCATGTGAACGACGGCTTCATCGATGACATAGACCGCGATACGGCTGCCGGCACCCGGAAGTTTCGACTTGCGGCTGAACAGGCCACCGGCGCCATCATCGGTGGTGATCGGATTGTCCGGCTTGGCATAGGCCAGCATGCTGGACAGAGTCTTGGTCTTTTTCGGCTTCGGCGGCGCGGCAGGCGTTTCGGTGGTCAAAGGCTCGACCAGCACAGCCTTGGGCTTCGGCTTGGAACCCGGCATCGGGCCATCATCCGGCAGGGCATCGTGGTCCATGTCCGGTTCGGACAGCAATTCGACAAATGGCTCCTCGCGCGGATCGGCTGCGGCAACCACGTCGGCGGCCGTCGATGGGGCGGCGTAGCCGAGCGCCATTGTCGCGGCGCTGGCGGCTACGGGAATGGAGGCGGTCATCACCGGATCGACGTCATCGGCGGCGGTGCGGCGCTCATGTGCGGCAGTGGCAAGACCAGCCTGCTGGCGGGTCGCTTCCGCCTCGACCAGCGCGTCTCGCAGCACAGCCATGGCCTGCGGATCGGTGAAGCTCTCGATGCGGGCAAGCAGCAGACGATCAGATTTATCAACTTCGGCCAGCCGCATGGCGGCCGGCAACATCAGCAGGCCCAGATGATCGGTCGCAGCAATCGCTTCGGCAAAACGGGCGCGCATCTTTTCAAGCGCTGCATGCTGGGCACTGGCCGTGGTGATCGGGCGTGGGGCCAGCGGCTGGGTCAGCGCCAGTTCGGGGCGCGGCAGCGAATGGCCGGCCAGAACCGGTGCTTCGACGGCCGAGCTGGACAGGCCCTTGACGATTGCAAGGGTGGCCATGGCCCAGAAGCCGCAAGCAAGACCGATGCCCATGATGGTCGGCATGCTGGAGCCGCGCTTCCTGGTGCGCGACTTCGTCTTTACAACGGCAGACACATTGCCACCGGACACAAACTTGGTCGAGGACGCCATACTGATACTCGCTACCGGACTCACATGGCATCAATACGGCGATGCCGACACTCTTACAGGCCAGACAGATTGGAGATCCCGTTCTGTCGGATGCCCTAAAGAATGAAGAAGTTTGGTAACCAAGAGGTTTACGCGTCGATCTTTCTTGTCACATGGCGGGATGAAATCTGCATCCTCCCGCCATCGGTACCGGCATACCTCACTATGCCGGAGCCGCCACACCGGCAAAATGTCAGACGGAGCGCGTCAGACCACCGTCGACCTTGATGTTCTGGCCGGTAATGTATCCGGCGCCGGACGAGGCCAGAAAGGCAGCCGTTGCAGCGACTTCCTCACTGGTGCCATATCGTTTCATCGGCACCCCTTCGCGGCGCTCCTCTGTGGCCGGCAGGCTGTCGATCCAGCCCGGAAGAACATTGTTCATCCGGACGTTTTCAGCCGCATAGGTATCGGCAAAGATCTTGGTGAAGGCGGCAAGGCCGGCACGCGCGACGGCAGACGTCGGGAACATGGCGCTCGGCTCAAACGCCCAGGCCGTCGAGATGTTGATGATCACGCCCGATTTCTGCGCCTGCATGATCGGCGTGACCAGACGGGTCGGGCGGATGACGTTCATCAGATAGACGTCGATGCCCTTGTGCCAGTCCTCGTCGGTAATTTCGAGGATCTGCGCGCGTGGACCGTGGCCTGCGCTGTTAACCAAGACATCGACCCGGCCCCAGGTGGACATGGTGGCGTCGACCAGGCGCTTGAGGTCGTCGTTCGACTGGTTGGAGCCGGTGACGCCGATCCCGCCGAGTTCCTGCGCCAGCGCCTCGCCCTTGCCGGAGGACGACAGGATGGCGACCTTGAAGCCATCGGCGGCCAGCCGCTTGGCAGCGGCTGCTCCCATTCCGCTTCCGCCCGCAGTGACGATGGCAACCTTATGTTCCGACATGAATATCTCCCCTGTGTTTGGCCGGGAGGATTATGAGCTTTGCGGTCGATGTCCAGTCAGAAAAACTGAAGGCCGGTGTAGCTTGCGCCACACCGGCCTTCGATCACGAAACGAAAAAAGCGGCCTTACCAGCTACGAACGTCGAGCACGCGGTCCCTGTGGGCCGGATGAGTGGAGAAGACGAAGATACGGTCGAGTTCCTTCTGGGTCAGCAGACGCAGGAAGCGGATCTCGGCGGTATTGTTGGAAAACGTCTTCAGCAGGATGCTACCGATCTTGTTGATGCGTGCATCCGGAATGTCGAAGTAGAATTGCTTAGGAAGATTGACCTGCGTGATCAGCGAAATGATCGCCCCGCTCATCGAGATGCGGACGACGTCGCAGCGGCGCGCGGCCATATGCGTCATGCCGTTCTCGGTATACTCGAGACGTCCCGCGTTCATCGTGTCTTCCATGCGGTACCGGTTTTCCCGGTCGTACATGAAGGATTCTTCCTTTTTCAGAAAATGAGAACCACTTGGCGCTGCCATTGTTCCTGTCCCTATTTTTTTGTCCGTTCTTATGAGCAAAAAGCTAGCAGTGACAGTTTAACAGTTGGTATTTTGGGCGGCTCATTCCTGGGTGCAAAAAGGCCCTGTCGCAACTAGGGCTAACAGGGCCTTAATCCTCAATCAGGCGAAAACACCTAGAAAACCGGGGCTCAACGGCGATAGGTCTGGCCGGCTGCGTCAAAAAGGTGCAGCTTCGACTTGTCGGCGGAGAAGCGCAGCTTCGTGCCCTTCTTAACATCGACGATACCCGGCAGCTTGACGACGATCGGCGCGTCCTCGGCCGGTCCCTGGACGTAGAGCATCGTCACTTCGCCCAGCGCCTCAACGATATCGACAAGCCCCTCGAAAAGATAATCGTCACCGGTGGCAATCGCGATGTCTTCCGGGCGAACGCCGAAACTTGCGGCCTTGCCCTTTTCGCTTACCTGCGTCGCGATATCGACGGCGACCGTGCTGCCATCCTTGAGCTTCAGGGTGGTTGCCGGACCGGCTTCGGCAATGGTTG
>ERZ1034389.259-NODE-259-length-11046-cov-2.364116_pt1 | contig 11046 bp, 8 predicted proteins | sample MGYA00520611_ERZ1034389 | MGnify/ENA primary metagenome ERZ1034389 (study PRJEB33736, sample SAMEA104288470) | Azolla filiculoides | biome: Urban; feature: water surface; material: ditch water | place: Netherlands | collected 2014 ... | reverse complement strand
ACATGTATGGCCCAAGTTTGCATATAATATGTATATGTACATAATACACATATGCGTATACATACGCGTGTATAGGCATAACGCTATAAGCAATGTACGATATTCTATTCGCATATAAGAAGTAAGTAAAGTGCATTTTTGTCCTCTTCGCAGAAACATTGAGGCAGAAAGCGATCCAAGAGAGAAAGCAGTGCAAGCAAGCAATCAGTGAAGAAGAAGCTCCATCTCCATCTCTGCGTCTCTCCTCCTGTCGCCATGGTAAGCTCTCTCCCTCTCTCCCCCTCTATCTTCTTCTTCTTCTTCTTCTTCTTGAACTTCTTCTTCTTCTTCTTCTTGAACTTCTTCTTCTTCTTCTTGAACTTCTTCTTCTTCTTCTTCTTGAACTTCTTCTTTACTGATTGTGTGTTCTTTACTGTCTTTTCCCTCAGGCCCTTTTTTTCTTCTTCTTCTTGAACTTCTTCATCTTGAACTTATTCTTCTTGAACTTCTTCTTTACTGATTGTGTGCTCTTTACTGTCTCTTTCCTCAGGCCCTTTTCTTCTTCTTCTTCTTGAACTTATTCTTGAACTTCTTCTTCTTCTTGAACTTCTTCTTCTTCTTCTTCGTATACTACGTGAAAAATGTTAAAATAATATATCCGATTTACCAATTTCCTATATATATATGTGTGTGTGTGTAATTTATATATATTTACTGCTTTCTTCCACACCTTCTTTGTAGTACCATTTCTGCTCATCTTATGGTAGCTTCTGCTTTTTTGTATTAATATATACACATGTACATTGGACTTTGAACGGCATCTATGTTTAAATACATCAATTTTCTCTCAACTTGACTTAATTGATGTATACGTCTCAATGTTTGTTTAGTTCAATCCTTTGCTGTTTTTTTGTTTTTTTTTATTTCTACTCCTTGTGACATTTTGCTCATCTTATGGTAGTGTTGGCTTTATTGTATTAATGTATACATAGGTACAGTGGACGTATGTATGACGACATCTATGTTTAAATCAATCAGTTTTCTCTCAACTTGACTTAATTGATGATTGTGTGCTCTTTACTGTCTCTTTCCTCAGGCCCTTCACCTCCTCACCAATGATGACAGCGCAGCAACAGTTGCCATCATTCCTGAGAAGAAGAATAAGAAGAAGAGCTCTCTCTCACGTTCCATCTCCCGATGGGCTTCTCAGTCTACTCTCGGGTCAGGGGCGTGTGCCTCTGTCTCTCTCGCCATCGATCTAGACGACGGGCTCATGTTTGCTGTGAAGTCTACCTCTGCAGCAACACTGTATTCGTATCGCAAGTCACCGGAGCTAAGAGCCATGGAATCGGAGATCTCCATCCTCCGAAGCTTGAACTGCGCCCAGGTCATCTCGTATCTAGGAGATGACACCTCGTACGACATCAGTGGCCATGCATTATCCCGCAACCTCTTCTTAGAATACATGGAGGGAGGAAGTGTTCATGATCTAATGAAGAGACGCGACGGACCCCTCCATGAGGAGCAGGTACTGTAGGAAAAGGAGAGAGAGAGAGAGAGAGAGAGAGAGAGAGAGAGGGATTGATTTATGTTAACATTAAGATTAAGGACCAAGGGGGGACCTAATATGAGGGGCAACTGTGTTTGTTCATAAGAAACTAACACTATTACTAATATTATTTATGTTTTGCTTATTAATTATTATTTATTTGTCCATAGGTACGGAGGTTCACCAGAGATGTTGTGGAGGGTTTGACGTACCTCCATGCGCAGGAGATCATCCACTGCGACATAAAAGCGCAGAACATTTTGGTCGGCTCTTCCTCCGAGTCGGTGAAGATTGCCGATTTCGGTTTGGCAAGGAAGCTGTCGTCGAACGATGTCGACGATGATTCCGTGCTGCTGCAGCTGCCCACAAGAATGGATGCTAGTGGAACCTCTAGTTCTTCTTCGTCCTCCGATTTCAAAGGGACGCCATTTTGGATGGCTCCTGAGGCATTGCAAGGCGTGGAACAAAGCTTCGCCTCCGATATCTGGTCTCTCGGTTGCACGGTAGTCGAGATGTGCCAGGGATGCCCACCTTGGGTGGACTTGCCGCTCTCTTTCGCCTCAATCATAAGGAAGATTGCCTGCTCCGATGAGGATCCTCCCCTACCTGAAGATCTCTCTGAAGAAGGCAAAGATTTCCTGGACAAGTGTTTCCAGAGGGATCCCCGACAGAGATGGACCGCGTCTCAGCTTCTCCACCATCCATTCCTTAAGGTGGCTAGTGCTGCTCCTGGCCTCCCTCTATGTACTTCTCCTCCTCCTAGCCCCAGGAGCACTCTAGATTGGGGAGTGCCGAGTGGCTCGCTGTCTAGATTGGACAGTGACGAAGACGAAGATGGTTTTGCTACGGCGATGTCTTCGTTCTCCATGCCGAGCTGCCAGTAGACCGAGCTTCTAAGGTTTGTTTTTTCTTCTATTCATGTAAAGCTTAGTTAGTTCTTCATGCTTTCGTCACGTACATTGGATGAAGTAATCATATATAATAATAAAAAGAAGTCTGTTTGTGTACTTTGGTTTTGAGAATGAATGTGGTGTGTCTTTTTATCTTGCAGGTCTACGGAACAGAGGAGTATATGTATCGTGATCATCCATCAACAAACATGAATCTTCAGATGAGACGATGCATGCCATCTCTCTCTCCCTTTGTGCGTGCTCAATCTTGATGATGAAGAAGTAGAACATCTTCTTCTTCTTCTTCTTCTTCTTCTGCACATGAAGATGGGAGTGAAGATGGCCAACATCCCCACAGCCATGTTGTGTATGAGAAAAGCAGGTGATATAATAAATAAATAATCACATCCCTGCATCTCATCTCGTGTGTAAAAAGAAAAGAAAAGCAGGTTAAAGAGTCATCTCAACTCTGCCTTGCCACACACACATATAATAATAAAAATACATGGTCGGTTTTGTGGGAAGTTTCTGTTTGTTCACTTCATTATCGTTTGTTGTCTTTTTTTTAAAAATGATCACGATCATAATCGCCCAAAACTTCGTTATTAATCCGAAGAGTTTATCACTCTCCTCTCAATGAAACCAAATAAGATGTGAAAAAGGAAACGAATATAGTATTAGTATAGGACATATATATGTATATGTATATAGAACAGGTCTTTTATGCTCCAAAACTGGTTGTTTGGCTTTTAGAATTTGTTTGGTTAGAGCTAGAGAAGAGTTGGGCACCCATAATGGCTATCCTTGTGCACCCATAATAGTTGAGAGTTAGCGAAGAGCATGCACCCATGGAGAGAAGCATCTGATGCATGCATTTATAGGGATGCGTGTTGATTATGTTGATGTTGGGTTTCATGCTCCCCTCTTTAAAATGGATTGGATGGCACTAGCACGCTCTTAGTCTAACATTGACTGTCCTTTACCAATTGAATCCACGAGAATCCATAATGCTAAACACATGAGTGATGGCTACATCTCACTCTAATTTTATACCTAGTAAGTATTCATAGTACATGTTTATGGGGATCATCTTGTTAACACGTGTGAACGTGGGCATCTCCAATTGTCTAGGCAATTTTCCTCGATGCAAGACTAAACTCTCAGCCTTGATCGTGGTGCGGAATCAATCCCTTGGTCTAAGTTGAATGTAGTGGATCCTAGTGTTTTATCATTACAGAAATATAACATCTTCAGTTAGCAAATGATTACCTTGTCTATGTGATGAAAAAAAACTTCTTTACTTAAAGAGTCATGATGAAGATTGTAGCCATCCACAAACTTAAACTTGTTTTTCTTCGAAATAGTTACATTCAATTGTATTGTTCCTATGTGTCACATGATACAACAATGGGGCTTCAAATCAAGCAAACATTTGGACATGGTTTTTCGGGTTGAAGAACTTTGATCAAAATGTATTGCACTCCGCCTACATACAAATGCTAGGCCTTATAAACTCCAAACGTTCTCCCACACAATATTTAACTTTAATCACTAAGCTATTGATACCTATTTAATACATTTTATTTCAACATTTACATATCATCAATGCGATAAAGTGAATAGTGGATAAAGTAATTTGAGATATTTACATAGGTTCATGAAACAATCTAGGTAGTTGGATAAAGGTGTCATGACTCATGAGTGTGTATTTGTGTGAAGAGAACTCTATAACGTCTTCGCAAAATTGGGGCCTATTTGAGAAATGTAATGAGAATAGGTAATGAATTAGATAATGAATTAGATAATGAGAAGATGGTTTGTGTCAAATATCTAAGTACACTTTTGTGATGTTACAAAATAAATACATGTGATGGTTGTACATATCAAATACCTATATTATTGTAAATTGTCTATGAACTATGTGATAAGTGTAATGATTTAGTGTATCACAATGAAATAATTATTTAATCATAATGTCACCAAACAAAAGGATCATGGCTTTGGTGATATGCTTGTACATACAAAGTCCTAATTGCCTAGCTAATTTATGATGATTAATGGTATGGTGCTTGCTTGATCCTATTGATACTTCACGTCTTGTGTTTTTATGTGCACAAGCATTTGGTATATAGCCTAACTATTGGAAGAGTTTGAAAAGCTATTAGTAAAATTTGGTTCATCATCATTACAATTTGTGCTAGATATTGATGGTGTTGGCTCTAAATAATAAAGGCATTGTAAAGTTTATTGAGTTATATTCTTGTGTACAAACCAAAAACTATTATGGGTTTACACTAGGCAACCAGATTATTGTGAATTGTAGTTGCATACTAAAGAAAAGTCTCTCACAAAAAGCTCATTGTCATTATTAGCAATTTTGAATGAGAATGCTTAATTCGAGAAAGAGAGAGAGAGAGGAAGGGAGAGAGCACAAGTGGTTGTAGACTATAGTGTGCTTTTATATTTAACATTCTAGGTATTTTCATCTTTTAAATCTTAGTATGATACAATTAGAAAGATTGTTCAAGAGACACCTAATCATGAGCTTAGAACTTATATTTTTGCGATAGTATGTACATACATAGTTATCCTTGACACAATCAATCCCCATATTCTCTAGGAACCTTTCTCTGGAATTGCATCCCTCCCATGATAACACACACCTTATTGACATTATACCCAATTACAAACTTGTAGGTAAACCGCCTTACCTCTTTCCTTGAGAGACTCCCAATCTCAACTGTTAGAGATAATGGCACAATCATTGGGTTAGAAAAAAAGGCAAAATCATTTTATTATTATCAATTAGCAAGCATGGAATGCATTCACGATATGGAAATGCACAATTTGAATGCCTACCACAATATGCATTCACGATATGGGGCAGCTGAAACCACTATGAGGATGAGGTACTTAATGTTCAAGTGTGAATAACAGCGCAACACCTTTTGCTGGTCAAGCTTTCAATCACATAAAGCCTCTTTTCATTCTCCCTTCCTGTTAAGGTGTGATGGTGACATAAGAGAGATGCAAAGAGCTTCCCTTGCTTTTCGAGCTAATGAGTAGTTCAACTCTAAGCATTTGCTGGTAGTTCCACTCTTAAGCATTTAGTGGTAGTCCACTCAAGCATTTAGTGGCCTCCTCTTTACTGCAGTTACTTTTGCCAAGTAGCTCAAAAGCAAGGTTTTTCAAACATAAGGACAACCACTTCGACATACAAATATATAGGGGCAATGGAAATATTGAGCGAAAAACATCCCAACAAGTGGGATGCCTACAAATAGTTGCTCGTGGGCAAATACCAAATCATCAAATTATGCTTACAGAATCCAGAATTTTCTGTTCAATTTTAAAGAATCATTTGTTGCTTTGTAATGAGCAGTAAGCTCTCATATTCAATATTGGGCGGCCTTCGAAGGCAATGACCCTTAATTTGCTAAGGAAACTTCTTGATTAGGATTAGTGGTGATTAGTGTTAATGTTGAAGGAAAATCATGATTCGGTAGGATTATTTCCCTGAATAGTAGCAATTGGAAAGTTGAAAGCCGAAACTTGGAGCTTGCTCCAATAGTACATGGTGTGCCGACCTTGAGCAATGATCTTCCCGGTACTCTTATTTGTAAGAGACACAACTGCTACACCAATAGGGTTTACATAATTCAAAATCTTGGCTTCGATCATAATCTCGTCCTTCAAATACATATAGCCAAAATTCTCTCAATATTTAAGGCAATGTTCACTTCAAGAGTGTGTTTTAGCAAATATATAGAATGATTCGTTTCACTTCATAGCCAGCGAGGATATTGCATGGCATTTAGGTATTTAACTCTTTCAAATCCAATGCAATAAACATATATATATATATACATGTTCATTTTCTAGTATATATTAACTAAGGATATATAATGGATTTGATTTCACTCTCACATCCAAGCCAACTGAGAAACATATACATAGGTGGATAGATCGATAGATATGTTAATTTCTATGTATTAATAAGGATGTATGCTGCATTGGAATTTCAATCTTTTGTATCCAATATGAGGAATACGAATATACCTTGTATTCCTTTTCATATCCGACATGAGAAACCATAGCATGAAAGCAATTCATTCAATGCAAATCGCATGCATAATGATTGGACCAATCCTCTAAATGGCTATAAGGTATATCAACTACAGTAACATAGATAGGTAAAGAAAAAAGAACCTTGGCGACAATCGCAGGAATAATAACTCACGTCGATCTGTGCAGACGAAACGTAGGAGACATTAATGTCGACGGAGACCCTGATGTGTCCATTGATTGTTGCGAAAGCGGCCACCCCGATGTTATCTACGATGCTTGCAATGACACCCTCGTGCAACATTTGGGGATGAATTCTACATCAATTCCACCAGCTCGGTATCAAAACAAAACCTACACAGTATTGAGTTTCTTGAATCCATAGAAATAAGCCCTAATTTTTCCAAAACGAAACCGTAATTCATAAACACCCCAAACTCCAAAACCTTAGCCTTAACATTCAAAATATCCTAGCCTTTCAAAACCCCAAATTTCCAAGACTCCAATTTTTCAATTAAAAACATCCAAAACCTTAATGTTCAAAACACTAATATTCCATAACCACTCCATCTAAAGCAAGGAGGAGCTTAAAATCCCAAGGAGAATAATGCCTAAATTCTTAAACAGTATGAAAACCCTAAATCCTCAGATGCCTACATCCTGGAAACTCTAAATTCTCAAAACTCCTAAAGTTTCCATCAAGACTCTGATTTTCCTAAAAACCAAGAAGGAAACTATTCAGTAAAACCCTAAGTTTCCCCAAAAGACGAAGGGCAAGAGTTTCTCTGCTGAATGAAAAGCCTTCGTTACTTACAGTAAGTGAAGCTGGGATGCGAAGACGGCCAAGAATAATGCCCTCATGGATCTGATAAGTTGTGGGAATATGCTGCATCTTTGTGTGCTTCTAAGAAAGCCATGGCTCCACGATTTCCTTAGGGTTTGGTATAGGAGAAGATGATGACGATGATACTGATAGTGATGGTGATGGTGATGAAGAAGAAGAAGAAGAAGACATGACCACAATGAGCCTTTCTTCTTCTGAGATTCTCCTGTATTATCTGAAGTAAAAGATGGTGATGGCGATGGTGATGGTCTTTCTCTTTCTATATTTTCCTTCTTCTTCTTCTTCTCCATCATGAGTGAGGTCATGAATTCAGCTTCTGTTTCCTTGACAGGAGGAGTCAAAGTGTTTGTGGCTCCTAAGGCTCTGTCAGAGTCAAGAAGAAGTCAAGTCCGGTCGTCATTGACCCACATTAGTCAGACTAATGCTTTTCCAGAGTTAGACAGGCCAATCCTTCATAGACCCGACATTAGGATTTGACAGCCCTTTTTCCAGAGCGAGTCAGTCCCTCTGGTCCCCAGGCTGTGTTCGGAGTCAAAAAGGCAAGTCCAATCCCGTAAGTCTTCCAACGATTTTCTAGAGTTGGACTGGCAAGTCCTCATTGACCCGACATTAGGATTCGACAACCCTTTTTCTAGAATGAGTCAGTCTCTCTGGTCCCAAGGCTGTTCCGGAGCCAAGAAGTTAAGTCCAATACAGTCCAAATTAGTCTTCCAAACCATTTTTGGATTTGGCCAACCAATCCTCATTGACCAGATAGTAGGATTCGACGATCCTTTTCCAAAGCCAAAGTTGTCGTTCCTCATTGACCAACACTAGAGATTCGACTTTAAGCCCTCTAAAAGCTCTGCCAAAGTCAAGCAACTGATCCTCGTTGACCAACAGTAGGATTTGATGGTCGTCCCACCTATCCACGACCTTTAAGTGCCTTCCCAAAGTTAGTTGTAGTCTTCGTTGACCAATAGTACAATTCAACGACCGTCCAAGGTCTTCAAACGCTATTTCATGATTACTAGCAGTTCTCATGTAGAAATGGTGGCAGTCGTCCCTCTCGTCTAAGGCCTTTGAAAGCTATTCAAGGATCACCACTGGTCCTCATTGACCAATGGTAGAATTTGATCCACTCTTCTAGAATTACCAGTGGTCCTCATTCACTAGTGGTAGGAGCTGACACCCGGTCAGACCCATTTGAAAATGTCACTGGACATTTAGGAACATTTTGAAAGAGTCATTGGACTCAAGTGGGAAACCTTCACCCATCCGTATAACATACGTGGATTGAGTTCGGGGTTCAACTTTCTCCCTGTAATCATAAGAGAGGAATCCTCCCTTTGAGCAGACGATAACTTCATTTCTCTTTACTATTCCTTCATTTATAGCCTGCTTAAGGGCTCGTTCAACAGCAAGTTCACTTTGCATACTGCGATAATTACTTGCCCTACAGGAACACAAACTTATTCAATCTCTACTGGCTTGACTAAAGGAGATACATTCTCCATACTGAATTTTAAGAATGATATAGTTTGCATGAAGAACTTACGTGTCAATAGAATTAATACCATGCTTGAAGCCTCCCACTATCGTGTTGACATAACCTCTGTCCACCTCTTCATTTTCACTACCTCTAGATGTTCCGATACCGAGAGAAGGAACATTCAGAACCCCAAGATTACCTCCAACTTTTAACATTCTAAAATGACCAGGTCCTGAAGAATGTAGATACAAATAGCTTACATTAAAAAACAGTGCGGAAGAGCATCACAACCAACTATTATAGCATTGCTCCAAACCTATAATATATATTCATTGTTACAGTTATAACGCCACAACAAGACACTAGTACTACAATCAAGCAAAAGAGCTGGTAGGGCTAATTATTACCTATTTATTTAATAAAAGCAACTTTGTAATCCCTCTGTTTAAGGAACTTAAAAATGTCAAACTTGTGAACCAACAAAACTACGAAACCTATGATGCTTAAAATGAGTAGGCAGTCAAATAGGACCGGGGTCTGAAGAATGACTATCATTTAATTTCAATACATACGATTGCCCTATTGTTCACGAGTTACTCTAAACTCATCAACGATAAGGCAAGTCGTGTGATGGGCATTGTTATTTCTGTTATAATGCCATGCAACAAGACACTTATGTGTTTATTCAGCAAAACAATCAAATCCAAGAATTTAAGCTATAAACTGTGTTGTTTATTTAAGGATGAAACCAGCAGTAGCAATTCACAGAATAACAAAAGAAAAACAGCTAAAGAATGAATTTTAACTATTTAGAGTTATTTAGGCTAAACAGAGGAATCCCTCCCATTGTTGTTGGATGTGCACACATTGTCTGAATGCATGGAACAAAAGAAAGAGTAGGAAATGCCATAAAAGTGAAGGTGAATATGCTAGATAGGGATAAATTCAGCTTATAAAACAGTAGGAATCTATCTGAATATGCGAGAAAAAGAGAAAGTTTAAGTTTCGAAGGAAAACAACAGAAACCCCGAATAAACATGAACGCAATAGGAGAGTCCTAATAGCAGGGAAAACACAGACAGGAAATCCCTATAACGTAGAAAGAATAATAGTATAAGAAGGAAAATGCAAAGGCAAAATAGAACCTTAGGAGGCAGCAATAAAAAGATAAAGTAAAAGAGGTGCTGGAAAAATGCTGAGAAACAAAAGAAAAGAAAAGCAAGAAGCAGAGATGGAACTTGCCTGCATCAGAGCCGATGCGTTACGCGTACTTCAGAGTGCCAGAAGCATCTGCACGTCCAGGGATGAGGTCATCGGCGGCGGAGGGCTCTGCGAGTGGCTCAACAGGGGGGATCTTCAACGACCGACTGGGAGGAGGAGGAGCAGGTGGAGGGGGTGGAAGAGAATGGCGATCGTCTGCTGCTGCTGCTGCTGCTGAGCTGAAGCAGAGAGAAGGAAAACAATGCTTGTCTGCTGCTGCTCCATCGCGCCAGCGCCATCCGTCCCCTATAAGAAGAACTGATGATTTCACAAAAGCATAAGATTTGCACTACAAAATACAAACATGATATAAAATCAAATTGAGCTGCATGCAACATTCAACTCATGCACAAAGAATTCTATGAATATCCAAATATTCCATAATGGTTACTCTTTACAAGATAATGGAAGAAATGACAAAAGATACCTAACATGAAGATACACTATCAGTATTTTCTTTAAAACAAGTACACCGAATCAAGGAGTTTTCTGGATCAAAATTACTGAAAACAAATTTATATTTAACCCTTCATAATCATGCAAGCAATCCTCTGCATACAAGGTCTGAGGTATAGACTATGCATTTGTAAAGGATAGAACTAAAAGAAGTGGAAGAAGCTGATGATAAACCTCAGGATTTATGCAACATTGCTCAAGAAATGGACTTTGAAAAAATTAAGAAATTTCAATACTTACATGTGGAGCAGCAGAATAGCTCAAAAGAACAAAGAAATTAACGAAGCGAAAAACAGTGAATTAAATACCACACAATCACTCAAAATGCACAATAAAGAGACGAAACATAACATGAAAGAAGGGAGCAAATCCATGGATCAAAAGCGACCACCTTGGTTTTCCGGGAATGGTAGAAATCCATCAAGAAGAAGAACAAGGGAACTACAAAGACATAACAGAAACACACTCAAAAGGGCACAAGAAAAAAAAAAGAAATCAAAAACAGAAATCAATTATGAAGAAAATATTGTGG
>ERZ1034389.251-NODE-251-length-11342-cov-2.204129_pt1 | contig 11342 bp, 10 predicted proteins | sample MGYA00520611_ERZ1034389 | MGnify/ENA primary metagenome ERZ1034389 (study PRJEB33736, sample SAMEA104288470) | Azolla filiculoides | biome: Urban; feature: water surface; material: ditch water | place: Netherlands | collected 2014 ... | reverse complement strand
CCCGCCGATAAGCGGAACGCTGTCCGGCAAGCGATAGGGGTAGCGCGACGCGGTGTCGGCCGCGCGCTGCTGGACGACCGCCGTCTGTTGCGCGGCTTCCGTCTGCGGTGAGACATCGGCGCGGATGATGTCGGCCGCGTCGGGATATTGCCGCTGCAGGTCCTGCAGCTGCTCGTTATAGCGGCCGCGCCAGTCGACCTGGCCGAGCTGAGGATCCTGCGCCATGCGCGCCGGGTTATCGAGCTTGACGCCGAGGCGATCGAAGATCGCATCGTTGCGCGCATCGTAGGCTTCTTCTTCGCGCCCGGCGTTGCGAAACGAAGAGCCGAGCAATTCGGTGTTGGCCTCGAGCGTTTCGAGGAACGTCGACGGGGGCGCCTCATCCTGCGCCAGCGACGAGGTGTCTATCTGCGGCTTGAAGACGAACATCAGCCCACCTTCGCCGCGATCGGAAACTTACCTCGGCGTCCTTCTTGCCATTCGCAATATTGAAGTTCGCCGCGACTGACGAGAGCTTCCACCGTTGAGGTTCCAGTCCACCAATCTGGCTTGCCGTCGTGAGATCGGCGCGAAGCATTTGGTAGGCCCCAATAGCCGCCCTGATAGCGAACGAGTTTACCGCCCTTCTCTGTCACCGTGGCCAAAACGTAGGCCATCGTTGCGGAGAGCTGCTGCTTCGCACTCATCGGCTTCCCCCTAAAAACAGATCCGGACGGATCTGGCTCATCACCGGCGTGATGCGATTGAAATCCAGGACCAGCGGCTGAGGCTGGCCTGGTGACGACTTCGTCTCTGCCGCCCATTGCTCCTGGCCAGGCTTCGTTGGATCCCCGAGCGAAACCATGTATTGGCCATTACCGACCTGGACGAGCGTGCCGCGCTTGAAGCGCTCGAAGTCGATCGCCTTACCGGAGCTCGTGACCGGCTGGCCGATGCCGGCGCGATCGAGCACGGAGGGCGACAGAGCGTCGATCGTGTCGTGCCAAGTGTCCTGGCGTACGTTCGGCGGAATGACGACCTGATTGGTCGAGTGGAACCAGCCCGGCGATTGCGTGACCACGCCACCATATTTCACGCCGTCGATCGTGCGCTCGCCGAGCACTTCCGACAGCGCTTGCTTGTAGACGTTCTGATCGAACGCGGTGAGGTGCTGGCGCGCCGCGCGCATCTCATAGACGAGATTGGCGGCATTGATCGCAGCGGCCTCGTTGCGCGGATCCGCAGACAGCGCGCTGCCGGCGACTTCCGACAACGATTGCTGAATATCGGCCGCCTTCGGCATGACGACTTCAGGGAGCGGCTTGCCGCCCTTTTCGGTGCGATCCTGGCGCGCCGCGAGCGCGTCGAAGGCGTCGATCGCCGCCGGCGTCGGCGCGCCGCCCGATTGCGCAACCAGAGATCCGAGCCCTGCCATGACGGGCGCGCTGTCGGCGAGCTCGCGCATGATGCCTTCGGCGCGATCGCCGGCCGTCGCGGCCACCGTTGTTGCGACGGCGAGCGCCTGGCGGCCGCCCTTGGCGATGACGGTCGCCAGCGCCTGCTTTTCATCGGGCCGGAGATACTTCGGCCGCTGGCCATAGTAATCGGCAACCGTTTCCGCTGTCGCCATGCGCGCGCGGATCGAAGCCTGCGCCTTATCCGGATCCGAAAAGTCGATGCCCGGCACCTTCACCAGGCCGACACGATCGGCCCAGCCGAGCGGATCTTCCTTGATCTCCTTGCGCATGTTGTCGGCAAGTTTCTCGCCGAGCTCGAGGCGGGCAACGCCGAGTTCGCTTGCGCCTCCGGTCGCGAGCTTGTCGCGCAAAGCGGCATTTGACTGATCGAGCTCCGCCGGCGTCGCGCGGCGGGCGACGTTGACGAACTGCGCGGTGTCTTCGGCGATCGCCAGCGACTGGGCCAGCTTCGGGTCGCCGGCCGACTGCACCCGCGCCTTGAGCGCGGCCATGTCATCGGGCGCCGGCGCGAACCCTTTCTCGGCCATCTTGCCGACCGCGCTAACGTCTTCTTTCACGCCGGCGACCTGCGTCGCCTGCAGGGTCTTCGCCGCGCGATAATCCGACATCAGGCTCTTTTGCACTTTGTCGAATTCGTCGAGATCGTAGGTCGAAGCGATGCCCTTGCCGGACGAATAATCCTTCTGCAGCTCCTCAATGAATTTGAGCTTGGCATCGAGCGTCGGCAGGCGATCGAATGCTCCGGAGATCCGCGCCGTCGCGACGGCCTGGTTGAGCTTGCGCACCTCAAGCGCGGCCTTTTCCGGCGCGACGTAAAGCTGGCCGTCCGGACCGCGACGCTTGAGCGCCTGTGCGTAGAGCCCGACTTGGTCGGCGAGCACGGCATCGGATGCAGGATCCAGCCCGGACGAATATGCCATCTGATGCAGGCGCTTCGTCGTATCGGCGAGTTCGGTATCGAACGCGCCGGCGGCTTCGCTGGCTCGTTCCGCCGCCTGCTGCCGCGCCTGCTGGCGGGCAAACTGCAGCTGCTTGCCGCGCACAATCAGCTGCAGGCCTGGCCGTAGTTCCTGCGGCGCGCTGCCGATGATCGCGGCGCTATGCGCTTGGATGGCATTGGCGAGCCCTGCAGGGTCGCCCGCGAACTTCGTGAATGCGCCGTCGAGACCGGCATCGAGCGCCTGGCGCAACCGCGTTTCGGCGACGTCGAGGCCGGCCTTGTCGAAGGCATTGCCGCGAATGGTGCCGTTATTGACCGTGCGGAACTCCGGATCGAGACCCGCGATCTTGCCGGCGTCCGTGCCTTCCTTTTGCGCGGCGGTGTCGGCCATCTGGCCAATCGTGTCGCCGAGACTGGAAAAGACATGCGCGGCTTCCGCAGCGACGCGACCGATGCCACTATCCTGCACCTGCTGGATCGCATTCGGATTGACGCGCGAGGTGACGTCGATCTTATTGTCGACGCGCAGCGCACCGGGCATGAGGTTTGCCATGCTCAGCCCCGCTTCGCGATGTCGATGCCGTAATTCGCACCAGTACCGGCGGCCTTGAGAGACGCACCGATAAGGTCCAGCCCTCCGGAATTGCGATATTGTCGCGCTCGGATGCCAGCCATCAGTTTCGCCTGCTGCGCGTTCTCTTCCTCGATCGACGTATTGAAAGCCGCCTGGTCTTTCAGGTCACCTTCGATCGCCGACGCGCTCGAGATATCGAGCCCGGATCCCGCAAACGCCACGCGCGCCGCCCCGGTCTTCACGAGAAGATCGCGCTGGATATCGAGCGCCTTCTGCTTGCTCGCCAGAACGTCGGCGTTGCCCTGTAGCTGTGCGAGCTTCGCGTTCGTTTCCGCTTCGGCCGCCTGACCCAATCCACCGACGAGCGTCGACGCGACCGATGCTGCAGTCGCCGCGCCCTGAAGGATGCTCAGCGCCGTCGACCCGGCGCTTGCGAGACCGGCGACGGACGATCCAATGCCCGTCGCAAGCGCGGTGCCGGCTGACGCGACTGCCGTTCCCGCTGAAGCCGCGGCAGTGCCGAGGCTGGCAAATAAGGCTATGGCTGCTTCTGCCATCTCATCCCCCTTTCATCGCGATTTCGAGCCGGATCGCTTTGACGTGCAACGGAGCGGGCACGATCTGCCGGAACTCGAACACGGCATGGCGCGACCAGCCGCGAATGTTCTGCACCGTGACGTCGCCGGTTACGAGGCGATCGAGCATGGCAAGTTCCGGCCCGTAGCCGTCTTCGCTTTCGGCGAGCTCGCCGTAGTCGAGCGTTCCGCCATCCATGAAGGTGAGCGGTACTTCGCGCCATTGTCCGCCGTTGGCGCGGATCTGAAGATGGCCGGTATTCTTGAGCGACAGGCCTGCCTCATAGATGCGCGCCGGCGGCCGGAAGGGCTGATCGTTCTGCAGCTTGTCGCGGCACTTCTGCAGCCGGCCATACGTCGCCGGCGCCAGGCCGACCGTGATCTTGGTGGCGGCGTCGGCGGCGTCGATCGTGACGCTGCCGCCTGACACCGTGAAGGGTCCGCAGAGCTGGCTGCCGGCGTAGGCCCAGACTTCCTTCCCCTCGAGGTGGCCGAGATTGTTGACGGTGACGATCGGCGTCGGCGACGTCACCGTCACGGAGGCATCGAGCAGGGTGCTGTCGTCACGGCATTCGAGATAAAGATCGCCCTTGCCGTCCGGCGTGTCCCGATAGATGACGAAAGCGATATCGCCGTTAAAGTGGCTCGCGACGTTGCGGAACTTGCCGAGCGTTTCTTGCGGCATCATGCCGATGACGTCCTGCGATCGCAGCAGCGACAGCGTCACCAGCGAGCCGTCGGCGTTGATGAAGAACAGCAGGTTTGCTGCCTGCGTCGTCTGCGCCTTCTTTTGTGCGACGTCGACGACGTTGGTGAGAAGGTGCGGGCCGAGCAGCGACAACGGTTCGGCCTTGTAGGATTGCTCGACGTCGTTGAACAGGAAGTCGCGGACCGTCCGGCCGCCCTGCTGTACGATGATGGTGGATCCTTCGGAGAACACCGCCCGCACCGATGCCTTGATGCCCTGGCCGGTGGCGCGGACGACTGTCTGCGGCTGCGTCGCGTCGAAGGTGCGCGTCGCCGAATACCATTCCGAGCTGTCCGTGAAAAACTGCAAATCGCGGCCGACGAAGATCTGCTGAATGGTTTCAACTTGGTCGGTGTCCAGCGTGCGGAAGAACGCGAGATCGGCCGTCAATGGCGAACCCGTGTTGGTGTAATCGTAGCTGCCGACCTTGCTCACGCCCCAGGAGAATGGCGCCGCCCGGAAGCCGGCAACGAGAACGCGCGATTGCACGAAGAAGCCACAACGCGGATATCCGGTATCCGGACCGAACCAGGCGCCGGAAGCCTTGATGCCTTGCTGGAAGACGCTATGCGAGGGAGCGCCCTGACTTGCGCCGAGCGGCATGATCTGGATCGTCTGGACGAACTTAAGGCCGTTGGCGCCCTGGAACTCGACACGTAGCGTCGGCGCGCTGTCAATCTGCGTCACGATCGGTGCATCGTATCCCGGCAATCCGTCGATCGCCGCCGACACGGCGGCGGCGAGACCGCCAACGCCGGCGTAAGTTAGCGGCGCCGTGCAGATCCCGCCGATCCAGATCACATATTGATCGGCATTGACGAAGCCAGCAAACGAGATGTCCTGGATTTCGTTCTGATCGTTGGAGAAGGCTTGCCCGGCCGCGATCGCCGGCACGTTGACCGCCGGGAAGCCGTCGACATTCCATTCGGTGTCGGTGCCCTGACGAATGATGCGGATCGTCGGGATGTCTTCATGGAACAGCAGCATCGTGTCGCGTGACTGGATGGGCATCACGTCATCGACCTGATGCGCGGCGATGTCGACGGCGATCGACGCGACGTAGCGGCGGGATCCGGAGCGGCCGCGCACGAAGACGTCGATATTGCGCTCCGTCAGCACCAGGTCGTAGAGACTGTCGCTGCCACGATCGAAGGCGAACGTTTTGGACGGCGAGACTTCGCGGCGTTCCTGCCAGAAGCGCACGCCAGCCATGGAAAACGCGCCGGCGCCGCTGGCATTCTTGAGGGAGATGCGCCAGTTTCGCGCGCTGATCATGGTTCCGTTGCGGCCGCCAGGCCATTCGCCGAAGCGGCGCGTGCGGGCCGTTGTGCGGACGTGGCGGCGGCTGGACGCGCCGGCGTCGATCGAGCCTTGGATCTCAATCCAATTCACACCATCGAAGTATTCGACCGCCAGCGCATTGTTCACGCCGGCCGTCGCTACGCTGAAAGTTTGGACGTCGACGAACACGATCGGCAGCGCAACGCCGAGATCGAATTCCGCCACCACGAAGATCGATCCCGTGACGGCCGTTGTCGTCAGCAGGGTGGTCGCATCCTGGTCGATGAGGTTCGCGGCTGTGCCACCGTTGTGCAGTGTGATCATGCCGGCGGTGACATTGACGGGCTGGATGCGCCGGCGCAGCCGCTTCTGCAGGCCTGCGGCGAGGACGTCGGCATCGGAATTGACGGAGGTCCCCGGCCGCCGCGCGTTACCGCCCTGCGGCCGTACCTCAAGATTATTGGCGTCCGCCAGACTGTCGTAATAGTGCTTCAGGTCGAGACGTTCCGAGAGGTCCGGATCGAGGCACCCCTTCGTCGTCGTATTCATCAACATCGCCTTGCGCGCCATCGGTCTAGCCTCCGGTGCGCGCGGCGATGAGCGGATTGTAATTATCGGCGATGACCGCCGAAGGCTTGGCCATATCGTTCAGAGATCGCGCCGTTGCCAGTAGCCCGCCCTGCATGACTGTAATGCCGGATCCGATCGCATCAGCGCGCAGATCATCGCGCATGATGCGATCCTCGCGCACTGACATCGCGAGCTCGGAGCGGACGAGCAATTTGATGACTTCCGTTAGATAGCCGGGCCAGACAGACGGCGGCGCCATCCAAGGTCCGCGACACCAGAGCTCTTCGTGATCGCAACGAACTTCGCGCAGAGGCGCGTTCACCTCGCCGACGTATTCGAAACGCGTCGTAGGAACGCGGCAGTCTTTGCTCGGATACAGCGCGCGCGGCTCACCGATGAGCTCGGTCGGAAGCTCGAAGGCGTATTGCCAATGCGCCGGCGACGGCGGATCGGTCTTGCGGTTGAGCTGGCGGATGAATGAATTGCAGTTCCATGGATGGCACGACAGGATCAGCCGCGTCGCACTCATGAAACAGGCGATGTGCGTGTCGGCGCCTGGCGCTTGCTCACTGCCGAGCGGATCCATGCCGTTCATCACCAGGCATTCGTCGATGAGTTCGATGCGTGTGGTCATGTCTCACCGAGGTCTCGAGAGTGACCGGTCTCGCCGCCGGGGAGCCAGCAGCGAGACCGTACGCATTCCAGGACAACGGGGGTTAGGGGCTATCCTGGAAACCCTGCGCCTGGCGCTTAAATCGCGTCAGGCAGCGAGACCCACGTGGTCGGATCCTGATTGGTCAGGAAGGCGTCGACCGTGAACGTCGGCGAGGTGCCGGTGAGTGTGTATCTCACCTGCGCGTATTGCTCATTGAGGTTCATTGGCCATGGCATCGAGAAGATCGTGCCGCCGGGGAAGTCGATCGTGCGGGGTGAGGAAAAAGAAGAGTTGTCGTCGGCCTCGATCGACGGCTGCAGCGTCGGCGTCGTTCCGCCCGGATCGACCTTGCTGACGATGACGAGCCAAAGCGTTTCGCCAGGGCCGACAGGCCGGTTGGCGCCGAGGTCGACGGAGTTCGTCGACGCGGCCGTGGCAGTCAATGCCTGCGCCGCCGAGAACTGAAGATTTTTATCGAAGATCATGACGGGAAAGCTCCGCGTTGCGATGAAGAAGGAACGGCCGGCGGCCGCTCCCTACGCATTTACGAAGGGGCGGCACGCATGCGCCGCCCTAGGCCGCTACGGGATTGCGGTCTCGTTGTTCGAGATGGCGTCAACACGACGAACCGGAATGCCGTCGATCATCGTCACGTGCTGGCCGGCGACCTGCTCCATTCCGATGAAGACGTTTTTCGAGTTCTTCTGCTGTCGGCGCAGCCACGATTTGATGGTGCGCGAGCAGTAGAAGGCCGGCCGGCAGGCCTGCAGGTTCGGGATCTGCTCGATCGCCTGCGCGATTAGATCGAGGAGGTCTGCGCCTGCGCTGGCGTCCTTCGTCAACGTGGAGATCTTGATGTTGGCGATACGCACGACATAGCGCCAATCGCGAACCTACAGGCCGCAATCCCAGCGATAGTGCATGCGATACGCTTCCATGCGGCCGCCGCCGTTTGGCGCGGTCTCGAGTGTGACCTGGCCCTTGTCTTCGGCCATGAGACCGGCCTTCGATCCTTTTGGATAGAGACCGAACACCGAGTTCTCACCCCAGCCGACGAGCCAGATCGAGGTGCAGCCCGTCGAAGAGCCGCCCGCGTCGATCACGTTGTCGGACGACGCCGCGCCAGTTTTCTTGCCAAGGCGCGGCGCGAGACCGGTGAAGCTTTCCGGCTTCGTGCCTTCGTTGCCGTACATGATCGTCTTGGCAACTTCTTGGCTGATGCCTTCGATGATCGCCTTGTCTTCCGACAGGCGGAATTCCGCCGTGTTGCCGTTCAGGTCGGCCAGGGCCTTGTCGACCTCGCCATAGGCTTCGAGCATGCCCATGCCTTCGGTCACTTGCGCGGTGGTCGACTTGACGGGCTGCACGCCGCCATAGAGCGAACGCCAGGTCGGCACAGGGATGCCTGTGCGGATCGTTGTCCGGTGCGAGGTCGCACCGTTTGCTTCGATCCACGGAATATCGAGCAGCATTTCGTTAGTCTGGTTCAGGAGTTCGGCGATCATCGCCACTTTGCCGTCGGGATCGAGCCGCTTCGCGAGATCGACCAGCGTCGGGTTGTTTGAAGCTAGGAGTGACATCGTTGGTCTCCGTTGAAATCAGATGGCCCGCTTAACCCCCGACGCGGGTACGCTCGACGCAACGCTGACGCTGGAAACTGCTATTTCGCGACCATGCTCGGATACATGGACGCGAGCGCTTTCTGATACGGCGTGCGCGTGTCGCTCGCCTGACCTTGGCCGCCGCTCTGCAGCCCGAGTTCCTTCGGGATGAGTGCGATGATTTTTTCGAAGGCGGCGACGGCGTCCGCGTTGGCGTACATGCCAGACAGGATCACCGCGTCGGCTTTGGAGATCTGACCCTTGGCCTCGAGGTTCTTCACGACATTGGCGACGCCATTGACGCGCTCGGCCGCCTTAGCGTTCCGCTGCAGCACGTCGACGACGCCAGGCGCCAGCTTTGCAGCTTCGGCGTTGAAGTCGGTCGGCTTCTCGATCAGACCTGCCTTCTCGAGACCGGCGTAGATCTCGGGAATGACATTGGTGAACTGCTGATTGCTGAGACCGATCTTGTGCGCGACGTCGCGCCAGATGCCGACGACGGGATCGTCTTTGAGATCGCCGAACTTCGCCGTGAAGTCCTGGCCGAGCTCGAGCTTGTAATCGGCGGCCTTCGCCGGCGCAGTCGGCCTGCCCTTGAAATCGGCGAAGAGCTTATCGATCGTCTCTCGATCGTTGGCGCCACGGAAGTTGTCGGCCAGGCCTTCCGGGTAATATGCCGCCGGCGGTTGCTGGCTCGATCCTTGCGGAGTGCCCTGGCCCTGGGCGCCGGGCTGTTGCTGAAGATGAGCCGCAAATTGCGAGCCGGCGCTCGGCTGCTGTCCGCTTGGCTGCTGAGACGGTGCGCCACCTGTGGGAGCACCGCCGCTTGGCTGGCCGCCGCCTGCTGCACCGCCGCCGGCGCCGCCGCCGGCATCGAGGTTGAACGCGATGAGATCACGAAGTTGGATTTTCATTGTCACCCCCTGTTGATTTCGGCTTGGCGTGGAACTGCTGGAGCCGGGCCAGCAACAAAAACACAAGTCCGTTCTCGCCTTCGCGACGGGCCTTCGCGATCGCGTAGGCTTGAGCGTTCGTTCTGGCCGCGCGCTCCTCCTCATCGGGCTGGCGCAGCAGCGTCATGCGCATCAGGATTTCGAGCGCTTTCTTGCCGTCCTCAGTGCCGAACGTCGCCGCGAAAATCGCGGACTGGCGCTCGAGCTCTTCGCGCTCGACGCGGGTCTGCTCACGCACCTGATTGCCGAAGCTTTTGCCGATGCCTTCAAGGTCGGACCAGCCGCCGCCCGCGAGTTTTTCGAGGACTTCCATATCGAACATCAGTAGGCGCTCCCGTTGACTTGCTGCGATCCAGGAGCTGGGGGCTTTTCCTTCGCCTGCGCCGCCTCGAGCTGCATCTTGGCGACCATCGAGGCGACGACGTCGCGAAACTCCTTTTTGTCCTGTTCAGTCGGCATGTACTTTTCTTCGTTGCCGAGCCAGCGGCCAATGTCCGAGAGAAGATCGTCGACCTTGATGAGCGACGGCAGCGCCTGTGGCCCCATCGTGCCAGCAACGATTTGCATCCAGCTCGTCGCCCACTCGACCTTGTCGGAGCGCTGCGCCGCAGCTGCCGGCGACGTGATGGTTACTTTCGTGGCGAAGTTGTCGATCTTGATCTGCGAGCCTTGAATGAGGTTTTGTTGCTCGAGAATGTCGAAGGTGCGCTGGACTAGATCGCCGATGAGCTCCACGGACAGGCGCGAAGCTGCGCCGCCTTTGGACTTCGAGAGCTTGCGCAGGCGTGCAGCGATTTCAGTCGGGGAGCGCACGCTATCCTGCAGCTCCGGCAGATCGTCGTTCAAAAGGATTTTGTTGATCTGATCGCGCTCGTCCTTCATGACGATCGACTGCACGTCGAAGTCTTGCGGCACAGGCAGACGCGACAGCGATGGGCCGAGCGGACCGCCGGTCGACGCCACGGTCCACATGGCGAGGGGCTGAAAGACGGCCGTATCTGGATTAAACACGCCGTCGTTCCTGCGCATCCAGATGCCCATCAGGGCGAATGCGGCGGCACGCAGCGCGAGCTCGCGTGCCTTGTTTGCGCTCTTGACGAAGGCGAGGCCCAGGTGTGCCAGGCCGCGCCCCATGCTTTCGCCCGGCACGAGGAAGAACCGAGGCGTCACCCAGGGTTTGGTGCGCATCCATTCCTGGTGAAACGCATCATCGCTCGAACCGTCGCAGTAAACGCGAAGCAGCCAACGGCCTTCATTGGGATCCCAGCGGGTCGATTGGGTGACGGTGAATTCCGCTTTGCGGTTTTTCTTCAGCTCAGCCGCAAATGCGTCGCTGAACTTTCCGTCCGGCCAACGCTCCTCCATGTGGCGAGCTTTGTACTTCTTTTTCCACCAAACGCCGCCGACGCCGCCGAACGCACCATTGTCGATCGCGATCTCGTTGACCGGCACGCTTTCGATCCGGATCGGGCGGCCGTCAGGACTTTTTGAGCTTGACGTCGATCCGAGGTTCATGGCGCCCGTTCCGCAGAAGACGTCCGCCATCATCTCATTTGCAGAAAGCTGGACCTGCGGTCGAAGGAAAGCGTGCGCCAACTGCGTCGCCTTTCCAAGCGCGAGATTGAGTGGCTGCTTCTGATCGTCAGGCACCAGCTCGCCGGCTTCGACCTTGAAGAAGTCCTGGAATGGTGGCAGCCAGTCGGCCACCATCTGCCCGGCGAAATTGAAACCGCCGACGACGCCCGAAGCGTCGAACAGATGATCGGTGCGGCTCGAGCCTTCCGATTGGCCGCCCGTATCAGGCGAGCGCTCGTTGGTCGATTTGCGAAACGGAAAATAGTATTTGTAGATCTCGTCGAGCTCCGCGCGAAAACGCGCCGCCCGCTGCCAGGCGTCGGCGGCATCTTCGCGCTCGTCTTCCATCGAGATCGGCAAGAGTTCAGCCCCCGAACGTGCTCTTCAGCTTTTCGTCGAGAAAGGCCAGGAAG
>ERZ1034389.244-NODE-244-length-11574-cov-2.298637_pt1 | contig 11574 bp, 8 predicted proteins | sample MGYA00520611_ERZ1034389 | MGnify/ENA primary metagenome ERZ1034389 (study PRJEB33736, sample SAMEA104288470) | Azolla filiculoides | biome: Urban; feature: water surface; material: ditch water | place: Netherlands | collected 2014 ... | reverse complement strand
CGCATTGCCGGCCGTTACACGGGCGCGCAGGACTGTCATCGCCTCGGTGCCGCCGCCGCCGGCAACCGGCATATCGGTCCAAGCGATCCCCTTACCTTCCAGATCCTTTTTCAGAACGTCGAGCGCCGCAGCCTCACCGCCCGATGTCCACCAGTGCAGAACCTCTACGCCTTCGGCCGCGCGGGCACCGCCGTGCGTCACTCCCAGTGCCAATGCCATTGCTGCCGTCGTCATCAAAAACTTGCGCATCGTATCCTCCCGTTTGCAAGTCAACATCGCGGGACAATTCCCCGCTTTCCCAAGCCAACCGTCGATAAGAACAGTCGGCAACTCCTCCCACGGCAATGTGCCGCCAACCAATTTAAAACGTTACAAATTGCGCAGAGTCAAGATCTCCAATTGGCCTCGAAATCACATCAGATCATGATTAACTTGCCGCAATGCAGCAAATTCGCGCTGAACAACTGACAAAGCGTGAAGAATTGGAAACGTTTTAAATTCTACGCAGGACGCATTGTCCGAGCACGGGTCTCGCGCTATCGTCACATCGAATTTCATCCGAAAAGCAGTACCCGCGTGCCGAAAGAAATAACCTCCCCGACCAGCAGGCAGCCGACGACCGGAAAAAGGTCCGGCAGGCCGACGCTTCGAACGATTGCCGAGCTTACCGGCCTGGCGGTCACCACCATTTCGCGGGCTCTTTCCGACGACCCGCTCATCAATCACGACACTCGCAAGCGGGTGCGTGAAGTGGCCCTCAGCGTGGGCTATTCGCCGGACAGGGCAGCGCAACGCCTGAAGACTGGCCGCACCAATGTCATCAGCGTCCTGCTCGATCCGCATGAGGAAATCCTCGGCTTTGGCACATCCCTGCTGTACGGACTCACGAAGGCCCTGCAAGGTACGGCCTATCATCTGATCGTCATGCCCAATTTCGTCGACACGTCGAATGTGGAGGCGGTCGACTACATCGTTCGCAACAATCTCGCCGACGGCCTGATATTCACCCGCACGGAACAGCTCGACACTCGTGTGCGCCTGCTGCTGGAAAACAACTTTCCCTTTGTCAGCCACGGCCGCACGGAGTTTTCCACGCCGCACCCCTATGTCGACTACGACAACTATGCCTTCGCCTACGAGGCAGCGCGCCGCCTGATCGCCAAGGGACGGCAAAAGCTGACGATCATCCTGCCTTCCCGCCGCCTGACCTTCAGCCAGCATATGCTGCATGGGTTCATGACCGTTGTCCGCGAGGCGGGCGTCGCCTATGAACTTCCTGACAACATCACGCTCGATTCCGCAGCCGGAGAGGTGCGCGACCACTTTCGCGCCCGGGCGCAGCAGCCGGACAGCCCGGATGGACTGATCTGTCCCGGTGAAGTCTCTGCCATGGCGGCGATCACCGGGCTCAACGAGTCCGGTTGGGCGCTTGGCAAGCACTATGACATGGTCGCGAAACAAACCTCGCGACTGTTGTCCGATATCCAGCCCGGCGTCGAGACCATCTACGAGGATCTTACGGCCGCCGGCGAACAACTCGGCCGACTTCTGATCCGTCGTATCGCCGACCCGCATGCGACGGACATGCAATTGCTGATGCCGCCGCAGATCGGCTTTGCCACTTCCGGCCATTGATCCGGCCGTTGCCCATCGATTTCGCGTAGATACTTTGGCCATTGCCAATCCTCCCAGAAACGCCTCAGGCGCGCGGCATCCACCAGTTGGTACGGCTGCCGATATGCATGTTCAGCGTCTTGGTCTCCGTATAGTCCTCGACGGCATGGCGACCGAGTTCCCGGCCGAGGCCTGACTGTTTGTAACCGCCGAAGGGAAGTTCCGAGGCACCGTCCATGAAGGTGTTCATCCAGACGGTCCCGGCACGCACATTGCGACCGACCGTTAGGCACGTGTCGAAATCCCGGCTCCAGACCCCGGCCGAAAGGCCGTAGTCGATGGAATTGGCAATTTTGATCGCCTCCGTCGTCGTCTCGAATGTCAGAACCGACAGCACCGGACCGAAGACCTCCTCACGGGCGACGGCCATGTCGGGTGTCACGCCCGACAGGATCGTCGGCGCCATGAACTGGCCCATGCCGAAGTCGAGCGTCTGGCCACCATGGGTGATTGCAGCACCGCTCTCTGTCGCGCCGCAGACATAACGCGAGATCTTCTCGAGATGCTGTGGCGTGATGATCGCACCGACCTGGGTGGTCGGATCAAGTGGGTCGCCAACGCGCACCTTCTTCGACAATTCTGCAATGCGCGCAACCACATCGCCGGCAATGCTCTTGTGCAGAATGAGCCTGGAACCGGCATTGCAGCACTCGCCGGCATTGAAGTAGGCACCGAAGACGGCCGCATCGACGAAAGCGTCAAGGTCACAATCCGGAAAGACGATCTGCGGGTTCTTGCCGCCGAGTTCCAGCGAGACCTTTTTCAGCGTCTCTGCTGCGTTTCGCATCGTCAGTTTGCCGACACCGGTCGAACCGGTGAATGACACCATGTCAACATCGGGATGCGCGGTGAGAACGGCGCCGACCTCCGGGCCGGTTCCCGTAACGATGTTGACGACACCTGGCGGCACCCCCGCTTCAAGCAGGATCTCGCCCAGCACGATGGTCGACCCAGAAGACAGTTCGGATGGTTTGACCACGGTGGTACAGCCGGCCGCCAGAGCGAAGGGGAGTTTCTGGCCGACGATCAGAAACGGAAAATTCCATGGCGTGATAATCGAGACGACCCCGATCGCCTCGCGCAGCACGACACCGAGAGTGCCATCTCCCAGCGTATTGTAGCTTTCGCCATGCAGGTCGCGGGCAAGGGCCGCAGCATAACGCCAAATGTCGACGGAACCGGCGATTTCACCGCGAACCTGGCTGATCGGCTTGCCGGCCTCGATCGCATCGAGATAGGCAAGTTCTTCGGCACGCACGGCGATAAGATCCGCGGCCTTCAGCAGGATGGCGGAACGCTCGGAAGCGGTCATGCGTGGCCATGGGCCCTCATCGAAAGCCTTGCGCGCAGCGGCGATGGCCCGTTCCGCATCTGCCTTGCTTCCCGCCTGGAAACGGCTGACGATGACGCCATGGCTTGGTGCCACGCGCTCGATTGGCGCATCCCCGCCCTCTACCCACTGACCATCAATCAGCATCTTGAAGTCGCGCGCGGTCGTGTCGCTCAGCGCTTTCGGGCGCACCAGGACTGTCATTACCATTCTCCCTTGAAATGTGGCGGGCGCTTTTCGCTGAATGCGGATACGCCTTCTTTGAGGTCGCCAGTCTTTGCCGCCAGAATAGATCCGAGCGCTTCTACTGCAGCGCCATTGTCTTCGCCGCTCGAAACAGCAATCATCAGCTTGACCACTTCAAGCGCTGCAGGACCGCGATCAGCAACCCGCCTCGCATAGTCTTTCGCTGCGGCAACAGCGTTTCCGGTCGCGGTCACACTATCGACGATGCCGAGTGTATGGGCCTGTTCAGCCGTGAAGATCTCGCCGCCAAGTGCCATGCGGCGCACCGCCTGCGCACCGAAGCGCTTCACCAGCCTCTGCGTACCGGACCAGCCGGGCACCATGCCAAGCCCAGTCTCGGGAAGACCAAGCCGGATCTGCTCTTCGGCGATCCGGATATCGGCAATACCGGCAAGCTCCAGACCACCGCCCAGTGCATCGCCGTTGATGGCCGCGATCAGTGGCATGCGCAGCGTTGCCAGCCTTTCGAACACACGGTGACCGTGGCGGACCCAGGCGTGGCCGAATTCTTCCGGCCGCATGCCGCCCCAGGCCTTGATGTCGCCGCCGGCGCTGAAACCTTTGCCTTCACCAGTGAGGACGGCGGCGCGAATCTGGCCATTCGCCTCCACTTCGTCTGCGGCATCGGTGAGCGCTTTCAGCATGTCGAGGTCGAGCGCATTGCGCTTTTCCGGCCGCGACACTGTGAGTATCGCCACATGCTCCTCGATATCGATCCGGACCGTACCGCTAGCCATGGAAACGACCCTCCAGAACACGGGGCGCCTTGGTCGGCAGATCAAGGCCGATACGGCCTGCGCCAAAGAGCGCCGCATCCATCGTCTTGAGATCCGGGGAAACCGCCATCTGGAATTCCGACTGGTCGAAAATATCTGTCTGAAGGTCGATACCCGGCGCGACCTCGGTCAGCATGATACCGGCCTGCGTCAGCTTCATTACACAGCGCTCCGTGACATAGGTGATGTCCTGACCCTGTTCGATCGCACGCTTGCCTGAAAAGGTGACATGTTCGACTTCGTTCACCAGTTTCTTGAGCTTCCCTTCCTTCTCGATCACCAGCTTGCCGGCATCGATGCTAAGCTTTGCGCCGGCGTTGAACATGCCGGAAAAGACGATTTTGCGAGCTCTGGCCGTGATGTCGACAAACCCGCCCGCCCCTGCCGTCACATGCGGGCGGAAGGACAGCTTTGAAACGTTGACGGAGCCATGCTTGTCGATCTCCAGGAAGGAAAGCAGCGAGGCATCAAAGCCGCCGCCCTGGAAATAGGTGAACTGGTAAGGCGACGGCATGTAGGCATCGGCATTCGACGCACAGCCGAATGCAAAATCGAGAAGCGGCACGCCCCCGACAGCGCCCTGTTCGATCACCCAGGTCACCGCCCCATGCAAACCTTCTTCCATCAGGATGCGCGGTACATTGGCAGAAATGCCAAAGCCGAGATTGACGCAGCTATTGGCCTGCAACTCCTGCGCCACGCGCCGGGCAATCACCTTCTGGATGTTGAATTCCGGCAAGCTGAACGTCTCCAGCGGACGGAAGATCTCGCCGGAGATCGCCGGATCGTAGACGGTTTGCGTCGTCTGCTTCTGGTCGGGATCGACCACGATGTAATCGACAAGCATACCGGGCACACGCACATCATGTGGCTTCAGCGAGCCCTCTTTGGCAATTCGCTTGACCTGGGCGATGATGATGCCGCCATTGTTGCGGGCGGCGAGCGCCTGGTCGAGACCGCCGAGATAGGCGCCTTCGTGTTCATAGGTCAGATTGCCATGCTCGTCGGCGGTAGTTGCCCGGATGATGGCCACCTGCGGGATGATCGACGGGAAAAACAGCCATTCTTCACCCTCGAATTCAACGCGCTTCACCACCGGCTCGCCGGCGGCGGCCGCATTCATGGCGCATCCCTGGCGTCGCGGGTCGACGAATGTGTCCAGCCCGACCTTGGTCAAGACGCCCGGACGCTTGGCGGCCGCCTCGCGGTGCATGTCGAATAGAATGCCCGAAGGAATGTTGTAGGCCGGTATTTCGTTTCCGGTGATCATCTGCCAGATCAGCGGCGGCTCTGCTGTCGAAGGGCCCGATGGATAGGAGCCGCCGAGAATACGCTTCAGCAGCCCTTTCCTGGCGATGTGGTCGACACCCTTGATACCGCTCATGTCGCCGGCGGCAATCGGATGCAGCGTTGTAATGTCGCGCGGATGGCCGGTAGCCTCAAAACGCTCACCGATGGCCTTCAGCATCAGGTCCGGGCAGCCGAGGCCACTTGACGATGAGACGGACACCACGACCCCATCCGGGATCAAGTCTGCGGCTGCGGCGGGGGTGATATGCTTGTTCATGGCGGCTCTACTCAAAGTCCGGTTTCAACGTTTACGGCGCGGCCGGACCTCGCGGCCTCGACAACCGCCAAGCCTGTCGCCAACGACCAGATGCCGTCATCGCCGGTGGCCGACGGCCTGCCCTTGCCGGCGATTGCGGCATGGAAAGCTTCAAGGCCCACCTCGTAGAGATTACGGTTGCCAAGCTTGAGTTCCCGTTCGCCATCGGCATTGCGAAGCATGACGGAACCAACAGGACGCTGGGTCATGACGTTGCGCGCCACAAGAGAGCCCTCCGTGCCGTGGACTTCAAAGCCGGTCTCGGCAAACCGGGTGGTAAAGCCATCGTGGAACTGGGCGAGAATGCCGTCCTCGAAACGCATGACACCCATGACCGCATCCTCAAGGTCTTGCCGACCCATGCCGCCGGATTGCGAAAATGCCGTCACCTCGAGCGGATTGCGACCCAAAACGAAGCGCAGCGTGTCGGCGTCGTGCACGGTGATATCGAGAATGACCCCGCCGCCAGCAGACGGCCTGTCGAGACGCCAGCCCTGCAGATGCGGCGGCAGATAGACGGCATGAAAGACACGGGCAGCAAGCGGCTGGCCGATCATGCCAGCGGCGATCGCATCGCGCATGGCAATGTGGCTGGACGCATTGCGCAGATGGTGATTGGTTGCCAGAATGACACCGGCCTCACGAGCACATTTCACCATCGCATGCGCATCCGTAAGGGTCATCGCAAGCGGCTTTTCGCAAAGTACATGCTTTCCGGCCCTGGCTGCAGCAATGGCCTGCTCGCAATGCTTCTCGTTGGTCGTCGAGATGTAAACGGCGGCAATTGCCGGATCGGCCAGCAGAACAGACAGATCGGCGGTCGACTGCTCAATCCCATTTTCCCGCGCATAGGTTTTGGCGCGTTCTGCATCCGAGCTCATCACCGATACGACCTGGCCACGAGTCGCTCGGATCGCGCCGATCACCCATTCGCGTGCGATGGTACTGGCACCGACCAGCCCCCAACCTATCGTCATGATGCTTGACTCCCAGAACCAGCTTTCGTCGCTCCGCAGCTCTCCCGGACGACGAGACGAACAGCCCCCACCAGGGATTCCGGTTCCGGCTTCCCGGCATTGATCTGCTTGAGGAGAAGCTGCGCGGCGCGGCGGCCCATGCCTTGCGGATCGACGGATATCGTTGTCAGCGCAGGCACAGTCGATTTGGCTTCGATGACGTCATCGAAGCCAACCACAGCAAAATCAGCACCCGGCTCCAGCCGATGGGACCTCAGGCCGTCGCAAACCCCGAAGGCGACCGCGTCGTTGAACGACACGCAGGCGGTAGGCCGATCGGCTATGGACAGGGCACGTCCCAGGGCCTCCACCCCCCCGGCGCGCGATGGCGCAGACGGAAAGACGAGCTCTTCTTCAAAACCAAGACCGGCTGCGATCAAGCCGTCCCGGTAACCTGCCAGACGCTCGTCGAAGATGGACATATCAGGGAAGCCACCGAAAAAGGCGATGCGCCTGTGGCCGAGCGAGGCCAGGTGCTCGACGGCAGCATAGATGCCGGCATGATTGTCGGACGTGATCGAGGAGACTTTTGAGGCCTGAATATTGCGGACCATCAGCACCACCGGAATTCCGGCATTGACGAGGGGTTTGAAATCCGCAGCCTTCGAGCCGCGCGCCGGCGACACGATCAATCCTGAAATGCCATGCTCGCGCATTGATGCGATCACCTCGAGCTGGCGATCGACGCTTTCATTGGTATTGGCGAGAAACTGCACAAAGCCAGCCGATTGCACAACCATGTCGACGCCAACCGCGACCTCAGCGAAGAAGCCATTGGTCAGGTCATTGACGACAACGCCGACGATCCTGGACTTTGCGCTCGATTGGCGAAGGTTTGCTGCACCGCGATTGTAGACATAGCCCAGCTCGCGCATCACAGCCGTCACCTTGGCGCGCGTCACTTCATTGACCAGCGACGACCCCTGCAGAACAAGGGACACCGTGGACTTGGAAACACCCGCCGCTTTCGCAATGTCGATGACGGTTACCCGTGCTGCACTCATCAATTCCTCCCGCGAACCTTCGCAAGTCCACCTTCACTATTTGGAACGTTCCAATTCGTCAAGGGAAAAATCAAACTGCGATATTTGGCTATCCGCACCCCAGCAAAGACAGGAATCAACTACCGCACAATGCATTTATGTACTAAAATCGGCTCATTTACTCGGCATACCGCAAACTAACTAGCAAACTTGAGCGAGTATCCATCTTGAAATTTGGAACGATCTAAATTATTGGCGGTTGGCACGGACGAGGAGAACAGCCATGACCCTGACATTGAACCTGCCTGCTGCGGACGGAACCGCCACCCCATACAGGCTTGTCGGAACACCGATCGAGAAACCCACCAGCCGACCGAGCTTCAATCGCATCGCCTATGCCGCCGCCCATGTCGCCTCGGCCCCGCTCATTGATCGCGACCCCTGGAACCGGCCCGCGATCGACTGGGACACGACTATGGCTTTCCGCCACCATCTCTGGAACCTCGGCTTCAAGATCGCCGAGGCCATGGACACCTCCCAGCGCGGCATGGGCCTGGACTGGATTGGCGCGCAGGAACTTATCCGCCGCTCTCTGGCGGAGGCAAAGGCCGTCGAGGGCGCCGATCTCGCCTGCGGTGTCGGGACGGATCATCTGGCACCGGCGGACACGCGATCAATCGACGACGTGATCGCCGCCTATGAAACACAACTCGAATACGTGGAAAAATTCGGCGGCCGCGCCATCATGATGGCAAGCCGCGCACTGGCCCGCGTTGCGGTCTCGGCAGACGACTACATCAAGGTCTATGGCCGGATCCTCTCCCAGGCGAAGGACAAGGTCGTGCTTCACTGGCTCGGCGACATGTTCGATTCCCAGCTTGCCGGCTATTGGGGCAGCAGCGATTTTGAACAAGCGCTCGACTGCGTGCTAAACATTATCTCTGAAAACAGGGACAAGATCGAAGGCATCAAGATCTCGCTTCTGGAAAACAGCAAGGAAGTAGCGCTGCGCGACCGGTTGCCGCAAGGCGTACTTTGCTTCACCGGCGATGACTTCAACTACGCTGAGTTGATCGAAGGCGACGGAAAGCGCCACAGCCACGCCTTGCTCGGCATTTTCGATGCGGTCGCCCCTTCGGCATCCAAGGCGCTTGCCTGCCTTGCCAGCGGCGACGCGAAGACATTCCGTGCCGTTATCGAACCCACGGTCCCCTTGTCGCGAAAAATCTTCGAGGCTCCAACGCAGTACTACAAGGCGGGGGTCGTCTTTCTCGCATGGCTGAACGGCCACCAGAGCCATTTCAGCCTGCCTGCCGGCATGCAATCAGCGCGGGGGATCCTGCACTATGCGGATATCTTCCGCCTTGCCGATCAGGCGAACGTGCTCGACAACCCCGAACTGGCGACCAGACGGATGAAGAACTTCGCCGGAATCTACGGCATCGAATAGCTGACGCGACACCATCGGCAACTGCGCCATGCCACGTCAAAACACGTACCAATGATTCGAAGATAGTCCAGAAACGAAAAAGCCTGCCGCGGGAGGAGGTGCGGCAGGCTTTTCGAATGGATGAACAGCGACTGGGAGGAGGAGTGCCGCTGTTCCTACAGGCGCCCCTGGGAGGAGGAGTGGGTCGCCTGAAACACGAAGCTCTGCGGGAGGAGGTGCATCGCTTCGTTGAGAACCAACATACAGCATCGCCGTGCTTATAAAATACGCTTTGCTGCACTGCAGCCATGCAAAAACAGCAGCACTCCTGCACACCAGATCCGCCACCCAAGCCCGCAAGACTGGCGCACCGGGTGGGCCGGGCGAGCCGGATTGCACCGCGCGCGATCCAAGCCCTAACGCAAAAACGCCCGCGTCATCAGCGGGCGTCGTGCAAACATGCTTTTCAGTCTTCGGTCGTTAGCGAGCGAACGATCCACGGGCCACGCTGTGGATGTCGGCACGGCTGATACCGATGTCGGACAGTTCGCGGCTCGACATGCGGCCCAGTTCAGCCACCGTCTGACGATACTTGCGCCAGTTATTAAAAGAGCGTGCTACGTTCATGATGATCCCCTTTCGTGAGGTCTCTTTGACGCCAGCAACCTTGCTTCAGCTCCAACGTCGTTTCGATGATTGGAATATATGCGCTTGCCTGCCCTTGCAAAAGTGACAAGCTCACAGGTCAGCCATGCAAATTATGCATCACCCAAGTGCGCTCAAAGTAAACAAGAACTTTCGAACACTTTAGGCACAACCGGAAAGAACTCCATCGCAACGGAATAAGATCGGCAAATGGGACGTCAAATGGCTTGATGTGGATCATGGCTAATCCATGCCTTCGAACTACGATCGCCATTGCACGATTTCCCTGAGGAGGATGGAAAATGTCGGACGAACCGATTCTCCGTTTTCATGGAGCAGCCGGGGCCGTCACCGGCTCATGTCATCTGCTGGAATGGCAGGATCAACGGGTCCTGATCGACTGCGGCATGTTTCAAGGTTCCAAGACAGAAAAGGAGCTGAACTACCGGCCCTTTCCGTTCCAGCCGCAGCGGATTGACGCTGTCATCCTGACACATGCCCATATCGATCACTCCGGCCTGTTGCCCAAGCTTGCAAAGGCCGGCTTCGAAGGGCCGATCTATGCGACGCAGCCAACAGCGGACTTGTGTTCGATCATGCTGCCGGATTCCGCCCATATCCAGGAAAGCGAGGTCGTGCATCTCAACAGGCGCAACAAACGCCGGGGCCGCGACAGTGTCGATCCGATCTACACCGCCGAGGACGCGGCCGTTTCCCTCACGCTGTTCAGGCCGGTCGATCTGGAGGTCTGGCAGCAAGCGACGCGGTCCATTCGCTTTCGTCTATGGAATGCCGGCCATCTCCTGGGCTCGGCATCGGTGGAGATCGAAATAGCAACAGCCAATCGTCCGCTTCGGTTGCTGTTTTCCGGTGACATCGGCCCGGAACACAAGTTGCTGCAGTTCAATCCGAAGGCGCCGGCCGATTTCGACTACGTCATTTGCGAAAGCACCTATGGCGATCGCGAGAGACTTGAAACATCGGATCCGGCGCGCCGTGCGGCACTGATGGCCGAGGTCCGCGCCGCCAATCATCACGACGGCGCCCTGATCATTCCCTCTTTCGCCGTCGAGCGAACCCAGGAACTTCTGGCGGACCTTGTCTACCTCATGGAGACCAAGGCCGTGGACACCTGCCCGATCATCATCGATTCACCGCTTGCCACACGCGCCAGCGAAATCTTCGCCCGGCATGCTCGCGGGATGGAAAACGGTCAATTGCTGAGCAAGGCGCTGCATGCGAAAAATGTGCGGTTCACCCAGACGGTCGAGCAGTCCAAGGCCGTCGATTTCATCCGGGGCTTTCATATCGTGATCGCCGCCAGCGGGATGTGCGAGGCAGGGCGTATCCGACACCGCCTGAAAAACTGGCTTTGGCGAGACAATGGCACGGTTCTACTTGTCGGATACCAGGCGGCCGGAACGCTGGGTCGAATTCTCGAAGATGGAGCGGCCACAGTCCGCATCCAAGGCGACGAAATCACGGTGCGTGCCCGCATCCGGAAGCTGGAGATCTACAGTGGCCATGCCGACGGCACGGAATTGCTGTCATGGGTCAAGGCAAGGCAGCCGATCAGGGCGGGGATATTTCTCGTCCATGGCGAAGAGGCGGCTCTTGCGGGCCTTGCCCAGCGCCTATCATCCATCCTCGCCGAAAGCCGGATCGTGACACCCCATATCGATTCTGCATTCAAGCTCACCAAGGATGCCGCGATTGACGTCTCCGAGGCGCGCGCGTTGCGGCTTGAGCCGTTGAAGGCCGGACACCACGACTGGCACAACACATTACAGTCCTTCATCCTTGAACTGCAGGCCGAGTTGCAAAATGCCGCCAGCGACAAGGAACGAAGCGTCGTGCTACGCAAACTGA
>ERZ1034389.241-NODE-241-length-11605-cov-7.086234_pt1 | contig 11605 bp, 5 predicted proteins | sample MGYA00520611_ERZ1034389 | MGnify/ENA primary metagenome ERZ1034389 (study PRJEB33736, sample SAMEA104288470) | Azolla filiculoides | biome: Urban; feature: water surface; material: ditch water | place: Netherlands | collected 2014 ... | reverse complement strand
CGAGGCAACGCGCATACAGGAGGAAATCCGCCACAAGGCCGAAGCTGAAGCCGATAAGAGACTTCGTTTGGCTACTGCCGGCCTTGCAACTGCGTTGGTCCGTCTCGCACATGGTGATCTTTCCTGCGAAATCACAGAGAATTTCGCACCGGAATTCCAAGGACTGCGGGAGAACTTTAACTCTTCCATCACTCAATTAAGAACGACACTAGCAGGCGTACTTCAAGCGATAGATGTGATAGACAGCGGCTCCCAAGAGCTAGCTCACAGCGCAAATAATCTCTCTAGGCGTACTGAACATCAAGCGGCAGCACTTGAGGAAACTGCAGCCGCTCTTGAACAAATAACTGTAAATGTTACCAATTCGAACAACCTAGTCCAACAAGCACTAAGTGTTACTTATAACGCGAACAAAGCGGCGCGTGACTCAAGCAATGTTGTCGCAAATGCAATCGATGCTATGTATCGCATCGAGCATTCAGCTGGTCAGATATACAGTATCATTGGTGTTATTGATGAAATCGCACTTCAAACTAACCTGCTTGCACTTAACGCTGGCGTAGAAGCTGCTCGCGCGGGAGAGGCGGGTAGAGGGTTCGCTGTTGTAGCACAGGAAGTTCGAGAACTCGCACAAAGATCAGCTCTGGCAGCGAAAGAAATCAAAGAGCTTATAGGAAAATCATCCGCGGCAGTCGAGGGCGGCGTCAGGTTTGTTCAGGAAACTGGAAGCGCCCTTAAAATAATCGAGGGGTTTGTTTCGACGGTAAATGCGCACATGGAGTCAATCGCATCATCTGCCCAAGAGCAGGCGACTGGTCTTGCTCAAGTTAATGTAGCTGTCAACCAAATGGATCATACAACACAACAAAATGCGATCATGGTGGATGAAACAACCGCGTCTAGTATCACGCTAGCACAAGAATCCAATCGGTTGCGCACCTTGATGACGAAATTCAATTATACTGACGCGAATGAGAACTTTAATCTAAAAAATGAAAATATTAATTTGTATAAAAACAAATATTTTTCATAAAAAAATCATATATTTATAAACACAATTGAATTTTCAAATTTTATAGATCCACAAATATCGTAGCAAAACAGAGTAAGGACTTAGAAATGAATAATGAAAATAGACGAACACAAGAACATGAACTGCTCAACTCGCTTGGAGAGGCGATAAAAAGAGACTGTTATATGATCCGATACATTTCACATGTCGGGCATATCAAAGATTATCTTCAGCTTCTAATTGAAGAAATGGAGCATATAAAAACAAGACTAGAAGATAACAATCAATAAATCAGCAGTCAGACATAAACCTACGTGCGTCTTGATTCGAGGTTGCCCACACATGAAAATGTTCTTTGCCTCAATTCAGGCGCGTGTCTCCGCACTGTTTGTCCTGTTCATGGTCCTGTCCAGCGTCGTGCTGCTCGTGATTGCCTATGCGGGCAGCAGCGGCACATTCCGGACCCAGTCTGTCGCGGCGCGCGATGCGACGCTGACATTTCGTGCAGATACGCTGAGTGAGCGCCTTCGCCAGATCCAGGGTCAGGCGGAGTCCGTTGCTCGTATCGAGGCCTTGCAGCAGGATCTCAGCAGCCTGAAAAGTGGTTGGAAGACACTGGAGAAATCCAATGGTGATGCCGGCAAGGCGTTGATCGACATCTTTGTCACGAAGAACCCCAATCCGGCCGACAAGCGCGAACTTCTGATCAAACCCGATGGTCCGAGCGGCTTCTATTTCTCTGCCCATGAAAAGGCACAGACCGAGGTCAAGACCTACCTCGCGAACAGCCCGTTCTCCGACCTGCTGATGCTGGATACCCAAGGCAACGTGGTCTATTCCTACAAGAAGACCGAGGTGTTCGGCCAGAATGTCACCAAGGGTGATTGGGCCAAGACAGGTCTCGGCGCAGTCAATGGCCTGGCCGCCAAATCCATCGCTGCTTCCAAGGATGGCGAGAACGCCGATACCGTCTTTTCCGGTCTCGTCATTTCGCCGATGACCGGCAAGGCGGACTTCTATTTCGCAGTGCCGCTTTTGAAGCTCGGTTCGCCGCGCGGGATCATCGTCTTCAAGGTTTCGGAGGCGCCAATCGCCGATATCATGACCAAGGCTTTGCCGGCGACGGGTGACGAGCAGGTCAACATCGTGAGTGATGACGGGAGCGTGCTCGGCGTTGCCGATGGTTCGATCGTTTCCGTTGACGCTTCTCCCTTCGGTTTTGCCAACGACGCTCTGGCCGCAACCGGTGAATTCAGCGCGGAGTTCAAGCGGGCTGATGGGCCGGCCATGGCCTTCACGCGACCGGTCGCCTTTGGCGGTCATAGCTATCTCATCGCTGAAAGCGACAGCTTGCAGTCTCTCAGCGCGGGTTCACGCCACATCGCCCTGATGATGGCGGGTGGCGGCGCGCTTGTCGTGCTTGTTGCGCTCATCATTTCCGCCGTGTCGCTTCGCCGCCTGCTTTCGCCGCTTGGCCGTCTTGCAGACGCAACGGACGCCGTTGCTGCCGGTCGTCTCGACACGGAGATTGGCTACCTCAACCGGCGCGACGAGGTCGGATCGATGTCGCGCGCGCTTGACGGTTTCCGCCGCTCGCTCGCTCGCCAGAAGGAAATCGAGGCAGAAGCCGCACAGACGGCGCAGGAGGCCGAGCGCGAACGGCAGGTCCGCCAGGCCGAACGCGAAGCCCAGTCCCAGGCCTTGCAGGCTGTTGTCGATGCTCTCGGTTCCGGCCTCGGACGCCTTGCGGAAGGCGATCTTTCCTGTGCGATCGACAATCGCTTCCCGGAAGAACTCGAGCCTCTGCGCGCCAACTTCAACCAGTCGGTCATCCAGTTGCGCAACGCACTTGTGGCCATTGGGGGCAACTCGGTTGCTGTTCGCGAAGGCTCCAGCGAGATGCGCGGCTCGGCAGACCAGCTTGCGGCTCGCACCGAGCGCCAGTCAGTGTCGATCAGCCAGGCGGCTGCGTCGATCGATGCGGTGACAAGTGCAGTGCGCGATCAGCTGTCGCGCGCCGAGGATGCCGCTCGCATCGCCAAGACGGCGCGCGAGGGGGCGGAAGAATCGGCAGGCATCATGAAGAGCACGATCGAGGCGATGGAAAACATCCAGGAATCCTCGCACAAGATCAACCAGATCATCTGCGTCATTGATGAGATTGCATTCCAGACCAACCTTCTCGCACTGAACGCGGGCGTCGAGGCGGCGCGTGCCGGCGATAGCGGCAAGGGTTTCGCCGTCGTGGCGCAGGAAGTCCGTGAGCTCGCACAGCGTTCTGCTTCGGCCGCCAAGGAAATCACGGCATTGTTGCAGAAGTCGACGAGCGACGTCGAGGCGGGCGTGACGCTGGTTGAAAAGGCTGGACGCGCCATCGGCAACATCGGCGGGCACGTCGCCGATATCGATGGGCGCATCCGTGCCATCATGGAATCGACCCGCGAAGAGGCCGACTCGCTCCGCAACATCAACGCCTCGGTCAACGATCTCGAGATGGCCACACAGCAGAATGCCGCCATGGTGGAAGAGACGACCGCCGCGGTTCACAAGCTTGCCCATGAGGCTGGTGAGATGGATCAGAGACTGCGTCAGTTCCGGCTTGATACAGCAAGCGAAGGCTATGGTCGGATGTCGCGAGCGGGATGAAAGCAAAATTCAAATTAGACGATACCGAACGTATCGTGAAAATTGGGGATGCTAAGGCTCACGAGAATACGACTCTATCCAATCGAGTATTGTCGTGTGTTTGGAAAGATATCCGCGATCTGGCGTATATACTTAAGTGTACTGTCTTGCATAAGATTTTGCCTCAAACCTTATATATCATCACAGAAGCCACTGTGATTTAAGTATCAGATAGAAACTATTGACGATCTAAAGCATTTAACGCACGATCTAATCCGTTAAGTGAAAAAGGCGTAACAACTGGTCTTCCAGCGCCGTCGATATAACTTACCTTCCCACTTTTACTCGATTTCCAATTTATTTGATCAAGCCGCAAATTCGCCAAACAAGCAACCGGCAAGCACTTTAACCAAACTGAAGTTTTACTATCTTCGGGATTTGCGTCAACACTAATCTGAGGAGTTTGAACAAACGAAATATTGACAGGCACTACAACAACCAGTGTCCTTTCAGACTGCTTCTCCGTTTGTCCTATTGCGAGCTGCAGAATAGTCCCTTGCTGGCCTTCAGCCGTTACGCTGTGCACTACTTCGCATGTCTTATCTGTCGAGCCTGAATCCCGTTTTTGACAACGCAAAACCCAATCGCCAAAAGACGCTGTAGTTAAATCAGGAGCCACTGATGCTTGTGCTAATCCGTCTTTCGTCGTTTGATTAAGCGTCTTCTGGTCAGCCGAGCACACTGCGCCAGCAGCCAATGTAAAGCTAACTACCCATGCGACTTTAGCAAGTGAGAAAACATGTTTGCATTGATCTCTCATTTTAGTATCTACCTCTCGCTGACACGCGAAATCTGTCAAGTGTCTGTTAACTCTTTTTAAAGATAATCGAACCGCTGATCAGATCGCATGGGGGTTTCTTAGAGTGGCTTTTGGAGCCAAGTCAAATCGATTTTTGTATTTTTTGATGTGGAGCTTAGCAGTTTCCATAAATGGCTCCGTTTACGCTCAGCAACCCAGCGCAAGCAGGCTAACTCCTCCAAGCTTTAAGCCTTCTGCAGTTTCCTCGCCAAGCAAAGAAATCAACATTCGAAATAGTGATTCATCGCGACTCGTTAGCAATTTATCTGTGAAGATCTCAGGTACTAAACTGGACGGTGCCTTTAAGGAGGTTGAACCAGAAACAAATGGACTGCTTAAAGAATTTGCAAGTCGACGTCGAACAGTGACGGAGATCTTCCAATTGGCGGCAACGATTGAGAAGGTATATGCACGCCAAGGATATGTTTTCGCACGTGTGGTTGTGCCTCCACAGTCACTAAAGGACGGGGGTACCCTAAGATTAAGAGTAGTTGACGGGGTAATCAACCAGATCGATGCCCAGGGGATACCAATACAATTGCGCGAGATCGCGATCTCAAGACTAAGGACACTAGTCAATCGCAAACATCTAAAAATCAGCGATCTTGAACGTGGGCTCCTTTTAGCGGCAGATATACCCGGCCTTTCGATAAAGAGTGCCCTCACCGCGGGGGATCAACAAGGCACTACAAAGCTAATAGTTGAAGGAAAATATAGTCAATTCAACGCAGCGGCTTCAATAAGCAACGACATCCCATATGATGCCGGCGGATGGCGACGGTCATTTTCGATCAACGAGAACTCCAAACTGGGTATTGGAGAACAGGCCTATTTTTCGTTGTCGTCATCCATCCTAGATCCGGTGCCGTTTTCAAAACAATCCCAGTTCACTTCGCTTGGGATCGGTTTCCAATCGCCAGTCGGAAATGACGGTCTATCGTTCAACCCTGAGTACAGTCTTACCAAAACAAATCTAACTTTTGACAATGTACAACCAGATGTACATCAATCGTTCGAGCGCGCCGCATTCAGATTCGCTTATCCAATCGAAAGATTGCGCACAGGAAATTTGAACCTGGGTATGGCTCTTGAGCATATCGAGGAGTCAAACTCGATCACTAGTGGCTTGATACCGGTAAGCGAAGACGAATACTGGGCATACCGTTTTTCTATTCGAAAGCAGTTTTCTGTTAACCAAAATATGATTGACGCGCTCATCAATCAGTCGTTTGGTCTTGGGGGTAGAAAGGCGACTGACGCGACAGTTAACACTATCCCTCTATCAAGATTTGGGTCAGGGCCCTACTTTAAGAAAATCGATGGCCAAGTGCATATGTACGGCCCGATTAATGACAATTATAATTTTGATGTCTATTCTGGGTTCCAATATTCTTTTGGAACACCACTCATGCAGTCAGAACAATTTTCCCTCGACGGACCGACCGCGATTTCTGGTTTTGACATCGGTAGTCTCGCAGTGGACACAGGATTTTATGCTAGGCTAGAGATATCTCGGCGGATTGTATTTAACCGCGATGTTAAGAACTTTATATTAACTCCATACATCGCAGTTGGTAGCGGCTGGGGCCTACGCACTCAGCCGACATCTGTCGAACAACGCGAGATTTTTGCGCAGTCGTTGAGCGCAGGTCTAAAAACCGAGATTCTCTCGAACAATAGCGCTGATGGCCTCAAGTCCGGAATCGAAATAGGAATTGGACATCTTTCGCAGACAAATAATTTCTCTTGGAGGATCACGGCCTCGCTCGAGGCGAGATTCTAGCGTTATGGGGACTCGGAGAAACATGTTTAAAGCTATCTTTAGCCCCATACTTTCAATGGTTTTCCTGTCAAGTGCAAATATTGTTCTTGGTCAAGATACATTGCCAACCGGCGGGAACGTCGCTCTTGGAACTGCATCAATAACATCTAAAACTCCCACCACACTACAGATTGACCAAACATCTCAGAATGCCGTCATCAACTGGAATTCGTTTTCCATTGGCAAAGATAGCGTTGTATACTTCAATCAGCCGGGAGATTATTCAAATATACTTAACCGCGTAACTGGAGATACATCATCAGCGATTGCGGGGCGTATCGTGTCAAACGGTAGAGTTTACCTAGTAAATCCAAATGGAATTTTGATTAGTCCCACTGGCGTTGTAAATACTGGTGGCTTCGTAGCATCTACTTTGGATATAACAAATGACGATTTTATGGCCGGCAGGCTGAACTTTGTAGGTAAAGGTAACTCTGCGAGTGTATCTAATTCAGGCAAAATTTTGGGGTCTCCAGGCAGCTTCATTGCACTGCTTGGGGGATCAGTTTCGAACAGTGGTTTGTTGCAAGTGCCACTTGGAAAGATTGGCGTCGGATCTGCGGAGCGAATAACACTTGATATAGAAGGGGATGGCTTCTTACAGGTAGCAATACCAACATCCAATGCCGATAGTAATGTAGCTATCAGTCAAACCGGGACAATAAGTGCGGATGGTGGGCTCGTTGAGTTAAAGGCTTCAACGGCACAGGAGACGGTCCGCAAAATTGTTAACGTATCGGGATCTATTTCTGCGAAATCCGTTTCGGGTCGTAATGGCTCAATTAACCTGGACGCTGGCGAAGCGGGCGAATTGAATGTGTCTGGTCGCATAAGCTCCTCAAGCCATAAGAAACAAAATGCCGGAAGTATTGCTCTGCGCGGGGACAAGGTAAAGATTTTAGATGCAAAAATTACTGCCAAATCTAGAGGTATAGGAGGCTCAATATCTGTCGCTGGGAGGGATATTGAGATCGAAAATTCACTGCTGACAACAAGCGGCGCGCTTGGCGGCGGGAAAATAACTGTCGGGGGGGATAGGCAAGGTGTGGGAACATTTCCACACGCGGAGTCTGTTAGAATAGATAGTAGTTCCCTTCTGATGGCGGATGCTGTGAATGAGGGGAATGGAGGAGAAATCGTAATTTGGTCGGATGTGGCTACTGCAATAGGTGGCACCTTAAGTGCACGTGGGGGAAACGAAAGTGGTGACGGAGGTCTGATTGAGACTTCCTCTAAGGGTACCTTTCGATTTATCGATCAGACAGTCAATGTGGACGCTGGGGCTAAGAATGGAAGTTCTGGGCTTTGGATTATAGACCCCCAGGATCTGGAAATTAATGACGTCGGCGCGAGCAACATAGTTGCAGCGCTTAACAACGGAACTAACGTTAACGCATCGACCTCAGCATGCAATTCTCTTTTTGGCGGTTGCTCGGGTTCAAATGGTGATATTACGATCAATAGCGCTATGACATGGAGCGGTGCTGCTCAGCTGTCGCTTACAGCTGATAACAACATAATAATCAATGCGGCATTAAACAGTTCAAGTTCTGCCAGTAGTATAGTTCTGAATTCGAGTGGGACAGGGGGTATATCGGGAAGTTCGCTGGGTTCTATAGGAACTGCGGGCTCCGTTACGTTAAACGTTTCAAATAGTTCTGCGAACGGCACCATATTGGGAGCGATTTCAGGGACCGGAGGTATCATAAAGAGCGGTGCCGGAACTGTTGTTTTTGGCGGCGCAAACGCTTACACCGGGGCCACGTCAATAAACAATGGAACCCTTTACATAGGAAGTGGCGGCTTAGGGACACTTGGCCTAGGGCAAATCTCGATCGCATCAGCGGGGCGGCTATTTTTTAATTCAACGAGTTACCAAGGCGGTTCTGTGATCGCATCGGCGTTGAGTGGGGCTGGGATATTCGAAGTTGGCGGTAGCTCGTCAACGTCAACAATCAGATACTCAGGGGACGCCTCCGCGTTTAGTGGACAGTTTATAGTGGACGCAAATGCGAGACTGGGCCTTTATACATCAATAGCATCCAGTAGTAACGCAGACTATATTGTCAATGGATTACTTACTCCTCAATCGAGTAATATTACTCTATATTTAGGCTCAATTTCTGGAACAGGTTCAATTTCTCAAGGTGGTGGAGCCACAAATAGTATTCTGGATATCGGCGGTAACGGAAAGAGCACCGCGTTCACCGGGAAAATTGGTAATGTTGCTGACTCGATACAAATAAGAAAGTCTGGAACGGGCACAACAACATTAAGCGCAAATAATACATATACAAGCGGAACGTTCGTCGTATCAGGCACGCTGCAAATCGGAGATGGCATCACTGGAAATCTGCCGGGATCCGCAACAATATCGGCTGGAGCCACACTTGCATTGAATCTTGCTTCTGGAACAACAGTTGCAAGGTCGTTTGCTAATTCTGGCACGATCTCGTTCATACAAGCTGGTACCCTGACGATGACAGGTTCAATATCCGGCACGGGCAACCTAACTCAATCTTCTGCCGGCTCAACGACTATCTCGGCCGCGAACTCACTTACTGGTGGCGCCTCGGTTTATGGGGGAACCCTGATCGCAACAAATGCCAATTCTCTCGGCAGCGGCCCAATATTCGTTTCTGGGACGGGCGCAACGCTGAATTCATCAAGTGTATTGATCCCGAACGCTGTAACGTATGGTACTGTCACAGGCTCCCAAACAGGCACCGTTGTTCAAGGCTATGGCACATGGTCGTCAAAAGCAGCGACTGCAGGGCTCTACGCAAATGGAACGGCGATCAGTGGTTGTAGCGGTACAGGTGGCACTTGCTCCACCAATTTGACGTTGTCCAACGGGGCTAGCACCTCACTTACGGCAATTGGAGCAACATCTGCATGGACGATTTCGAGCGTAATCAGCAGCGGTAACAGTTCCTCGAGCCTGATAATCGGTTCTGGCTTCGTTGGAAATTCGTTGACCCTGAAGGGCGCAAGTACGTTTACCGGCAGCACCGTGATCGCCCAAGGCATGACCGTGATTTTGGGAAGTGCAACGGGATTTGGCTCTGCAAGTGCTGCAGGATTGACAAACAACGGCGTAGTGGACCTGAATGGATATTCGGTAACAATCGGAGCGCTGAGCGGAAGCGGAACGGTTACAAATTCTTCCGCGGCCAACATTACATTTACAGTCGGCAATTCGAATTCTAGCACGTTCTCTGGAAACATACAGAACCCCAACGGCACAATAAGTCTTGTGAAAACAGGATCAGGGATTCTGACATTATCAGGTACAAATTCCTATGTTGGTACCACGACCATAAATGCCGGTACGCTTGATTTTGGCGGTCGCAATTCACTTTATAATGCCGTTCAAGGCAGTTGGAATGCATCAAATATATCGGTTGCAGCTGGTGCGACTATTGCTCTTTCGACCTCAGGCGCAAACCCTTTCACAAGCTCTGATTTGTCAAACATAGCAAGTCTGGGTACCGTAAGCGGCGGACTCAAGTCAGGCTCGTTTGTTGGGATCGACACGGGTACGTCGGCATTCACATATGCAGGAACCTTTGCAAATACGAACAATGGTGGCAATTCGATTGGTGTAGTTAAGCTTGGATCTGGCACATTATTGTTAACAGCCAATCAAACCTACACGGGTGGAACGACCGTTTCTGCAGGAACATTGCAGATTGGCAATGGTTCGACTGGATCAATAGCCGCCTCAAGCGCAACGTCTATAGCGAGCGGCTCCACGCTCACCCTCAACCTTGTCGATGGAGCTGCGTTCTCAAACTCTGTGGCCAACGCCGGAAACCTGAATTTTAGTCAGGCAGGCGCGCTTACATTTTCTGGTGCAATATCGGGTGCCGGCTCTGTCGCGATGAGTGGGAGCGGAACGACAACGTTGACCGGTGTCAATTCTTATACAGGTGCAACCAGTGTATCAGCGGGGATAATGTCCCTTAACGGCAGTTGGGATCTCGGCGCGTCGGCAGCAGCTATCTCTGTTAATCAAGGTGCAACATTAAACGGTAGCGGTAGAATTACAGTCACATCTTTGAACATGAGTGGCCTCGGCACCGTCAATCTGTCTGGTGAGAATTCCATAACAAACCTAAGCTCTACAGGAGTAACTGGTTCAATAGCAATTAGAAACTCCAAAACTCTAAATGTTGGAAGCTTCACTGCTGGATCAATTTCATTATATGCAGCAGGCTCTACTTCAGATCTGGTTATTTTGCCTGGTGCTTCGTTATCTGCGGCGGCGGCGGGGACACCAGTCATCCTTGGCGCCGGGCGCTATTTCATAAATAACGCCGGTTCAACAGGCGTTGTTACATCAAGTTCGGCGTATTGGCAGATTTTTTCTGCAAGCCCTCTTGGCGATTTTTACAATGGACTTGATAGTGGTAACACCCCCGTATGGGGAACAAATTTTGGTCAAACTGTGTCGCAAAGCGGCAATAGATACATTTTCTCGTATTCACCGACGCTGACAATTTCATCCGTAAGCGATACAAAAATATATGGTACGGATGCGACATCAAAAATTTCATCTGACTATGTCGTAACTGGCCTGCAGGCAGGTGTCACGGCCGCGTACCTTGGAGATAGTTTACAGGACTCGGTATCAGGAGCTCCTTCGCTGACCTCAGCGGGCGCAGTCATCGATGCCTCCGTTTCGGGAGGTCCCTATCAAATCAATGTAGGCTTAGGTAGCTTGACATCCCCAAAAGGATATAGCTTTGCATTTATTTCCGGCGGCACGCTGACGATTGGTAAAGCGGCTTTGACGGTCGCTGGTTCGACCAGCACGAGAACCTATAACGGCTCGTCGCAGGCTAATACGTTCACGACAGTTGGCTTGCTCGGCACCGACAGCGTCGATTCTGTTGCCGGACTTGCGATTGGCACAAATGTTGGAACCTATTCGGACGTTTTGTCCTCAGCAAACGGCACTGGTCTCGCCAACTACAACATCAATTATGTAAACGGCAGCCTGACTATCAATAAGGCAACATTGAACCTAAATGGCTCTAACAGTACCGCAATTTACACTAGCCTGGCGCAGACTAACGGCCTTGCATCTCTGACCGGAGTGCAGGGCTCAGATAGCTTCACAATTGCAGGATATGCTACAGGCACACAAGCTGGGGTCTATAGCGATACGCTGGCGCTGAACGCGAATGGCAACACTTTGCTGTCAAACTATAACTTGACGACGAACAACGGCACGCTGACGATTGGTAAAGCGGCTTTGACGGTCGCTGGTTCGACCAGCACG
>ERZ1034389.234-NODE-234-length-11975-cov-25.509312_pt1 | contig 11975 bp, 8 predicted proteins | sample MGYA00520611_ERZ1034389 | MGnify/ENA primary metagenome ERZ1034389 (study PRJEB33736, sample SAMEA104288470) | Azolla filiculoides | biome: Urban; feature: water surface; material: ditch water | place: Netherlands | collected 2014 ... | reverse complement strand
GCCTTTTCGCCGAAAAAGCAATAGAAAAAAGTTATGAATACAAGAAAGAAGAAACTAATGATAGTGGCATAATCAACAAAAAGAGAAAACCACCCTTTACTTCGGAACGACTGCCAAGGTATGCATTATGATTAAATCTCTCGAGAAACCACCAACAGGGCATCCGCATAACACATGCTAGATTGGGTTGCCTAGAAAATGAATCTCGTATACAGTGCTGTGATTACTTTATATTGATAAAAAGTCTAGAGAACAATCTGAAATGGGAATACATAAATAATTGCCGGTCATAGAAACGGAAACACATAAATTGTGCGAAAAGTCGCTTCGGTTGAAATTCCACCACCCACTCGGAGTTTAATTGAAAATTCCATTTCATTATTAAACTGGTTTAGAGTTGATTGTCAAACTCTAGTCAGGAAGTCAGGTCAGAAGAAAAATACAGCGGAATTACACCGCTTATAGTTTGCACAAGCAAATCCGGACATAGTGAGATCAAATCGAAAGCATAACGGCCGGCCCGGCGGAGAAGCACCATGCGCTGCTTCCGCGGACAAAAAGGCGGAAGAAGCCGCGGAAGCCGAAGAAGCTTCATCATCATGAAGGCCTTCATGCATGCATGAAGAACCTGTTTGATGAACCGGTTGGTTCATCGGCACATAGCGCTTCCCCCGCTCGGCTTCCGGGGGGAGAGAGGATGATAGCTACCCTTTCCACCATGCTGTATTGTTATGCATGCAACAGGACAGGATCGCATTATCTGTTTGGCTGTGCAGAATTCTGCTGCTGTTGAAATGAGCTCTTATTTGGTTTATGCTAACAAGCTGCTGCTTTGAGCAGGCAACACTTTGGATCGTATGGAATAGTGGCCACATATACAAACATAATGCAATGTGCCTAGCTTTCGGGATCACAGCACCTATATATACAGTTGATTAAAAGGAAGGGGAAAAACCAACCACGGGCCGAAGGCCCACTTAACCACGCCAGCCCACTGTTCACTCATGGGTAACATCAGCTATATGGTATATTCTATGCGCGAAGCGATCAATCATCGTATATATGATTGATAACGTTGACACTGGGTACACCCCATGCCTGCCATGGTACCACCTTTCTTTGATGTCACGGATGCTTTGAGTGAAGGGAAGAAACCAAAGAATCCATGAGAGGTTACTGGAGAGAAAAAGCACTGAGAAAGTTGACCAGTAGTAACAAGAGGTCCGCCGGGAGGAATCCATCAGGGCGTATCACGGTTTTTTACTGAGGAGGTGGATCGAAGTGATTGTAGTGAAGAATTGATTGGAAATGAAGCGCTTCGTCTTTGGGCATTGTGGAAAGGATCGAATATGACCCAAATTGTTCCTTCCGGATTGCTTCAGTATGATGGATTGAAGGAGTGCCACGTTCTGAAAAGTGCAAAGCGCTTTCTAAAGTGAGGGCGCCGCGAAGATGGAGAACGCATAGCGTTCTCTGGGCGCGGAGAATCAAACGTAAAGCGCTGGAGAGTTTTCGGTAAAACGAAGAAGAAAAGAGAATTCTCGAACCTAAGCATAGCTTTGAGGGACGGCTGGAGGCAGATGAAAGGCCGAGAGATAAGGCGTGCAAAGTAGATCGTACACCTTTCGTGCGACCCGTTGGTCCTAAGCAATGTCTTTCGCGAAGCGACCCATGTTGCTCTCACAGGCAACGAGAACTTTGATCAGATGCGGGTATCCAGTCCCGCCAGTGGCTGAGATGCACGGCTGACTTCCAGGCCTTGATAAAAGAATGGCCACCTTCGAAGTTGCAAGAGCGAAAGGCCCGAGCCGTAGCAGGATGAACCAATGTGAATGAGTGTAAGCTTCGTGGCCCGAAAATCGACGGTGCTGACCACACCGAGGGCCTGTTATCGTGGTGGCAAGCAAGCAAGCAAGCAAGCAAGCAAGCAAGAGAGGCCAAGGCGGCGACGATCGAGAGGTTGTCACTGAGCAGCGTTCCCAGTCATACGAGAAAAGGGGTCAATTGGCAAGGCCATACGCTCGTGGAGCTTCCCGCGGAGTATAGCTCACATCCAAACATCTGATTGAGGAACGGGGCAACGCCCATGAAGCTCCGGAAACGGAAGGCCCGCCAGGCTGTATGCTCTTGGAAATAGGATTCTTCACCAAGCTCCAGAGCTGACACGGGGACCCATTAACTTCTTCAAATTGGATCGTAGATGACAGCGAATCATACGTAAGGTATTCAAACTCGCGTTAAATCACCGTCCTAACTGCCTGCCTGCCTGCCTGCCTGCAATTTGGAGTGAAATCATACCATAACTCGAAACGCCTTCCGTCATAGCTAAATACGGGGAGGAGATGCCAGCATGACGGGAAGAGCCGTGTGAGGCCTATAGCTCATGCACGGTTCGGGAGCCAAGCCCCAGCAGTAATGGTGCGGCTTAGGCTAACACCCATATATTAGCTAGTTATTAATTGGAAGCAGGCAGGATGGCGATGAATTATGATTGGTCTAAACCTTCAGCCTCGTTCAACACAGTGAATGAAGGCTGAAAGTGGTTAGAAGAGAAGGTCCCGTGGGGAAGCCGTTAGAGTGGTTCCTGGCTACGCCCTGGAGGAGACTACGCCGACCCTTATAGCGATAAAAAATATGTACTTGATCCGTATTTTTAAATGGTGGGAAATCGCATACCATCAGCCCATATAGCTAGGGGCGCATGGGTACATAATACCGAATGGAAGCCAGGTTAAGGCGCAGGGTCAGCTTGAGCTGCAGGGGTCAAGGCTAAAACAATTGAGAAAGAGAATACATAATGTATTGCGCGGTCACTCTTAGGTGTTCACAAACCTATAGATTTCTGATGCTGAGCTACTATCGGTATAGTGTCTAATCTCGACCATGGCATACGTAAGCTTGGCAAAGCAGGGCAAAGCCGGTGGTTAGGCAGACGCCCCATTGTTTGAGGTGTTGTTATGAATCTGGTTGATTATTCTTACGGAGGAGGCGAAGGACGCACGAAAGGAGGTAGACTTTTGGTGTTACTTTGGGGAAAGCCCACCAAATGTGGATTTTGAGCAATAGTGAGGAAACGCAGAAATTAGTTTATGGCATGATCTGTATGGAAAGGCCCTTTTGTTGATGCTTGCTTGTCGAGAAGGACGAAAAAGATCAGAGGGAGAATTTGGTCATGTAGACTTTTCATTTCGCCTAAATTTGATGGTTGCTATGCATAAATTCATAATGGGCGATCTTTTATTCGTTTGAAGGTTACAAAAGAAAAGGTTGGTCATAAATTTGGAGAGTTTGCTTCTATATGAAAGGCCTCGAGAACAACTAAGATCAAGCCGAGATAGAAGGTACGGTAATAGGATACGGCATGAAAGGTAAATCTGATTTCAGTCAGACTTAATCCGAACTACCATTCAGATTCAAGTCGGTTTAGTGAGGGCGACCGCGAAGTCACTGAATGAATTGCCTGCCGCATGTCGGTCAGGGCATTGCAGATGTCCGCAACAAGACGGACACAACTTATTCTAACGCTAGGGGACCACAGCCTCAGGGAACGAAGGGAGGAGACCAGAGCATGTCGTGACAGGAGCTGAGCCTAACCAATCCTTGGGCGTACTTTGACCGTGTCTCTAAAGCACAGTTGAATGTAGATACCATGAACGCGAGGTGCGGCGGAAGGGATACCAAGCCTAGCTTTTCAGGGGGAAAGGCAACACCACGCCTTCTCTGTACATGCGCTGATCGCTGGCGCATGTACCCGGACAAAGAGGGCCCGAGCCCTTCGGGAAGCCCTGCGGCTTGGGCCTAAAGCGCACTGTGCTTCAACAAGTGAGAGTATTCGGTGGAACCGGTGAACCACGCATCTAACCTGCGGGCGGACGCGTGGGGCAGAAGGCTCATAGTACCCGCCAAAAAACGCGCCTAAGAAAAGAAAAGAAAAGAAGCGGATGATAAGGAAGCGCAGCTATGCAGTGGAAGGGGAGGAGCCTAAATCAACGCGCCCACAAGAAAGAACGGGTTCAGCATTGCACACTCAAGCAGTACAGAGATATCGGGTCAACTCTTAGATGAGACTGAACAGCTACGAACCGTTTTAACACCGATCGACCTTGTGCCGCCGGTTCATCCGGGAAGCCCGCCCGCCCTTCGGCCAGAGATTAAGTCATCATTGAAACAAGGGAAAACGACGACGTGGAAGACTTCAAGTGGATAGCCCAAGCTGCCTGATCGAAGCTGTCGCGGTCATTAGCAGGCACGCACCTGGAATCACTTCAAACTCTAGGAGATTCAGTGAGCCAAGGCCGAAGGCTTTGACTGAAGACGCGTTTTTTTCTTTTCAAGCTTCCGACCCACGTTTGACTGGGAGAGCGCACGTGGGCATTTTAGATAAAAAGCTGCTTGCTGTTTTCGAAAGGCATTCCGGATGAACCGGCGCGGCGGTTCATGCGGAAGAACCGGCAGAGTGTCGGAACCTAACGGCCGAAGAAGCGGTTTTCATCATGCGGAAGAAGCGGTTCGAGCAGCATCGCTGCTTGATCGGCGGAGAGAAGCAAGTGCACAGCGTGGGGAGCTTGCTTGCTTGCTTGCTTGCTTGCAGAGGATCAAGCGCTTCTTGCTTGAAAGACTTGGGATCCACCACGATATAGGCAACTTGGGTTGAAGAGCTGTGTGATGGGCAACCATCTTGCACGGTTCGAAGAGCACTTGATTTAGTCCGCGCTGGCTGGTGAATGGAAGCCAGCCCTTCACACGGCTGGCTTCTTTCGGCTGCTTTTCCCACAGCCAGACAGAGTAACTCTTGACTCCATTTACTGTTATGGAAAATTGTTGTATTAGGATGTAGATTTTAGATATTTTTTCCGTTCAATTTTTCCCAGGATTTTGTCCGAGGAAAAGAAAAAGAAAACTAAAGGAGGGAAAGATAAAATTGGGGGAAGAAAGAGGAAAACTAGAGGAAGAAATCGCAAAGTTGACCTTCGCCTTGGTAGGTGTATCATTCATCATTTCCCTAAAAGGACATTCATTCATGTATTCTTCTTTCTAGTTCAATGATGCTTACTATTATTTTTTGGTTGATGATATTGTTGATGACGCTAATCGAGAGGGCGGCCGGTCTAGTTCCTGCATGAAAAATTGCGTGCGCTCAATTATGTACTGTACAAAGGCGTTGCACTTACTCTTGCTCGGTAACGAACGCGAGGACCAAAGCATGTGCGGCAAGGAGGTTAAAGTTCGAAGAACTTGTTTGTTGGCGGAACGAACGAAGGCCCGTATTTTGAACCAAAAAGTCTACGGGTAACTCAACAGCATAGAGCGAGCCTGCTTTCGGTATTAAGATGAGGGCAAAGCTTGGCGAATCGAAGTTCCTTCCGGGGCTGGCTACCCGGCGACAGCTAACCATTGGCACTTAATTTCGGCGAATGGGGAGCGCGAACGCACGCTGCCTCGCTCTATGCCTACTGAGGGTTTTGATTAATTGGGCCGAATGATCTTCCCTCGACCCACCCATTGCACAGAAGGGAAAGGAAAGGATAGAGCAGGTTACCCATGTTACTGGGGACAAAACACTAAATGACATCCCAACACAGGGCGTTCGATCAACAATTGGACAAGCCATGTAGGAAACAACGGCGAGATCTTATGGGAGGAAAGCCCCGGAAAGAAGTCAGAGGGCCCATACCACCTGCCTACCCTCCTAAGGCGGAACCGGCACTTGGTGAATGCCAAGTAGAAAACGGGAAGGAGCCTATGCACTTGTCACGCTCTGAGAGCCGAAGGGGAAAGGGGTAATTTCCGAGCGAGTGGGTTCCCACTCGGCCTTTCACCCGTCAAGTTAGAGAGCCGTGTGATGGGATGGGTGACTATCCAGCCCGGTTCGGAGAGCACTTGTGTAGCCTGCACTAGTTACGAGAGGGGGATGGGACATAGGAAATGCCCATCTGCCTTTCCTGTGCTTTGCCCTCGTCAAGCCGATGAAGCGGTTCATTCATGCGGAGCCCGCATGAACCCTCTTACTAGGCGCAAGTGGACTCTCGACTCTATCTCACGGACCGCAGGGCGATATGAAAAAGGAGAGAAGAGGGAGGATTACTAGGGGAAAACCGCGGCGAGAAGGCCTCCGAAAACTCTCGCCGCCCCTTGGCAACCGCACCTATTATGCCTCTGGTCGTGCAACACTTTCTTCGTATGAAGAACTAAATTCATTCTGACCCCACTACGGTTAACATAACTGATGACAATCTTTTGCTTCTCTCTCCCTCTCTGTTATCCTTTTCCTATAGTAGGGATGCCGCCCGACGCTCTGAGAAAATGAGGAATGCTCGGGGTAGGTTTGCAGAGAGGAAACTGTGTCTGTATATAGGGAATGCCTTACGTGAGAAAGCAAGAAATCTGTGCTGTCGGTACCACTATAATAAGGATGCCTGACGTGAATGTACGAAACCCAGAGAGAAGGATCCGTGCAATAGTCACTCTTCTTCAGGAGGAGATGCCCGCTGACGCTCGCACATAGTGAACGCCTGATTCAGAGGAACTAAGAAAGTATGCAGTCATCGTTGCCGGAAGAAGATTAAACCTTGGTGGCCTGAAATGTAACTTTTTTCATCTAGTGAAACAAGCACTAATATCCCGATTAAGCCAGTAAGAGCTGATTTTTTCCATTAAAGTGCTTTTCCAATAGCTTAGGAGATACCTTGGGGACCAGAAAAAAAGAAATCATTTGTATAAATTTGTACATCCATATTCTAATAGATTGAAAACTGCGAATGTGTGAAGGGAATCTGTATTTGTCGTCCAGGTTGATCGAATGGTGCAGAAATAGCTCAAACTGAATGTATGAAATATGGTTCAATATCCTTACATGTATCTTCTGATTATATTGATTACGCAAGAGCAGAAATATTCACTCGTTATGGGATCCCGGGCGTCAAGGTGTGGATTCTGTATTCCAAACATGTTTCAAAGAACAAGAAGGGACTCAATTCGGATGCTATATCTAAAACGTACAAAGTTTTGGAAATGTTAAAAGGGCAAATGTAAAGGTTGCAGAACGGACGGTACATGACTTAGTTTCGGAAAATATGGCATTAAAAGCTGTTCAGCGGGTCGTATTCTATATTAAACCATTGAAGCAGCGCGTCGCGCTACAAGCAGACATTTCTAGAGAAATGGTCGAATATGGGTAAGAATCTTCGCAGATATTCCCATTACCCGTAAGCCCACAGAAGTGAGAATGGGAAAGGGAAAGGGAAACCCTTCAGGTTGGATGGCTCGTGTGGTGACGGGATAGATCTTATCCGAAACGGATGGTGTGAGTTTGTTAAATGTTTGAGAAGCTGCAACATTAGCAGCGCATAGACCACGTGTGTCAACCAAGTTTGTTCAATGGTCGTAATTACAGTGTAAGGAGAAGAACTGCCCGCAGGAACGCTTCGCTTCGCGAAGGAAGTGGGCGCCCAGGCAGGAAAGCCTATTCCTCAAATAGTTCCCCTCATTAAGAATAAAACCATTGCCAATTGATCCAGAATTGATTCGACAGAATGAGATGTATGTTTGGCTTAAGGTATTGGTTTGCGAGTGAAATAGTTGAGACGAGCGAAGCGAGCCTGCCTTATTAGGTGCTTCAGTTCCGTCTCCTCTTGGTGGGCAGGGAATCCCATTGACTAGAGCCTACCATGAGTCTTTCACGCGCAGGCAGGCAGGCAGGCAGGCAGGCAGTAGTGCGGTCCCAACCTCTCTTTCACTCTCTCATTACAAAAAGTAGTACAGTCCCGACCTTTCTTTCAGTAAAACAAATTTGGGCAGCCAACTGCCTGCCGTAGTAAAATCAGTAAATATACTGCCATAATGCTGCTGATAAGCGTAAAACTTGCATCCATGAAGGTTCAGCCTCATAGCATTATCTATTCTATAAAGCAATGCTTTAAAGCCGCCTTCTAATCCGCGGTTCATCCGGATGATGAAGCTTCTTCGGCTTCCGCGGCTTCTTCCGCCTTTTTACAGGTGCCGGCGGGCTTCTTTTGATAACTCCTTATCAATCCTTTGACTTAAAGGCTTCTCATCATCATCAACCTTAGATACTGATTCGTCCAGAAAAGCACCCGCATCCAGCAGTTTACCCCACACATCTTTACCCCCATTCTCGCAATCGTCTTCATAATCTTCATCACTGACAATGCTGCCTGCTGCTTTCATCATCAGACTTCGAACAATCCTCTTTGCTGCTTTTCAAATGTGCATCCTGTATCGGGTCGATCTCCTCCTTAGTCTCACCATCTTTTTTTTGTTGTGTTTCATCAACCATCGCAGCGTCCAACCGATACTCTTTGCTTTTCTTTTTATCCGCTGTAGTGTTCCCGGTGCGTGCGCTCTCGGGCTGGCTCTTCGCGGCATGCATTTAGACTCATCATCATCTTCGTTATTGTTTTTGCCAGCTTCCTGTACAGTCTCTGATTGCTTGCGGGACGCTGGGTTGTTCTGTGCTCATTTCTCGCTTCTGTTTTGGTGAATCTGATTGCGGGACGCGCTTTTTGTTGTTTTTCGTGCGTGTTCCATCATTTTGTTGTGTTTGGTTTCGTGTTTTTTTAGGCGGACGAGGGGGAAGAACCGCTCCGATAGAGAATAAGGCAAGGGTTGCTCGCCTAAAGCTTGGTTGCTCTAATTTTTCGGATGCCAACCATAATATTTATTCTCAATAAGATGGCATGAATGCCTGTAGTGCTTTTCACTAGTTCATTACTTTAAACTAGTACTTATTTGTTAGCCGGGGTGCATGCGGGAAGTGTTTCGTCTATTTACGGCGGGCGGGTTCTTACTGCTTAATAAACGGTAACGATAATACACATCAACGGAATCAGTTAAGTAACCACCGCCGCTGTAACTAAGGTCTTACCATTCTTGGTCTCTTTTTCCGTCTCTACATGCCAAGGCACAGGCTTAACAACCATAGGCAGATTCAACTTAACAGGTATCAAGTTGAGATCATATCAAATGTTGGTAAGGTTGTATTTAATCGTGTTCTGTATCTAGAAACTTCTTCTAGTTCTGGTTTCGCAATTAATTTGGATCAGATTTTTCCGACCGACGTTTAGTCCCGGTCTAGCGAGTGTCTAAGGACCCACCCGTTTTCGAGCCGTTAGACCATCAGGCAACAGCCGGTCATGATTGGATGGTCGGATAAGTTGCTTCGGTCGCCGAGTCTCAATTCCCCACACTTAGGACATTAACGGCTATCGGATTGGATGGGTATGCTTCGGAGGAAATTTCCCCGGATTCTCGAATCCATTGCACAACTATTCATGAAGAGACCCGTGTATTCAATTCAGGGTTTGATTCACCTTTAGGTAGGTCCTGATGCAGTAACCATATTCTTATGGTTCCTGAGAAGGTTGAAAGAGGGTTCATGCGCCCGCCTTTTAGTAATAGGATTCTACCCCAGCCAGCAGTTGGGAAGGTATCTCTCAACCGCCTAAGCCGCTTAAGTGTACGATTCTCTCTTTAGAGCACATCGCACGCAGGGGATTTACAGAAGCCAACGCCACTAATATGAGTTTTTTTTCATTCAAAAAGGGACTTACTTCAAGCGCCATATCCGAAACATACGAAACTTTGGAGATATGAGAAAGGCAGATGGAAGGGTCATAAAAAAAGGTTAAGTTATGTGTCGAGGTTTAGTCATACGTCATTAGAGAAGGTTATATGGGTGTCTAATAAGAATATATGAGATTAGAAACCGTGAAAGCCTGCGGCTAAATATGAATTAAAATGAATGCCCTATAAAGCCATTCGTTAAGATAGAAATCTTTCTGGTCGGGTAGCGTGACCTGTTCACAGGTTAAGACGTTGAGTCGCGTCTGTGCACTCATTTTGCATTCATTCGCGCTCGGATGGCGGAGTTAGTGAACTGAGTTTCCATGAAGGTGAAAGTCCTTCTCCCTCGGGAACAGGGTAACAGCGTGCCCACGTGCTGGGAGAATGGCATCCAAAGGCATGAAGCTGGGCATGAAAGGGATTCAGAACCCGGCGAAAGTGGGGAACTTTGAATCTCAAGCAAGGGCGCGCGTGACGATATCTGCCCCTTCTTTGTTTTCGTTGGGAGACAGGGTGGGAATGAAACACTTTGGGTATTGTCTAGGTGAGTGCTGAGTGGCGGTACTGCATCCCCGAAGGCTAAGCCTAAGTTGAACCGGACAGCAGGCAACCGCAATCCTAGCGTTTGAAGCGTCGAAACAGGAAAGCAGGATTGCTTCCTGCGTCCAAAATATGGGACAGAGGCCGAGGGAAAGGGGTTGTCTGTCCTTTCCCGTTCTTCGAGCGCGCCTCCGGCGTAGAGCGGAAGCCTTACGGCCTGGTTCTTTGAAATATGGAATCCCGGAACTGGAGAACCCCGCACACCTCTGAGGTCGCACTCAGAAGAGCCAACCGTACGGTGAACAGGGATAGGATGGGACAATAAGCGAGGGCCCGGTAGTAATTAATTATCGGGACGTGCCAAAGTGTCCCCGCATCTAATTTTAAGGGAAAGGGAGCAGCCAATATGCTTCAACATTCGAAGATAAAGAGCGCAGATTGGCCAAAAGGAAAGTAAGCAACGTAAAATACCTTGCCCCTGAACTACGAGTAGCACTCGCTCTGTCATGGATAGACAATCTGATCCGATTTGCTGAATATACATACCTCTGAAAGTAGAAGCAAAAGCGAAAGTGAGAGTGAAAGTGGAAGTATGGCCAGTTCCATGACCTTTCAGGACTCCTGCTACTGGGGATCGGATCGCCCTCATGGCCTAAAGGCGAACCGCGGAAGAAAAGAAGCGGGATTCGAACCCAATAGCTACTTTCGCTCGGGTCGATCTCGCCGCCATGACGCCACCAGAGTGATCCACATATCTATCAACAAGAAAGCCAGAGTACGTAATCGACGCTGATGCAAGGAAATTTTTGAATTAGTCACGAGACGCGGGAAAATGGGGAAGATACGAGGTTTCAATCCTCTCTCATCAGATACGCTGATGGTCGGTTTTTCACTTGAGTCTAGGAGTTATCAAGCAAGCAAGCAAGCAAGCAAGCAAGCAAGCGCGTGAGGAAACAAACTGAGCAATGGCCCTAGCTAGCCGATAGGGCTAAAGCGACGACAAGGAAGTAGAACTCCAACCACGGCGTAGGTGTTCTTTCCGCCGGTTCATCCGGCCGCCTGTGGACATCACAGATGGATCGCATCTACGTCGTCGTCCGGGAGGCATGAGCTGCCAATTTGCGGCAGTTGCTGGCTGCATGGGCATCGTCACGATCAAAAGAGGGCAGGGGAGCTCGTATTCCGGAACCCTCACCTGATGGGATGCGGGGAGCCGTATGACGGGAAACTGTCACGAGCGGTTCTGAATTGGCGGTCAGGCAGGGAACTCCTAACCTGATTGGCCGACCAAAACCGAAATAAGACTCCGGAAAAGTCGTCGCCGTTGTTAAGAAATAGTTTATTTACATGAGTAAGAAACTGACGTATTTCCATCGGTCGCTTCCGTTTCGTATATTAGTTATTTTGTATGCTTCGTATAGTTTTCTGTGAATTAGCATTAAAAGGTTCTTTAATAGGCATAAACAAGTCGTGTTGGCAGTACGCTGGTCGGCTTCACAAGCAAGCTGCGGGTCTTTTTCAATCACTAATTCTTATTTTGCCCAAAATCGTTGTCGTTGGTTCACATTTTATGGCATCGCAGAAATTGATTGTAAGGCTTTAGATTATTTCAAAGGGTGGCCTAAGGTCACCCCCCTTAAATGAAATGAGAGTCCCGCCTCTCTTCATTTAAGCGGGAAAAACGTTCTGCTGGCTGGGTAACATAATGGCAATGTATTGGACTGCAAATCCTGGAATGACGGTTCGACTCCGTCCCTAGCCTATTCTTCTTCCAAGCTCTTTTGCCATTTCCGAGTGAAAAGATTGCTGCTTTAAAGTGGAAAGAAAAGTGCAAAGCATCTTCTTGCCAAACC
>ERZ1034389.230-NODE-230-length-12189-cov-2.542855_pt1 | contig 12189 bp, 9 predicted proteins | sample MGYA00520611_ERZ1034389 | MGnify/ENA primary metagenome ERZ1034389 (study PRJEB33736, sample SAMEA104288470) | Azolla filiculoides | biome: Urban; feature: water surface; material: ditch water | place: Netherlands | collected 2014 ... | reverse complement strand
CGTGACTCGAGGTCTCGTTTTGGTTGGCTCCACCGATGCCTGAACTCTGTGAAGCGTCTGACGGTTGAAGCTCGCTGATGAGCGGCTACGTCGATTTCTGCGTTATGGGAGGTTTGATCGTCGGAGGTCGGTGGACGCAAAACCCATCCCCATCGAGGATGTTGAGTTCTTCTAGGACTTCGTGTCCTGTTGGAAGCATTGTGTCATGAATGATGAATGGCAGCATCGGAGGGCACAGGAGGGTCACGGCGCAAAAGAGGCTGCCCACAAAGCAGCGGCGCGCACTTCCACAACGTCCAAAATGTATTGAAGGTGCAACTCCTCGTAGTCCCGGTGGCCCTCGAGGTCAGACTCCGTGGGCTTCAATGCTTAGGGGCAACACTCAGGGCGTCATCTCGACGCGCTTCTCGACAACTGCGTGAATATGTTTTCAGCACTGCGTGGCAAGGCATCCGCGATGGCGACTGAACCGGAAGGCACCTCCAACAGCCGGTCTCGCGCTGACGAGTTTGACGTAGCGAGTAGGGCTTTAGCTCGATATCCGGGACAGGCGTAATTTTAGAGTTTACTTAAGTTTACACTTCAGGAAAAACTACGATTTCATCAAAAAGTGCCAACCAAACGTAAACTTAGCGCAACCAAATCCGTCGTTTTTACTGAGGAATGGGCTCAAAAGTTGACATTTGGTCCGCAAAAGGGCCCTGAAAGTTGTCATTTGGATACAACCTGGGCAAGAACGTAAACTTAGGGCAACGTCCCTATGCGTGCATATCGTCTATCCCAATCTACCCCAACCGAGCCACGAGATCGTCAGCGTTCAAATGCGTGTAGCGCTTCAGCATCCGGAGCTCCTTGTGCCCGGAGATGCTGCTGACTTCAATCACGTTCAGCCCCCTCTCGAATAAGCGGCTGACGCCCTCGTGACGAAGATCGTGAAACCGTAAGCCCTTAATCTCGGCACGTATCAGCAGACGACGCCAGGCTTGTTCTATGGCTCCAGGCGTCATTGGGAACACCATGACCTGCTCCGGATCAGCAATCACCTTCCACGCTGTCAGCGCGTCGAATGCACGCTGTGAGACCGGCACCTCGCGCCCAGATCCGTTCTTGGTCATCGTCAGGGTGATGACCCGGCGATTGTGGGAGACGTCGCTCCACCGCAATCCGAGGATCTCACCACGGCGCATCCCTGTCTCGATGGCTACGATGACCAGCGTCCGGAGATACGGGATCTGACCTGCATCGCAACCGTCGAGCAGACGCTGCTCTTCGTTGCCCGTGAGCCGGCGACTGCGTTCATTGCGAATGACCGGACGACGAACCAGTTTCACGACGTTCTTTGCGAGGGGCAGACCCCAATCGCGGATTGCGACCTCGAGGACGTGGCTCAAGATCGCCATCTCGCGCACGGCAGTGGATGGAGCTACCGATTGCAGTCGCTCGTCCCTAAATGATGCGACGTCTTGCTGGCTGAGACCGATCAGTGTCCGGTGCGCAAGGTCGTGACGGCGCAGCACGTCGATCCTCTGATCTTCCTGGACCGCGCCGCGCTTTGCGGGCGTGATCTCGCGCTGATAGCGCTCAAGGAGCGCGCCGAGCGTTGTGCTCTCTAGGATCTTGGTGTCCGGCGCAGCGCCAAACCTGTCGACCTGGCTCTCAAGATCCCGCGCCCACTTCTCGGCATCAGCTTTGCTGTCGAAACTCTTAGCGCGAGGCTTCATGCCACGACGCCGGACCTGCGCTTGCCAACGTCCCCTGAGTTTTCTGATAGTTGCCATCTCAATCTCCGTTTGTGATCGAGATGATGCGTAGGATGCCCCGGCAGGGGCGCCAAGGAGTATTCCGGCACGTCGGCTTTATGGTCAGATGGTCACCTGATGCGGCCAGGTAATCCTTTTCGATCACGCACAATGCCTCAACCGCAAAATGATGATTTTCTTCCTTATCGGTTGATTTTTCGTCGCAGATGGTTTCTTCTGTGTCAGACAATGATTGAAAGGAGATTCGCCATGGCAAAGCTTACGCCATTCGGCGTCGAGCTTCGGAAGCTACGCCTTGATAAAGACATGCGCCTCTTGGACCTCGCTGCGAAGCTGGACCAGAGCACAGCATTTGTGTCCGCAATTGAGACTGGGCGCAAACAAATCCCGGACGGCTATCTTCACAAAATCTCACAAGCTATGGACTTGTCGGCGGAGGAGATCCGCAGGTTGCGCGGCGCTGCCGAGAAGACGCGGAAAGAAGTCAGGGTCGACAATTTGCACGGAGAGCAGCGCGAGTTAGTCGCGGCATTTGCTCGCAAACTTGACGACGTTCCCAGTGACCTCATGGAGGCATTGAAGAAAATCGTCTTGAAGTCGATCTGCGGGGAAGCGCCGTTTTTCCGAAAACGCCGCGGGATCGTTGTGCCACCAATGTCGACCGACAAGCTTCGGAAATTTGCGGAAAAAATTCGAGAAGTTTTCGTCTCAGATGACCAGGTCGAGTTTCCCATTATGGACGTTCTGGAGTTCAAGCTGAGCAAGATCCTGCCGGACTTCTTCATAGACATCGAAACGGCGGCAGTGATGGGCGACGACGAGGGTCGAGTATTGGCCGGCTCGAATTCAATTGTCTTTCGGCAAGATGTCTATGAAGGCGCATGCAGGGGAAACAGGCGCGATCGATTTACCGCGTGTCATGAATTTGCACACTTCCTTATGCATCGCGATGTCAAGTTTGCGAGATCGCGGGAAGATACGGACAGGATTTACACCGATAGCGAATGGCAAGCGGATGAATTCGCCGGAACGCTGATGCTATCGTCACGACACGTCCACCTGTTCACTGATTCTGACGCTGCGGCTGAGGGGTGCAACATGAACCCTGCCGCTGCGCGCGTCATGTGGTCAAAATACGTGAAAGAGGGAAAAATCAAATGAGATGAATTCGGAGGACTTACTGCCGGTAGACAGGGCCTGCAGTCCTCCGAAAACCTTAAGAGCCCTCATAAAAAACCGCTTCCTGATCTAACGGGGTCTGATCACCCGGTTATTTCAGCAGTCGCCACAAGGGTGACAGAACCGGGGCGCGTGCGCCTCAGTTCAACACTGATCCGAAATGGTTTCGGGTCAGAACAATGACCGCGTAACGGACATCTTTGCAACCAGACCATGATTCATTTCCAAAATCAGGTCAACCGTTATTCGGTCACAGCCTTTCTAGAAAGGAAAGGACATGCACGACCGTAGAGTGACTCCGGACATGGTTCCGATCATCAAATTGGCCCGGATAAAGAAGATCCCGTATTCGTGGATCTCGGGCTACTACGCAGGGCTAAACTTCGGCCGCATTGCAGATGTGATGAAAGGGCGGATGTTCCCAGATATCCCCCCTGCCAAACAGCTACCTCCCGACTTTCCGGCAACTTAGCAAACATACGGCGATCGTTCCGTGTCCCTTAGCGAAGTAATCGATACCTACCGGAAGGAGGTGAAATCAGTATGCCTAAATCAATGAAAATCGGGCGCAGCGCAGTTACGGGTCGCTTTACCAAGGTCTCTACGGCCAAAGCGAAGCCCCGCACGCACATTGTCGAAACTATGAAGAAAAAGTAATGCTTATGCCTCGGGTCGCTGTTCACTCTTAACAACGATCCGAGGTATCTGCCCTCCAAGCAGGCGTCCACTTTTCTTTTTCGAACCTGCGTTCGAAGGATTTTGCAGCCCGCCGCTACACAACGCCAGCGTCCCCTGATTTGCAGAATTGTCGCCATCGCGATCTCCAAACGACATTGACGCGGTCGCGCATGGTTTGCCAATGGGGTGCGCAAAGTAACACTCAGAGAACGCGCATTGAACAACTTCAAGCGTGCCATGACAGTCGCGCAACAACTTTATTATGCATTCCCGCGACCATTCGCTCGACAGAGAGTGTCGACTCTGCTTTCCTTGATCGGATTTCTCACTAGAGGATATTGATGTGCGGAGTAGTCAGACCATTGGCAGTGTCTTGCGGTTAGTTTTTCCCAAAGGCACCAATCTATCGGCGGATGGCACTCTTCAATCGATGCCCATATTGCCGACCGATGTGTTTGCTGGCGTTGGAATACTGATAGAATACTCGGGAATATACCATAGAATTAAACCCGCATCCCTATCAGAGAGCAACGCTGAGGATGCATCTAAAGTGGAGCAATATATAGACCTACCGCTCTCGGCCAAAAGGATTGAACTGTCAGCAGAAGAGATCATCAGTGGCGGCGTAAACTGCTGGGTAAGACTTGGAAAAGCATGGCGGCAAAACTCCGATATCAATAATATATTAGATAAATTATGGAGAGTAATCACTAAAGATTTAGATCAAAGCGTCGTCGTAATTACGCAAGCAGACGATAGCCGCCTCTGGCTCAAAGCCGCTTTAGCGCTTTTCGCCATTAGCGACGAGGCATGTGAAGGGCTGGGCTATGTAAATGGAAGCTGGTTCGAGTTGGCCTTCCGACGCGCCGAGGGCGGAGAGCGAGCCGAGATAATTGACGATAAGTTCCCTTTGCACTTGAGGACCTCGGCGAAAGATGGGTCTATGTGCGTTTTAGCAGATGAAAACGTAGTGTGCGTGATGCCTAAATCTCGCACTCCTATGGTTGGATGCACACTTCGCACCATGAGCCATAATCTCGCGCTGCTACCTCCACCACACAAAGCTTCAGCTTTTTGGTATAGACCACCGACGCAACTGGAAAAAAACACAAAGCCACTCAATCTTCTTCTAGTTCCATTCCCATACGAGATAAATGCCACGGATTTCCGAACCATAGAAATGGAGCCTAGTTATGCTCCACAGTTTGATCGTTGGGGTGAGTTCGACTTAGCGCAGTCATGGCTGGGGAAAATAGAATTAGTCAATTTTATTGATGATTTAATAGCAGCGTCGGAGAAAAAAGGAACAATAGTTGAGGGAATTGTATTTCCAGAATACGCGCTAAACTGGGATAACTACGAAAAATTAGTTGATTCAATCAGATCAAAACATAAGCATATCAAATTTTTGGTATCAGGAAGCTCCGAAGATGGCGTCGACGGAGTGGTTAGAAGCGGCAATTTTGTTCTCACCACAATGTTTTACGACGACAACAACGGAGGAGGTCGCATTGCAGTCACCTCCGGACGAGGGAAGCATCATCGCTGGCGTCTGAACGGGCCTCAGGTGGAGTCATACTGCTTAGATAGTGTTCTCGATGCGAATACATTTTGGTGGGAGAACATAGACTTAACAGAGAGACGAATTAGTAGCACTGTTTTCCGCGAAAGGTCTGTTTTTACGACACTTATATGTGAAGATCTCGCCAGGAGCGAACCTGTTCACAGCGTCCTTCAGAGCATAGGGCCAAACTTAGTGTTCGTTCTTCTCATGGACGGCCCCCAATTGAAGGACAGATGGGCCGCAAGAAACGCAACTGGTTTGGCTGAAGATCCCGGATCATCAGTGCTTACGTTCACCTGCAGAGGACTTCTTCATCGCCAGAAAGAGCGTGTCGGCGGACCGTCGGCTAACTACACGATAGCGCTTTGGAAAGACGACACGCAACGCGTCAAGGAAATCGTATGCCTGCCTGATCATGATGCGGTTGTAGTCACTCTATCAGCAGCGCGCGCTAGAGAGACAACTCTTGACGGCAGGTCGAACGCAGATGCTTGGGCATGGAGAATGAGCGGTTATCAACCGCTTTCGCGAAATTAAAAGGTCCACCTGCGAGTTACCTACAGGTGGACCGGACAAACTAGCGCATCATGCACAACTGGTTCAATTACATATCGTTGGCTGGGCTAGAGTTCACAGCAGACCAATCGTTAATAGTTTCGGACATAGCTCTTTCAAAGACGTCGCGTTCCTGTCGGTTCGCTTTTATAAGAGATGTGACGGCCTCAAAAACATGATCGCCCGGCAAAAAAGTCTCGCCACGAGCTTTCAATGCGCCCTCAATCTGATTGTCTGTGTCTGACCATAGCTTCATGTATGAGTTCACTGCACTACTCTCCTGCCCCGCGGGCCCGATTTTAAGAGCACTTGCCACTTCAATCACCTTCGTCGCAGACTTTTGATCCAAGCATTCTGCCATTGGAAGATTAACAGAATAGAGAGAACGCTTAGCACTTACTAAGGTTCCCTTCGCAGAGGATCTCACGATCATGCCTTACCAAACTTGCGCACAGATGACGTAGATGGACGATTTGCCGACTACAACCGATATATGCGCGGTTTTTGGGCGTATTTCAACAGCCAAAATAGGAGTAGTCAATTTACCCCCCCCAGCATCCAATGTGGCGACAATGTGCCGCATTCAGCACACTCAACCGGAAACCGAAGCGCCACTACCACTAGCTAAACAGCTCAGGATATCAAAAAGGCCTTGCACCCCAAGGGTTCAAAATGGCGGAGAGGGTGGGATTCGAACCCACGATACGGTTGCCCGTATGCCGCATTTCGAGTGCGGTGCTTTCGACCACTCAGCCACCTCTCCGCTTTGCTGGTCGGCGCAAGTTGTGCGCGGGCTGTCTCTTAGCGGGCAAAGGCGAGGCTGGCAATTCTTGCGTCCGACAAGCGGAAGTGTGGCCGAGACGTGCCGTGAGCGATGGATCGCCTTAAAAGTGTCTGCTAGTATTGGCGGCAGAATCGGCACCGGTATACATTTTGCAAACTTACACCCCGCATCAGGCTAAATTTTTTGCACACTTCCTGACCCGCGAAGGACTGGAGGAAGGCGAAGGGCTGACGCAATCGCTCTCCTCGGCACGCGTGGACCTGAACCCCCACCAAGTCGATGCGGCGATGTTCGCGCTTCGCTCGCCGCTGTCGAAAGGCGTCATGCTTGCCGACGAGGTGGGGCTGGGCAAGACCATTGAGGCGGCGCTCGTGTTGTCCCAGCGTTGGTGGGAGCGGCGACGGCATCTGCTGCTGGTCGTCCCTGCTTCGCTGCGGAAGCAATGGGCCTCGGAACTGCGCGAGAAGTTCTCCCTCCCTTCGGTGATTCTCGACGCAAAGCGGGTGAAAGACCTCGCCAAGGCGGGCAAGCCGAACCCGTTGGGCCGCGAGGAAGGGATCGTCATCCTCTCCTATGAATACGCAGCGCGGATCGCCGACCGGCTTCGAAGCGTGCCGTGGAGCCTCGTGGTCTTCGACGAAGCCCACAAGCTTCGGAACGTCTACAAGTCCGCCGAGAACTCGCGGGCTGCCGTGCTGCGCGATGCTCTCGCTGGGCGACAGAAACTGCTGCTGACGGCGACGCCGCTTCAGAACAATCTGATGGAGCTTTACGGCCTCGTCACCATCATCGACGACACCTACTTCGGGTCGGAACAGGCGTTCAGAGCCGAGTTCGGCAACGCGTCGAATGCCGCACAGGCACTGCTGGGAAGGCGGCTGGAGCCGATCTGCAAGCGCACCCTGCGCCGTCAGGTCCAGAAGGCGGGCCTGATCAACTACACCAACCGTCTGCCCAAAACTTTCGACTTCACGCCCGACAAGCTGGAGACGGACCTCTACGAGCACATGTCCCAATACCTCCAGCGGAGCGACACGCTGGCAGTCGGGCAGAACGGCCGACATCTGGTCACGCTGGTTTTGCGGAAAATCCTCGGTTCGTCGTCGTTTGCGGTCGCGGCGACGCTGGACAAGATGGTCGCCCGACTGAGCAAGAAGCTGGCTGTCAATGAAGAGGCGCTGGACGACATCGACGGCGTTGAGGAGACCGCCGAGGAGTGGCGCGAAGACGGCGACGCTCGCGAAGTTGAGGCGCTTGAAGACGAGACCGAAGCCGCCATCGTCGCCATCGATCCCGAGCACCTGAAGGCCGAGATCGAGGAACTCACTCGCTACCGCGATCTCGCCTCGTCGATCCAGACGAACGCCAAGGGCAAGGCGCTGCTCGACTGCTTGCCGGGTGTGCTGTCCGAGATCGAGGGCAAGGGCGGGCAGAGGAAGGCCGTGATCTTCACCGAGTCCGTTCGGACCCAGGTCTATCTCCGCGAGCTTCTGGAGCGAAACGGTTTCGAGGGGCAGACGGTCGTCCTGAACGGCTCGAACTCTGACAAGGACAGCGCCACAATCTACAAGGCGTGGCTGGAGAAGCACCGGGGCACCGATGTCGTCTCCAGCTCCAAAACGGCCGACATGAAGGCCGCGATCGTGGATGCCTTCAGGAACGACCGGACCATCTTGGTCGCCACGGAATCCGGCGCGGAGGGTATCAACCTTCAGTTCTGCTCCCTGCTGATCAACTACGACCTGCCTTGGAACCCGCAGAGGGTCGAACAGCGCATCGGCCGTTGCCATCGCTACGGTCAGAAGATCGACGTCACCGTCATCAACTTCATGAACCGGAAGAACCAAGCCGAGGCTCGGATCGTCCAGCTTCTGGAGCAGAAGTTCCGTTTGTTTGAGGGCGTGTTCGGCTCATCCGACGAAGTGCTGGGCGCCATTGAATCTGGCGTCGACATCGAACGGCGCATCCTCGACATCGTGCAGTCGTGCCGGACGAATGACGAGATCAACGACGCGTTCGACCGCCTCCAGCAGGAGTTCAGCGTAGAGATCGACGAGGCCAAGACCGGAGCTCGCAACAAACTGCTGGCCGAGATGGACGATAAAGTGATCGCGCGCCTAAAGTTTCGTCAGGGCGCGGTGTCGTCGTCACTGGACGAGTTTAAGCGAACCCTGCTAACGCTAGCTCGCGCGGAACTGCCGGAGGCTTGCTTCCACCCGGACCACGTCGAAAGGTTCGACTATCGTGGCCAGACTTATTCGACTGAATGGCCGGAGGCTGACGAGCGCGGATGGAAGTTCTTCCGGTTGGCCGATGAAGGTTTGGCTGACGAGATTATCGTGCGGGCAATCCATCGCGATCTGGACACGGCGGAGATCACGCTAGACTACGACTCTTATGACGGCAAACTTGCCGATGTTGCGCCCCTGCGCGGCGAGAGCGGATGGCTGAAAGTCGCGCGGCTGAAGCTAGTCACGCCCGCCCGCACCTTCGACGAGCTGATCTGTGTCGCAGTGACCGACTTCGGCGCGGTGGTCAATCCCGAGACGGCCGCGCGCATGTTGGTGGTGCCCGGAGCGAGGCCGCCTTGGCCAAGCTGCTGGACGACGGCCAGGTTGAAGTAGTCGGCCGAGCTCAGGAGCGTCTCGGTAATTTCCTCAACGAGGAGGAAGAGCGGCTTGACAACTGGCGCGACGACGCTCGGGTCTCCTACGATCACGAAATCAAGGCTTTGACCAAAGAAGCCAATGACAAAAAGAAGCAGGCCCGCGCGGTCCAGGACCTGCAAAATAAGATTGAACTACAGCGCGAGGCCTCGTCGCTCAAGCGCCGTGCCGACGATCTCCAGCACCAGTTATACACCCGGCTAAAGGAGATCGACGACGAGCGGGAGCGGATGCTCGACGACATCGCCGAGAAGTTGAAATTGACACCCGACCGGAATATCTTGTTTACGATCCGATGGAGCCTGAACTAACACCATCCAAAGCGTCGCTTCCCTGTATCTCCCTGTGTTCCCAAGGCTTTCGAACGCGCTATCAGATTGGCATATTCTGCGCTTCCTTCATGAAGGAAATGAAGAATATATCGGTCAGCCTTTTTCGTGCGATCAAAAACAGCCACATAAGGCGACCGCCCTTGCTTGCCGTCAGGTTCATCGGGTCGCAGTCCAGCGGCAACCTCGGGAATCGATGTTGGGAACATTACTCTCCACATCTTATTTTCTCTGAAGATGAGTGGCGTCGGGTGACGGGAGCCATCTTCATGAATCAGCGTTATGCTTTTTGTTGGGCTTCCAGTGGGTTTCAGCCCGAAAAAGCGCGCTTGAATGGCCTTTAGTTCGAGTTCCCTCCCCATAAGGGTTATTCGGCCACATTCTATCCAACAAGTATTCGCTAACGACGGATCGAGTTGCGCCTCATCCGGTGCTTCCACGACATTAGAGGATGTCTCAGTTCCGACGACCAGCCGATTGATCTTCCTTCGAATCTTATAGGCCCTATCGTAGATTGCTTTGTATGCCTTCAATTCAGTTTTCGTTGGAGCGTGGCCTAGTCTCCAGACATCTTCGAATGCATCCCGGAGCCAGTCTGCCGTATCTTTATCACTAGCTGTCACGAAGGCCACAGCTTCAGCATTCCTCTCAAACGCGGCCCTGGAGATATTTGCAGACCCCACCATAAGAGCTGAATGTTTGGCATTCTCGCTGGCTGCCAGGTGGATCAGCTTCGTATGAAACCTGGAGCCCGTCGACCCAAACGCAACGACCCGAATTTTCGCATTTGGAAGTGCTTGAATTTTATCGATCGCACCCGGCTGACTAATCGCGTCATCAAGACCTATCAGCCAGCGAGACGATTTCAACACGCGATCACCAAAGGCTTCTAGAAGTGTTTGCACCCCTTCTATCGTAACATAAGCGGCAGCTGCATTGAGTTCGTCGCAGTCTGTAGCTAATACGTGTTCAGCCAAACGCTCTTTTAGGCGTTCATCTTTTGGGCATTTTGGATATTGCGTAGCAAGTTCAACTTCCATTGGATTTCCCCCTTAAATAGCGGGGAGGCTAACTACCAATGGTGAAGTTCGGCCTAATAAAAGTGGTCAGCCGACCACGCTCGGGTGATTAAGCGTAAGCCTCAAAGAGGATACTAGAATGACTACAAACCGACTGCAGCTCGATTGGATGGGGAAGGGACACCGAGTGCGTCCCGAACCTCGGATTCTCATTGAGGATGAACGCTTATCTCACCACGCAGCGGTCAGACGCGAACGCGACAGCTTCGAAAATATCCTTATACGTGGCGATAATCTCTTGGCACTGAAGGCCCTTGAGTCGACGCATTCGGGAAAAATAGCCTGCGTCTTCATTGACCCACCCTACAATACCGGAAGCGCTTTCGTTCATTACGACGACGGGATAGAGCACTCGCTCTGGCTGTCGTTGATGAGGGAAAGAATAGTAGTGTTGCATCGTCTTTTGGCGGATGATGGGAGCTTTTGGGTGTCGGTTGACGACAACGAAGCCCACTACCTAAAAGTGCTTTGTGATGAGATTTTCGGACGGCGCAACTTCGTAACAAATGTCGTATGGCAGAAGAAATACACCGTCGCCAACGATGCTAGATATTTCAGTGACAACCATGATCACATTCTTGTCTATGCCAAAAACAAGGAATCCTGGCGACCAAACCGACTAGCAAGATCGGAGGAGATGAACGCGCGCTATTCTAATCCCGATAACCATCCTAAAGGCCCTTGGAAGGCGACACCTCTACATGCCAAGAGCGGCTCGGCTAAGGGAAAAGACTTCGCATATACTTTCCAAAACGGGCGTCAATGGACGCCGCCGCCAGGAACATACCCTCGCTTCTCTGAAGAATCGCTTAGGAGGATGGATGAGGCAGACGAGATCTGGTTTGGTCGCGACGGGACTGCTGCTCCATCGCGCAAGACATTCCTTGCGGATTTAGCCAACGATGGCACGCCGCCTTTGAGTGTGTGGTTGAGTGCCGATGTCGGCCACAATCACGAGGCCAAGACGGAGGCGAAGTCATTTAACGCAGAAGATGTTTTCTCGACACCAAAACCAGAGCGCCTTCTCGGTAGAGTCCTAGAAATCGCGACCAAGCCAGGAGATCTTGTCCTCGATAGTTTTGCGGGTTCTGGCACCACCGGTGCGGTCGCCCACAAGATGGGACGAGGCTGGATCATGGTTGAGCTTGGCGACCACTGTGAGACACATATTGTCCCACGCCTCAGGAAGGTCATCGACGGCGAAGATGCCGGCGGCATTACGCAAGTGACTGGCTGGAAAGGCGGTGGCGGCTACCGCTACTTTAAGCTGGCCCCCTCGCTCTTAGAGAAGGACCAGTTTGACAATTGGGTGATCTCAAAGTCCTACAATGCTGAGATGTTGGCGGAGGCAATGTGCAAACACTTCAGCTTCAACTACGCGCCATCGCCGGAGCATTACTGGATGCATGGCCATTCGTCAGAGATGGATTTCATCTACGTCACCACAAATAGCTTAACCCACGAGCAGCTTGTCGCCATCTCGGATGAGGTGGGGCCGGAGCGCACGCTTCTGATCTGCTGCAAGGCATTCCAAAGTGGGAACGCTGATGCCTTACGAAATCTGACCATCCGGAAGATTCCCGGTGCGATCCTTG
>ERZ1034389.221-NODE-221-length-12486-cov-4.671708_pt1 | contig 12486 bp, 13 predicted proteins | sample MGYA00520611_ERZ1034389 | MGnify/ENA primary metagenome ERZ1034389 (study PRJEB33736, sample SAMEA104288470) | Azolla filiculoides | biome: Urban; feature: water surface; material: ditch water | place: Netherlands | collected 2014 ... | reverse complement strand
TTTGTTTGAAGCATAATCTTGTCGATCCTCGTTTCACTCCGGTCGGATTATGCATTAGGTTCATGATCCCTTGACCGTGGCGTTTTTTCCTGTGACCCAAAGGTCGAAAACAATTTTGCTGAGTGAGCAAAGATGAAGGAAGTCATTGTTCTTGGAGCTGGGATGGCAGGCGTTGGTGCAGCCATTCACCTTCAGATGCGCGGCGTTTCCGTCACCTTGGTCGACCGCCGCGAACCGGGACGCGAAACGAGTTTCGGCAATGCCGGGCTCATCCAGGCGGAAGCTGCCGAACCCTATGCTCTTCCGCGATCGCTTTCCAAGCTCTTGAGGATCGCGACCGGCATCAGCAATGATGTGGCCTATTCGCTTCGGGATCTTCCGCGTCACGCCGGTGCGCTTTTCCGTTATTGGCATCATTCCGCACCCGCCCGTTATGCGCCAATTGGCAAGGCCTACGCGGCTCTTGTCGGGCAGGCGACGGCAGAACACGCGCCGCTGATTGCCGCTGCAGGCGCAGAAGACCTTGTCAGCCGCAGGGGCTTCCGGTCCCTGCATCGCACCCTTGCAGGGCTGAATGCGGAAGCTGCCGAAGCGCGGCATTTTGCCGAGGCCTATGGGGTAAAAAGCCGTATTCTCTCGCCCGTGGAGCTGATGGCCGCCGAGCCTAACCTGCTGCAGGCAGGTGTTGGCGCAGTTCATTGGGAAGATACCTGGGCTGTGCGTGATCCGGGTGCTCTGGTCATGGCCTATGCGGACTATTTCAGAGTCTGTGGTGGGCGGATTGTTCGTGCTGACGCCGAGAGCCTGCGGCAGTCCGGCGCGGGTTGGACGATCAACGCGGAAGAGGGGTCCATCTCGGCCGAAGCTGTTGTCGTTGCGCTTGGTCCCTGGTCTCCAATGCTTTTGAAGCGTTTCGGCTATCATGTGCCAATGGTGGAAAAGCGCGGCTATCACCGTCATTACAGAACGGAACGCGCGCTTGATCTGCCCACGATGGATGCTGCCAACGGCTATGTTCTTGCGCCGATGTCGCTGGGAGTGAGAATCACAACGGGCGCGGAACTATCGCACTCTGCCACGCGAGCACCGTCACAGCTTCGCCGCGCTGAAACGGCTGCTCGTGAGATCATGCATCTCGGCCAGCCGGTGGAAGACCAGCCCTGGTCAGGCATCCGTCCATGCATGCCGGACATGCTGCCTGTTGTCGGCGAGGCGCCGCGTCACAAGGGGCTCTGGCTTCATTTCGGGCATGGGCATCAGGGCTTTACTCTCGGGCCTGCGACCGGGCGGTTGCTGGCGGAAGTCATGCTGGGTGAAGCACCCTATGTGGATCCAGCACCATACAACCCTATCCGTTTGTTTTGAAAACACAAAAGCCGCCACAGTGGGCGGCTTTGGCAATGCAGGCGCGCTCGCGTGCGATCAGAGGATCACGAAACCGGCAACGCAAAGCACGATGAACAGAAGCAGGCCATACCAGCCGACGGTGGTGAAGAACCCGGCTGCCATGGCGATCAGCAGGCAAACGATGATCATCGAGCCGTATTTAGCGCCATTGATGAACATGCTGTAGCTCTTGTCGTGTTCAGCGTAGTCCATTGCCGCGCCAACTTCGACCGGACCCGATTTATGTTCTGCCATGTGATTGCTCTCCTCGCCCAGTGCGATCGCCTAAATCCCCGGCAACCGGCACCTGTTTCTCCATGGAAGGAATTACACAATCGGCAGGAAATTGGCAATGGCATGACATGCATCAAGCCGTCGCATGTTCCCGGATCATGAGGACAACCTGGTGCAGGTCCGTGGCCACGGCCGTGCAGAACGGGCGGATTTCATCGGTCGGATCAAGGAGGTCCGGCACCATCACCGCCATCATGCCCGCTGCGTGCGCGGAGCGGATGCCGTTGTGCGAATCTTCGAGCGCAAGACAGTAGGCCGGATCGGCTGAAAGTCGTGCCGCCGCGGTCAGGAACGGGTCGGGCGCGGGCTTGCCTTGCGTATAATCGCCCTGTGCGACGATGGCGTCGAACCGTTCGAGGAGCCCGAATGCACCTGCCTTGCGATCGACCTTGTCGCGCATGGAGGAGGTTGCGATGGCCCTGGGAATCGACAGTTCGTCCAGAAGGTCGAGCAGTTCGACGACGCCCGGCTTGATATCGAGTCGAACGTCGAGAAGCTTTTCGTAGTGGTTGATCCAGGTGGACCGGAATTCGTCTGCGTGAAAGTCTTCGCCAAACCCATCGAGGAGTTGTTGGCGAATATCAGGCCATTGCTGTCCGACGAAGGTGCGGAAAAAGGGCCACTCGATTGTCTTGCCCAGATGCGCTGCGGCCGTGACAGCCGATTCGAAGGAGAGTGACTCCGAATTGAACAGCAGGCCGTCCATGTCGAAGATGACGGCAGCGGGCATTTTCGGCAATTTCAATGGAGTCAATCTCCGCAAAAGTCTGTTTCCGGCAGACAAGTACCCGGGGCGTCTGAAAATCAGTACAGCCTACAGTTTGCCTGCTCGCTGCTGGATTACCATAAAAGTATCGAATGTGTAGTCACCCACTTGCGTCAACATGTAGGCATCCTTGCGAAATGCAAGCTGATCGACATAGGCTTTCTTGAAATACGGGCTTTTGGATGCAAGCTCGAGGCAAAGGGCATTGTTCGCCGCGAATGCGGCATCGAGAATGTCCTGCGTAAAGGGCCTGAGCTGCGTGCCTGAGGCAACGATTTCCCGCAGTGCCCTGGGATTTTTCGCGTCATAGCTCGCCATCATGCCGGTGTTGGCTGCTGCACAGGCATCTTCAAGAATTGCCTGGTAGCGGGGTGGCAAGGCCTTATATTTTTCGAGGTTGAACAAGGCGTGGATCGCCGGTCCGGCATCCCAGAAGGCCGGATAATAGTAGTACTTGGCAACGCGATAGAGACCGAGCGCCGCATCATCCAGCGGGCCGAGATGTCGCGCCGCGTCAATCTGGTTCCTTTCCAGCGCCGAATAGACGTCATCGATCGCAAGCTTTTGTGGTGATGCGCCGATCTTTTCCAGAACCTTGGCAGCGATGCCGGAAATCCTGAACTTCAGCCCCTTCAGATCGTCGAGTGTCCCGATGTCTTTCCGGAACCAGCCACCCATCTGTGTACCGGCGTTGCCGGCCGGCAGGCCGTAAAGCCCCTGGGACGCGAAAAATTCGCTCAAGAGTGCCTTGCCGTTTCCCTGATAGAACCATGCATTGGCCATGCGCGGGTTGAGTCCGAAAGGCAGGGCCGTTGCCAGAGCATAGGTCGGCTCGATCTCCCAGAATTCCGACGTCGGCGCAAAGGCGGCTTCGACCGTGCCCGCGCGGACGGCATCCAGGACGCGCTCTGCGGGAACCGCGTCGCCCGGTGCCTTGACCTGAATTTCAAATGCGCCGTCCGTTGCCTCTGCGACACGCCGCGCAATGTCTTCTGCCCCCGCATAGATTGTCTCGAACGACCGCGAGAAATAGGATGCCATGCGCCAGACGACCTTTTGTGAGACCTGCGCGATCGCAGGCGTGGCCATCGCGGCTCCTGCCGTCGCCAGCCCTGCCTTCTGGAAAAACGAACGGCGGTCCATACCCGTGTCCTCGCATTGGCTGGATGTGCAGCCGGCTTGATCAATCACATATTGTGATTGTCACCTAAACATTTTGCATCAATGCGTTCAAGCTGGTGTTTCCCGAGCCCGTATGCACCTAACAGTATGACTTGGCGATATTTTTTCTTTTGTTCGCGTTCAACGGCGCGACACTTTCGAGCCAAAAGGTATCGATTGCCCGCATTGACTTGGCAGGTTCACCAGCCAATTTATTCAGGTGTCTTTTTTGGGAGAATCGAACATGAGCATGCCGATCGTTGCCATTCCTTGCGATATCCGGGAACTGGATGGGGCAATGTGGCATGCCGTACAGAGCCAGTATGTCGACGCAGCCGTGAAGGCTGCGCATATCCTGCCTCTTCTGGTACCGGCGCTGGAGACCGGCCATGACATCGATGCCGTCCTCGACCGGGTTGATGGTGTTCTGCTTTCAGGCTCCCGATCGAACGTTCATCCTTCGCTCTACGGTAAGGTGGCCGAGGAAAAGGATGGGCCCTTCGACCCGGCGCGTGACGCCACCACCATGCCGCTCATCCGGCGCGCGATCGAGCGTGGCGTTCCCCTGATGGCCATCTGCCGGGGCATACAGGAGCTTAATGTTGCGCTTGGCGGTACGCTCGCCAGTGAAATACAGGAGCTTCCGGGTCGCAACGATCACCGCCAGCAGGAACATCCCGAACGGGATGTTCGCTACACCATCCATCAGTCGGTCCATGTAAAGGAAGGCAGCTGTATTGCAGCGGCCATCGGCTCAGGCGAGGTGAAGGTCAACTCGCTGCACAGGCAGGCAATTTCTGAGACCGCGCCAAACCTCGCCGTCGAGGCGATGGCGGATGATGGCACCGTCGAAGCGGTTTCCGTGATCGGCGCGAAGGCATTTGCCGTCGGCGTGCAATGGCATCCGGAATACTGGGCGACGACGGATGGTCCGTCCGCAGCGCTTTTCAAGGCTTTTGGTGATGCAGTGCGTGCTTACGCCGACGCAAAGCGCGTTCCAGCCTGATTGAGTTTTGGCTCTAACAGTCAGTTCTTTGCGCTGAACGAGATCGTGGCCGATGGCGGGTCAACCGCGATATAGGCGACGCCATCGCCCTGCGCCAGCGTGAGGACTTCGCCGCCGGATGCGCTCGTCAGCGAAACTGTTCCATCTGAATTGGCCGTCCAGTTGCGGGCGTCGGCAAGCTTTGGCCAGACATTTTCACAAGTCGTGTCCGCCTTGACCGACGATGTCCGGCTGGACCCGCCAGTGGAGCGGGAAACCAGGCAAGTCGTGTTGTCAGCAAGGTTGGTGGCCGTGAAGGCCATTACGCCCGCGCCGTCGGCGGGCAGTGATGCGGTCGTCACGGCATCGGGATCGTGCGCACCGGGTGAGGGCGCGAAATAGCTGGCGATAGCGCCAGCGGCGGCAAAGGCAACAGCAATCATCAGTTTCATGATCAGCCCCTTTGGTTCGAATTTATCCCCCACAATACCATGGTGCGCCCCAAAGCTTAATCAAACCTTGCGACGGGTGATCGATTGTTAACACTTATCGATTTTTGCAAAGCGGCTACGGAAAGCCCGCAGCAGCGGGATTTGAGCACTTCAGCTCAATCACGACTGTGAGGCGTTTCCGGCACGGGGGTGATCGGCGCGCCCTTCTCAAACCATGAGATCAGATTGTCGACCGTCAGATCAGCCATCGCGTCGCGGGTCGGGACGGATGCCGAGGCAACATGCGGAAGCAGGCAGGCATTTTCCAACTTCATGAGGCGTTCCGGTACACGAGGCTCATCCTGGAACACATCAAGGCCTGCGGCGGCGATCGTGCCATTTTCGAGCGCTTCGGCAAGGTCGTCCTCGTCAACCGTCCAGCCGCGTCCGATATTGATCAGCACGCCGTTTGGCCCGAGCTTCTTCAGAAGTGCTGCATTGATCGTCTTGTGCGTGTCCGGTGTCTTGGGGACGATGCAGACCAGCGTATCGACGGCTTCGGCCAGTGCATCGAGCGTGGCGTAGTAGGGATAGGCAACATCCTTGCGCGGTGAGCGCGTGTGGTAGCTGACGGGGAGATTGAAGGCTGAGACACGATTGGCAATTTCGAGACCGATCCGGCCAAGACCATAGATGCCGACCGTGCGTCCTCGCAGCGACAGCGGCGAAAGGCGAAATGCACCGTCGCTCACCCAGCGGCCCTGCCGAAGCCATGTTTCAGCCTGCGGCAGCAGACGAACGGTGTTGATGAGCAGGCCAAGCGCAGTGTCGGCAACCTCCTCATTCAGAACATCCGGCGTGTTGGTGACCATGATGCCGTTCGCCGCGGCATGCTGGACATCGACGCCATCATAGCCGACGCCGAAATTGGCGACGATCTCGAGGTTGGGCAGTGCGCTCATCAGCGCACCGGGCATGCCGTTGAAGCCTGTGGCACCGCGCACCTTCGCAGCAATCTCCGGCGTCACCAGCGCTGGATCTGGCCGTTCAAGATGGACGACGTCGAAGACGTCAGCGAGCCTCTGGCGAACGCGCGGATGTACCTTGCCGGCGGTGAGGACGGAAATACGGGTCATTGTCAGCTCCGGGGCAGCGGTGCGGTCGATTGCCGGATACGCATTTCCGGCTTGATCAGATGAATGCCGTCAGGTTCGTGGCTGCCAGACAGCTTGTCGAGCAGTGCGCGCGCGGCGAGGCGTCCGACCTCGGACTGGCCGTTCCAGACGGTCGTGAGGCCGGGCGTGGCAATCGCGGCTTCTTCCAGGTCGTCATAGCCAGTGACGGAAATATCACGGCCGGGCATCAGGCCTGCACGGGCAATGCCGTTCATGAAGCCGATGGCGACGAGGTCGTTCCAGCAGACGGCCGCCGTCGGGCGCTGCGGCAGGGACAGGAAGTGCACGGCTGCCTCAAACCCGCCCTGCTTGGAGCGGGGACCGGCGATGCGAAGGCCCGGATCCACCGGAATGTTGGCCTTCTTCAGAGCATTCACGTAGCCCTGGTAGCGGTCGCGGCCGGTCGAAGTCTGGTCCGTGCCGCCGACCATGGCAATCACGCGATGACCCAGGCCGATCAGATGGTTTGTGGCAAGCGAAATGCCGTAGCTGTCGTCCCCGCGATAGGTCGGCAGGTCGAGGTTTTCGACCGAGCGTGCGACAAGGATCGCCGGCATGCCGTTGTTTTCGGCCAGCTCGAGATCTTCACGCGGCGTGCCGATGGCGGGCGACATGATCACGCCGTCGCCGCCCAGCTGCAGCAGCGTTTCAATGAAGTTGCGCTGTTTGTCGACGGAGTCATAATGGTTGGACAGGATGAAGGTATGGCTCGAGCGATCAAGCTCGCTTTCGATCGATTTCAGGATTTCCGCGTAGAACGGGTTCTGGATGTCATGCACGACAACACCGATGATGCCGGATCGCGAGGTTCGGAGACTGGCGGCGCGCCGATTGTAAATGTATCCCAGCGCGCGGGATTGTTCCTTGATCTTCTCGCGGGTCGCGGCGGCCACCAGCGGGCTGTCGCGCAGGGCAAGAGAGACTGTTGCTGTCGATACACCGAGTGACTCGGCAATCGTCGAAAGCTTGATTTTTTGCGCCACCGATCCTCCTCGCCGGGAGATTTCTTCTGGTTTTTCGCCCGTCTTAAAAATTTTAAGTAAACGGTTTTAATCCGGCTTGCAACAGTTTCGGGAAGAGAGCGTCAGTCTTCACTTTCGTTTGATGACGTCTCTGAACCTAAAGCCTTGGCAAGATTGCCATCGACGAGGCTCAAAAGTTCGAGCAGGCGGCGCATCTGTTTCTCATCGAGATCACGGAACGCAGCCTCGTGCACTTCGGCACTGGCTTCGTGGATCGTCCCGATGGCGTCGCGTCCGGCAGGTGTCAGCCAGACGGTCGTCAGCCGCCCGTCTTCGCCACCCTTCCGGGTCAGGAAACCTTGCGCTTCCATGCGGGTAATCGTGCGGGTGATTGTCGGCGGCTTGACGCCGAGGCGTGCCGCAATCGCGCCTGCGGTCAGCCCGTCCTCGTCTTCGAGCGCCAGCATCACGCCTTCCTGGCCACCATAAAGGCCGAGCTTGCTGAGCGAGCGGGATGTCAGCGTGCGGAACTGCCGGGCAACCTGCGCCGCTTCAAATGCGATATCAGCAGGGCTCGCTGAGTCTCTCGCCTTCTTGCCAGACTTCTTCTTGTCCTTGTCTTTCTTGGCCATACCTTGCCCTTTTCGATCAGCCACACGACGTTGCGGCGGCATCCGGAAGTTTCAACACAGCCGCGTGTCTTATAGCTGTTTTGCTGCATCTTCGTTATCGTTTGACCGAAGGCAGTGACATGCGACATGGGTAAGCCTGAATCTTCGATCTGAAAAGGCCCGGAAAACGGTGAATACAGACGCTGCGCATAAAAGGATAACAAAGCCTTCCCGCACGATTGCCGTCCTGCCGCTCGGCGCGCATGAGCAGCATGGACCGCATCTCCCCTTCGAGACCGATACGATTATCGCTGCCGGGATTGCCGCGCGTGCCGCTGCTCTGATGCCGGCGCATCTTGAAGTCCGGTTTCTGCCAGTAGAGCCCGTTGGCTATTCGATCGAGCACATGGATGTTGCGGGCACCAAGACGCTTCGTTTCGACGAGGCGGTGAACCGCTGGCTTTCGATTGCCGAGGCCCTTCATGCAGAAGGCGTCGACAAACTCGTGCTCCTCAATGCCCACGGCGGCAATTCGCCGCTGATGACGATTGTCGCGACGGAGGCCCGCGTGCGGTTCAGCATGCTGTGTGTCGCGACCAGCTGGACGCGCTTTGGCGCAGAGGCGGGGATCGTAACTGCGGAGGAAAAGGCACTCGGCATTCATGGCGGTGATATCGAAACCTCAGTCATGCTGGCACTGGCGCCGCAAATGGTGGACATGGCGCGGGCTGCAGATTTTACCAACCGGCAGGCGTCGCTTGCGGAAGAATTTCGGTATCTGCGCGCCTACGGACCGCATGCTTTTGGCTGGAAGGCGCAAGACCTCAATCCCCATGGCGTGACTGGCAATGCCAGCCTCGCAACGGTTGAAAAGGGTGAAGCCATGATCGCCCGAGCCGTGGAAGGGTTCATCGAACTGCTCGACGACGTTGACAGGTTCGACCTGTCGACTTTTCAGCTCGACTAAACCCGGCAGCCGACAGCTTCCGATCCTTTAACCCGATATCAGCACCGTTGACGGGCCAACGGGTGTGCCGGGGCGTTTGACCGCAGGCTTGCGGGCGTCGCGCCAGTCGAGGACATAGGCGAGCGCAATCTGGACCTGAACGCCTGCAGCAATCAGCGCCAGCGAGAATAAGACGTTGTTGCCCGCAACCATCATCGCAGCCTGGGCTGCTACCGATAGCAAGGTGCCCGCGACAAAGATCGAGAGCCCATGGCGTCCGATCACGGAGAGCGGATTTGCGAGAGGCAGACGAACCAGATTGGAAACCGCCGGCAGCGAGATGAAGACATAGGTCATCGCCAGCACATGCAGCAAACGCCAGCCGGTGAGGAACGTCTTGTCCGATCCGGTCAGCACATAAGGCAGTCCGAACGTCAGGTCGTTTCGCGCACCCAGCCCATCAACAATCCAGACACAGGCGAAAACAAGATATGCGAGTGCGACGGCAAAGAGGACCGGGTTGCCGCCGAGTTTCCTGCCGCGCGACACATGGCGCATGCCGACATAGCCGATCACGAAAATGAGCTGCCACGACAGCGGATTGAAGAACCAGATGCCGGGCTCGAGCATGCGTGGCGGGCCAATGCGCCAGGTTCCGGCGATCGCCCAGAGTGCGATGGAAACGGCAAGCAGAAGGACGGGACTACGGCGCTCCGCCCAGATGATGGCCGGCACCATCAGCATGAGGACCATGTACATGGGCAGAATGTTGTTGTAGCCGATCTGGTGGCCCAGTGTGACAAGTGCGAATACGCCGCGCGCCGGATCGGAGAGCGCCGGCCACATGTCGATCTGACGCATGAGGAACGGGCGTGTTGCGGCGAGCGCAAACACCCCGAAAACAGCAATCGTTGCGAAGGTCGCAAAAAGGTGCGCGCCAAACAGCGTGCCGGCCCGACGCCATGCCTTGCGCGTCAGGTCCGTGAGATTGGTCATGTCGTATTTGCGGCCATAGGCCAGCGCAACGGCGATGCCGGAAATCAGGACGAAGATTTCGGAAGCGTCGGAAAAGCCGAAATTTCGCAGCGTCCAGTTTTCCAGCGGCTGCCCGGGGACATGGTCGACAAAGATCATCAGGAGAGCGATGGCGCGCAGGACATCAAGGCGGGTATCGCGTGCTTTTGCAGGCATGGTCATTTTTGATCTTCCCTGAACTGGAAGCGCCAAAACGATGGCAGCTGCACTTCGAAAATGAATTTCTGTATCCCGGGGCAAAACGCATAACGGCCCAATTCGTTCCCGCGAGAACGAATGCATGGCGGCAAGGTAGCCTGCCAAGGATGCCGAAATGCGTCCGCCGGATGACAATACCGGGACGATTTTGCGGCCGGGGTTTCGACGTTCAGAAGCGGGCTGGCACGCGCAGGAATAATTTTGCCGGGAATTCTTGCGGTCTGGAGCCTCAAAAGCCTATATAAGCTCAAACTTCCCGCAAAGGTGAACGACTATGACTGAAGCGCAAGCTATCAAGCCCATTCCCGTGACCGTGCTGACCGGCTATCTCGGCTCGGGCAAGACGACCCTGCTGAACCGGATCCTGACCGGCAATCATGGGAAGAAGTATGCCGTCATCGTCAACGAATTCGGCGAAATCGGCATCGACAACGACCTCATCATCGGCGCCGATGAGGAAGTTTTCGAGATGAACAACGGCTGCATCTGCTGCACGCTGCGCGACGATCTCCTGAAGGAGGTGCGCGCGCTGGCCGAGAGCCGCCGCTTCGACTATCTGCTGATCGAGTCGACCGGCATCTCGGAGCCGCTGCCGGTCGCCGCGACCTTCGAGTTTCGCGACGAGCATGGCGAGAGCCTGTCCGACGTCGCGCGGCTCGACACCATGGTCACGGTGGTCGATGCCGCCAATCTGCTGAAGGACTATGCCTCGACCGACTTCCTCGCCCAGCGCGGCGAGGCGCTCGACGGCGACAAGCGCACACTGGTCGATCTCCTGGTCGAGCAGATCGAGTTCGCCGACGTCATCGTGTTGAACAAGATCGACGCGGCGACGCCGGCGCAGCGCGAGGCCGCCCGCACCATCGTGCGCGCGCTCAACCCGGATGCCGACATCGTCGAGGCGAGCTTCGCGAACATCCCGTTCGACCGCGTGCTCGACACCGGCCGCTTCGACCATGAGCGCGCGCAGCAGCATCCGCTCTGGCACAAGGAGCTCTATGGCTTCGCCGAGCATGTGCCGGAGACCGAGGAATACGGCATCACGAGCTTCGTCTATCGCGCGCGGCGTCCGTTCGATCCGGTGCGCTTCCACGCTTTCCTGCGCGAGAGCTGGCAGGGCGTGATCCGCGCCAAGGGCCATTTCTGGATCGCAACCCGACCGGATTGGTGCGGCGAGATGAGCCAGGCCGGCGCGATCGTGCGCACCGAAGGGCTCGGCTCCTGGTGGGCCGCGATCCCGCGCGAGCGCTGGCCGGATCATCCCGATTGGCACCTGATGATGCAGCGGAGCTGGAACGACCACTATGGCGATCGCCGCCAGGAGCTCGTCTTCATCGGCTCCGGGATGAACGAGGACGATATTCGCCGCCGCCTCGATGCCTGCCTCGTCACCGGCAAGCCCGGCATGGACCCGCAGGCGTGGCAACAGCTTCGCGATCCGTTTCCACCGTGGCGCAGGGCGGGCGAGGCAGCGTGAAGCAGCAGCCGTAGCGCTCCATCTCCGTCATCCTGAGGAGCGCGGAACGCGCGTCTCGAAGGATGCGCGGACACCAGCCGGGCCGCTGACCCTTCGAGACGCGCGCGATGCGCGCTCCTCAGGGTGACGGTCAACGTTCGGCAGCTCTACCTCACCACCGTCCGCTTCGGCTCGACGATCTCGAACATGCGCGGGAATTCGTCCATCAGGCCCATCAGCTCGGCGAGCTTCATCGGGTTGCCCGACAGCTTGACCTTGCCGGCGGCGACGGCTTCCGGAAAGCTGGTCAGCTTCGCGATGACCTCGTCGAGCGTCGCGCGCGCCAGCGTGAAGCTGGCGTGCGCATCGGCCGCCTGCGCGCCCTTGACATAGGTCAGCGCGGAATTCTCGAGATTGAGCACGAAGCTCTCGCCGGTGTCGGTGAAGCTCCAGTTCAACACGATGCGCTTGCCTTCGGCCTTGGGGCCGTTGAGGCGGATGCCGAGCACGTCCCAAAGCTGCTCGGTCCGCAGTGCAGCCAGCGTCTCGCGCGGCATCGGCGAGCGCGGCGGCGTCTTCGGCATGCCCTGCCGCAGCTCCTGGGCACCGAACAGATAGGCGTTGCGCCAGGTCGAGCTCTCGGCCGCATAGCCGAGCTGCTCGAACGTATCGGCCAGCAGGGCGCGCGCCGCCGTGTTGTCGGGCTCGGCGAACACCAGATGGCTGACGGCCTGCGCGACGAAGCGGAATTCGCCCTTGGCGAAATCAGCCGTGGCGCGCTTCAGGATCGCATCGGCGCCGCCCATATACTCGACATATTTCTTGCCGGCCTCGACCGGCGGCAAGGGATCGAGATTGACCGGATTGGCGTCGTACCAGCCGAGATACTTCTGGTAGATCGCCTTCACATTGTGCCTGATATGGCCATAATAGCCGCGGCCGTGCCAGGCGCCGTCGAGGCTCTTCGGCAGCTGGATCGCCTCGGCGATCTCGGCGCTGGTCAGGTGTTCGATCCGCAGCTCACGCGGTTGCTCGGAACGCATCACGTCTGGCTCCTTCAACCCTGGAGCCGCGCCTGGT
>ERZ1034389.220-NODE-220-length-12490-cov-2.492883_pt1 | contig 12490 bp, 10 predicted proteins | sample MGYA00520611_ERZ1034389 | MGnify/ENA primary metagenome ERZ1034389 (study PRJEB33736, sample SAMEA104288470) | Azolla filiculoides | biome: Urban; feature: water surface; material: ditch water | place: Netherlands | collected 2014 ... | reverse complement strand
ACATGGTCGGCATCGACATCGGCAAACCCGCCTATGGCTGGTCCGCCCCCTTCGGCACGACCACGACCGGCCTGCCGATCATCGATCGCCTGCCCGGCACCGAGCATGTCCACGCCATCATGGGTTTCGGTGGCAATGGCATCACCTTCTCCACGATTGCAGCCGAGATCCTAGCCAATCGCCTAGGCGGGAAAAAGGATGCCGACCAGGATCTGTTCCGCTATCCGGAATGACCGTTTGGCGCTTGCACGCCGGGGCAACTTCGTCACAGTCTCGTGATGGAACAAACCGCTTGAAACGCGGTTTTGCCATACTTATTTGTTAGCTGGATTTCTGTGGGAAAGAGACAGATCCACGGAGATTGGGCTCGCCGATATAGGGAGCCCCGCACAAGAAGGGGGTGCTTTATGGCCCGCAATAGTTTGCCCAGCATTACAGCCGGCGAAGCCGGTCTCAATCGTTATCTGGATGAAATCCGCAAATTTCCGATGTTGGAGCCGCAGGAAGAGTACATGCTCGCGAAACGTTACGCTGAGCATGGCGACCGCGACGCCGCACACCGCATGGTGACCAGCCATCTTCGTCTCGTGGCGAAGATTGCCATGGGATATCGTGGCTATGGCCTGCCGATCGGCGAAGTCGTGTCGGAAGGCAATGTCGGCCTGATGCAGGCGGTCAAGAAATTCGACCCGGAACGCGGCTTCCGCCTCGCAACCTATGCCATGTGGTGGATCAAGGCCTCGATCCAGGAGTACATCCTGCGTTCGTGGTCGCTGGTCAAGATGGGCACGACCGCCAACCAGAAGCGCCTGTTCTTCAACCTGCGCCGCCTCAAGGGCAAGATCCAGGCGATCGAGGAAGGCGACCTGAAGCCGGACCAGGTGACGGAAATCGCCACCAAGCTGAAGGTCTCCGAGGAAGAAGTCATCTCGATGAACCGCCGCCTGTCGGGCGACGCATCGCTGAACGCACCCTTACGGGCAAGCGAAGGCGAGAGCGGCCAGTGGCAGGATTGGCTCGTCGACGACCACGAAAGCCAGGAAGCCGTCCTGATCGAACAGGACGAGCTCGAAACCCGCCGCCGCATGCTGGCGCGTGCCATGAGCGTTCTGAACGAGCGCGAACGCCGCATCTTCGAGGCCCGTCGCCTGGCTGAAGACCCGGTCACGTTGGAAGAGCTGTCGTCGGAATTCGACATCAGCCGCGAACGCGTCCGCCAGATCGAGGTCCGCGCCTTTGAAAAGGTCCAGGAAGCCGTTCAGAAGGATGCTCTGGAACGTGCCAAGGCCCTGCGCGTCGTCGAAGCCTGAGGCCAAAAATCCGCAACTAAAAACCGGGTGTGTCGCCACACCCGGTTTTATTTTGCCTGAATGACAGGTCGTTTAGTTTCCGGCAGGGGCCGCAAGCGCCGCCCATTCCTTCATCACCTGGGTAAACACCGCAGCGCCATCCGTCCCCTTGTCCAGGGTCAGCAGCGCACGCCGTCCATTTCGGTAGATGACAGGAATGTCGATCCAGCCGCGGGTCGCGAGCAGGTCGAGATTGCGTTTCACCACATCCTCGAAATCGTTCAACGCCACCAGATAGGTGTCATCGGTGACCTTGGCCGAAACCGCGACCAGAGGGTCGCCGCGATCCTGCTCCGTACGCTTCATCGCGATGCGCTGCAGGTTCTCGATTGCGCCGCCTTCGAAATCCGGTGGCACCGAGAAGACAACCTCGATGATATGGCTTGCCGGCAACGAACTGTCGGCATTACGCTTGATCGTCACCAGTGCCGACATGCCGCGTTCCGGCACATTGATCCTGCCCTGGATCTGAGGATTGGGCTTGCCGTCTTCGCCGGTTTCGCGCACCGCAGACCATGTGATGGTTCCGGGCACGGCAACCGGTGTCGTCTGACCAAGCTTCTCCTCGTAGAGGAAAGCCTTGTCACCCGACAGGGCCGCAGCCGTGCTGCCGGCTGCCGGCGGGTTCTGCGTCGGCGCGGGCGCGGTCGAGGGCGGAGCATCACCCGGCTCTACCGTCGAGGCCAGCGTCTGGGCAGACACCGAGCGTCCTTCAGCGGGAGCATCGGCGGCAACGGTTGCACCTGCGCCGGCATCCGTCTCCGTCCCGTCGGCCAGCAGCCTCTGGGTGAACTTCTGACCGCTGACGGCTCCGTCTTCGGTCGTCGCAGCAGGTGCTGGCGTTGTCGTCGGCTGCTCGGTCGTTGCAGCAGGCGTCGTCGCCGCCGGATCGCTGTCAACGGGCGGTGTCGTCGCGGTGTCCGTGGTCGATGCGGAAGAGCCGGTCAGACTGGAGACCATCTCGCCCATCTCGCCGCGATAGGTCCAGGCAGTAAAGCCTCCGCCAACCACGAGAATGGCGCCGAGTACGCCAAAGATCAGGGGGGCGAAATTGCGTGGCTTCTTCGGCTCGAGCCGGTAGGCGCCGTAGGCATCCGGTTCGCCCGAAGGCTCGACCGCTTCACCTTCGGCATGCGTCGAGAATGTCGACAGCTGGTCGTCCCATTCACCGCCTGCAGGCAAGACGGCAGCAGCCTCGACCGACGTCGGCGGAACCTTGCTCAGGTCACCTGCCGTATCGTTGAACCACTGGCTGAAATCTTCGCTCTCGACCTTTGCCGGATAGGCAGTGGCAGGCTCCGAACCATAGGCAGCATCGCCAAGCAGGATGTCGTGCGGATCGTTTGCGACTGAAGTGGTTTCGGTTCTTTCCGGATCATAGGCCGGAAAGCCGCTGGCCGGTGTGAACGAAATCGCCGACGGCTCTGCCGTTACTTCGGGAAGTTCATGCGGATCGAATGCCGGGCGTTCTGCACCGATCTCCGGAAGATCCCAGCTGGCTGTGGGGATGGCCGGTTGGCCCGATTCCGGATTGCGATCGGCAAGCCAGTCATCGACAGCATCGACCACCGGCGCACGCGCAACCGCTGCATCATTCTCATAGGTCGCAGCAGCTTGAGTCGCGTGGCTTTCTTCGTCCCAGATCAGCGATGCGGGGTCGTCGCCCGGTTGCCACGCACGCGGTTCGTCAACAACACCTTCGGGTGCGTCTGGCTCTGCGGCGGCAGGCGTCTCGTAGTAATGCTCGGGCTCCGGAGCGGGCTCTGGTACCGGCTCCTGTTCCGGCTCGGATGCAAACGGCTCATCGTCAACGGACGGCGCATAATAGTCCGGCGTCTCGACGACCTCGGCATGCGGCTCGTCAGCAGCGGCATAAGCCGGCTCTTCCCAGACCTGCGGCGCAGAATACGGCTCCGGCACATCAGCTTCGACCGGCTCTGCAACCGGCTCGAACGCTGGCGCGTCAGCCGGCTCCAAAGGCCGTTCATCCGCCATATGCGCATCGGCCCAGTCATCGCCGCTGGCGACCGGAGCCTCGGGCTCGGCCGTCGTCGCATCGTTCGCCACAGTTTCCGGCTCATGATACGCGCTGGCGTCATCGGGATGCGCAGAGGTTTCGGCCTCCGGCTCTTCCTGGCTCCATGCGGGATGTTCGGCTGCGACGGCAGTTTCCACAACTGGATCGGCCGCAGGCTCATCAGCCAAAGCCTCATCGGCCGCAGGCAAGGCCTCGGCATGCTCCGCTTCAACCTCGAGAATCGCGGCATCCAGCTTGGAGAGCTGGCGTTGCAGCATTTGCTCCGGTGGACGCGGCGACATGTTCTCGAGCTGCCGGACCACGGCAGCGCGTGCCTTCTCATAGACCTTCGCGCGCATCTCCGGAGTATTGTTCGACAGGCCGTCCACGGCCCGTCGAATCACTGCGATAAAGTCAGCCATCAGCACTTTCTCTTGATCGCCGATCCGGGGTGGACCAGCAAAACACTAACAGAATCTTATTAATCCTCGAAAGGGTCTGTCACAAGTATGGTGTCGTCGCGTTCTGGGCTGGTCGACAGCAAAGCCACCGGCGCACCGATCAGCTCCTCGACCTGACGGACATACTTGATCGCCTGAGCCGGCAAATCCGCCCATTTGCGGGCGCCGACGGTCGATTCCTTCCAGCCTTCGAGCGTGATGTAGATCGGCTCGACGCGCGCCTGGGCAGCCTGCGCTGCCGGCAGATAGTCGATTTCCTGGCCGTCCAGCTTGTAGCCGACGCAGATTTTCAGCTCTTCCAGCCCGTCGAGAACGTCGAGTTTGGTCAGCGCGATGCCGGTGATTCCATTTGTGGCGACAGACTGGCGCACCAGTGCAGCATCGAACCAGCCGCAACGGCGCTTGCGGCCCGTCACGGTACCGAACTCATGGCCCTTCTCGCCGAGGAACTGGCCGATCTCGTCGGTCAGTTCGGTCGGGAACGGACCTTCGCCGACGCGGGTCGTGTAAGCCTTGGTGATGCCGAGGATATAGCCGAGCGAGCCGGGACCCATGCCGGAACCGGCAGCGGCCTGGCCGGCAACCGTGTTCGACGAGGTCACAAACGGATATGTGCCGTGGTCGATGTCGAGCAGCGAGCCCTGCGCGCCTTCAAACAGGATGCGCGACCCCTTGCGGCGCTCGATGTCGAGCAGACGCCAGACGCTGTCCATGAAGGGCAGGACGCGTTCCGCGATCGAGGAAAGTTCCTCCATGATCGTCTTGTGCTCGACTTCCACGGCGCCGAAGCCACGGCGCAGGGCATTGTGGTGCGTGAGGATGCGCTCGACCTTGCCGCCCAGTGCGTCCAGATCGGCCAGATCCATCACGCGGATGGCGCGACGACCGACTTTGTCTTCATAAGCAGGGCCGATGCCGCGACGGGTGGTGCCGATCTTGGTGCCGCTGTTGGAGGCAGCGTCCTCGCGCATGCCGTCCAGTTCGCGGTGCAGCGACAGAATCAGCGTGGCATTTTCGGCGATTCGCAGATTGTCCGGGGTCACTTCGACGCCCTGGTCCTTCAGGCGGCCGATTTCGGCGATCAGCGCATGCGGATCAACGACCACGCCATTGCCGATCACCGCCTTCTTGCCCGGGCGCACTACACCCGACGGCAGGAGCGACAGCTTGTAGGAGACGCCGTCGATGACGAGCGTGTGGCCAGCATTGTGTCCGCCCTGGAAGCGAACCACGATGTCCGCACGTTCGGAGAGCCAGTCGACAATCTTGCCCTTGCCCTCGTCACCCCATTGCGAACCAATCACCACGACATTCGTCATTTCGTAATCCTGTCTATCGCGCAACGCTGCGCTCTACCCAAACCCGCGCATCTATACTGTGTTGTTTTTCGGAAATCGACCCGTATTGACGCGTGATTTGGCTTTTTGCGTGACAAAGCGGCAGCCCTCCCCTATTTCCGACACCATTCGCGCTTGAACAGTTGAGCAGGCTGCTTCGTCAAGGCGCGGTTCATGCCGGGAATTGTGATGCCTCTGTCCATTCGCTGTTATGTCTATCTGGTCATCACCACCTTGCTATGGGGTGGTAATACGGTTGCCGGCAAGCTCGCGCTCGGCCATGTTAGTCCCATGGTGCTGAGCTTCGGCCGCTGGGCTCTCGCAGCAGGCCTGATCATCTCGATCTCGGTGCCGCAAATCCGCAAGGACTGGCCGGTCCTCAAGGCCAACTGGATGCTGCTCGTGGCCTATGGCGCGGTCGGCTACGCCGCATTCAACGGCTTTCTCTATACGGCACTGAAATACACCAGCGCCGTCAACGGGGCCATCGAGCAGGGCGCCATACCGGTGCTGATCTTCGTCATCAATTTCCTGCTCTTCCGCATTCCCGTTTCCAAGGTACAGATCCTTGGGTTCCTGATCAGCTTTATCGGCGCGGCCCTGACCGCCTCGCACGGCAACCTGATGACCCTGCTGACGCTGTCACTGAACTACGGTGACCTGATCATGCTGTTTGCCGGCCTCAGCTACGCCGTCTACACGATCGCCCTGCGCTGGAAGCCGGCCGTGCACTGGAAGAGCCTGATGGCAGGGCCAGCCCTTGCCGCCGCCCTCACCTGCCTGCCGCTGCTCTATTGGGAGGCTGGAAATGCAGAGATGATCCTGCCTGACACGCGCGGCTGGCTGATCATTCTCTATTGCGCGGTCTTTCCGTCGCTGATCTCGCAGATTCTCTACATCAAGGGCGTCGAAGGCATCGGCGCCAACCGTGCCGGTCTGTTCATCAATCTCGTCCCGGTGTTCGGAACACTGTTGTCGATCAGCCTGCTCGGCGAAACGCTCGAACTCTTCCACATCATCGCCCTGGCGCTTGTGCTTGGGGGTATCGCCATTGCCGAATGGGGCAAGCCGGCCAAGGTGAACTAGGGAGCGATCTTGCTCCGGATCGGATTGCGCTCATCCACATTGGCTGATCGAGCCTGGACTCGGGGTGGATCGACAGGGCAAATCAAGACCACGAGTAAACGAGCCGGCCATCTCGGCCGGCTCGTCTGCTTTCAGGTTACGGCGTGGTCGGGGCCGCCGCGCCACCGCTAGGGGCGGACGTTGCCGGGGCCGGCGCGGCAGGGGCCGGCTCGGCAGGTGCAGCCGGAGCAACATCAGTGGCCGCCGGAGGGGTCGGAGCCTCGGTGCTTGCGGCCGGCGGCGTCGGTGCCGCGGGCGGCGTTGCTGCCGGTGCCGAGCTTTCCGTGGCCGGCATTGTCGTGGTTTCCCGTTCAGTGGTCGATCCGCCGAACAGCATGAAAGCACCGGCCGCAATGACGACGACAAGCAGCGCCGCGATGGCAACTGCGGTTCCACTCATGCCAGCATTCTGCGTGACGTTTGGCGGGGTGACGTTTGGACGTTGGTCCTGCATGGGTTTTCCTCCTTGGAAAGCGAGGCTCGTCTCGCCAGATGCGCGACAAGCCTCGGCTAGAGATCTAAACGTGGGCGGGAACTTTGTGTTCCATTCTGAATTACTGCACCACGCCGACAACCACGTAGGTCTCGGGGTCAACGATCACACGCTGGTTGTTGACGAAGGCATAGGCGTAAGTCGGATCTTCCGGGATCGGTGTCAGCACGACCTGCTGCGGCAACGGCTGGCCAACAGCGATCCTCTGCTCGACGACAACGGGCTCAACCGGAACCGGCTGCTGGCGTACATAGGTGACGACGGTCGGCGGCGGCGGATCGATAGCAGTCCCGGCGATTGCACCGACCACGCCACCAACGGCGGCACCGACCGGGCCGCCAACGATCGCACCGGTGACCGCGCCACCGGCAGCGCCGGTCATCGTACCTTCCTGAGCAAGTACAGGCGACACAATAGAGCCAAGTACGATAGCTCCGAGAGCAAGCATCTTCGTCTTCATGGCTTCATCCTTTCCGTTTGATTACCATGGACGCTAGAACACCTGGAGATGGAGTTTGTTCCCCACGCTGGATCGTGGAATTTTATAGATGTACAAATCTGCAACACATGCGCCATGCCGAAATCCGCGCATCGGAAATACGAAAAACACGTCAATCAATGGACTTATATTATCTCAGATCTGCGTGCCGACCCCGATGTCAGGGCGCTGGCACCACCGGTACGGCCCGGTTGCGTCGGACTTCGTAGAGAATATGGCCAAACAGCGCCGCCAACACGATCGGGCCACCGATCAGCGTTGCCGGGGACGGGACCTCGTTGAGCACGAGCCAGACCCACAGTGGAGTCAGCGGCACTTCGAGCGCCGTCAACAGGCTGGCATCCGCCGCCGGCAGTCTCCGAGTCGAGGCGGTATACAAAATGAGGCCCATCGCGTTCTGCACGATCGCAAAGATCACGATCAACTGGAGGTCCGGTGCCGAGACAGCCAGCGGCGCGGCAAACCAGAATGTGACGAAGGAGCAGAGCCAGGCCGATCCGGCCATAGCCGGCAACATCGGCACCTCGCGATGTTTGCGCATGACGGTGGCCATCGCACCAACCGAAAGCGTCATCACTGCCGCCAGCAGCTTGCCAAACAGCCCGCTTCCACCGCCGCTGCCGCCATGCCCATCGGTCAGCATCACAAGAACGCCGACCATGGCCACACCGCTGGCGATCAGCGTCGAACGGCTGGGCCGTTCCCCGATGAAAACGAAGGCCAGCGCGGCTGTCACAAACGGTACCGTCGCATAAATCACCATCGCATCGGCGATCGACGTGTAATACATCGATCCGATGCCGGAGATCATGCTGGTTGCCGAAAAGATCGTCGCAAGCAGGCTTGGCCAACCCATGCGGCGCAGGATGCCCGGCACCCGACCCCGTTCCAGGTAGATGAAGAACAGAAACACGCACGTGCCCGAAAACAGGCCGCGCCAGAACAGCATGGTCATCAGGTCGGTGGTGATATGGCGGACGAACAGGCCTGATGAAGACCAGGCAAGTGCAGAAATCGCGCCGAACAGGACGCCAAGTCTGTAGTGACGCTGGTCATCGAGCGTCATGGCAAAGGTGCAGGCAAGAGCATGGACAACATCGGCACCTCAGCCATCCCAGCCGACGATACCCTTGATTTCCAGGAAATCATGGATAGCCCAGTCCGCGTATTCCCGCCCATTGCCTGACTGCTTGTAGCCGCCGAATGGCGCAAACGTGTCCCACTCGGGATAGTTCAGATACACCGAGCCCGCCCGCATCCGGGCCGCGACCTTGCGGGCATGCTCGATATCGCCGGACTGGATATAGGCAGCCAGGCCATAGACGGTGTCATTGGCAATCGCGATCGCCTGCTCTTCCGTCTCATACGGCAGGATTGACAGCACCGGGCCAAAAATCTCCTCGCGCGCAATCGTCATGTCGGGCGAGACGTGGCCAAAGATCGTCGGGCGCACATAGTAGCCGCGATTGAGGTTTTCCGGCCGGCCCGGCCCGCCGGTGACCAGCAGCGCGCCCTCCTCGATGCCCACTTCGATCAGCCGCTGGATCTTGTTGAACTGGATTTCGCTGACCACCGGTCCCAGAACCGTATCCTCGGCCTGCGGATCGCCGACGATGAATGCCTCGGCCACATCGCGGGCAAACAACAGCGCCTCGTCATGCCGGTCTGCGGGTACCAGCATGCGGGTCGGCGCATCGCAGGACTGGCCGGAATTGCCGAAGCAGCCTTCGACGCCCTTGCGCACCGCCGTCTCGAGATCCGCATCCGGCAGGATGATATTGGCCGACTTGCCGCCCAGTTCCTGCGCCACGCGTTTGACTGTTTCGGCTGCGGTCTTCGCAACGATGATTCCGGCCCGCGTCGAGCCGGTAAACGAAACCATGTCGACATCCGGGTGCCCGGCCATGACCTGGCCGACATCCGGGCCGTTGCCGTTAACCATGTTGAACACACCCTTCGGCGTTCCGGCAGCCTCAATGACCTCGGCAAAGATGATGCCCGATATCGGCGCGATTTCCGATGGCTTCAAGACCACGGTGCAGCCGGCAGCAATCGCCGGCGCCACCTTGCAGACGATCTGGTTGAGCGGCCAGTTCCACGGCGTGATCAGCGCGCAGACGCCGATCGGCTCCTTGACCACCATCGTCGAGCCGCGCTTTTCGGAAAATTCGAAACGTTCGAAGGCAGCGATCGTCGCCTCCAGATGCGCCCGCCCCGCCCAGGCCTGGCTTTCGCGTGCAAAGGCAAGCGGCGCGCCCATCTCACGGCTGACGGCAGCAGCAATGTCCTCGTAGCGTTCGTTGTAGATCTCCAGGATGCGCTTGAGCAGCGCCAGCCGCTCGGAACGATCCGTCACCGCAAAGCTCTGGAAGGCCGCTTTCGCCGCCGCCACGGCCCGATCGACATCGGCCTTGCCGCCGACGGAAATCTGCGTGAACGCCTCCTCCGTCGAGGGATCGATCACGTCGAGCAAAGCTGGAACTGCCGGGTCCACCCAAGCGCCGTCGATAAAGAACTTCAAGTGATGGGACATAAGCGCTCCGGAGGGGACATTGCAGGTCATGGCAGGCCTTGGCAGGCGGGCCTGCACTATTGTCCAAGCCATCACGCTCCGCAAGCGGTCCTGTTCCGCCAGATCTGCAATCCCCAATCAGAATACGCTTGCTATCGCTCCAGCCTGTCGAGCATCCGGAACCAAGCGATCCTGGCGGCCACGCCGACACGACGGAACCGGTGTAGCGGGATCGGTCGGATCGGCGAAACCGGCAGTGGCAACAGGCGCGGATCCCCGCCGGCGATATAGTCGGCGAGCGGCGTGCCAAGGGCGGTCATCAACCCGATACCGCGCCCCTGGCATCCGGCAACCATCAGCAATCCCGGTTGTGGCTCATGCAGATGCGGCAGGAAATCGGCGGTCACTGCGACGCGGCCGAACCAGCGGCGTTCGATCGGCAGCCCCTGAAGGACCGGATAGAGACGCGTCAACGCTCGCTCGAGATGCTGCCAGTCCTGCGGACCTGTCGGCACCCGCATCGGACCCCGCCCGCCGAGCACCAGCCGGTTGTCGGGGCTCTTGCGGAAATAGATGAGGATGCGGCGGCTGTCGGACACCGCCTGCCCATGCGGCAGGATGATATCGTCAAGGCTGGCCGGCAGCGGCGCCGTGGCGATCTGGAACGAATGCAGCCAGACAAGGCTTTGCGCCAGGCCCGGAACCAGCGCCTCGGAATAGGCATTGGTCGCAACCAGCACCTTGGCTGCCCGTACCTCGCCGCCGCCGGCCATCGTGACCCGCCAGCTTCCGTCATCGCGCCGCAGGCTCGTCACCCGCTGGTTGAGAACAATACCAACGCCCTGATCTACGGCAAGTCGCGCCAGCTCGAAGACGAAGGCAAGCGGATCGATCGTACCAGCCCTCCGGTCCAGCCAGCCGCCCTTGTAACCTTTGGCCCCGGTCAACAACGCGATTTCTGCCTGATTGAGCAGGGTGACGTCGGCGCCATGCGCCCGCCATTGCCGGTTGCGCTGGGCAGCCGCTGCCATTGCCGTCTCGGTATGAGCCGCCTGGATCCAGCCTGTGCGACAGTGGGGCACAGCAAGTTTCTCGTTCGAGATCAGGTCGAAGACCGCATCGGCGGTGCCGGCCGAAAACTCTGTCAGTCGGGCACCTTGTTCAGGCCCGAGCATCGCGACCAGCGCTTCCGGGTCAAACTTCAGACCCGGGATCACTTGCCCGCCATTCAGGCCGGAGGCACCCTCGCCCAGGCTGGCCGCTTCGATCACCTGAACCGATAGTCCGCGCCGCGCCGCCTGAAGCGCCGCCGAAAGCCCCTGGAACCCGGCACCGATTACAGCGAGATCGACCGCTCCTCGCGCAGGTGCACGCACGAGGTCAGCAGGAATTGTCGCGGGCCGCCGCCAGGGCGACACGGCAACAGGGTCATGTATCATGAGATGCGCCCTGAAAATCGATAGCTGAAAACACAAGTAAACTGGACGCGAAAATGACGAAAATCAACAAACATCGGGCAATGCAGACACTATTGTTCCATAGTGAAACCATAAAAATCAACCGGGATCGAAAAATTGACCGGAGCCAAGACTATGCCGCATCCGGCAAGCGCCAGTCGATCGGCTGCCGCTCATGCTCCGCCAGATAGGCATTGGCCTGGGAGAAATGCCGCGATCCGAAGAAACCGTTATGCGCCGACAGCGGCGACGGATGCGGCGCCTTCAGCACCAGATGGCGATTGCGGTCGACGAAGGCTGCCTTTTTCTGCGCATAGGCGCCCCAGAGCATGAAGACGACATGTTCGCAGTCGTCGTTGACGGCGCGAATGACCGCATCGGTAAACTGCTCCCAGCCCTTGCCCTGATGCGATGCGGCGCGCGCCTCCTGGACCGTCAGCACGCTGTTGAGCAGCAGAACGCCTTGTCTTGCCCAGCTTTCGAGAAAGCCGTGCCGCGCCGGCGGAATGCCGAGATCGGCCTTCAGTTCCTTGTAAATGTTGACCAGAGACGGCGGAATTCGCACATCCGGCCGCACGCTGAAGCACAAGCCATGCGCCTGGCCCGCACCGTGATAGGGGTCCTGTCCGAGGATCACCACGCGAACCTGATCAAGAGGCGTCAGGTCCAGAGCGCGAAAATATTCCGGGCCCTTCGGGAAGATGTGCTTGCCCTGAGCCCGCTCCTCGACAAGGAAGGCCTTCAGCGCCTGCATGTAGGAACTTGAGAATTGCGGCGACAGCACGCGTTTCCAGCTCTCATCCAGTTTGACGTCCGTTTCAGTCATCAGTGACCCAGCCCGTGCCATTGCAATCGCCTTGATTGAAGGACGCCGGCTCTGTCTGTCAAGTATGCGCAAGGCCCGTCTACGACAAGTTGGAGGGGCGGCACGCGGGCCGCCCCTCCGCACTGGACGGGGGGAGGTTAGATCGAGCCTGCTGCCATTTCGGAGGCGATGTGTTCCGCCTGTCGGATGGCCAGGGATACGATAGTCAATGTCGGGTTTTCAGCCGCACCGGTGGTGAACTGGCTCCCGTCCGAAATGAACAGGTTCTTGATGTCGTGGCTGCGACCGAACTTGTTGACCACGCCATCCTGCGCCTTCTCGCTCATCCGGTTGGTGCCCATGTTGTGGGTCGAGGGATAGGGCGGCGTCGGATAGGTCACGGTGGCGCCGACCGCCTCGTACACTGCGGAGCCC
>ERZ1034389.176-NODE-176-length-14250-cov-2.465868_pt1 | contig 14250 bp, 15 predicted proteins | sample MGYA00520611_ERZ1034389 | MGnify/ENA primary metagenome ERZ1034389 (study PRJEB33736, sample SAMEA104288470) | Azolla filiculoides | biome: Urban; feature: water surface; material: ditch water | place: Netherlands | collected 2014 ... | reverse complement strand
CTCTATCACACGCCCTGGCTCGATACGTTCCGCCTGACATTGGCCGGTGCGCTCCTGCTTGGCCGGATCTTCTCGGTCTGGAATATCCTCGCCTATCTGCTTGGCATTGCCGCGGCCGCGCTGATCGAACGACAACTGCTGGCGCGAACGCAACGGACCAACTGATGCAGGTGCGCCGACGCGCCGATCGCTTAGCTACGCCTACCGGTTGCCCTGGACTGCCATCGCCCGTTTCGCCCGCTTGCGCTCCATTAGCTTCGGCCGCACCAGCCGATACCCCAGCAGCACGGTCACCACGGCGATATAAAACGCCGGCTCGCCGGTGATCGCCTTCAGTGACAGCGCATAATGCAGGATTGCCACGAACAGGATTGGATAGGCCAGCTTGTGCAGCTGGTTCCAGCGCGGCCCGAGCCGCTTGATCGACCACTTGTTCGAGGTGGCGGCCAGCGGGATCAGCATGATCAGTCCGGCCATGCCGAGCATGATATAGGGCCGCTTGAGGATGTCGCCGGCGATCGACGACAGGATCAGGCCGCGGTCGAGCGTCAGGTAGACGGTGAAATGCGCCAGCACATAGTAGAATGCGAGAAGGCCGAGCGCACGCCTGTAGCTAATAAGGTTATAGCCTAAAAGATCTCGGATCGGCGTGACCGCCAGCCCGAGACAGAGGAATCTCAGCGCCCAGAGGCCGAGCAGGTGCTCGAATGTGCGCACCGGATCGGCGCCGAGCCCGCCGAAAATGCCCAGATAGAACGCATAGAGGCCCGGCATCAGCCCGAGCGCATAGAGCGCCCAGACCGAAGCCGGCTTGAAGCGGGCGGGAAGTGCAAGGCTTGCCATGGTCAGTAGAACTTCGTCAGATCCATGCCGGCATAGAGGCTGGCGACCTCGTCGGCATAGCCGTTGAAGGGCAGGGTATCGACGCGCGCGCCGCCGAACAGGCCATCGGCCTCGCCGATCCGCCGCTCGGTCGCCTGGCTCCAGCGCGGATGATCGACCGCCGGATTGACGTTGGCATAAAAGCCGTATTCCGAGGCCTGCAACCGGTTCCAGGTCGATGGCGGTTCTTGCTCGGTGAGCGTGATCTTGACGATCGACTTGATGCCCTTGAAGCCGTATTTCCACGGGGTCACCAGGCGGATCGGCGCGCCGTTCTGGTTCGGCAGAGTTTCGCCGTAAAGGCCGGTCGCCAGCAGCGTCAGCGGGTGGCGTGCCTCATCGAGGCGCAGGCCCTCGACATAGGGCCAGTCGAGCGCCTGGAAAATACCGGCCTGGCCCTGCATTTCCTCAGGCCGGACCAGCGTTTCGAAGGCGACATATTTCGCCGAGCCGAGTGGCTCGACCTTGTCGAGAAGGGCAGACAGCGGAAAACCGGCCCATGGGATCACCATCGACCAGGCCTCGACGCAGCGCATCCGGTAGACGCGCTCTTCCATCGTGTAGTCGCGCATGATCGTCTCGATGTCGATCACCTGCGGCTTGGCCACCAGCCCGCCGACCTCAATCGTCCAGGGGCGCGTGTTCAGCGAGCCGGCATTGCGCGACGGATCTTCCTTGCCGGTCCCGAATTCGTAGAAATTGTTGTAGGTCGTCACGTCTTCCTTCGAGGTCAGCTTGGCATCGACCTTGTAGGCGCTTGGCACAACCTTCAGCGCCGCGGCAAAGGCACCGGGCGCGGCAGCCGCTGCAATCCCGCCGGCCGCCAGCCCCATCAGGCTGCGGCGGTTGAGATAGAGCCCCTTGGGGGTGATCTCGCTTGAGGCGATTTTCGGCGGATGGTAGCGCGACATGGTAACCTCTTTTCGCTCCTGATCGGCATATCCGATGACATAGGAGACGCAGGATAGGAAAACAGAGTTTCACGCTTTGGAAAAGCGGATGGCCGAAAACAATTTTGTGTACGGAATTGTTTGATCTAGCTGTAAGAAATTGGCGGCGCCAGAAACATCGGCTTTCTCAATGCTTTCGGCCCGCCCATCTTTCCTCACCCATGTCCTCCCTGCCGATATCTACTCGCATATGCGGCACCGCGTCGCATCGACCCGGTTGATCCGCATGCAGAGCAGCCGCCAGATTGTCCGCTCGGCACGCCAGGCACGGTGCGGTCAGTCGAGGCAAAGTCAGTGGTTGTATTCCCCGGCATAATCGACTGTCGCAGGCTTCGCCTTGTATATTTCCCGTTTGTCGCGCCTCTGCGATAGGCGTAAAATCCAGCCGTCCGCCCGATCGGTTTGCCAATCGGTCTCACGGACCTTGCTAGGGAGGCAAAGATGACACGCAAATTTATCGATTGCCGGGAGTTTCCAAGCGAAATGAAATGCACCATCGCCATATCCGCGGACAGCACCGATGAGTTGGTCAATGCCGCGGTCGCGCATGCAGTATCCGTTCACGGCGAACATGACAGTCCGGCTTTCCGGGCCGAACTCAGGAAGGCTGTCCATGAGATGGCAGCCGCCCGCAACGTCGCCTGACGGGATGCGCATCGGCAGGCAGCGGTCAGTGCAGAGAGATCAGGGCGGGCGAGGGTGGGCGGCACTTTCCCGCCTGAGAAAGCCGCGCCAAGAGATCGGCCAAAGCATCGCCTGACCTGTCGGGCGCGGTCATCCGACAGGCGGCCCGATATCGCCGGCACTTGCTCGGCTGGCGCAGCGACTGCCGAGCTGTTATCCTCGACCGTACCGAATTGCCGGTTGCCGATAGTGACAGCCCTTGGCCGATCCTTTACGAACGGTGTCAAAAGCGGGCGTGTTGCGGCCTTTTTACCGGACGCGTTCAAGGGCCTGCCCGCGCGAAAGAAGAAATCCGAGGTAACACCGATGCCAGTCTATCGTTCGAGAACCACGACCCACGGCCGCAACATGGCGGGCGCGCGCGGCCTATGGCGCGCCACCGGCATGAAGGACAGCGATTTCGGCAAGCCGATCATCGCCGTGGTCAATTCCTTCACCCAGTTCGTTCCGGGCCATGTGCACCTGAAGGATCTCGGTCAGCTGGTTGCCCGCGAAATCGAAGCGGCCGGCGGCGTCGCCAAGGAATTCAACACGATCGCCGTCGATGACGGCATCGCCATGGGCCATGACGGCATGCTCTATTCGCTGCCCTCGCGCGAGATCATCTCCGACTCGGTCGAATACATGGTCAATGCCCACTGCGCCGACGCCATGGTCTGCATCTCCAACTGCGACAAGATCACCCCCGGCATGTTGTCGGCCGCCATGCGCCTCAACATTCCGGCCGTCTTTGTCTCCGGCGGCCCGATGGAGGCCGGCAAGGTCGTTATGCATGGCAAGACCGTCGCGCTCGACCTCGTCGATGCCATGGTCGCTGCCGCCGACGACAAGATCTCCGACGAGGACGTCGCCGTCATCGAGCGCTCGGCCTGTCCGACCTGCGGTTCCTGCTCCGGCATGTTCACCGCAAACTCGATGAACTGCCTGACCGAGGCGCTCGGCCTGTCGCTGCCCGGCAACGGCTCGACGCTCGCCACCCATTCCGACCGCAAGCGCCTGTTCGTCGAGGCCGGCCACCTGATCGTCGATCTCGCCCGCCGCTATTATGAGCAGGATGACGACAGCGTTCTGCCGCGCAACATTGCGACGAAGGAAGCCTTCGAGAACGCCATGGCGCTCGATATCGCCATGGGCGGCTCGACCAACACGGTCCTGCACATCCTCGCTGCCGCCTACGAAGGTGGCGTCGATTTCACCATGGACGACATCGACCGCCTGTCGCGCCGCGTGCCGTGCCTGTCCAAGGTGGCACCCGCCAAGCAGGACGTGCATATGGAAGACGTGCACCGCGCCGGCGGCATCATGGCCATCCTCGGCGAGCTCGACCGCGGCGGCCTGCTCAACACCGATTGCAAGACGGTGCATGAGCCGACGCTCGGCGATGCCATCAACCGCTGGGACATCACCCGCACCAATTCCGAGACGGTCCGCACCTTCTTCAAGGCCGCCCCCGGTGGCGTGCCGACCCAGGTCGCCTTCTCTCAGTCATCGCGCTGGGACGACCTCGATACCGACAGCGACAACGGCGTCATCCGCTCGGTCGCCAAGCCCTTCTCGAAGGATGGCGGTCTTGCCGTGCTTTACGGCAACATCGCGCTCGACGGCTGCATCGTGAAGACCGCCGGCGTCGATGAATCGATCCTGAAGTTTGCCGGCCCCGCCCGCGTCTTCGAAAGCCAGGACGCCTCGGTCAAGGCGATCCTGTCGAACGAGGTCAAGGCCGGCGACGTCGTGGTCATCCGCTACGAAGGCCCGAAGGGCGGCCCGGGTATGCAGGAAATGCTCTATCCGACCAGCTATCTGAAGTCGAAAGGCCTCGGCAAGGCCTGCGCGCTGATCACCGACGGCCGCTTCTCCGGCGGCACGTCCGGTCTCTCCATCGGCCATGCCTCGCCGGAAGCGGCACAAGGTGGTGCCATCGGTCTGGTGCGCGAAGGCGACCGGATCGAGATCGACATTCCCAATCGCACGATCAACCTCGCCGTCGATCCGGCAGAACTGGAGCGTCGCCGCATCGAGCAGGACGCCAAGGGCTGGTTCCCGGCCGAAAAGCGCAAGCGCAACGTCACCACCGCGCTGAAGGCCTACGCCGCCTTCGCCTCGTCGGCCGACAAGGGCGCCGTGCGCATCCTTCCGGAATAAGACATCGCTGATCACGCGGGTGGTGGTTTGCCGCCGCCCGCCACGCATCTCCCGCCTTCGCCAACCCGCGTGCCGTTCGGTCGTCCCTGAAAGATCGCGGTGGCTGGAGCCGCTGAATTCCCCGTCCAGTCCCTCGATCAGCCGGACCCGCCATGACCGTTCCCTTCAGCCTCGTCGGCATCGACCACGTCGTCTTTATCATCGACGACATGGAACGGGCGCTTGCCTTCTATCACGACGTCCTCGGCTGCCGGCCCGGCTATACCTATCCGGCGCTGGGCATGGAGCAGGTTTGGTGCGGAAACGCCCTGATCGTTCTCTGGGATATCACTCATCCCGGCGGCCACAAGGCCGCTCCGCCGGTCGCAGGCGGCCGCAATGTCGATCATGTCTGCATCGCAACCGGTCCCTTCGACCACGACGAACTGCGCGCCCATCTCGCCCGCCACGGCGTCACAATCGACCGCGAAGCCATGCATGGCGGTGCCCGCGGCATGGGCCATTCCTTTTATGTCCGCGATCCTTTTGGAAACACCATCGAGATCAAGGGGCCGGCCGAATATCCGGACGGGCGTGCTTGATCCGATCTGCTCTCAATCCCGCCAGGACATATCCTCCCGGTCGAGGCAGGATTTCAGATAGTCGAAATGTCGCTCCGCCATGCCGCGATAGGGGATCCAGCCGTCCGACGTTGCCTGGGCGATCTCGTCGGACAGGATAGCCAGCGGCTTGCCGGTCGAAAGCGCCAGCACCATCGTCTGCGCCGCCTTCTCGAAAAAGTAGAGATCCTCGAACGCATCCGCCACGGTTTCGCCGGCAATTGTCACGCCGTGATTGCCCATGACCAGCACCGACTTACCCTTGATCATCCGCGCCAGCCTCTCGCCTTCCTCTTGCGCGTCGGCAATGCCGCCGAATTCGAGGTCGTAGCCGATCCGGCCGAAGAACCGCGCGGTATTGTTGTCGAGCGGCAGCAGGGTAGGGTCCTTGAGGCATGACAGCGCCACCGCATGCGGCGAATGGCAATGCAGGATGACGCGCGCCTCCGGCAGCATCCGGTGCAGCGTGCCATGCACGGTCCATGCCGAAGGGTCCGGGGCGTTCGCGCCCGTCATCACATCCGGATCATCGGCATCGAGCAACAAGAGGTCGCTGGCCTTGATCGTTGCGAAATGCTGCCAGCGCGGATTTAGCAGGAACTGTTTTCCGCTTGCAGAAACAGCCGCGCTGAAATGGTTGCCGACGGATTCGCTCCAGCCGAAGCGATGGCAGATGCGAAAAGCCGCGGCGAGATCCTGCCTGAGCGCCATCAGCGCCTTGGCCTCCATCAGGTCTGGAATGGATGGCGTGATGTTCATGCCTTGAACCTCCCTTCGCTGACCAGCGCCCGATAGGTCGAGCGCATCTCCTCGCGATCGGCATAACAGCCGCGCAGGTAACGATCGCCGCTGGTCGCCGAATAGGCCAAACGGCCATGCACGATGCGGTGGTTGTCGAACACCATGCACTCGCCGGCCTTCATCAGGAAGCGCATCATGAACTTGTCGTCCTGCAGCATTTTGCCAAAACGGCAGAAGGCCGGGTAATAATCGTCGAGCACGGTCTGCGGCAGGTCGAAAATGTCTGCCATGTGCTGGCTGATCGTGAGCCCCGAGACTTCGCCATGTTTGTCCAGTTCGATCACCCGCTGGCGCGAGCGCATGTCGTATGTGTCGTGTTCGCAGAAGAACGGAATGTCGATCTCCGACAACAGCTTGAACCCTTCCGGATCGATCTCCCGGAACGCATTCGCCACCGCCACGCCGTCCGAATAGATGCTCATGCCGCCCTCGACGGAATTGGCCCGGCAATGCAGGAACTGGATGCCCGGCGCATGCTCTTCGGCCGGCGTATCGGTATGCAGTTCCAGCGCTTTGGCGGTATAGGCGGTGTTGGTCGGATTGATATGCGTGCGCACATTGAAGAATTCGCCGAAGAATGTCGGCCGCACATGGCCCATCAGTTTGACCGTCTCGGTCAGGCCTTCGTCGCTGTCCGGCATCTCGGTGACAATCGTCAGTCCGTCGACGATCATCGCCCTGATCCACGCCGCCACCTTGGCCGGGTCGGCTTTCAACTCCGCCTGTGAAAAGCGTGCGATCGTTGGATAGTGATCGCTGAACCAGGCCTTGCGCGGCAGGTCGGCCGGATCGGCGCGGTGCCGGCCGTCGGCATAAAGCGAAAGCATCGCTATCGGATAGCGCGACACATGATCCTCTCCGGCCCATTCGATCACCAGCGTCTCACCGTCCACGACGGCGGTTTCGGCGCGCGGCGGCTGGTCGAGATGGAAGATGTCGAAGCTGCGCTCGCGCGTCGCACTGTCGAAGGAGGTGGGGCAATTGTCGCGCAGCCAGTAGTAGTTGAAGTATGCGATCCGGCCCTCGGCCAGCGGCACATGAAGCCCCTTGTCAGCAAGCGTGACGGCCTCGGTTGCAACATGCATGTTCATCGCGGTTTCCTTAATCTGGATCGTCAGGGCTTTGGCTCTATTTGACGATCATCATCCGCCTTTCCTTGGGAAACCAGAGGGATTATGCTTATTGTAAATTAAGCTGGAGATTAACTTGAGCCGCCTGCCGCCCCTGCGTCTTCTCACCACGTTCGAGACGGTTTCGCGCCTCGGCTCGATGCGTGAGGCCGCAACCCGCCTGAATGTCACCCAGCCGGCCGTGACCCAGGCTCTGAAAGCACTGGAGGAGCATGTCGGTGCTCCGTTGATCGACCGCACGACACGGCCTGCGCGTCTGACCGAAGCCGGCCAACAACTCGCCCGCGCCACCCGTGACGGCCTCGATCTGATCGCCGACACGATCGAGGAGATCCGCATCAGCGCCGGCCTTGAGGAACAGCGCCTGACGGTCGCCTGCACGATCGGCATGGCGACCTACTGGCTGATGCCGCGGCTCACCGATTTTTATGCCCGCTATCCGGATGTCATGGTCAATGTCCAGGTGCCGCCCACCGACCTGCCGGCGATTTCGCAAGGCACCGATCTCGTCCTGCGTTATGGCGCTGGCAACTGGAACGATGGCGAGACCACCAAGCTGTTCGACGAGACCGTCTGCCCGGTCGGGCGCCCGGCGCTGGTCGAGCGGCTGCTGGCCTCGGGCGAGGGGCTGGCGCAGGCGCCCCTCATCCATGTCCGCTCGACCGAGACGCGCCACTGGGCCGGCTGGAGCGACTACCTTACCCTGCGCGGCCTCGGCAAACCCGGCAGCGCCGGCCAGACCTTCGACAACTATGTCCAGGCGGTGCAGGCGACCCTCGATACCCGCGGCCTGATGCTCGGCTGGTACTCGATCACCGATGGCCTCGTCACCGACGGATCGCTGGTTCATTGGCCTGAGGGCGCTCTGGATCTCGGCACCGGCTATTATGCGACGGTCAATCCGAACGGCGCGCAAAAGGCGGCGGTCAAGGCCTTTGTGCGCTGGCTCGGAGATATGAGGCTCGCACTTGAGACCCCCTGATGAAGGGTCTCCTTCTCTAGCCAATCAGCGGTTCACCCGCTTTTCAACAGGGATACAAGGCGATCGCGCCAGAGCAAATCACGCCCTCGCGTCACGCCGTAAACCGCAAGCGGCCAACCCCCTCTTGTCCCGAGAAAGGAAATTCCTTACTTTCTTCGCAGAGGTGACGTGATGATCTCCAGCAAACTCACAAGCAAGGCGCAGACAACCGTTCCCCAGGCGGTGCGGGCGGCCCTTCGGCTGAAGGAAGGCGATGCGATCCTGTATACGATCGAACCCGATGGCCGGGTTATGATTTCCCGCGCGCTAGCCGATCAACCGTCGGATGATCCGTTCGCGACATTTTCGGAATGGGACAGCGAAGCGGACCGCAAGGCCTATGCCGATCTTTAAACAGGGCGATATCGTCCGCGTTCCCTTTCCCTACACGGATCGCGACACCCGCCAGCGAAGGCCGGCATTTGTCGTTTCGAATGGCGGGATTGGCGAGCAAGAGGGTCTTTTGTGGGTTGTCATGATCACCTCTGCCGAGAACCGTTCCTGGCCGGAGGACGTGCCGATCCCGGACCATGCCGCTGCGGGCCTGCCGGCCCCATCGGTCGTGCGACCGGTCAAACTGGCAACGGTAGAGGCTAGGCATGTCGAGCCTCTGGGCGCAGCGGACGCGTCGACAAATGATGCTGTGCTGCTGCGTGTCTTGAATGCCTTGGGCAAGGCTTGACCTAGAGCAGTTCCAGCAAAAATGGGAACCGGTTTTGCGTCCGGAATTGCGTAAAACCAAAGAGATAGAGCATTGAAGGCGACTCCGTTTTCGCCGGAAATGCTCTAGTCACCAAGGTGAACGTTTCACCATGATGTCCAGGCCGTTCAGCGCTGAATGTGCCGAGCGCAACACGTCTCAGCTGTCCGGAACAGGGTCGAGCATTCTGGCATTTCAAAGATGTAGAGGTTTAGGAAATAAGCTAATTTCTGAAATTACAACCTGCCGCCACTTCACTTCGGCCGCTGCACACCCTCATAGACGCTGGTCAGTTGCGCCATCCGCGCGGCATAGGCGGCCGTCAGGCAATCGACATCGGCCTTGCATTCGCCGCGCTTGGTCAGCCAGGCGATCTGCTGGTCCTGCAATTCGCCGCGACTTCCCATGGCCAGCAGGCCGGACAGAAGCTCGAATGTGGTGACCATCTTCACATCCATGTCGTTCAGAGACAGGGTTTGGCAAATGGTGCTCTCATCGGCCGCCAGATCCGGTTTGCTGCAATCGAAGCTCGCCGCATGCGCAGGCAGGGCACCGGCCAGCAAGGGTGCTGCGAGTAGCGCAAAGACGACGGCGCGGGCGGCGGCATCAGGATTGGTCATGGTCACCTCGATTTTCGACGACGGGATTTATTTTATCAATGACTGATCAACGTCTTGAGCGCAGACATCGTTCCATGCACCTTGCGCATGACAGCTTCTCACGATCAGGTGAGATCGTGTCAGCCAGCCTTTGTTTGGTCGGCGTTTTTCCTAAATGGTAGGTCATGAACAGAAGAACGCTCCTCGCCCTCATCGCGACCCTTCCGGCCGTTTCCGTCACCCGCAGCTTCGCCCAGTCGGCAAGGGGTGGCGATGTGTCAAACGAGCGCATTGCCGGCTTGCTGGAGGCCGCGCGTCGGCTGGACAGCCTGGAAACGGTCATCGTCACGCGAGACGGTAACGTGCTTGCCGAACGCGCCTTTGGCAACAACGCCCTGACCGGCTCGACCAATATCAAGTCCGCATCGAAATCGGTCGTCTCGGCCCTGGTCGGCATTGCCATCGACAAGGGGCTGCTCAAGGGTGTCGATCAACCGATCGAAACCGTCCTGCGCACCGATTTCCCCGCCAATCCCGATCCGCGCCTGTCGAGGATCACCATCGGCCATCTTCTGTCGATGCGCTCCGGCCTCGACCGCATGTCGGGGCCGAACTACGGCCGCTGGGTCGCCAGCCGTAACTGGGTCCGCACAGCGCTTGCCGCCGATTTCATCGACGAGCCGGGCGGCGGCATGCTCTATTCCACCGCCTCCACCCATCTGCTCTCGGTCATCCTCACCAAGGTCTCTGGCAAGCCGACCCTGGCGCTCGCCCGCGACTGGCTCGGTCCGCTCGAAGGCTTCCGCATCGGCGCCTGGGACCGTGATCCGCAGGGCTATTATCTCGGCGGCAACCAGATGGCCATGACGCCGCGCTCGCTGCATGCCTTCGGTGAGCTTTATCGCCGCGGCGGCGTCACCTCAGACGGAACGCGGCTGATTTCCGCGGCATGGATCCGCGAAAGCTGGGTCCAGCGCACCAATTCGGTGTTCAACGGCGATGGCTACGGCTACGCTTGGTTCCTGAAAGACATGGCCGGCGAGCGGGTGAACTATGCCTGGGGTTATGGCGGCCAGATGCTCTATATCGTGCCGAGCCTCGATCTCACCGTCACCATGACCTCGAACGAGGCCGCACCGTCTGCCCGCACCGGTTACCGTGACGAACTGCATGGCCTGGTCGCCCGCATGATCGAAACCGCAAAGGCTTGAGCGGGAGGGCATTTATCCCCATCTGCAATGTCTTGACCTTGGTTCCGCCTATTTCGGTTTGCAGGAACGAGGTCTAGAACTTCTGCCAATGCCTTGAAGGGGATTCGCATGCTTCGTCTGAAACTCTGCCTGCCTTTTGTTCTGCCGTTTATCGCTGCGCTCGCTGTGCCGATGGCCGCCACGGCGCAGGAAAAGGTCGTGCCGCAATCCAAGATCGACGTCCAGCTTTCCTATGCGCCGCTGGTCAAGCAGACCCGGGGTGCGGTGGTCAATGTCTATGCCGAGCGCATGGTCCAGCGCCGCGCCAGCCCGTTTGCCGGCGATCCCTTCTTCGAACAGTTCTTCGGCCAGCGCATGCCGAACCGGACCGAAAAGCAGTCCTCGCTCGGGTCCGGCGTGATCGTCGAATCGAATGGCACTGTCATCACCAACAACCATGTCATCGAAGGTGCCGATGATATCAAGGTGGCGCTCGCCGACGGTCGCGAGTTCCCGGTCAAGGTGGTGCTGAAGGACGATCGCCTCGATCTCGCCGTGCTGCGCTTCGAGACCAAGGAGACTTTGCCGTTCCTGCCGATCGCCGATTCCGACAAGACCGAGGTCGGCGATCTGGTTCTCGCCATCGGCAACCCGTTCGGCGTCGGCCAGACGGTGACATCAGGCATCGTCTCGGCGCTGGCCCGCAACCAGGTCACCGAAGGTGATTTTGGCTTCTTCATCCAGACCGATGCCGCGATCAATCCCGGCAATTCGGGCGGCGCGCTGGTCGACATGAACGGCGAACTGATCGGCATCAACACGGCGATCTTTTCCAAGGGCGGCGGCTCCAACGGTGTCGGATTTGCCATTCCGGCCAATCTCGTGCGGGTCTTCCTGGAGGCCGCCGACCGCGGCGATGCAAGCTTCGAGCGCCCCTATATCGGCGCCATCTTCGAACCGGTAACGTCTGAAGTTGCGGAGGCTCTGGGTCTGGAAACCGTGCGCGGCGCGCTTGTCGTGCGGGTGGTCGAGGATGGCCCGGCCGCAAAGGCCGGTCTGAAACCGGGCGAGGTGATTACCGCCGTCAATGGCATTCCCGTCGAGCACCCCGACGCCCTCGGTTACCGCCTGACCACGGCTGGCCTCGGCAAGACGGTCAAGCTCTCCGTCAGCGACAATGGCAAGAGCGGCGAAATCAACCTGCAACTGGCATCGGCACCGGAAACCCGGCCGCGCGATATCAAGCTGATCGAGGGCCGCAGCCCGTTTGCCGGGATCAGGGCCGCCAATCTCTCGCCGCGTCTCGCCTACGAATTGCGCATGGCCTCCGAAGTGACCGGCGTCGTCGTCACCGAAGTGGTGAAGGGTTCTCCCGCAGCCCGGCTTGGTTTTGCCCAGCGCGACATCGTCGTGGCGATCAATGGCGCCAACGTCAATTCGGTGGACGATCTCGCCGCTGCCGCCGACAGCGATGCCAGCTTCTGGCGGGTCGAGATCGAGCGCGACGGCCAGCGCATCCGGCAGATCTTCCGATGAGCGACCTCTTCGCCTCGCATGTTCCCAAGGACATCGCCGAGCGCCGGCCGCTGGCTGATCGCCTGCGGCCGAAAAACCTGTCGGAAGTGACGGGCCAGGAGCATCTGACCGGCGAAGACGGCGTGCTGGCGCGGATGATCGCGGCCGGCTCGCTCGGCTCGATGATCTTCTGGGGCCCGCCCGGCACCGGCAAGACCACGGTCGCCCGGCTGCTGTCGGGCGAGGCGGGGCTGGCGTTTGAACAGATCTCGGCGATCTTTTCCGGCGTCGCCGATCTGAAGAAGGTCTTCGAAGGCGCCCGCATGCGCCGGATGGAGGGCCGCCAGACGCTGCTTTTTGTAGACGAAATCCACCGTTTCAACCGCGCCCAGCAGGACAGTTTCCTGCCGGTCATGGAAGACGGAACCGTGATCCTCGTCGGTGCGACGACGGAAAACCCGAGCTTCGAGCTCAATGCAGCGCTTCTGTCGCGTGCCCGGGTGCTGACCTTCAAGAGCCATGACGAGACCAGCATCGAGACGCTGTTGAAGCGCGCCGAAGACACCGAAGCCAAGCCGCTGCCGCTCGACGAAAACGCCCGCGCCGCGCTGATCCGCATGGCCGATGGCGATGGCCGCGCCGCGCTGACGCTGGCCGAGGAAGTCTGGCGGGCGGCAAGGGCCGGCGAGGTCTTCGACACCGAGGGGCTTGCCCGCATCGTCCAGCGCCGTGCCCCTGTCTATGACAAGGGGCAGGATGGTCACTACAACCTGATCTCGGCGCTGCACAAGTCGGTACGCGGTTCGGATCCCGATGCGGCGCTCTACTATCTTTGCCGCATGTTCGATGCCGGCGAGGACCCGCTGTATCTCGGTCGCCGGCTGGTGCGCATGGCGGTCGAGGATATCGGCCTCGCCGACCCGCAGGCGCTGGTGATCTGCAATGCCGCCAAGGATGCCTACGACTATCTCGGCTCGCCGGAAGGGGAACTCGCGCTCGCCCAGGCCTGCGTCTATCTCGCCACCGCGCCGAAGTCGAACGGCGTCTATGTCGCCTACAAGGCGGCGATGCGCGCAGCCAAGGAGCATGGCTCGCTGCTGCCGCCCAAGCATATCCTCAATGCGCCGACCAAGCTGATGAAGGCGGAGGGCTATAACGAAGGCTACCGCTACGACCACGACGAGCCCGATGCCTTTTCCGGGCAGAACTATTTTCCCGAGAAGATGGGCCGCCAGCAGTATTACGATCCGCCCGAACGCGGCTTCGAACGCGACATCAAGAAGCGCCTCGACTGGTGGTCGAAGCTGCGTCGCGAGCGCGGCGAGCCGTAAGGGTCATGATGGGGAGTGCGCTGTAGGGAAAACGCCGCTCAGGCCTTTTGTTTCGGTTGCACGGCCGGTGCCGCGAGCATCTTGACCTTGGATTCGGCAAGCCCGTGATGACCTTCCATATCGACGATCAGGTGCCAGTGGGCGCTGTCGGGAATGACCAGCTTGATCGGCGATTTTTTCGCCACGCCGCCGATATACTTGAAATCGAGCGTCTCCTTAAAACGCTGGAAATTCGCCGGCGTCATCAGGCGCACATTGTTGACCGCCGACAGCGTCACCTCGATGATCGTTCCGGCGCGCTGTTCCTTCAGGTCGTAATGGGTAAAGCGGAAACTCGGCTTGGACACGCTGATGCTCGTCTGGCTGGTGTTTTGACTGGGGCTAATTTACAGGTGACCGGTTAAGGAAAAGTTTGCCATGCGGTGCATGGTTTTGCGGAGGTGGGTATGGGGGCAATGCGGCTTTGGTGACCCTTGTGCTCCTGTGCTCCTGTGCTCCTGTGCTCGGCGATACCCCCCTCTGCCCTGCCGGCCGTTCGACCAACCGGATGCCTCTCTGCAGCCGAAAGGTCGGAGCGGAGCGGAGCATTATTATCGCCCGATGTCTTTGCCTGTGCACTGCGGTCACCATTCCCGCCCTTGCGCCGAGGTCTCGGTGATCTCCCCCCGTGAGGGGGAGATGTCGGCGGAGCCGACAGAGGGGGGCG
>ERZ1034389.175-NODE-175-length-14384-cov-2.284319_pt1 | contig 14384 bp, 6 predicted proteins | sample MGYA00520611_ERZ1034389 | MGnify/ENA primary metagenome ERZ1034389 (study PRJEB33736, sample SAMEA104288470) | Azolla filiculoides | biome: Urban; feature: water surface; material: ditch water | place: Netherlands | collected 2014 ... | reverse complement strand
CTTCAGGACATCCCGATTTGTATTCCAGCCTCCTGCCGGGACCTGCCCGCGTGGGACGAAGGGCCGGAATGCAATCACACCACGCAACGGACATTGCGCCGACTGAACTCGGCAATGTCGGAATCAGCAAGCTTATGAAGAGCGAGGGACGATCATGATCAAGGTGAAGATCAACGGCCAGGAACAGAGCTGGGACGGCGACCCGGATCTCCCGCTACTCTGGTTCCTGCGCGACGAAGCCGGGCTGACCGGCACCAAGTTCGGCTGCGGCCAGGCGCTGTGCGGCGCCTGCACCGTGATCATCGACGGCGAGGCCGTGCGCTCCTGCCAAACGCTTGTCGGCGACGTCATTACCCCGGTACGGACCATCGACGGGCTTGCCGATGACACAAGCCTACATCCTATCCAGCAGGCGTGGATAGATGAGCAGGTGGCTCAATGCGGTTACTGTCAGGCCGGGCAGATCATGAGTGCCGTGGCCTTGCTCGAAGCCAATCCCAGACCCACCGATGACGACATTGATGCTGCCATGACCGGCAATCTCTGTCGTTGCGGCACCTATCCCCGTATCCGTGCTGCCATTCATCGTGCAGCCGGCCAACTGGCGGGAGCTTGAGCATGTCGACCCTCGGAACAGTCACAAGACGCTCTTTCCTCTTCGGTGCCATCGCGCTGACAGGCGGCGTCGCCTTCGGCTATTACCGCTATGCGACGCCGCCTGAAAATCCGCTGGAAAAAGACCTCGGCGCGGGCGAGGCAACTTTCAATCCCTACCTCAAGATCTCGTCCGACAATCGCATCACGATCATCGCGCCGCGCGCCGAAATGGGTCAGGGCAGCTACACTACATTGGCAGCCCTGTTGGCCGAAGAACTCGACGTCACGCTGGACCAGGTTACCATCGAGCATGGCCCGGCATCGGCTGCCTACTACAACGCTGCCGCAATGCGCGAAGGCGCGCCCCTGCCACAGTTTGACGACGGGCTAGTTGCAGAAAGCCTGCGCGGTGCGCTCGGCGTCGTGGCGAAACTGGTCTCCATCCAGTTTACCGGCGGATCGAGTTCGATGATCGACCACTTCGACAAGCTGCGCCACGCGGGTGCTGCCGCGCGCGAAGCCTTGAAGGCCGCAGCAGCGGCACGCTGGAATGTCGCTACCTATAGCCTGGAAGCAAACGCTGGCGTGGTCACCGATCCTGCCAGCGGTCGTAGCGCCACCTATGGCGAACTGGCGCTCGAGGCCGCGCCGCTCTCTGCCAAAGTCGAAGCCCGGCTCAAGCCCCGGAGCGACTGGACCATCCTCGGCAAGCCGCAGCCACGCAAGGACATGCTCGCCAAGGTCACCGGCGCCCCGATCTTCGGCGTCGATGTCGATTTGCCGGACATGCTCTATGCGACTGTGCGCATGAACCCAAGTCCCGGCGGTCGGGTCAGGAGCTTCGACGGCAACGCCGCCCGCTCCATGCCCGGGGTCGAACAGGTGATCGCCATCGACAGCCCCTATGGACAGGGTGTCGCCGTCATAGCCGACAATACCTGGCGCGCCTTCAAGGCCATCGAGGCGATCACCGTCGAATGGGAAATGGGTCCGATACCGGCCTCCACCACCGAGATGGAGGCGCTTCACACGGCAGCTCTCGACGGCACGGACAGCTTCTCGCTTCGCACCCTGGGCGACCCGGACCTGGTATTCGCCGACGCAGCGCGCGAGAACCTCGTCGAAGCCGAATATGACGTGCCCTTTCTCTCGCATGCGACCATGGAGCCGATGAACGCGACGGCACTGGTCACGGACACGGACGTCGAAGTCTGGGCACCCAATCAGGGGCCGACGATCATTCAATATGCCGCCGCCCGCATTACCGGCTTCGAGCACGACAAGATCAAGGTGCACACCACCTTCCTCGGCGGCGGCTTCGGACGGCGCATCGAACCGGACTACGCCGACTACGCCATCCGCATCGCCCAGCGCATGAAAGGCCGCCCGATCAAACTCGTCTGGACCCGCGAGGAGGACATGACCCATGGCCCTTACCGGCCAATGGCGAAGTCACGATACAAGGCCGTGCTCGACCAGAACGGAAAGCCGAAGGCCGTGATCGGATCCGTCGCCTCGCCTTCGGTGATTGCCAGCGCGCTCGGCCGCTATTTTCCGGGCCTTCCCGTTGGCGGGCCGGACAATTCGCTGCTCGATGGCGCCTACAACCAGCCTTACGCTATCGAGAACTACCGCATCGATGGCCGCAAGGTCGATCTCGCCGTCCCGGTCGGCTTCTGGCGGTCGGTCGGCTACTCCTTCAACACCTTCACGCACGAGAGCTTCATCGACGAGATCGCCCATGCCGGTGGCCACGATCCGCTCGCCCTGCGCCGGGAATTGCTGGCCGCCCATCCGGCAGCTCTCGGCGTCATCGACAAGGTGGCGGACATGTCGGCATGGTCAACGCCGCTCCCCAAAGGTCAGGCACGTGGCATCGCATTTGCGCTGTCCTTCGGCACATGGGTCGCCGAGGTCGTAGAAGTCGCAGACCGCAACGGTGCGATAGAGGTAACGAAAGTCTTCTGCGCCGCCGATCCCGGCATCGTGCTCGATCCCTTGAACTTCAAGGCACAGATGATGTCAGGCATTGTCTACGGCCTTTCTGCCGCCATCGGCCAGGAAATCACCTTTACCGACGGAGTGGTGCAGCAATCGAATTTCCACGACTACGATGCCCTGCGGATCAGCCAGTGTCCGGCCATCTCCGTCGAATTGCTAGAAAATTCCGAACGCATGGGCGGCGCCGGCGAACCGGGAACACCTCCGATCATGCCGGCGCTGGCCAACGCCATCTTCGCAATCACCGGCAAGCGCCATCGGCGCCTGCCCCTGTCGCATGAGGTGCCCTTCGTTTAGTCGCCCTGGACACGATCCGCATGCCGGGCAAGTCCGGACAGGGCGAGGACCACCAGCAGCAGTGCGGAGATCGCCGTGTAGACGTTCGACAGCGACGTATGCTCGGCAATGAAGCCGATCAGCGAAGGGGCAAACAGGATGCCTGAATAACCCATCGTCGTGACCACGGACAGACCGATTCCCGGCGCCAATCCGGGCACATTGCCGCCGGCGGAAAATGCGATCGGCACCAGATTCGAAATGCCGACCCCGGCGATCGCAAAGCCGATCAGCGCCACGGTGACATTGGGCGCCTGCCCGGCAAGGACCAGGCCGACAAAGGCCGCGACCGCGCAAAACCGCATGGTCTTGACCGCCCCGAACCGATCGCGCACGAAATCGCCGGCAAAACGCAGGATCGCCATGGTCAACGAGAAGGCAGCAAATGCGAAGCCGGAAAAGGCCGTGGATGCGCCGAGCTCGTTGCGCAGATAGAGCGCGCTCCAGTCCAGCACGGTTCCTTCCGGCACCATGGAGAACAGGGCCATCAGACCGATCAGCCAAGGCAAAGGCGTCAGCGGCAGCTTGCCGCCTGCTGCCTTTTCGCTTGGATGCGGCGCATCCGGCAGGATCATCGGCAGCGCCACCTGGAACAGGGCAAGGCAGACGGCTGCAAGCAGGAGGACATGGCCGGTCGCGCCGATAGCTGCGATCAGAATGCCACCCGTTGCCGAGCCAACCAGACCGCCGAGGCTCCAGAAGGCATGGCAGGACGACATGATCGAACGGCGCATCTTGCGCTCCACTTCGACCGCATTGGCATTCATTGCCACGTCCATCGCCCCTGTCAGCCCGCCGAACAGGAAAATTGCAACGGCGCCGGCCCAGATACTGCCAGCCAGAGTGACCAGTACGATGGTCGGGATGAACAGCAGCGTCGTCACCTTGACCACGGCGCTCGACCCGAAACGCGCGATCTGCATGCCGGCAATCGGCATGAGCACCAGCGAGCCGACGCCGAAGGCGAAAATCATCATGCCGAGGGCGGACTCGGACAGCGCCAGTGCATTGGCAAACAGCGGAATTTTCGGAACCCAGGCGCCGATCACCATGCCGTTTAGGAAAAACAGCAACGATACCGCCGCTCTTTCGCGTGTCACCAGCGGCGCCGGAGCTTGGGCCTGGGCAGCGATATTGCCAATATTCATTGTGATGCACTCCTCTGCAGTCCGCCGGCAATTTAATTTAATCGATTTAAACGGCAATCTCCAAAGCGGTTTAAAATCTCACATTTTGTTTCCATCGAACATGATTGTTCTGGTCATCCGATTTCGCAATTGACACCCGGGCGGCAAACGATGAGATGGCATCCGCGTCTCGCTTTTCCCGCGTGCGCGTCCATCCCTGAAAGGCCACCATTGTGAAGACCGCCATCGGTGCCGGCATCTTGCTGACCAGCTTCGCCTATTTCCTGTTTTCCGTGCACGACGGCATAATTAAGCTGCTGGTCGAAACGACGACGGTCTGGCAGATCCTGTTCTGCCGAAGCCTTACCATCCTGGTCGGGTGTCTCGCCATGGGTGGCAAAGGCCATTTGCGCGAAACGGTCGCATCGCCGGTGATCAAGCCTCTGCTGATCCGCAGCTTCATCCTTCTGGCCGCCTGGCTGTGCTATTTCAACGCCGCCAAGTTCCTGCCGCTTGCCGATATCACCACGCTCTATTTCGCCGCCCCCGTCGTTGCGATCCTGCTGTCGATCCCGATGTTGGGCGAACATGTGACCCTCCCGCGCTGGCTCGCTGTCGGCATCGGCTTTATCGGCGTGGTCATCGCGACCGACCCCACCGGCATGACGATCGAGTGGCCTGTCTATCTGGCGCTGCTCGCTGCCTGCCTCTGGGCCTTCGGCACCGTGTTGTTGCGCCGCACGGCCATGGGTGCCCGAACCATCATCCAGATGACCGTCACGAACTTCTTCTTCCTTGTGCTGACGGCGCCCATGGCCCTCAGCGCCTGGGTATCACCCGATAGTCCGGCCTTGCTGCTGCTGCTTGCGGTCGGCGTAATGGGCGGGGTGGGCCAACTCACTTTCTTCGAAGGCATGCGCCTTGCGCCGATCTCGGTCATTGCGCCATTCGAATATACCGCGCTGATCTGGGCATTCGTCCTCGGCTATGCCATTTGGGGCGACATTCCCGGCAACAACGTGATTGTCGGCGCCCTGCTGATTGCCAGCGCCGGCATCATCATCATTTTCGGCGAACGACGATTGATGCGCGCCTGATGCGCAGATCAACCAGCAGCAGGTCTGGGTTTCACGCTTGCCCGCTTGTTATTCGGATGTATAATTAGAGCAGGTGCGACAAACGTTCGCACCTCGCAGCCACTGCCGCGACTTATGCGGCCAGGCGTCCGGGAGGGCCGCATGACGAGACGCAGCTTTCATCGGGCCGGTGAAGCCGAACGGCGCAACGATCTGATCGCGGCCACACTGGACAGCATTTCCGAACATGGGCTTGAGGGCGCGACGGTACGCGACATCGCGGCACGCGCCGGGGTCACCGGCGGCCTGATCCGCCACTACTTTGCCGGCAAGGACCAGATGCTGCAGGCGGCCTATCGCGAAGTACTCGCGAACATGACCGAGACGGCCGTGGCAGCACTCGACGACGTGGACGCCGATCCGCATGCCCGTTTGCGACGCTTCATCATCGCCAATGTCAGCCCGCCGATCGCCGACTCCAAGGCCCTATCGCTCTGGGCAGCCTTCATCAGCCGCGTTCGTTCCGACGACGAATTCGCCCGTATCCACCGGGAAAACTACCTCACTTTCCTCGGCATTCTGGAAACCCTGATCTACGCCCTTCTGGAGGCGCAGGGTCGTCGCCCGGAACCGGATGAATGCCGCAAGCTCGCCATCGCCATCAATGGATTGATCGATGGTCTGTGGCTGGAATCCTCCCTGGCCAGCGATCTGTTTGCCGACCAGAGCCTCCAGCAGATTGCAATCGACGCGGTCGAAGCCCTGCTCGGTGGCCCATTCTTGAAAAACACGCCGGCATCGGCCTGACAGCGGACAATTACCCAATGCGTTATGCCTCCATCACCGAACGACTGGCCGGCCTCGGCTCCGGCAAATGGGCCATTCACATCGAAGCGCGCAGAAAAGAGTCAGAAGGCATCCCGGTCATCCAGCTGACCATCGGCGAACCCGATCTGCCGCCAGATCCGGCTTTGCTGGCGGAATGCACGCGCGCGCTCTATGCCGGTCGAACCCGTTATTCCAACGGACGCGGCGAAGCCTCCGTGGTCACCGCACTGGTCGAGAAATATCGCCAGCGCCGGCACGGTGTGACCGAGCGGAATGTCCTGTGCTTCCCCGGCACGCAATCCGCCTTGTTCGTCGTCCTCATGGGCCTGCTTGATGCAGGAGATGAAGTTCTGGTCGGCGATCCCTACTATGCAACCTACGAAGGCCTGATCGCATCGAGCGGGGCCAGGCTTTCCCCGGTAGAACTCAAGGTCGAAAACGGCTTCCATCTGGACGCCAGGGATCTGGAAGCGGCGATCACGCCGCGCAGCCGCGTTCTGCTCCTCAACACGCCGCACAATCCAACCGGGGCCGTCCTGACCTCTGAAGAAATCGCCGCCATCGGCGAGGTCTGCCGCGGCCATGATCTGTGGATCGTCTGTGACGAGGTCTACGAAGAACTGACCTTTGGCAAATCCTTCGCTTCACCCTTTGACAATCCGGATTTTGCCGAACGCACCATCGTGGTGTCCTCGATCTCGAAATCCCATGCCGCTCCTGGCTTTCGCAGCGGCTGGGCCGTTGGTCCGAGCGAATTTTTCGATCGTCTGCTGCCGGTCTCGGAGACCATGCTGTTCGGCGTTCAGCCCTTCATCGCCGACATGACGGCCATGGCGCTGTCGCAGCCGATCGAGACCTCCTCCATCATGCGGACAAACTACGAGCGCCGCGCCCGGCTGATGGCGAACCGCCTGAAGACGATCAGCACCCTGAGACCGGTCATGCCGGAAGGCGGTATGTTCATTGTCGTCGATGTCGGCGCGACCGGACTGACGGGCTATGAATTTGCCGCACGTCTGCTGGAAGAACAGCATGTCGCGGTCATGCCGGGCTCCTCTTTCGGCGAGGCGGCACGCCACCTTATTCGGGTATCCCTGACCGTATCGGACGAAAGGCTCGCAGAAGCGGCCGACCGCATGGTCCAACTCGCGCGCACTCTGGCCGCCGACGCCGCCTGAGCCGACCGGTCGGACGCTTTCCGCGACCGGGACGCACAAAAATCCCTGCTCTGGCACAGATCAATGCCTGTGGCCGGCCCCCTTGGCTACTGCCTTGAAATAAGGCATAAAAAGCCAATTCTCCCAGCCAAGGCTCGAAAGCATATCCGCCCAGACCAGTTTACTTGCCGGCACCACGTCGCATTGCAGCCTTTTTCTGCTTCAATTGTTGAATAGACGCCAGAAATTGTGCAAAGCCAACGCCCCAAGAAGACCCGCGGTTAAGGCACGCCCTGACAGCATTCTTTAACAGACAACCCGAGATCCAATTCATCCCATGACGCTGCATGTCCCGTCGCGCGACCTCGAAACCAAACAGATCGATCACAACGACTCGATCAGAGCTGCCTATTTCACGATCGAGGAGTTGCACGAAAGTGCGGCAGCCCTCGCGCGCGACGGCGCCAACGAATTGCCCAGTCTGACTGATTTCGACTTTTTTGCCCGCCACAAGGAAAACGAGCGGGAAATCCTGCGCGTCTACCGGGCGACAGCGGCCGATGTCGAGGCCGGGGCAACGATCACGCCGGCGGCGGAATGGCTGCTCGACAACCACTACGTCATCGAAGAGGCGATCCAGGAAGTCCGCCGCGACTTCCCGAAGAAATTCTATCGGCAACTGCCGACGATGAAGATCGGCAATCGCGAAATCCCGCGAACCATGGCGATGGCGTGGCTCTACGTCGCCCATACCCATTCGACCGTCTCGCAGGAAAGCATGACCGCACTGGTCGAGGGCTTCCAGCTGCACCAGACGCTCGAGATCGGTGAACTCTGGGCGCTGCCATCGATCGTCCGCTTCGTTCTCGTCGAAAATCTGCGCCGCATTGCCACCCGCGTGGATCGCTCGCGTCGCATGCGCCGCAAGGCCAACGAAGTCGCGGACGAGATCGTCCGCCTGAACGATCCGGTCACCGCCGCGGAATATCTGCGCCAGATCGAGCCGCTGGCCGACGACAATACCTTTGCCACCCAGTTCCTCTACCGCCTGCGCAACGGCTCGCAGAATACCAGCTTTGCCGTGACCTGGCTGGAGGACCGCCTGGAAGCCGCCGGTCGCACCGCCCAGGAGGCGATGGACGCCGAGCACAACCGCCTGTCCTCTGGCAATGTCACGATGGGCAACATCGTTCGTGGCCTGCGCGAGATCGACGACAAGGAATGGTCGGTCTGGGTCGAGGAAGTCTGCCACGTCGACAAGGTTCTCGGCCAGCATACCGACTATCGGGAGCTCGATTTCGGCTCGCGCAATGCCTACCGCAACACGATTGAAAAGCTTGCGCGTCGCTCCGACCGCTCCGAGATCGAAATCGCCCAGACCGCGATCGATCTGGCGACGGAAAATGCGCGCGCGACAGGCGACGTCCTGGATGTCGGAAGTTATTTCGTCGGCGCGCGTCGGCTGGAGCTCGAAGAGACGATCGGCTACAGCCGTCCATTGTCGCGTATCATCGCCGATGGCATCAAGCAGCTGAATTGGCTGTCGATCACCATTCCGGTCATCGGCCTGACGATAGCAGCCCTTTGGGTCATCGGCCACTTCCTGGTGCTCGCCGGCCTGTCGACACCACTGATCCTGCTGCTGCTCGCCATGGTCTCGTTGCCCGTCTCCGAAGGCGCGACCGGCCTGTTCAACACGCTGGTGACTTTCTTCGTCAAGCCGACCCGCTTGACCGGCTACGAGTTCAAGGACGGAATTCCGACGGAAGCACGCACCCTTGTGGTCGTGCCCTGCCTGATCTCCAAGCGCGACGATGTCGATGAACTGATCCGCAATATGGAAGTCCACTATCTGACCAATCCGCACGGCGAGATCTATTTCTCTCTGCTCAGCGACTGGAAGGACAGCCAGGTCGAAGAAACGATCGCCGATCTCGAGGTGCTGGACTACGCCAAGCGCGAAGTGGCGCAGCTCAGCGCCCGCTATGCAACCGACGGCAAGACCCGTTTTTATCTGCTGCATCGCCGCCGCCTCTACAATCCGGCCGAAGGCGCCTGGATGGGCTGGGAGCGCAAGCGCGGCAAGCTGCACGAACTTAACCTGTTGTTGCGCGGCGACCGTGACACCTCGTATCTGCCAGGCGCCAACATGGTGCCGGACAACGTCCAGTATGTGATGACCCTCGATGCCGACACGCGCCTGATGCGCGATGCCGTCACCAAGCTCGTCGGCAAGATGCACCATCCGATCAACCGGCCGGTGCACGACGAAAAATCGGGCCGCGTGATCAGCGGCTACGGCGTGCTGCAGCCGCGTGTCACACCGTCGCTGACCACCGGCAAGGATGCCTCGGTCTTCCAGCGCATCTTTTCGATGAACCGCGGCGTGGATCCTTATGTCTTCACCGTTTCCGACGTCTATCAGGACATTACCGGCGAAGGCTCGTTCACCGGCAAGGGCCTCTATCATGTCGACGCCTTTGAGCGCGCGCTCAAAGGCCGCATCGATGAAAACACCGTGCTCAGCCACGACCTTCTCGAAGGCTCGATGGCGCGTTGCGCCCTCGTCACCGACGTCGAACTGGTCGAGGACTTCCCGACCCGCTACGAAGTCGAGATCTCCCGCCAGCATCGCTGGGCCCGCGGCGATTGGCAGCTCCTCTCCTATATCGGCGACCCGGCCCGCGGCATCACCGCCCTTGCCCGCTGGAAGATGATCGACAACCTGCGTCGTTCGCTGACCCCGATCGCCTGGTTCATGGCATCGGTTCTCGGCTGGGCGACGATGGATCCCGTCGGCGCCACCATCTGGCAGCTTGTCCTGATCTTCAGCCTGTTCGTCGCGCCGACGCTCTCGCTTCTCTCCGGCATCGTGCCGCGCCAGACCGACATCGTTCCGGCCGCCCATTTCCAGACCCTCTGGTCGGAAATCCGTTCGATCAATGCCCAGGTCGCCCTGCGCATCGTCTTCATCGCCGACCAGGCCTGCATGATGGTCGACGCCATCGCCCGTTCGCTCTACCGCATGACGGTCAGCCGCAAGCTGCTCCTGGAATGGCGCACCGCCTCAAGCGTGCAGTCAGCCGCCCAGGGCTCCATCGGCTCCTACTACGACTCGATGCGTCATGCGCCGATCCTCGCCGTCCTGTCGGTCGGCGTCGCGGCGCTGCCCGGTGGCTATGGCTATCTGATCGGCCTGCCCTTCGCATGTCTCTGGGTGCTCTCGCCGCTGCTCGCCTGGTATGTCAGCCAGTCGGCCGAAACCGAAGACAGTCTTGAAGTTCCCGAACATGTCGCTATCGAACTGCGCAAGATTGCCCGCCGCACCTGGCGCTATTTCGAGACTTTCGTCACGGCCGGCGACAACTACCTGCCGCCGGACAATTTCCAGGAAACGCCGGAGCCGGTCGTTGCCCATCGCACCTCGCCGACCAATATCGGTGTCTATCTTCTCTCCGTCGTGTCGGCCCGCCATTTCGGCTGGTTGAGCTTCGAGCAGACGATCGAGCGCCTGGAGCAGACGATCGCCACCATCGAGCGCATGGACAAGTATCGCGGACACCTGTTCAACTGGTACCACACCGATACGCTGCAGACGCTTGGCCCTCGCTACATCTCGGCGGTCGACAGCGGCAATCTCGCCGGCCACCTGATCGCCATCTCATCCGCATGTCGTGAATGGGCCGAAGCACCCTCTGCCCATCTGCAGGGCAATCTCGACGGCATCGGCGATGTCGGCGGCATCCTCTTGGAAGTCCTCGCCCAGTTGCCGGACGACCGCAAGACTGTTCGCCCGCTCCGCCGTCGCCTGGAAGAGCGCATTGTCGGCTTCAACACGGCGCTTGCCGCCGTCAAGCGCGAGCACGAATTCGCCTCGATCCGCACCATCAACCTGGCGGTGCTTGCCCGCGACATCCAGAAGCTGGCAGCAAACCTGCATCACGAGGTCCGCTCCGACCAGAGCATCGAGGTGATCCGCTGGACGGAATCGCTGGTCGCCGTCTGCGAGGCCCACATTTCCGACACGGCCTTTGACCTGTCGAACATCGATCCGATCCGCCAGCGCCTCTCGCAACTCTGCGAAAGCGCCCGCGGCATCGCGTTTTCGATGGATTTCAGCTTCCTGTTCCGCCCCGAACGCCGCCTGCTGTCGATCGGCTACCGTGTCGATGGCCGTGAACTCGACGAAGCCTGCTACGACCTGCTGGCCTCCGAATGCCGCCTGACCAGCCTGTTTGCCATCGCCAAGGGTGACCTTCCGACCGAACACTGGTACCGCCTCGGCCGCCAGGTCGTGCCGATCGGCGCCCGCGCGGCGCTGATCTCCTGGTCCGGCTCGATGTTCGAATATCTGATGCCGCCGCTCGTCATGCAAGAGCGCCAGGGTGGCATCCTCAACCAGACCAACAATCTGGTTGTCATCGAGCAGATGAACCATGGCCGGCGTCTGAACATTCCCTGGGGTATTTCGGAAGCGGCCTTCAACGCCCGCGACCATGAGATGAACTACCAGTATACCAACTTCGGCGTTCCGACGCTGGGCCTCAAGCGCGGTCTCGGCCAGAACGCCGTCATCGCGCCCTATGCCTCGATCCTCGCCAGCCAGTATTATCCCGAAGCATCGCTGGAAAACCTCGAACGCCTGCGCAAGCTTGGCGCATTGGGCGCTTACGGCTATCACGATGCCGTCGATTTCACCCCGACCCGCCTGCCCGACGGCAAGAAATGCGCGGTGGTGTACAACTACTATGCCCACCACCATGGCATGTCGATCGCCGCCGTTGCCAACGTCGCCTTCAACGGCCGCTTGCGTACCCTCTTCCACGCCGATCCGGTGATCGAGGCGGCCGAACTGCTGCTTCAGGAAAAGGCCCCGCGCGAAATCCCGGTAATGAGCGCGAAATACGAGCCGCAGACCCCCGGCAAGGGCCAGGCCGATCTGTTGCGCGCCGAAATCCGCACCATCAACGATCCGGCCTCAAAGGACCGCGAAGTCGCCTTCCTGTCCAACGGACACTACTCGGTCATGCTGACGGCAACAGGGACCGGTTTCTCGCGCTGGAACGGCCAGTCCGTTTCCCGCTGGAAGGCCGATCCGACCGAAGATCGCTGGGGCACCTTCATCTTCCTGCGCGACACAGCATCCAGCCAGTGGTGGTCGGCCACGGCAACGCCCCGTCGCGCCGAAGACGAGAAATCCAAGGTTATCTTCGGCGACGACAAGGCCGAATTCTTCAAGACGGTCGGCGAGATCTCGACCACGGTCGAATGCATCGTCGCAACCGAGCATGACGCCGAAGGCCGTCGCCTGACGATCCTCAACACCGGCACCGAAGACCGCTTCATCGAAGTCACGTCCTATCTCGAGCCCGTCCTGGGTTACGACGATGCCGACAATGCCCATCCGCTGTTTTCGCGCATGTTCGTCAAGACCGAGATCGGCAAGCGTGGCGACGTCATTCGCGCCGAGCGCAACAAGCGCAGCCCGGACGATCCGGATATCTGCGTCGCCCACCTGATCGTCGACAATGCCGGACCGGGCCGCCCGACGGAATTCGAAACCGATCGCCGCGTCTTCCTCGGCCGGGGCCGAAGCCTCGCAGAAGCCGCAGCCTTCGATCCGGGTGCCACGCTGTCGGGTACCGATGGCTACACGCTCGATCCGATCCTCAGCCTGCGCCGCGTCGTTCGTGTCCCCGCCGGCAAGAAGGTCTCGGTAATCTTCTGGACGATCGCGGCCCCGAATCGTGAGGAAATCGACAAGGCGATCGACCGCTACCGCCACCCGGATGCCTTCAGCCATGAACTGATCCATGCCTGGACCCGCGTACAGGTCGAGTTGCGCCATATCGGCATCACCTCGCAGCAGGCCGCAGCCTTCCAGCATCTCGGCCGCTACCTGGTCTATCCCGACACGCATCTGCGGGCCGATCCGGAGACAGTGCGCACCGGCCAACGTTCGCAGTCGGCGCTCTGGCCGATGGCGATTTCGGGCGACTTCCCGATCTTTGCGCTGCGCATCAACGATGACATGGACATCGAGATCGCCCGCGAAGCCCTGAGTGCGCTGGAGTATCTGCGTCGCCGCGGGCTGGTGATCGACTTGGCAATCGTCAACGAACGCGCCACGTCCTATGCGCAGGACATGCAGCATGCGCTGGAGGAAAACCTGCGCCATCGTCTGCCGGATGGCGCCGGTCGCCAGCATGTCTTCACTGTGCGCAACGATCTCAACGACGAGACCGCAACCCAGGCCCTTCTCGGCGCTGCACGCGTCGTGCTGCATGCCCGAAACGGCAAGATCGTCGATCAGGTCAATCGCGCCGTGTCACTGTTTGCCACGCCGCGTGTACCCGATGGCGCCGAACCGGAATGGCCCGGCATCATCCCTGCCCTGCCGGCCCCGGTCGACAGCGCAGCCAGGCTCCCCGATGGCGGCGATCTCGACTTCTGGAACGGCTTCGGTGGCTTCTCCAGGGACGGCGGCGAGTATGTCGTGCGCCTGGCGGCCGGTTCGGCCACGCCGCAGCCGTGGATCAACGTCATCACCAACGAGCAGTTCGGCTTCCATGTCGCAGCAGAAGGCCCCGGCTTCACCTGGAGCCAGAACTCACGCGATTACCAACTGACCCCCTGGACCAACGATCCCGTCACCAACCGCCCGGGCGAGGCCTTCTATGTCGCCGACCTGGAAAGTGGCCGTACCTACGCACCCGTCAGTGCCTTGAACCTCGACAACACTGCGACCTACGAGACGCGTCATGGCCAAGGCTACTCCGTCTTTGCCAGCACGCATGACAATCTGGAAATCGAACTGACCCAGACAGTCGATCGGGAACGCCCGGTCAAGCTGTCCCGGCTTGTCCTGCGCAACACCGGCACGGAATCGCGGACTTTCCGCGTCTATGGTTATGCGGAATGGATCCTCGGCAACAACGGCCAGAAGACCGCGCCCTTCGTGCTGTCGACCTATGACGAGGAGACTGGCGCGCTTCTGGCGAGCAACCCCTTCGACATCAACTATCCGGGTCGTTTTGCCTTCCTCGCCGGCCCCTCGGCGCCGGTCGGCCACACGTCCAGCCGCCGCGAATTCATCGGCCGTCATGGCACGATCAAGCTGCCGCAAGCCTTGGCCCGGACCGCCAAATTGTCCGGTTCGATCGAAACCGAAAGCGATCCGTGCGCGGCACTCGCCTTCGATATCGACATCGGCGCCGGCCAGCAGCGTGACCTGACCTTCCTGCTCGGGGAAACCGACACGG
>ERZ1034389.158-NODE-158-length-16176-cov-2.314559_pt1 | contig 16176 bp, 10 predicted proteins | sample MGYA00520611_ERZ1034389 | MGnify/ENA primary metagenome ERZ1034389 (study PRJEB33736, sample SAMEA104288470) | Azolla filiculoides | biome: Urban; feature: water surface; material: ditch water | place: Netherlands | collected 2014 ... | reverse complement strand
CCGACACCCATGGCTTGCCATTGGTTTCGATCTTGCGCCACAGCCAGGTCATGCGACCGGCGGCGTCGAACAGCTTCTGGACCGCTCCGGCCGGATCCTTGGTCTTTTCTTCCTCGAGCATGGAGAACATGCCCTTGATCATGGTGAGATCGGCACCGCCGGAAAAGCTGGACTTGCCGGAGGTGAAGACCACGCCCTTGACGTTCGCATCGGCGACGGTCTGGTCGAGGATCTTCTCGATCTCGTCCATCACCTCGACGGTGAAGACGTTCATCGACTTGTCGGGCATATCCCAGGTGACCAGGGCAATGCCGTCGGCGTCGGTTTCAACGGTGAAGTTCTTGTAGGTGCTCATTCCTCTTCCCTTGAATTCTCTGATGTCGCCGCCGCTCCAAATCCGGTGCGATCCGGCGGGGTTAAGCCCCTCCCCCTTGTGGGAAGGGGTTGAGATTGCCTCAAACCCGTTCGATGATCGTCGCCGTGCCCATGCCGGCGCCGATGCAGAGCGTGACCAGCGCGGTGTTCAAGTCGCGGCGTTCCAGTTCGTCGAGCACGGTGCCGAGGATCATCGCGCCGGTGGCACCGAGCGGGTGGCCCATGGCGATCGCGCCGCCGTTGACGTTCATCACGTCGTGGCTGACGTTAAAGGCCTGCATGAAGCGCAGGACGACAGCGGCAAAGGCCTCGTTCAACTCGAACAGGTCGATGTCGGCGATCGTCATGCCGGAACGCTTCAAGAGCTTTTCAGTGACGTCGACCGGCCCGGTCAGCATCAGGGCCGGGTCGGAGCCGATATTGGTGAAGGCGCGGATACGGGCGCGGGGCTTGAGGCCCATGCTCGCACCGCCGACCTTGGAGCCGACCAGCACGGCTGCGGCGCCATCGACGATGCCGGACGAATTGCCCGCATGGTGCACATAGTTGATTTTCTCGATTTCCGGATGGGCCTGGATGGCGACGGCGTCGAAGCCGCCCATTTCGCCGGGCATCTGGAAGGACGGGTTGAGGCCGGCGAGCGACTGCATGTCGGTGGTCGGGCGCATGTGCTCGTCACGATCGAGGATCACCAGACCGCTGCCATCCTTCACCGGGATGACGGACTTGGAAAAGTAGCCTTTTTCCCACGAATTGGCCGAGCGCTTCTGGCTCTCGACCGCATAGGCATCGACGTCGTCGCGGGAGAAGCCATACTTTGTGGCGATCAGGTCGGCGGACACGCCCTGCGGCATGAAATAGCCGGGGAAGTTGACCGAGGGGTCCATGTACCAGGCACCGCCCGACATGCCCATGCCGACACGCGACATGCTCTCGACGCCGCCGGCGATGACGATGTCGTCGGACCCGGCCATGACCTTGCCGGCGGCAAGGTTGACGGCATCGAGACCGGAGGCACAGAAGCGCGAGATCTGGATGCCGGGAGCGGAAAAGGCGTAGCCGGCCTCGAAGGCGGCGGCCTTGGGGATCACGGCACCGGCTTCCATGACCGGGTCGACGCAGCCAAAGATGATGTCGTCGACCGTGGACGTGTCGAGACCGTTGCGGTCGCGCAGGGCTTCAAGCGTCTTTGCGGCAAGCCTGGGCGTCGGCACTTCGTGCAGCGATCCGTCCTTCTTGCCACGGCCGCGCGGGGTGCGCACGTGATCGTAGATATAGGCTTCGGTCATTGTTTCTCATCTCCCTTGCGGCGCGCGAAGCGCCTTGAAAACTGTTGTGGCCATCTCATAACGGCCGCTCGTCCGCCTGCTCAGCCCTTCTGCGCGTCCAAGGGGCGAAGGGCATGTGTGTCGTCGGCGCCGGCAATCCCCTCTCCCCGCGAACGGGGAGAGGGGCTGGGTGAGGGACAGCCACAACGCTGGCGGGCGCTGAAGCCCCCTCAACCGGCCTTCGTCCGTCTTCTCCTATCGAGGGGAAGAAGACGGTCAGAACGCGTCGGCGGCCATTTCCATCAGGCTGTCGGCGCCGGCTTCGATGCGGGTCTTGCGCAATGCGGTCTCCGGCATGACCTTTTCCATGTAGAAACGGCCGGTCAGCAGCTTGTTGCGGTAGAAATCGGCGTCGCCGGTGCCCGCAGCAAGGGCCTCGTTGGCGGCCTTCGCCATCTTGGCCCACATGTAGCCGAGAACTACGACACCGAAGAGATGCATGTAGTCGGTCGAACCGGCGCCGGCATTGTCGGGCTTGGCCATGGCGTTCTGCATGAACCACATGGTTGCCGCCTGCAGATCGTTCAAGCCCTTCTTCAGGCTCTTGGTGTAGAAAGACAGGCTTTCGTCGACACGGTTTTCCTCGCAGAAATCACCGATTTCCTTGAACAGCGCCATGACGGCGCGACCGCCATTAGCGCCAAGCTTGCGGCCGACGAGGTCAAGCGCCTGGATGCCGTTGGCGCCTTCGTAGATCATCGCGATGCGGGCATCGCGGACATACTGGCTCATGCCGTGTTCTTCGATATAGCCATGGCCACCAAAGACCTGCTGGGCCATGACCGCATGGTCGAAGCCCTTGTCGGTGAGCACGCCCTTCAGGATCGGCGTCATCAGGCCGAGGATATCGTCGGCCGTCTGCTTCTCGGCGGCATCGCCCGAGCGATGGGCGACGTCGGATTTGAGCGCGGTCCACAGCGTAAAGGCGCGGCCAGCTTCGTTGAACGACTTGATGGTCAACAGCGTACGGCGGATGTCGGGATGCACGATCAGCGGATCGGCCTTCTTTTCCGATGCCTTGACGCCGGACAGCGAGCGGCCCTGGATGCGTTCGCGGGCATAATTTGCTGCATTCTGGTAGGCGATTTCGGCGATCGACAGGCCTTGCAGGCCGACGCCGAGGCGGGCCTCGTTCATCATGACGAACATGGCCGAGAGGCCCTTGTTCTCGGCGCCGATCAGATATCCGGTCGCCTCGTCATAGTTCATCACGCAGGTGGAATTGCCGTGGATGCCCATCTTGTGTTCGATGGCACCGCAGGTGGCGGCATTGCGGGCACCGACCGAGCCATCGTCACCGACCATGAACTTCGGTACGATGAACAGCGAGATGCCCTTGGTGCCTTCCGGCGCGCCCTCGATGCGGGCGAGCACCAGATGGATGATGTTGTCAGTCATGCCGTGTTCGCCGGCGGAGATGAAAATCTTCTGGCCGGAAATCTTGTAGGAGCCATCGGCCTGCGGATCCGCCTTGGTGCGCAGCAGGCCGAGATCGGTGCCGCAATGGGGTTCGGTGAGGTTCATGGTGCCGGACCATGTGCCTTCGACCATCTTGGGCAGATAGGTCTGCTTCTGTGCATCGGAGCCATGCACGAGAATGGCGGCGATCGCGCCCTGGGTCAGACCAGGATACATCATCAACGCCATATTGGCGGACGACATGTATTCGCCGACGGCGACATGCAGCGTGTAGGGCAGGCCCTGGCCGCCGAACTCCGGCGGGACAGCAAGGCCGAGCCAACCACTCTGGCAATAGGCGTCATAGGCTTCCTTGAAACCCTTGGGCACGGAGACCGTGGCGTCGTCGTGGCGGGTGCAGCCTTCCTGGTCGCCGGAGAGATTGAGCGGGAAGAGCTGCTCCTCGGCCAGCTTGGCGGCTTCGCCGACGATCGCCTCGACCATATCCGGGGTCGCGTCCTCGAAGCCCGGCAGATTGTTGTACCGGTCGAAGCCGAGCACGTCGTTCAGGATGAAAAGCGTATCGTTTACGGGGGCCTTGTAGACAGGCATCGGGTATCTTCCTCCAAAGACATGGTTCCGAGATATCGGACTGGTTCTAGCTTATACAAATAATTGACGTGCGCGTAAACGTCAAAATTTATGGGTCGCCCATATTTTACCGATGGCAACCGGCACCCTCCCCTGCACCTTCCTCCCGCCAGCGCTTGCACCGGCTGCTATTCTCGCCCCTGCTCCAGCTGCAACTCTGACTACAACTTTGCCCAAAACTCTGGCTGCAACTCCACGTCAGCAGCATGGCGCAAAAGTCTGAGCAAATCCTCTTCGATGCGATCGCACGGAGTGCAGGCTGGCAGGTGCTGCTTGCGCGGGGCATTTCAGAGAAAGTTAAAGTTTTTTAGGGCCGGGTTAACGGCTTCTTTACCATGTTTCATGAAAGGTTGCTTTTGAAAGCTGGCGATCCGCGTGCCTTGCACCCGTCGCTGCCACGTCCTTCGGAAACAACCGAAAAGACAGGCGGGACAAGAACAAGACGCTCGGAACAAAGGCTCGACAGCGGCAGACGCAGCCGAGCGGAGTAACCGTCGGCCATCATCGAAGCGAGCAGAACCATGAACGGATCTCGATCACCCTCTCAACGTCCCGGCGGCACATCCTCGCTGGACGCGTTGAGTCGTACCATCGAGGGTCTCGAGGCGCGGATCGACGGACTGATCGGTCAAGGCGGACGCAACCGTCCGGTGGAAGAGCCGAAGTCGCGTGCGCCGGAGCCGTCCTCCAGGCCGCAGCGCGAGTTTCGCGATCCGCTGGCGGAAATCCGCGAACGCCAGCGCCTGCTGGAAGAAAGCCGCAACCGGGCGCCAGAGCGCACCCCCTATCGCAGCGAGACTGCCGTGCCTGCTGCAACTGCGCAACCTGCGCTGCGGGAACCAGCACCATCCTACCGCGAGCCGCTTCCGCCGCTGCGCGAGACACCTCAGTCGCTGCGCGAGATGGGGGGTGACCGCTTTGCCACGCGCTCCGATCGCCGGGCCGAAATCGGCAGCCGTGACATTACCGAGGCGCTGCTCGGTCTGCGCCAGGAACTGAAGCAGGACATTGCCGAGAGCATGGCACGCGAGATTGCCGGCCTGCGCCACGAGATGCGCAGCATTCGAACACTGGCCGAGGAAAGCCGGCCGAACGAGGACATGCGCGCCGACTTCGCCAAGCTTGCCGACAGCATTCAACAGCTCGATGCCGCCAAGGCGCCGGGTGCCGATGGGTTGCAGGCGGAATTCAACGAGTTGCGCTCGCTGATGGATGGCCTGGCCCGCGAGGATTCCGTTGCGCGCATGGAGCGTCGCTGGAGCGATGTCGAGGTACGTCTCGGCGAACTCGACACATCGGCGATGCGCGAGGAGATCATCCGGCTGGCAGACCGGCTGGACGATATCAAGGCGCATCTCGGCACGATGGGGGACACGCGCGCCATCCGCGCGCTGGAAGAAAAGCTGATCACGGTCGCGGCCGCCCTCGAGCATATCGGCGCGCATATCGACCCGAACGAACGCATGGTGATGGAGCAGTTTGCCGGCATCGACATGCGCCTCGACGAAATCACAAGGGCGATCGCCGCCGGCAGCCGCAGCACGACGGCTAGCACCGACACGGCCACCCTGCACCGGCTGGAAGACCGGCTGGCCGGCCTTGCCCGACAGATCGAAGTCTTGAACGACCGCCGCGATCCGCAGACGGATGCCTCGGACGAACTGGCCCATCGGCTCGAGCTGTTGACGATGCGCATCGAACAGCTGTCGACCAGCCAGAGCACCGCGCCGCTGGAAGACCGTCTCGACCAGCTCTCCTACATGCTGGAGAGAACACAGACGCCGGTGCCGGCCCCGGAACTGACGGGTTATCTCGCCGACATTTCACGCAAGATCGACGCACTGGACAACGGATCGGTCAACGATCGGCTGGCCGACAGGCTCGAGGTTCTGGCACGACGGATCGAGGAACTGGATCTGCCGGTGGCCGCCACCGCACAGATCGACGACAGCGCATTCCGCGACCTGGAAGACCGGCTGAATGCCGTCGTCTACCGGCTCGAGGAAACCAGCGCATCCACGCCGGCGTCCGACGGCGCCAGCCTGCGTGGGCTCGAAGAGCAGATCGCCCATCTGTCGATGTTGATCAGCCAGCCGTCGAACGATCCGGAAGTCGCAGGGCGGATTTCGGCACTGGAAGACTATGTCGCAACCAGCGACGAATACATTATCGAAGCCGCCCGACAGGCTGCCGAGACGGTGATGGCGAATTTTGCTCATCGCGGATCGTCTTCCGCTGCAAGCACGGCCGACCTCAGCGCGCTCACGGCATTGTCGGACCACCTGCGGCAACTCGAAGACTTCTCGCGCAATTCGGAAGAGCGGACCCACCGCACGTTTGAAGCCCTGCATGGGACGCTGGTGCAGATTGCCGGCCGTCTCGACGAATTGCAGGACGGCGCCCAGAGGCATGAACCCGCTCTGTTTGCACAGGCTCCGATTGCCCAGCATCAGGACCGACGCCCGGAGCCGGCGCACGCGGAGCCGGTACGCTCCGGGACTGTACGCCACCCGGTCATGGCCGAGATGGCGACGACAACCGAAGCGGCCGTCACCGAAGCCCACCCGATCGATGCCGAATTGCAGGCAGCCGCCGATGCCTTTGCCGAAACGATGACAGCCCTGCCGGTCATCCAGTCTGCCAGAAACGAAAAGAAACCGGCCAAGCCGAGCCTGCTTGCCGGACTGGGCAAGAAGCTTCTGCCCTCGAAGAAGGAGCCGAAGCCAGCCGAGACCCGGCAGTTGATCGATCCGGTTCCCTCGATCGATCCGGTCGACATGGTTTCGGCCGATGAAGACAACGAGTTGCTGGAGCCAGGTTCGGGCGCACCCGACGTGCGCAAGATCCTGGAACGGGTTCGCGCCAGCCAGCAGGCACCGCGCAACGACGCCAGCGGCAAGGACGGCACCGATCGGACCGATTATATCGCTGCCGCCCGACGCGCCGCCCAGGCCGCCGCGATGGAAATGGACCGCGCGCAGAAGGCGCCGCCGGCGGCACGCGCCGTTGCCGGTGCCAAGGCGAAGGCCACGGCTACGGGCGCGGAAAAGGCATCCCTCTTCGGTCGCTACCGCCGGCCGATCCTGATGGCCGTCGGCGCGATCCTGCTGGCTGCCATGGCCATGCCGCTGATCAACACGTTGACGCGCGACGACAGCGACAGCCAGCAGCCAGCGCCGATCGAGGCGCCTGCGGCAGACGAAAACAGCCAGATCGAGCAGGCGCCCGGCGCAATCGACACTGCGACCCTGGACACCACGGCTGCCGATGCGTCCACGACCATCAACACCAGTGCTGCCCCGACCGAGGCCGCGATGGCCGTTCCCGGCCTTGAAACGACCGCTGCGCCGGAGGTGCCGGCAACGACAGCGCCTGCAACAGACGCGATCGAACCGGAGATACCGGCGGCAGACGCGACTGTCGGCGAGACGCAGGCTGCGGCCGAACCGGCATCAGCGCTGATGGCACCAACGGAGACGGCACCGCCGCAGGCGCTGGACAGCAATCCCGCACCGGCTGCCGAAACCTCTACGCTTGCACCGCCGCCGGCTGAGACCAAGGCGGCAGCCATCGTGGTTCCGGCGACGATTACCCCGCCATCGCTGTCGATTGCCGCCAAGGACGGCGATCCTGTGGCGCTGTTCGAGATCGGCGCGCGTTATACCGATGGTCGCGGCGTGACCAGCGATTTCGCCGAGGCGGCCAAGTGGTACCAGCTGTCGGCCGATCGTGGTTTCGTGCCGGCGCAGTACCGGCTGGCCAATCTGTATGAAAAGGGAACCGGCGTGCCGCGCGACATCGCGACCGCCAAGCGCTACTACGAGATGGCGGCCAATGCCGGCAATGCCAGCGCGATGCACAATCTCGCCGTGCTGTTTGCGTCCGGCGCCGACGGCGCGCAGGACTATGCCAAGGCGGTGGAGTGGTTCGAGAAGGCTGCCGAATTCGGCATTTCCGACAGCCAGTTCAATCTGGCCATCCTCTATGCGCGCGGCAATGGCGTGAAGCAGGATCTCACCGCCTCCTACAAATGGTTCGCCGTGGCGGCCAAGGAAGGCGACAAGGATGCGGCGCAGAAACGCGACGAGGTCGCCAATGCGATGAAGCCGGACCAGCTGGAGCGCGCCCGCGCCGAGGTGGACCTGTGGAAGGCAAAGCCCGTCGATACCGATGCCAATTCCGTCAACACACCGGACGAATGGGCCGGCAAGGGCCTGAAAACGGCCAGTGTCGACATGAAGAAGGCGATCTTCAACATCCAGGCGATCCTGAACAAGAACGGCTTCGACACCGGCAAGCCGGACGGCGTGATGGGTGCCAAGACCGTGACGGCGATCAAGGCTTTCCAGACGTCGATCGGAGAACAGCCGACCGGTCAGGTTTCGGATAAACTGGTCAATGCGCTGCTCGCACGCAACAAATGACGGCACCGTCATAAAAGGCGGAAAATCAGGGCTTATGGGTGGCTGCAGAATTGACTTGCAGCCCTCACGGGCGCAAGAAAAGACCAGCCTGGGATCAAATCCAATCAAGGACTTGCGCCCGTTTTAGACGATTTGTGAAACGGGCCGCGATCCGGTCTCCAGAGATCCGCGCCGAGAGCGCGGATAATCGCATTTGAGGTCAGCGCGTGACGATCTATCTGCCGATCGCCGAATTGTCGGTGAATATCTTCATCATCCTCGGCATGGGCGCGGCTGTCGGCTTTCTCTCGGGCATGTTCGGCGTCGGCGGCGGCTTCCTGATCACGCCGCTTCTAATCTTCTACAACATCCCGCCGGTGGTCGCGGTTGCAACCGGGGCCAACCAGGTGGTGGCCTCATCGGTCTCGGGCGCGATCACGCATTTCCGCCGTGGCTCGCTGGACATCAAGCTTGGCATCGTCCTGCTGATCGGGGGCCTAGCGGGCGCGACCGTAGGCGTGGTGATCTTCTCCTGGCTGAGGCGTCTTGGTCAGCTCGACCTGATCATCTCGCTGCTCTACGTCGTCTTTCTCGGTACGGTCGGTGGACTGATGCTGATCGAAAGCCTGCGCGCCATGCGCCGGGCATCGCGCAATGAAACGATCTCGCTGAAGCGGCCCGGACAGCACAACTGGGTGCATCGCCTGCCGTTCAAGATGCGCTTCAAGAAATCGAAGATCTATCTGAGCGTCATTCCGCTGCTCGCGTTGGGTTTTGCCATCGGCATCCTGACCTCGATCATGGGTATCGGCGGCGGCTTCATCATGGTACCGGCGATGATCTATCTCCTGCGCATCCCGACCAATGTGGTCGTCGGCACCTCGCTGTTCCAGATCATCTTCACCACGGCCTATACGACGATCGTGCAGGCGGCGACGAACTTTTCGGTCGATATCGTGCTGGCTTTCGTGCTGATGGTGGCCGGCGTGATCGGCGCACAATATGGCGTGCGCGTTGGGCAGAAGCTGCGTGGCGAGCAGTTGCGCGCGCTGCTCGGGCTGCTGGTTCTCGCCGTCGGGGTGCGCCTGGCGATCGAACTGGTCGTGCCGCCAGAAGACATCTATTCTCTGGCGATCGGGGGCTGACATGCTGATGAAGCTGATCGCAGCCGCCGCCTTTTCCGCCTGCATCGCAGCCGCCCTGCCGGCTGCGGCGCAAAACCCGCTGGCCGCCGAGATCATCGGCCAGGAAACGCTCGACATCGGCACGTCGACCAGCGAAATCGCCATCACCTCGGATTTTTCCGGCGCAGACCTGACGATTTTCGGGGCGCTGGCCAATGCCGACCAGCTGCTGCTCGCCATCGGTCAGTATGATGTGGTGGTGACGCTGGAGGGACCGCGCGACTGGACAACGGTGCGGCGCAAGGAGCGGATGTTCGGGATCTGGGTCAACCGTACCTCGATGACCTTCGAGCAGATGCCGACCTCCTATTCCCTGGCGAGCACGCGGCCGGTGAGCGAGATCGCGTCCGCCGCGACGCTGACCCAGCTCGGCATCGGCATCGAACACCTGGCCCTGACGCCGACCGGCTACCTGAGCAATGCCGCCAATCTCGGCGAATTCCGCGATGCCTTCCGGCGTCTGAAGCAGACGGCGGGGCTCTACCAGGGCGACACGAACGGCGTGCGCTTCGTCTCGTCGAGCCTGTTCAAGGCGACGTTGCAGCTGCCGGCGAATATTCCAGATGGGGTGCATATGGTGCATGCCTATCTGTTCAAGTCGGGCGAATTCATCACCGAACGGGAATTGCCGCTGCGGGTGATCAAGACCGGGCTCGAGGATGCGATCACCCAGGCCGCCCACCAGCAGCCGCTGTTTTACGGCATGTTCTCGGTGATGCTGGCGCTGATCACCGGCTGGCTGGCGAGCCTGATCTTCCGCAAGGACTGAAGACGTCTCACCCGAGCAGATTGCCGAAACGTACCGAATAGATGCGGTCGCGGCCGAGCAGGTGGGCGATCAGGTCGGCGCGGGCAAACAGGCCGGTGAAGGCCTTGTGGCGCAGGTCAAGGCCGCCGGTCAGGACGCCGAAGGCCGGCATCAGCAGGCGGGTGCCGTCGGTGGCGAAACACGGGCGGCGGACGGATTTTTCCCGGCGGCGCACGGTGGCGCAGGGGTGCAGATGACCGGCGATCTCGCCGGCGCCATGGGCAAGCGACGGCTCGTGGCGGAAGGTGAGGCCCGACAGGGCGATCTCGTCGGCAGACATTCCCAGCAGATCGGTGGTGCCATCCGGATCATGGTTGCCGTTGATCCAGATCCATTCGCGGCCACGCGCCATGGAGGCGATCATCTCGCGGAACGGCAACGGCATCAGGGCGGAGCCGGCGCGATCATGGAAATTGTCGCCGAGGCTGATGACGGTCTTCGGCTGGTAGCGGGCGATCACCGCATCGAGCAGCTTCAGCGTGGCGAGCGTGTCATAGGGCGGCAGGAGCTGGCCGCGACGGGCAAAGGCGGCTGCCTTTTCCAGATGCAGGTCCGAGACGACGAGAAGGTCGAGATCGGGGAAATAGAGCGCACCCGACAGATCGGCAAAGCCAAGCTGTCCGGCGATCACAAGGCTTGCGCGCCGTGTCTCATCCTCTTCTTCACCGATTGCCCGTGCCAGTCTGTTCATGCGGCTCTTCTAACGTGTTTCGGTGCGGATGCCAGCCCTGTTCGGGCCAGTCCTGTTCAGGCCAAGCCTGTTCACGCCAGGGCTTCCGCCATCAGATCTTCGGCGGCATAGGCCAGCAGGTGTTCCTGGGCATCGCCGGCGACAGGTTCCTTGCCTATCTCCATCATGACGGGTACCGCCAGCGGCGAGATCTGCTCCAGGCGTTTGTGCAGGATATGTCCCTTGATTCGTTTTAGCATATCGGCAAGCCGGGCGATGTCCAAAAGTCCGGCGGCGGCATCCTGTCGCGTGGCCTGCATCAGGATATGGTCCGGCTCGTGGGTGCGCAGAACGTCGTAGATCAGGTCGGCGGAGACCGTGACCTGGCGGCCGGACTTTTCCTTGCCGGGATGGCGTTTGTCGATCAGGCCGGCGATGACGGCGCAGGTGCGGAAGGTGCGCTTGAGCATCCAGCTTTCGTTGAGCCAGGCTTCGAGATCGTCGCCGAGCATGTCCTCGTCGAAGAGATCCGACAGGCTCAGCGCCTTGCGGGCGATCATCGAGCCCATGTCCTCCAAACCCCAAATGGCCAGCGCATAGTCTGTCGCGACAAAGCCGAGCGGCTTGGCGCCCCGGCGCTCCAGGCGGCGGGTGAGCAGCATGCCGAGCGTCTGGTGGGCGAGCCTGCCCTCGAAGGCATAGATCACCATGTAGAAGCGCTCGCCGCGCGGGAATGTCTCGATCAACAGGTCGCCGCGCTTCGGCAGGACGGATTTTTCCTGCTGCAACGCCAGCCAGTCACGCACCTGGTCGGGAAGCTTGGCGCGGCGGGCGGGATCGTCGAGCATGGCGCGGACCTGATCGGCAAGATAGGTCGACAGCGGGAACTTGCCGCCGGCATAGGCGGGGATCTTCGGATCCTGGGAGAAGGCATTGGAGACAAGGCATTCATTGTCGCGGATGCCCTCGAAGCGCAGGACCTTGCCGGCAAACAGGAAGGTGTCGCCCGGGGTCAGCTGTTCGAAGAAATACTCCTCGACCTTGCCGAGCGTCATGCCGCCACGGCCGATCGAGCCCAGGTGATTGCGCTTGACGAGGCGGACATTGAGCATCGGCATCTCGACGATGGTGCCGAGGTTGAGGCGGTATTGCTGGGCGACGGCCGGATTGGAGACGCGCCAGGTGCCGTCGGCGGTCAGGCGGATGCGGGCATAGCGCTCATAGGTCTTCAGCGCGTAGCCGCCGGTGGAGACGAAGTCGACCGTGCGGTCGAACTGGTTTCGCGTCAGGCCCGCATAGGGAAGCGCGGAACGAACTTCATCGAAAAGCGCGTCTGGATCGAAGGGGGCCTCGCACGCCATGCCGAGCACGTGCTGGGCAAGCACATCGAGCGAACCTTCGCCGACCGGCGGTGTATCCTGGGCGCCGATATAATTGGCATCGAGCGCCGCCTGACATTCCATGACCTCGAACCGGTTGGCCGGAACGAGGATGGCGCGGGACGGCTCGTCCATGCGGTGATTGGCGCGGCCGATGCGCTGGGCGAGCCGCGAGGCGCCCTTGGGCGCGCCGACATGCACGACGAGGTCGACATCACCCCAGTCGATGCCGAGATCGAGCGTCGAGGTGGCGACGACGGCACGCAGCTTGTTTTCGGCCATGGCGGCCTCGACCTTGCGACGCTGGGACACATCGAGCGAACCGTGATGCAGTGCGATCGGCAGGTTATCGTCATTGACCGTCCACAGTTCCTGGAAGAGCATTTCGGCCTGGGAGCGCGTATTGACGAAAAGCAGCGTCGTCTGGAAATCCTTCAGCACCTTGTAGAGATCGGGGATGGCATAGCGGGCCGAATGGCCCGACCAGGGGATGCGCTCCTCCGTCTCCAGGATGGTGATGTTCGGCTTGGCGCCCCCATCGACGGTGATCACGCCGGATTCCGCCGTTGCATCCCGCGGCTGGGCGATAAGCCAGCGGCGCAGGTCGAGCGGTTCGGCGACCGTTGCCGACAGGCCGATGGTCTGGAGACCGGGCGCCAGCCGGCGCAGGCGGGCAAGGCCAAGCGACAGAAGATGGCCGCGCTTGGAGGTGACCAGCGAATGCAGTTCGTCGAAGATGACGTAGCGCAAGTCCTTGAAGAAACGTCCGGCATCGGCATGGGAGATCAGCAGCGCCAGCTGCTCGGGTGTGGTCAGGAGGATATCCGGTGGATTGAGCTTCTGGCGCTGGCGCTTGGCTTGCGGCGTATCGCCGGTGCGGTTCTCTACGGAAATAGCCAGCCCCATTTCGGTCACCGGCTTCATTAGATTGCGTTCGATATCGACGGCGAGCGCCTTCAGGGGCGAGATGTAGAGCGTGTGAATGCCGGTAAACGCGGATCCCGGAGGCAGCTTGCCGCGCTCGGTGAGTTCGGTGAGCGCCGGCAGGAAGCCAGCGAGCGTCTTGCCGGCACCGGTCGGGGCGATCAACAGCAGGCTTTCGCCCGACCGTGCGCGGGTGAGCAATTCCAGCTGATGGGCGCGCGGCTGCCAGCCCTTTTCGCCAAACCAGCGAAGGAAGGGGGCAGGCAGAAAAATCTCGGCGGCGTGATTCATCAACACTCTCTCAACCTAGCGCAGTGGCGGCGAAAAAGAAGCGTCCTTGACAACCGCAATAATCACGGATAAATATTATCCACGATAAAGGAGCAAGTGATGAAACTCAGCGACGGCATAGAACAGGCCATCCACTGCATGACGATGCTGGCCAGCCTTGAAGAGGGCAGCACGCTTTCGGCAGCAGCCCTTGCGGAGTTTCATGGCGTGTCGCCGAGCTATCTGCTGAAACATCTGCAGGCGCTGTCTGCTGCCGGGCTGGTTGCCACCGTTCCCGGCCCGAAGGGCGGCTATCGCCTCGGCCGGGCAGCCGATGAGATCACCCTGTTCGACATCGTCATTGCCGTGGAAGGACCACAACCGGCCTTTCGCTGTAACGAAATCCGCCAGCGGGGGCCCAATCCCCTTCCCGCCCGGTATTTCGACAAACCCTGCGGAATTGCCGCCGCGATGCTGGCGGCGGAGCGGGCCTACCGCTCGGAACTGAAGAAAACCAGCATCGCGGATCTAATCAACGATCTGACGGCAACAGACGATGGGGGAATTGCCGCACGCGGCTGTGCCTTCCTCGACATCAACGAACGCAAAGCCGCCCGCTGAAGGGCCATCCTGAAAGGAACCATCATGCATCCCCGTCTCGATATGCAGAAGGCAGCACCCGCCGCCTTCAAGGCCGTGCTCGGCCTGGAAAACTACGTTCAGTCCAGCGGCCTTGCCCGCTCGGAAATCCACCTGATCAAGCTGCGCGCCTCGATCATCAACGGCTGTGCCTTCTGCGTCGACATGCATATCAAGGAATCCCGCCATGACGGGCTGTCCGAGCAGTGGACCAACATGATGTCGGTCTGGCGGGAATCGCCGGTCTATTCGGCCCGCGAACGCGCCCTGCTCGGCTGGGTCGATGCGGTGACGAACCTTGCCGGCACCGGCGCACCCGACGCTGACTTCGAGGCCCTGAAGGCGCATTTCAGCGAAACCGAAATCGCCAATATCACAGTGGCAATCGGTGCCATCAATGTGTGGAACCGGCTCGCCGTCGGCTTCCGCTTTCAGCATCCGATCGACAAGCCGCGCGCAGCGGCCTGAGGTCGGTCCCGAAAGACAATAGATTGGAAGGCGGCGCAATTTCTGCGCCGCCTTGCCTCGTTTGCAGACCGACTGGCGGTCAGGCCGCCAGGTCGAGCACGATACGGCCGTCGATCTGGCCCTTTTCCATGCGCTTGAAGATGTCGTTGATGTTCTCGAGCTTGTCCCAGGAGAAATGCGAGGCCACCTTGCCCTCGCCGGCAAATTGCAGGCTCTCCTCGAGATCCTGGCGGGTGCCGACGATCGAGCCACGCACGGTGATGCGCTTCAGCACCGTCTCGAAGACCGGCAACGAGATGAAGCCCGGCGGCAGGCCGACCAGCGCCATCGTGCCCTTCGAGCGTAGGAAGCCATAGGCCTGTTCCATCGCTTTGGGCGACACAGCCGTGACCAGCGCGCCATGCACGCCGCCGGTTGCCTTCTGCACCTGTTCGATCGCATCCCCGGCCGTGCCATTGACGACGATATCGGCACCCAAGTCCTTGGCGAGCTTCAGCTTGTCGTCAAAAATGTCGGCAGCGACGACATGCATGCCCATTGCCTTGGCATATTGCACGGCCATGTGGCCGAGACCGCCGATGCCGGAAATGACGACCCATTCGCCGGGGCGCACTTCGGTTTCCTTCAGGCCCTTGTAGACGGTGACGCCGGCGCAGAGGATCGGGGCTGCCGCGCCGAATTCGAGATTGTCCGGCAGGCGGCCGACAAAATCGGGATCGGCGAGGCCATATTGGGCAAAGGTGCCGTTGACCGAATAGCCAGTGTTCTGCTGGCTGCCGCACAGGGTCTCCCAGCCGGTCCGGCAAGGATTGCAGCAACCGCAGGCGGTGTGCAGCCAAGGCACGCCGATGCGGTCGCCTTCCTTGATGCGGGAGACGCCGGCACCCAGTTTGGCGACATAACCTGTGCCTTCGTGGCCGGGAATGAACGGCGGATTGGGCTTGACCGGCCAGTCGCCGTTGGCGGCATGCAGGTCGGTATGGCAGACGCCCGTCGCCTCGTATTTCACCAGGATCTGGCCCGGACCGGGTTCGGGGATGGGGTGTTCTTCAATTACCAGCGGCTTGCCGAACGCACGCACCACCGCAGCTTTCATTGTCGATGCCATCATATCCTCCAGTCAAATTTGACGATTGCCCCATTGCATGGGCCATACCCCGCGGGATCGCCCGGCGGGTATGACAGGAGACTATGCGCGTATGGAGAGAAGGCGATTGATCAGTGTCAATCTGTCGGCAATTTCATCGAAATGACATGAAACAGTCTTGAGCCAAGGTGGCGGGGGAGATTTCCCCCCCGCCGGCAAGCTCAGGCGAGGTTCTTCTTGAGAAACTCGACCGTGCGCGACCAGGCGAGATCGGCGGCGGCCTTGTCGTAGCGGGCCGACGAGGTGTCGTTGTTGAAGGCGTGGTTGACGCCGTCATAGACGAACAGCTCATAGGTCTTGCCATTGGCATCGAGCGCTGCCTTGTAGGCGTCGATGCCGGCATTGATGCGCTCGTCGAGCCCGCCATAGTGCAACATCAGCGGCGCCTTGATCGACGGCACGTCTTCAGCCGGCGCCTGGGCACCATAATAGGCGACGCCGGCTCCCAGTTCCGGCGAGGCAACCGCCATGCGGTTGACCATGCCGCCGCCCCAGCAGAAGCCGATCGCGCCGACCTTGCCATTGGTCTTTT